>Ga0209272_10000137_pt1 | contig 84677 bp, 57 predicted proteins | sample tdDd002_FD_187125 | JGI IMG/M metagenome (GOLD analysis project Ga0209272, IMG submission 187125) | Marine sediment microbial communities from the Atlantic coast under amendment with organic carbon and nitrate - tdDd00.2 (SPAdes)... | ecosystem: Environmental > Aquatic > Marine > Coastal >...
GGCAGACGATACTATCCCTAATCAAGCACTACTTATCGAGGATGGAAAATTTTATCACCTAAGTGAAAATGCGGAGAAGCAATTATTGAAATAATTTCTCTAGAACTCATAATAAAGCCTCAAAGAAACGGCGTTCTTTGAGGCTTTGTTGCTTATAAAAAACGCCTATCTTAGATTCAACTATAAACAAGCAATCTGAATTAAGTTATGGACTATTATAAGTACGGTGAAACTGAAGTCAATTATCTAAAAAGCAAGTGCAAAAAACTATCAAAGGCCATTGATCGTATTGGAATGATTGAACGCAGCATTATCCCTGAGTCTTTCCCTGCACTTATATCAAGCATCATCAGTCAACAAATATCGACCAAAGCTGCGGCCACAGTTAAAGAACGCTTGAAGAATTTAATAGGAGAAATCAGTGCTGAAAATATTCTTAATGCCAGTCAGGAAGATATTCAATCATGTGGAATGAGTCATAGAAAGGTTTCCTATATCATAGGTGTAGCTGAAGCAGCTCAATCTGGATTTATCGATTTTGACAATCTTGATAAACTAAGTAACGATGAAATTATTGAAAAACTAACGAGCCTAAATGGTATTGGCATTTGGACAGCAGAAATGCTTTTGATTTTTTCCTTGACACGACCAGACATCATCAGCTATGGAGATTTAGCAATACGCAACGGAATAATGAATTTATATGGATTAAAAAACTTATCGAAAAAGGAATTTGAAGTTTATCGTAATCGCTTTTCACCATATAATACTGTAGCTTCACTTTATTTTTGGGCACTTGCAAAAGAAATATAAATTCATATAACTTAGTATCTAAGAAATAGCTTTCTGCAGACATGCGTTTTGTATGCTTTCTTATTGATTTACAATCGAATCAATTTTGGCTGCCAAAATAAAATCATTCTCATGCAATCCATCAATCTTATGTGTCCAAATGGATATTTCAACTTTCCCCCATGTAAAATTAATATTGGGATGATGGTTTTCATCTTCTGCAATTTCACCAACTAAATTAACAAACTGTAGGGCACTTTTAAAATCAGGAAACTGATACGTTTTCTCTATATGATGGTCGTTTATAAGTAACCACTCATTCAACTCTACCAAATAGATTTTAGCTTGTTCACCTGTTAATTTAGGTATTCCACCTTGGCAGGGCACACATTTCTTATTAGACAAGTTTTCCATTTATTCTATTAAAGCTTTTTCAAATTGATTCAACATTTCAAAAAAAACGTCTTTTAGAGCTTCATCTTTTATCCCAATCTCTTCTGAAAAATTCTCATTAAAAGAAGGTAAAGAAAAATTAAAGATCGGTTTCTTATTCGCTCGTCTATATCTTGCAGTGGCCATAGCTAATACAGATTTTCCACCATAGCCTCCTGGCGATGTCGCCATCAAAAACATGGGTTTGTTTCCCCACACATCCGATTCTATTCGAGAAACCCAATCGTATATATTTTTAAAGGCTGCAGAGTAGGCACTATTGTGCTCTGCAAAAGAGATTAGAATACCATCTGCATCAAGAATAAGAGCTTTAAACTTGTGCGCTAAATCAGGGATTCCTGATTCATTTTCTCTATCTGAACTATAAATAGGCATCTCGAAGTCATTTAAATCAAGCAATTCAAATTCTGCATTCTTTAGCTGATTCGATGCATAATGCGCCAATTCTCTATTAATTGAAGTCGAACTATTACTAGCTCCGAATGATATAATCTTCTTTGTCATGAACGTTCTTTTTAAAATTTATCTCAAATTCACAAATTTCATTTCCACCATGCGTTATTTTCCTTATCAATTGCTTGCCTTATTTCTTCATTTGAATATGTAAGAAACTCATCTTTCGTTCTCGACGTATTCGTTTCAAAATTTAAAGGTACATGGATAAATACACTTAAGTTTGACAAAACAAAGGACTTCCACCCTTTCTCAATATACATGCGATTAAATAAGTAAAACTCATTATCGTAATGCTTAAATAAGTTTTCCTTTTTTGATGGTGGGATATGAAATCCCCAGGCACAGTACCGACTTTCAGTTCGATCGTATTCTTGCCAAGTCCCTATAAAACAATTGAAATCTTCTTGTCCTAGCGAACCCGTATTCAAAACAAAAGTATGCTCTTCTTTGTCAAACATGCTTTTAAAATCGCCCTTAAACTGACCGACATGTTTTTGATTAGGATTCTCCGTAAATAGATAACTCCCATACAATATACCATCTGACATAGATGGTCCCTCGCATCCACCATTCGACTCTTCCAGCAGCATTATTTTATCAATAATAATCACACCTTCGAAATCACAGACATTGTTGTGAACTCTTGATTTTCCTTTTACAAAATATTCCGATGGATTTTCATTGTCCTGAGAAACTTCAATAAAACGAAGTTCTATTCTCTGATTATCATCTCCTATAGTGCCTTGAAAAGTAAGATCTAACCACAAGTCGCAATAATTTAATTTCAAATTTTCAGGAGATGCTTCTTTATAACAGTCTTGAGCTAAGAGAGACAAACTGGTAGATAGAAAAAATAAAAATTGAAATAGTATTTTCATAGTTATAACATCAAAATGTTCTGGTAATCTATAATCAACCAGTCTATCAAATTTATGAAAATCAAGCCTCTAAACAAAAAAAAAGATGTAGCCTCAGCCACACCTTAATCTCATTTTATATATTTTAATGATGAAGAAATCGTTTTATTCATTCAGAATCGTAAATGTAGCTGTAAGTCCAACACAAAAGTTTCGAGGCAATTTATGTACGCCTAAAATAGCTCTTGAATGCCTACCCTTATCTTCAAGAATTTTAACAAATAAATCAGATGCACCATCTACCACTTTAGGTGAATCGTCCCAATTTTCACTCGATTGAAAATAAGCATCAAAATGATTCAGTCCTATTATATTGTCGAAACCAATTTTCTTATTGACCTGAGCAAGAACATTTAGTGCACACAATTCCATGGCTTTATAAGCTTGCTCTGTCGATATTTCATCGCCTAATCTACCCTGATAGAGATAGTTTCCGTTTCTGATTGGAAATTGAATGGCTACAAAAGCCATATTTCCCCGAATATTGACTGATACATATGACCCTCCAGGAGTGGAAGGTTCTGGTAAACTAAGTTTATGCTTGGTAAGATTCTCGAACACATTCATTTAAGCTTTGTTTTTACTAGAGTCCTAATATAATGAATAACTTGATGCTATTAAAATCAAGAAAACCTAGTCAATTATCAAGTCTTTCATTGGGTGTCTTTTTCTTGATTTTGGAGCCTCATCAGGGTAACCAATGGGAAGAACAGCCACAGGATAAAGGTTTTTATCCCAGCCAAAATAGTCACGAATAGCTTTCTCATCAATAAGCCTCATCCAGCAAGTTCCCAATCCAAAATCTAAAGCTCTTAAAGCAATATGTTCTATGGCAATGGCAATATTGAAGGCTACCGATTTTTGCAAATCTTCAAGTTTAAGTTGAGATTTAGCTTTAGTTGTTTTATGGAGAATCTCACAAATGTTATCATCAAAAACACCTATTTCTCCTAAATCTTGTACACCAGAAACACGTCCATCTAAGTAGCCTTGTACGTCAGCACAAACAACCAATACAACTGGCGCTTCACTTACAAATTTCTGATCGAATGAAAATTCCTGTAATTGTTTTTTTGTTGCCTCATCCCTTACAATTTTAAATCGCCAAGGCTGTGAATTACATCCTGAAGGCGCTAAACGAGCAGATTCCAACAGCTCCATCAAAATCTCATTTGTAATTGAATCAGGTTTGAATTTTCGAATACTACGTCTATTCTCAATTGCTTCTTTTGTAGCGAGTTCTATATAATTATCCATGACGATTGACGACTTTATAATGTTATTTATAAAGCTTGCAAAGATAATAGAATCAGGCTCAAATCATATTTCTCAATCGCAGGTTTTATTGTATTCCTCACGACTTATTATGTAGTAAACAGAATTCTCAAAGCCATGACAGGTATCCTGTTTAAGAAATTTCATTTTCAATTTCTCTAAGATTCGAATTGATGCCAAATTATCAGCTACAGAACGGCCAATAATCTCATCTAAATTTAAAGTTTGAAACCCGTATGCTAATGTGGCTTTGGCTGCTTCACTTGCGTAAGCTTTTCCCCATTGTTCTTTAAAAATCCTAAAACCAATGTCAACAAAATTCTCCTCGTTCAGTTTTAAGCCACACCAGCCAATAAACTCCTCTGTTTCTTTTAGGATAACTGCCCAACGACCGTAACCATTCCTCTTATAATCAGAATAGTTTCCTAAGAAAACTCTTGCCTCATCAATTGAGTCGAATGCAGGATCTCCTGTATAACGAATCACATCAGGATCAGCATTTAGCTCATACATGCATCTTGCATCTGAGATTTCAAATTCTCTTAAAATTAAACGCTCTGTCTCAAGAATGAACTTCATAAGCTACTTGCATTTTCGATTTTAGTTTCCCTACCAATGTATATAACTTCTTAATTATAGCTTCGTCTAGCAACCATTGTTCTGTAATATATATACCTAAAGTCGATATATTTTTTAGTTCTGGAACGATTCCAACATCGATATGATTCACACAAAGCTTTAATCTCGGATCTAATTTAAAAATATCTAAAATTAAAGATTGAGTGCCCTGACTCTGGAAAAGCATTTTGACTGATTCTTTATCGCCTTCTTCAATAATCACCTTAGTATCAAATTTCTTCCAATCCGTTTTAAATTCAGCTTTCTTAGAAAAAGGATTCATTTTATCGAGCACATTCTTCTGACGAACTTTCACAAGTGTTGAGGCAGGAAAATCAACTGGAAAAAAGAGACCACTATACATCGCATTATCTCCACTATGAGCCATATCACAAAAATTTATAAAATAGGCTTCGTCCTCAGTCGACTTAGATAAGATTGCATGTTGCTTAAATAAAGTACGCGGGTTTATACCACTTCCAACATAGGCTTCATCTTTACAATCAATCTCTCGCTTTGTTCTTTTTGCAAACTCTTTTAGTTCCTCAATTGCTGTTTTCTCTTCTTCCATTTTCTTCTTTTAAAATCGTTATCCGTTATATATATGTTTAAGTAAATCTTCTTTTCCCCTGCATATAAGACCGTCTACGATGCAACCTATCTGGCTTTGGCTTGGTTAACAGATAAATAACTGGACCAATTATAGGAGGTATAAATGCTAATATTAATCTAAAAGCACCTTGTCTTTCTTTGATATTCGAAATGGCATCAATAATGACATAAAGATGTAAGGCTAATACGGATAAGTTAATAAACATGTTCATCATATTAAATTCACTTAAAACTAATAAACATTTATACAATAATTTAATGATGATTGTATAATTTGATCAAAATAACGCCTTGAAAAGGCCACTCATTTATAACCCAAGGTCATCCGCCTTGGGTTACTTATTAGATCGTAATTTCACCCTGTAAGGGTAACTCATACACTATTGTCTAATCTTTCCACAAATAAGTTTCATTATAATCGACCCTATACTCTTTCAAAAACAATTCAGACTCTTTTTGAAACGTAACTTTACAATGATGATTCTTCTGATTCTTGATATACATTTTTGTTTTTTCATAAACTGATGGACTGACAGAAAAACCAGCATATCCGCCTTGCCAGGCAAACTTTTTATAAATTATATCTTGAGTTTTAATCCAACGGCTACTATGTCTTTTTATTTCTTCAACCAGCTTTGCCAGTGCAATATTCTTAGACATAACACATAGAATATGTACATGATCATTTGTTCCATTAATTAAAATAGGAATTGAATCATTATCCTTGATAATAGACCCCATATAGGCATATAAAGAATCATGATCCTTTTCTTTTATGAAAACTGAAGTGTTTTTAATATGAAACACAATATGTACATATAACTTTGACAGAGATTGAGCCATAATCATAAATTTAGTTGCCCTTTCAGGGTGTTATAAACATCTCTACATTATACCAAGGTGATACCTTGGCCTGTTATAAATTGCCACTTTGTGGCGCTAAACAAACGAATACCAAATTAACATTAAAACCGATCTTATCAAATATTAACTCGCAAATTAAAGAGGTCTAAAACCATACATTTCAGCGATACTTTCGTTAAAAAAGATCCAAGATTACTCAAAAAAAGTCTCACGATTCTTTTACTTTTTTATTCATAAGTATTCATATTTTAGTCTTCATAATTACTCCTTGATTGCCTCGACACAGCTAAAATTTAATTGATATCGTTCAATTTATGAAAAATAATGATATTATAGACGACCTCATTTTTGGGTCATTTATTTACAAAAAAACGCCTATCAAATAAATGATAGGCGTTGACTTTATATTACAAAGTATTGATTACTCTCCAATATGCTTTTGCCATTTCCAGGCTGAAAGTAATGTTTCGTCCAATGTACTTTGAGATTTCCAACCCAATTCTTCATTGGCAAAGGTCGTGTCTGCATATATTTGCTCAATATCTCCTGCACGACGAGCTACAATTTTATGAGGGACTTTCTCTCCTGTTGCTCTTTCAAATGATTCAATTATTTCTAATACAGAAACACCATTACCTGTTCCAACATTAAAGTATTCACAATTTGCTTTATTCTTGTCATTCAATAAACGCTCAATAGCGATAACGTGAGCCTTAGCCAAATCAACAACATGAATATAATCGCGAATAGCTGATCCATCAGGTGTATTGTAATCATCTCCGAAAACACTCAATTCAGGACGAATACCTGCAACTGTTTGTGTAAGGAAAGGAATTAAATTGTTAGGAACACCAAGAGGTAATTCACCAATTTTTGCTGTTACATGGGCTCCAATTGGATTAAAATATCTTAAAGCAATTCCTTTCAATTCTGGATATGCTTTTAGTGTATCGCGAATAATATCTTCACAAATACTCTTTGTATTTCCATATGGAGATTCAGCTTCTTTACGAGGCGTTTTCTCAGTTACAGGCAATTTGTCTGGCTGACCATAAACGGTACATGATGATGAGAACACAAGATTAGGTACCTTATACTCAATCATGCACGACATGATATTCATTAATGTATTTAAGTTATTGTTATAATACATCAATGGTTTCTCAACCGACTCACCTACGGCTTTCGATGCCGCAAAATGAATAATAGCCTCTAAATCTGTATATTTCTTGAAAAAATCTTCAACCTTTTGTTTGTCTGTTAAATCGAACTGCTCGAACTTAGGTTTCACACCTGAAATCTCTTCGATCTGATCCAATACTTCAATCTTCGAATTCGAAAGATTATCAACAATTACCACATCATAGCCGTTGTTTTGTAATTCAACAACCGTATGTGATCCAATAAAACCAGTACCTCCGGTAACAAGAATTTGCTTACTCATGTCTTATGTTTTTTTTGAGTTCTTTTCTAAAAACAGTGTTTAATTCCAGCTCTATTTATTTTCACCACACAATAGACCTCTTAAAACAGTAGATCAAAGAAACGATATTTCTCTAAGTTTTTCTATATAAAAATGGAATCTTTCCAACATAAATCGAATAAAAACAGGATAAAAATCATGCAATCGTTTTAAGTTATAATGATTCTTCCTTCATATAATTTGCTTCGAGAACACAGATCCATTTAGGGATAGAAAAGATATTTCAGAATACACATTGTGTCTCACACTCTTATTCAAACTCGTAATCTCTTTCGACTTTCGCAATTCTTATTTTATAATTCTTATACCATTCTTCACGCCCTTTTTCTTGAGCAATTAAATGTTCTGAATTTTCTTTCCAAGATTTAATAGATTCCAAATCGCGCCAGTAAGAAACTGTTAGTCCGAGGTCTTCTCTAGCACTTTCTATTCCAAGAAAACCTTCTTGTTGCTGAGCTAAATCTAGCATATAATCTGCCATTTTAGAATAGCCCCTATCCCCATCGGTTCGAGTCGATGTAAATATGACTGCATAATAGGGTGGTTTAGGTGTTTTAGCTATCATGATGCTTTACTTTTAATTTAACTCGTTCTGAATTTATAATTAAGTCTTAATAGGTAATATCTAATAAATTTATGAAAATAAACTTAATCGGATCTTATCTCTTTTTAAATCAAACTGCAAATCGGTCAGGTTTTTGACATAATACAAGCACTTTAATATTGGTTCAATATTTGCTAATTCAGACAAGAAATTAATTAAAGAAAATGCAAATGGCCTCCTGCTGACATATCAATTTAAAATTTAAATTTGCAGCCACAACTAAACCTATATTTATGAAAAAACTAATCTACTTCTCTCTAATTATATTGTCTGTGGTCAGCACAGCTTGTAGTTCTGGAGAAAAAGCTCTGCAAAAAGGCAACTACTTCTCGGCTGTTTTAAAATCTGTTGATCGCTTAAGGTCGAATCCCAACAAAACAAAGGCGCAACAAACACTATTGGAGAGTTATCCCTTGGCCGTTCAATTATCGAAAAGAGAAATCGTTTCCTTAGTAAATTCAACTGACCCTTTAAAAAACACTAAATCAATTGCTCATTATAAGGTTTTAAACCGCATGTACAATGAGATAAACCGATGCCCAGCTGCCTTGCGTTTACTTTCAAATGTACAATCGTTCAGAGCAGAAGAAGATATGGCCAAGCAAATGGCAGCACCAGAATGTTATAATTTAGGTTTAAGACAACTGGCTAAGGGAACCCGAGATGCTGCAAAATCAGCTTACTCGAATTTCACAAAAGCGAATCAGTTTGTACCAAACTATAAGGATGCTAGTGCTAAAATGAAAGAAGCAGAATATATGGCAACCCTTAAGGTAATCATCGAACACATTCCAGTTAATTCAGTAAAATATAATTTTAGTGCTGAATTCTTTCAAGATCAAGTGACTCAGTTTATCACCAATAATATCAGACGTAAATTTGTTCGTTTCTATACGCCTAAACAAGCTGAAATGGAAAAACTTGAATATCCTGATCATATCATAGCCATGCGTTTCGAAGATTTTGTAGTAGGAGAAACTCACGATACTGATATAGAAAAACACGTGATCAGTGCTGATAGTGTGCAAGTGGGAACCACTAAACTTAAGGATGGTACAAGCATTAAGGTTTTCAATAAAGTAAAAGCCAAACTACATATTCATAAACGAGAAGTCATTTCTAAAGGCTTACTTTCCTTAGAAATTGAGGAATTCGACAACAAAAGAATTATCAATAACAAACGTATGGCTGGCGAATTCGTTTGGTTTAGCGAATGGGGTCACTTTAATGGCGACGAAAGAGCCTTAACAAAAGACGAGTTGGATATCTGCGAAAGCGAGCCTGTTCTGCCTCCTGAACGACAAGATTTATTTGTGGAATTTACCAAACCCATCTATACACAGCTCACAAATGAGTTGAAACGATTCTATAATCGATATTAAATGCTTCTCAGAAACTAGCAAATACTATAAAGGCTATCCTAAATGGGATAGCCTTAATTTTTTCTACAAAGTTTATTATTAAGTCGGAACTCTAATTGAAGTCATTTTCTATATATTGAATGGCTCTCTCCAAAATGAGATCCTTCCCCGACATTAAATCTTTGGCAGATTCTTTCACTAAAATATCCGGAATAATTCCGATTCTCTGTTGCTGACTGCCATCAGGATAGTGCCAATCTATTGATGAGAAATTAAAAGCAATGCCTCCAGGTAAATAAATAGTCGAAACATCACCATTAGCACCAGCCGTAGGAATTCCTACAAATGTTACATCATTCGAATAAGCCTTAAATATCATACCAAAAGTTTCTGACTGCGACATGGTTGAAGCATCTATCAAGACAATCATTTTGCCTTTGTAAGGCTTCTGAAATAAAACAAAGGGTTTTACAAAACCAAAACGAAGATGTTGGGAATTCTTTGCATTTATAAAAGTTCCAGGGTATTTTTTATTGGGATAGAAATATCTAACAACATCTTTTTTCTCATCACCTAATAAATGAGCAAGTGCAAAAACAACCATTGTCTGTGGATAACCGCGCAGGTCGAAAACAACAGCCTCTTTATTTTTAAATGTTTTTAATGCTTTCTTAAATTTACCGAATTTCACCTGTGTTAAATCAATATAGCCCGCTTTATCATTAATTGAAGAATAAAAAGGAGGCTTCCTGTGTTTAAATTTAGATTCAAACTTTCTTTCACGTCCAATAACTTTAGCCTCCGTTAAAGAAATCGTATCCTTATTTTTAAATAGCTTAAAAGAAAATTCTGTCCCATAATCACTAGACAATTCAGCTTCCCAATTATGAATCTCAGACTGCTTGGTGGAATGACTATAGTACTTGCAATAAGAATCATGGTAACGCTTTAAATCCTTATTATTTATTCTGAGTATAGTATCTCCTCGACTTAAGACTGCAGAATCAACAAGCACATCACTTACAATAAGCTGATTACCTATCTGTCTAAAATTATAGGGAATAAACCCCTTTGTCACAGACTTAGGCTTATTCACACTCCTACTCTTTTTAAAGTATTTGCGATTGAAACATTCATAAAAGCCATGGGAATCATTTATTTTTGAAGACAAACTTTGTAGTTGCCAAACGTATTCCAGATGAGTATTCGTGCTAATCATTTTTGGTATAGCTTCCACAAGCACTGTATCCCAATTATGATCTGATAGGTGTTTGTATGGGAAATAATAATTGATAGTGTTCCAATATCTAAATAAGGCTAAAATTCGATAAGGTTCAGTAATGGAATCTAGTTCTTCAAACTTATTCTCGATATGTCTAACCTTCTTACTTCCTTTTAGAGATTTGCTTTCATAAGCTTTATAATTAACCAATATTTTGCAAAGCTTGTATTGTATTTCCTTTGAAAACAAAACATCATTAATCCATGAAAAAGATATACGATTAATATACCTGGTTGTATCTGAAAGGCATTTGAAATTATCCAGAGTTTCAATCTCGTCATGCACGATCTTATTAAATAGATCTGTATTAACTTTTTTAGGATACTTTGCCAGAGAAAGCGTATCAATTAAGTCAATTAGCTTTCGATTGTATGATTCAAAATCATTTTTTGATTTAAACTCAGGATATTTCTGAACAAGTACATTATCCCAATCTAATTTCTTTTTCGTTACATCAGGATGGTAATATTTAATTAGCCCCCACACTTTACAGAGCCCGGCTATTTGCAAAGAATCAATAGCAGAATTTTGTTCCTGCGATTTTAATGTATTAAAACTTAAAAGAATGAGGATCAGGAATAGGATATTTTTCATTTAGAGATATTAGTTAGTGAAATAATTACTGTAAACAGATGCAGTTATACCGATTGACTTTATTGTGTGTATTTATATTTAAAATACTTACTTAACATTAAAATTTGGAGAGCAAATGTATGACAATATGCATCATGACGAAATCACAAATACCTCTTTCTTAACATATGAGAAAAATGACTTTGAACACAATAATAAAAAAGGTACAAACCCCAAAGAAGGGATTTGTACCTTAACACCATTTAATTTAAAACGAATAATACTATTTCTTAAGTATTTTCTTCACGAGATCCATTTCTGGTGTCTGAATACGAATTAAATACATCCCTAATGGCAATCCTGTCATATTAAATCGCTCAGTAGAGACATGATGTATTTGTCTCTGTTTCACAAGTCGGCCTGTCATATTAATGACTGAAACCTGAACATCACCATTATAGTTACCCATATCCAAATAGAAATAATCCTGACACGGATTTGGATAAATACTGACTTCATCCTTTTCCAAGTCTTCAATTCCTGTTGCTAGATTCACGATAACCGTAAATGAGCTTTCGACTGCCTGTCCGTTGGCTTCGGCTCTAATGGTCAAATCTGCCACACCTGCTTCATCCAATATGAAAGAGATAATTAATTCCTGATTAGAGAAATTCGTCTCAACCAGTTTCAAATTACTGTTTTTCACAACTGAGTAACTTATTTCACCTTCTTCACAAGCAAATATTTCACTTAAATCAATCGTGATATAATTCTGACCTAACTCTACCGTTTGATCGTCAATTTCTTTCAATAATTCAGGTCCAGCCAAAGGCTTTTTCACGCTTACATTAAAAGAAGATTCTACCGATTTACCATCTGCAGTCGCTTTTACTGTAACTAAAGATTTACCATATTGATCCTTTTTGTATTTTAGAATAAGTGTTTCCCCTTCCATAGAGGAGGTGATTAACTTCTCATTACTTAATGTAATATCATAAGAAAATTTCTCAGTATCGATATCTTTAAAAACAGGACTAAGATCAATTCGAGTATCTGCAGCTTTCATTTCAAGCTCAAGATCTTTCATCTTCTGACTAAGCACGGGAGCATCATCAACTGGCTCAACCACAACTTTAAACGAAGTGCTTGCAACATGACTATTTACTGCTCCCTGTATAGTAATTTCATCCTTACCAAAAGCATTAGCAGTAAAATCCAAAATCAGTTTATCACCTGTAATTTTACAAGAAACAAGATCTGGGTTAGCCTGTGAGTGTAATGTTTTAACAATTGATTCATCCAGATTATCAACATCGAAAAAGATCTCTTTTAAATCTATTTGAACTTTATCAGCATCTTCGAGAACTGTTACATTCTTAATTGAATTGGCAATTATCAATTTGTCGTCTACTGAATTGACAATAACTTTAAAAGAAGTCTCAACCGAAATGCCATTAGAAACGCCTTCTAGAACAATATCGGCTTGACCGTGTGCATTAGCTAAAAGAGAAACGTGAAGTTTCTTATCTTTTATTTTAGCAAGCAATAAGCCAGGTTTACTTATCTCTTTTAAGTTTACCGATATTTGAACATCTTCATTATCAATATCAGTAAATAAAGTATTCAAATCAAGCTCAAAATCTTCCGCATCTTCAAAAAGAACAACATCATCCAAATTCTTCTTCACAACAGGTGCATCATCAACTGGATTTACCAATACTTGAAATGAAGCACGAACCGTTTTTCCATTTGAAGTCGCCTCGATTACAACTTCTTCACTTCCATATGAGTTAGGCTGATAGACAAGAGTCAATAAATTTCCTGAAAGATTGGCTGAAAGTAACTGACTGTTTATTGGAGAAATAAGTTTCTTTGTAATCAGAATATCATCATTATCCGAATCGGTAAACAAAGAAGTCAAATCAATCACTGTAGTTTCAGCATCCTCATCCACAATTACATTTGCAATTTCATTATTCACTTTTGGCGCAAAATCAATTTTATCGCAATTGAAATTATCAATACAAAAGTAGGCTGGTGTTATTAAACCCAATTGGTTGTTTCGCGAACCTGAAACCGTAAATCGAACTATTTTTACTTTACCTAATTCTGATAAATCAACCCATTCCCAATCCTTCAAAATAAAATGTTCTTCTGGATTAGAAGAACGGTAGTCCGCCAAGTAGATATCCTTACTCTGAGTTCTCGCCCCAGTTTTATCATATCCAGTAACGGTAACCATATAGTAATCGCCTTGAGCAAATTCTTCTCCAGCAATAGCATCCCCACTTTCTATCGAATTTAAAGTATAAGCATTATTGGTAATGTACATGCCTTTTACATTTTCTTCGTCCATACCATTGTTCAAGGTTATTTCTGGAACGAATCCATATGCATATAAAACTGCGTAATTCCCATCATGATCCAAACCACCACCTACAGCATTTCTAAATTGATGGGCTAAGAATTGGGAAGGATTAAAATCCGTACTGCTTTCATTAGAGATTCCAAAACCACTCCAAGTCGTATAACTAGGAGCATAAAAATTATTGAATTTATAAGACCCACTATAGAAGAAACTATTTTTCTGGTTAGGATCTCCCATTATGAATTGTTCTGGTTCCAAAGCAATCTCTTCAAAGTCAGCTATTTTAGTCGTCGACGAAAGAACATTAACCAAAACCTGACCCGAAACCTCCTCACCAAATTTATCAATTATATTGACTGTATATATAGTAGTAGTAACAGGCGAAACCTGTGGATTTGCAAGCTCAGATCCTGAAAGTCCTTCAACTGGAGACCATTGGTACTGATAAGGTTTCACACCTCCAGTAAGGCTAGAGTTCAACTGCAGACTCTCTCCTTCATTCAAGGATAATTCAGCAGATAAATCTAAACTTAAAGGCAAAGGTAAACCACTAAAATTATCAATATCGAAAGCACTTTCGTTAGCTGCAAAATTGACAGAAACGATTGCACCTAATGGTCTAAGATCTATATAAGTCCATTCCGACTCTGGTAAGACAGTAATACTTGATGTATTGCTACCATCTTTTAATTTACCCGATATTTGAACATTGGAAGTGGATTTAATAAAGAAACCATCCAAAATCAAACCCTCATCGGTATTTTGTAATGATACAGTTGCACTGGTGTTGGCGGCTACTCTGGCAAATTGCGAACTGGCCTCCACACCTTCACCTGAGGTTACTGTAAAACCTTCGAAATGAGCCGTTCCATCATCAAAACTGGAACTATTCTCATCAAGAGCCTCGAAAGAAGATGGTTCTGTCGGTTTATGCTTGGTAGAGAAAGTCAATTTAAGTGCATTTTCAATACAGTTAGCCAAATTATCTTCAACAACAATATATGCATCATAGCCTGAATGATCACTCAAGTTATTCAAGGTAATCACTTCTTCCTGATTTTTGAAAACCTCTTGCGAAATAAATCGGCCTGCATCTATAGCAGAATCGTTGGCATCGGTTCCAGTTTTTACCTGCTCTACAGTTGGAGCAGCAGCGTCTTTATCCAGAACGACACAATAAAGTTTTCCATTCTGATCTATCTTAGCCGCAAGTTTTGCTGATATATGATTTACCGAAACAAGCTTTGGATAAGCTTCGGCAAAAACTGGTGCACTTGTAGATGGGCTTTGAAACTCATCCGCTCCAATGGTTGGATGTTCTGTGTCTCGTTCCTCTCCATCGATATCCATACTGACTGACAAACCAGCAATACCACTATTCAAAAGGCCTACTGTTTTAATATGCAAATCAGATTCTGAATAAAATTCGACATCTTCTGAAATCGAATTAAGATCCTGGGATTTTTCTTTCCAGCTTTCTAAATTTGTAAACTCAGTATTTTTAACTTTAACTAATACATCTCCTGAAGTATACAGGTTATTATAATTGAAATGAGACAATTCCAAATCATCAGCACTTTTAACCCTCATTGCTGCCCCTTGAGAACTATTGTTAAAAATATTATTCTTTACATTTATTTCATTTTGGGGATATTGAGTGTAGAAAGCCACATTACCTGTACCCGTTCCTGAAATTTTTACCGTATTGTGATAAAACCCAACAAACTCAGCTTTGGAGGAATTAATTCCAATTGCTCCTGTAGAAGAGGTATTAATTGTCACCATATTATTAATGACTTTCAACTCATTATTTTCCGTTCCTTGAGGATCTCGAAGATAAATCCCTTTGGCATCTCGCATATTTACATTCAAACGAACAATATTGTTGGAAACAAGGGTCGTTCCCTTTGGACGATAAATCTCCAAAGCCGAAAAATTCGTTTTAGTCGTTGTACTATTTACAACGGTATTACCTCGTATCGTTCCATCAGCTATATTATCAAACCACAAAGCCTTAGATGCCTGATTTTCGAAACGATTCCCTTTTAGAATATGTCCTTTTTCTTTAGGAAGCGCAGTGTATCCAGTTCCAGACAAACTTAAACCATTATAACCTCCAGACACTAAGTTGTTCACAAAACTTAAGCGGTCGTTATTTCTATTAGCTTGATTGGTAGATTTCGATTTCACACATATAACACCATTATAACTATCACAATAAGGTGCCATAAATTTATTGCCTTTAAAGACCAAATCCGTACTATTATCTCGAATATAAACCAAAGCTAGCATACTTTTATTGGTGGTCTTTATGCTCATATTTTCAAAATGAATGAAATCACCCCCTTCAATTGTAAGTACACCATATTTTGGATTATCATAGCCTGGATCTGAATATAGATTGTAAATCAAAGTCACATCATCAGGGCTACCCGTCTCGGATTTAAAGGTAATCGTATTGATATTCGAAGTTCCTTGAATTGCAGGAAGTTTTACTTGTTCCAAATAAACGCCTGATTTTACATTAAAAACGACTGGACCATCTATTCCTCCTTTTACGGCATCAACCGCATCAACAAAAGTAGAATAGTCGCCAGATTCACCAATGGTATAGGTTCCACTAAATCCAGATCTAATGCGGCGTCCGCTAAGGTGTTCTGCTATTTGTGGTACAAAGTCCTCACCACCAACGCGAATAGATTTGCAATCAGCGTTCACTATATTCCCAGAAATCGCGGAGGGTGCAATATCATAAACCAACCAAAAATAATAGGTCTCTTCCTCAGCAACATTTAAGTCACCATTAAATAGCATTTCCCCTGAAGGGTTCATTACAATTTGTCCAAATTGTGTGGCAGCTGCAGGATTCAATTCGTCGGAATTACTCGTATAAAGTAATTTTGCTGATGCGATATCTGAAACATTTGTCGTTCCCTGAGTTGAAAATGATAACGTCTCAACTTTAAGAGGTGTAGTTTCTCCTTTAAAATGAACAGCCAATCGAAGCATATTTGCCCCCTTTTCTCCTTTTAAAACCGTGCCTGTCTCTATTTGTTTTTGAGAAGACGACTCATAATAAACTGATTGAGGAACAAATGACTGAACTTGCGCTTCCCAACCTTGTTGAGGTGTACTCCACTGCGAAGATTCAAATTTAACTGTCAATTTTCCGTCATCAGAAGTGGATTTAAATAAATATGGCTTATCATTCTCACCTATATTCTGATCATTATCCATCTGAATCAATTCAGTTTCATCTGTACATTCACCTCCGTTATACACAAAGAAATCTTCCATCGATCCAATATCCATCCTTGAAATTTCCAATCGAACTTTTTGATTTACATCTTCAGGTATAAAAACAACTGTTCCAGAAAACTCTTTGATATATTTATCTGAAACACCGCCATTATCGTAAAATAAAGTAGGAAACTGATTAACAACTAGCTCATGAGATTCAGACTCCAATTCATAAATCTTCTTTATCAATCGATTTCCTTCCAGTGTCGGACTCTCAATAATATGATCTACACCAGCTATGTCAACCTTAGTACACTCAGCATCAACAACATTCTCTGGCACGGCACTTGTTTTCAAATCATAAACCAACCAGAAATGATTATTTCCTTCAACCAATGTTCGATTGCAATCGAAACTAAAAGTTCCATCAGGGGCAACGACTGCCTCACCAATTTGATCTGTGAGTTCAAAGTTACTTTTACGTCCCGTAATATATAGTTTTGCTTGGGAGATATCTGCTACAGATGTTGTCCCATTGGTAGAGAAAGTTAGCTTCAAACTCTCAATTGGTGTTAAAGTACCTTCCGTTTGCACCACACATCCAAGGATCAATTGATCTTCACTTGCTGGGCGTATGATTTCTTGATTCTGAGTTAGTAACGTTCCCTTATAAACCATTGGAGCTGGTATAAAAGTTTCCACTTTTGCTATCCAACCTGCTTCGGTCTGAGAAGAAGAATATGCATTTCCAACAAAAAAGACAGTCAAACATCCATCTTCAGAAGATGAGGTAATTGGAACTTCAGGACCTGTCAAACAATCTTCGTAGGCGGCTTCGTAAATTAGATTATTAGCAATCTTTTCTCGTCCATTGTAAACACGAAATACCGCTTTAGTCCCATAGGATGAATTTTGTATAAGTATTCGGAAATCAGAAAAACTCAACTTTACTTTTTCACCATCTTGTACTGGTTCAAAAGTAAGTGTACAATTGGCATCATTGGAATATTTTTCTCCAATTCCCTCATTGTCATCGGTAAAATTAAAAGAAGCATTAACCTTTTTAGTATAAACGCCATTCTTAGGCATATGATAGGTATTATCCACTACTCTATTGCCTTCGGGTGCTGTATTTGATGGCTGCTTCTCCTCATCATTAATAATAATGGCCTTACAAACCCCATCAATAAAATTGCCATTAGTGGCCATTGTAGCCATATTGTAAATTAGCCAAAAGTAATTCTTACCATACTTTAAGTTTTGTTCTCCCGAGATATTAAAATCGCCCACAGGGTTCTCAAACGCTCCAAACTCAATGGCATCCGAAAATTGATCGGAATTACCCGTGTAAAACACTTTTGCATTTTCAATGTCAGCGGCAGAAGTCGTACCTTCTAAACTCAACTTGAATTTTGATACAGATAATGAATTCAAGGTATGATCAGTATTTATTTCCAACCGCAACATTTGCATATTCTGATCACCAGCAGCAAGCACTTCGGTAGAAGGGTGCATGCAGTCAGAAGAAAGATACTCCATATTCTGAGGTACAATCTCGGAAACTGTTGCTACCCAACCCGCTTTAGGGTTTCCTGTTTTCACCTTAAAATAAACTGTTAATGCACCAGATGCATCCGATGATTTTAAGATACTTGGCTGTTCATAGTAGCTTCCAATCAAATTAGCCTCGTCTTTTGTCTTGCCATTATATACCTTATACATATCATTAAGACCAGTCGATGATGTATTGAATATATCAAACGTACTGAAATCGATCTGAATTTTCTTGCTTGGATCTGAAGGAACAAAAGTAACTATACCCTCAAAATTTCTACTATAGTTATTTTCATCTCCTCCGTCGTCGTAGAACTTCGTTGACGTTTTAACAGTACAAGTCGTTTTACCTGGAGTAAAACGATACATCTTTTTCAATGTTCGACTACCTTCAGCTTGTGCTGCTTCTGAACTTAATTTGACATCACCTGAACTTGCCTCAAGAAAGGACGCATCCACAATATTCCCATCTAAAGCATCTACCGAAATATCATAGGTCAACCAAAAATAATTTTTACCCTCAGCTAAGCTTTGATTTCCACTCACTGTAAATTCTCCAGAAGGAGCAATTAGCAATTCACCAAAAGGAGTCGCTGTAGAAAACTGATCCGTAGCACCTGTAAAATAAACTCTTGCACCAGTAAGGTCTGCAACATTAGTCGTCCCTTCTGTATTGAATTTTAAGGCACTAATATTCGAACAATTAGCTTTCCCTTCAGTCGTAAGCTCAATTTTCATAATCTCGGTATTGCTCATTCCAATAGAAGCATCCGATGTATTGGGCTGAGAACAAACAGTGGTTTTGATTTCCATATTCTTAGGCATGTAAATCTTCACATCATCCAAATATGGTGAATTAGAATCAATTGCAGCAAAAGCTAAATAAACCGTTTTGCCTTGATATGCCGATAAATCGACAGTAATTTTCTCAAAACTTCCTGTTAAAAGTTGTTCTGATAACAAATTCGTAGTAAAATCATCATAACTATTCCCTGTTTCAGATATTTTCAGATCTAATTTATGACTAGAGTAAGAACTACCCTTGGCAAAAAATTCTAAAAAGTTATTAGCCTCTACTTGAATTGGTGGAGTTACCAACAACTCATCTTTAGTTGATGCATAAGCAGTTTGAACACCTTTATCCCCTGTGTTTTTTGTGTATTCTGAAACAATCCAAGTTTTTCCATCGCTATTGTTATCAATAATTTCCCATCCTGCAGGAGGAAAAACATCGCCCTCAAAGCCTTCGTTCCAAGGTAAAGAAGTTACCAGGGGATCGTCCATTACTGTAAAACTCCAAATAGGCGTATTAGTTGCATCTCCAAACGCATTGTAAGGCACTATCTTCCAATAATAAGTTGAATTATACTCCAGGGATTCTGTATCAAAACTATATACCTTAGATAAATCCTGGCCATTAATCATATTTGTCGCTGCGGCATCTGTTCCAAAATACAGTTTGTAACCACTTGCGTAGGCTGAATCGCCCCATGTAAGTCTTGTGATTTTGCTAAGGCCTGCAGTCTCATCGGCAGGTACCGAAGTACTTAATGCCAAAGGTGGCTCTTCTGGCACATACTTTTCGGGTCCTGAAAATTTATCCAAATAGAGATAATACTGATTGGTAGAAATACCCTGAACCGCAACATATACTTTCTTTCCTGCATATGAGGATAAATCATAGCTAAAGTTCTCATAATCCACGCCTGGCTCCTTATTACTTGCCAAAACAACTGTAAAATCAGCCTTTTCATTACTTCCAGTCGATAATAAGACATTAAATTCATCAAGATATGAACTGGAATGACTCTTAGCCCAGAATTCAAAATTATCTCCTTCTTTTACATTTAACTGCGGAGAAATAAGCCAATCGTCATGTTGCGAAGAATTATATTTTAAGCGGGCGCATGCCGCGCCATCATAGGCTTTGGAATCAAATTTCTCCCAGCTATTTGAGCCACCATCGTTTATAATCTTCCAGCCAGAAGGTGGAAAGGAAGAGCTTTCAAAGCTCTCATTTAAAAGCTCCTGCGCATTCAGCAAACAACTTAAAAACAGTAAAAATGATAAAACGTAAAGTTTCTTCATCATAAATTAATTAAACAATTAATAATTAAGATCTAAATTGTCATTCGATGAATCACAATTCAAAATCTCTAAAAAACACCAGTCAAACACTAAGCTTGACTGTAAATAATTTTATGAAGCGCAGGATAAGAAGATGATGCAAAACACCGATCTGACCGTTGCGGACAGATTATATTTCTATTCTTATGCTTTAATTCCCGAAAGCTTCTCGTATTTGATTCTGGCAGGTCTTCTGACTTATCCCATTTCAGACGCCTTCCCGTCACTCTCAAAAAAAAATGAGAACAGTTAACAGTGGCAGAGGTATTGTCTGAAATTATGGCAATTTACAGCAGCGGGTCCTGTTCCGGATTCACACCGGATTCCCTTTTCATTCCACAAGCCGAATGGCAAAATGGAACACCGAAATCATTAAATTTAATTTTCTAAATAATAAGGGGCATCTGCTTAACTGAATTCCCTTCTCTCTTTTTTTTCATAACTTGTATATATTTCAAATGATCTTTTTTCTAGTAAAAAACAGCTTCTCCAGGGATAATCCCGACGCACATTGTATCTTGAGGTATTCCTTCTGATGAAAATCGATAAACAACTCCTGGTTGCACATAATCGATGGCATCAATAGCATATACTTCCGAATTAGTCGGATCAATATTTATTCCGTAAAAGAGCTTTTCTTCTTTAGGTATAAAAGGCTTTTCGGATAATTTTACAGAAGTAACAGGCATTCGCCAAATACCTTCATTGATATAAAATAGAGTATCCTTGCTTCCATTCAGTTTTACTTCGGAAGCCCAACTCCCCATTTCAAAATAAAAACTCTGTTCTACTTGACGTGTTTTCGCATCAATTCGCCATAAACTAGAGGGTTCATGACCATAGGGACTTCCTTCATATCCTCCATCGGTAACTGTCCAAATTTTATTATTTTTATCCATTACCAATGAAGTAGGCTGCAAACCAACAGTAATGGAATCGACAACTTGATCCGTTTCAGAATTAATAACCAGAATTTGATTGTCATAGCTCCAACAATTGGTAAATACGAATTTCCCATACTGAACCATTTGTTCGGTGGGATGTTGGTAAAACTTCGGAGAATGATTATTCACATCAATTCGACCAATAATCTGAAAGGTTAGTGGATTAAATATCGTTATGGCTTTAGCATAAAGATCGGTTACATAAGCTTTTGTGTCGCTCAAAAAATGAATGTAACGGGGCGATGTGAGCCCTGTGATTTTACCTACATATTCATAGGCTGGTAGATGAGGATATTTCCCCATATTGAGAACATAAATCTTCCCTGAGTTATTGACCACAACATATAATAATCCATTTCGTATTTGCATAGACTGAGCCACATCTCCCAATGGGACACCATTCTGCTTATAAAAAATATTATTAATCAGTTCATGGGTTTCCTTATTGTAAACACTTAAAGAAGCATTTCCATACATAAAATTACCTTCGTTGGAAATAAAAACTAGTTCATCTGTGTTTAGGCTACTCACGTCGATATTCAGCTTATTACGATTGCTCCAATTCTCATCATCCATACAAGAAAAAGCAAACCATGCAAGCACAGAAATTGATAAATATATTTTAAGTTTCCGCATGTTTAGAATTTAAAATCGATTAAAAGGGTGTAGTTTCTTCCAGGCATAGGTCGCTGTAAAATAGATCGGTACACTTCGTTAAACAAATTATTAACCTTCAACTGTAATTTAGCCTTCACTTTTTTGCTTAAGTTGAATCGCTGGCTCACAGAAACATCGTTCATATAATACGGATATAAATAATCTCTTAAAGTAGTTAGTTCGTTTGATGAGGTCGTGTACCTACGGCTATAGTAATTAAAGTGACTGGTTAGTGCGCTTTTTTTCCATTGGATAGATGTAATTAAATTAGCCGATTTCACAGGAATATAAGGCAACTGTTTACCATACGACTTATCTTCATCGCCATGCTTTTCACCCTTATTTAAAGATTGAGTATATGCATAGTTTAGAATGATTTTATAAGCTATATCGTTAGAAAAGTCACCACTAAGACTGGCTTTAAATTCGAGTCCCTCTGTTCTTACTTTTTTAATATTAACAGGCTCCCAATACCCCCTATTCCCAGCTGGTAACCACAAAATCCAATCATTAATTTTCGACTGATAATAGGTGAAGTCCAAATCGATTTTAGCCATTCTGCCTATAATGGTATAACCTGCATCAATCTCTCCTGTATAACCTTCTTCTGGCTTTAACTCAGGATTACCTCCAGGTTGAAAATACAGATCATTTAAAGTGGGACGATGATAGTTTCTAGTAAAATTACTTTGTATTCGAAATACATTTTTATCGACATACTGATATTGCAAACCAACAACCCAAATTAAGGGTTCCCATTTGCCATTATTCACAGGAAGCTGCAAACTAACACTTTGACTTAAATTTTTTGTCCACTGCTGGTCTGCATTCAATAAACAGCTCATTTCATTACGCGATTCATCGTAACCTGTTTTATTGATTTTCTCCTGAGAATCGACTTCATGCAACTGAAAGTTAAAAGCGGAGTTAATTTTTGTGTTCTTAACTGGACTAAATTCTGCTTCAGCTTTTGCAGAATAGGAATTAACCATACTTTTAGAATCGATTCGGCGTGTAATACTTCCATCGTACAAGCGAACGTCATAAAAATAATCCAAATCCGATTTTATATATCCAAAGTTGGTTGAGTACTTAATATCATCACCATAGTGTTTCCATTTTGCTACAGCTCGTATCGAATTATCGTACTGCTTATTAAAATTGTTCAATTTTGTATTTTCATCCACCTCAGTCCTATCATTTTTTTCATCGCTACTGAGCATAGGTAAATTACGATCGGACTTTTGTATCCATGCTTTTGCTGAGATAATATCTTTCTCACTGGCATGAAAATACAACTCTTGCATCAAACCATATTTTTCATATTCGGCCTGCTGTTGAGTCTGTTTAGAATGTTGTTTATCTCCGTTTGATAAATCAACCGAAGATATAATATCGCGATTGATAAATTTAAAATCGTTTTCAGATGAACTGTAAAACGCCTTCGCTTTGAAACACCATTTTTTATTGGAATAGCTACTGGCAAAAAATTGATCATAGGTATGATATTGCCCCAGTGAACTTAATATGTGAAAACGCAGGCCTCTATTCCAGTCTGCCTGATTATTCAGTTCAATACACCCACCTAGTGCTCCTGTTGTTTTCTTCACCGATGCTGCTCCGTAAGAAAGACTTACATCATCAATAAACCAAGTTGGTATTAATGAAAAATCGACCATCCCTAACATAGGATTATTAATTTCCATATCATTCCACAATACTTTTGTATGTGAAGGTGCCGTACCACGGAAAGATGCAGAGGCCATAGAACCTCTCCCATAAGTCTTTATAAATACGGGCGTATTTTCAGATAAAACTTGAGAAAGAGAATTTGATGCTAAGGAACTCAAAACTAAACGATCTATTTTCTGACGTTTTACGCCAGCTTGCTTTTGATGATGTAGTAACTTCTCTATTATTTTAACTTCGCCTATACGAATTGTGTCTGGAATATCGGCAAATGACAATAAAGGGCTTAAGTGGAAACATAATACAAAGCAAGAAAATGAAATGAGCTGTTTTAATTTCATAGGAAATAAAATATAGCTTGCTCTAAAAAACAAGTCGCAATAAAGAGACTCTTGGTTAATTTTAGAACAAGCTAATTGGAATTAATGTTATGGTGTTAAATCAATCTATTCAATTAAAGATAGATCGGCAACACTCTTAATACTGGCCGCAGTAATGGCTTTCCAACCTACATTTGCATTTTCAGCCGTGTATATTTTTATAAAGTCGACACCTGGTAGTGTTACTTTTTTTCCTTCATTATCAACCGCCCAATCTATGTCGAACGTATTCCCATTAAAAATTAAGTATTCTTCACTATAATTTGAAGCATAGCCCCATTCTCTGGCTGGCTTCCAAGGAAAAAAGCCATATATAGGATGATTATATGTAGGACTAGCCTTTGTTTCCAATTTTGTGCCCTTAAAAACTACACTTTCCTGTTCTGGAATGAAATTAGGGTAATATTCAGATTCACTAAACATTATAAGAGAACCTGTTTCTCCCTGATTATCTTCCCAAGGGATATCCTTTTTTCCATGAGGATTTGTATAAGTTATTTCATAATTATGAATGGTTTTTTCGGCATAATACTCACTCCCTGCTAATTCGAACCACTCATCATCAGGCTTATTATTACCATTTGAATCAAAACTAACCACAACAATTGCAGGCTCTGATGCGCCATCGAAAATATCGCTAAAAACAACTATCTCTTTACCTTCCCTATTTGAAATTGTGTGATCAAAACCTGCAATAACATAACCTCCCCAAGCACCTAAATCTAGAGAGTTATTGTTATTCCCGATAATACTATTAAAGTCCATAAAACGATCAATACCGGTAAGATCACTCGGTGCTGGTTTGTATTCAAAGACGGTTGTCAGATAAGCTGAAGACTCTTCAGTGGCAGTCCTAAACTTTATGACAGCTAATTGATAATTGCAATCAACAGAACCACTTCCATTAGTAGCTGAAAATTTAATATTATAATCTCCTATTTCTTCAGCCTTAAAAGTATAATTTGCTTCACGCGAAAGCACTTCTTCATTCACTACCCATTGATATTCGACATCATCAGTATTTAATTTTGGAGAAATAGTCAGGCTTTCACCTAAGTTTAACTCTAACTCAGTCTTATCTAATCCTGAGGAGTTTAATACAGGTAATACTGCATGATCCTCATCGTCACTACAAGAACAAAAAACAATGGTTCCTGCTAAAAGTGTTAAAAATGTGTTTCTTAATTTCATTTCCTAATTAATTAATCTGTAAGTGTAAAATGCTTTCAAGGAGATTACTCAAAAGAGAAATCGATTAGATCAATATAATTGCCAACTAGGCAAAATTCTGATATTGATATTTTCCATTATTAGACCATCAATTATTAACGCGAACTAAAATCAATTGAATAATACAAAAGAAAACGGTTGTGTTTCGAATCTTTATATATTGAATAATCTCCCTATAAAGCAAGAAGGATACTTGTATTTATTTCAAACTACTATTTAAGCATTGATAGATCACCTGCCCCCATAATCTCTGTCGAATTTTCACCAAGGCAACCACCATCGGTATTGGTTGCTGTATAAATCTTAATAAAATCAACACCTGGTAATTCAACCTTGTTACCTTCGTTATCAACAGCCCAATCGAAATCAAATTCATTGCCTTTTAAAGCAGGATATTCTATGCTATAATTATCAACATAGCCCCATTCCCTTGCAAGATTATATACTATTGTTCCATAAGTTGAATGTTGATAATTTAAATCTGTTTTTGTCTCCAATAGAGTTCCCTTAAAAGTGAGCGTTTCTGCATCAAGAAATTCAGGAAAGTAAGGCTGTAAATGGTATTCATTGATTTTAACAACTCCAGAATTACCTTGATTATCTGTCCAAGGCACATCCTTGTATCCATGAGGATTGGTATAAGTAATTTCATAATTATGAATGGTTTTCTCTGCATTGTATTCACTTCCCGCTAGTTCATACCACTCATCGTCTGCTTTCCCATTAGCATTGTAATCGAAACTAACCATAACAATCCCAGGCTCTGAACTCCCAGCAAAAGCATTTCCATAAACCACTAAATCACTTCCTTTTTTATTCAAAATAGAATGATCGAAGCTTGCTGATATATACCCTCCAAAACCACCTAATGTGCATAAGTTAGCCTTGGGCTTCCCGACCATATCAAGAGCATCAGCCATCAAACCAAAGCCTTTATTAATAAACTGACCTGGTGCTGGTTTATACTCTAATATTGATGATAAGTATGCCGATGAACTGTCTGTAATGCCACGTAGACGATAAACTAGAATTTCATAGGTTTTTTGCATCATCATATTTGACGTTTTTCCCAGAAACTCAATTTGATAAGTTCCAACTTTATCAGCAGCAAAAGAATAGTTTTTAGTGTTCGAAACAACTTCACCATTCATCGTCCATTCAAAAAACACATCATCATTTGACAACTCGGTAGTCTCAGGTTTCAAATCGATTTTATTACCTAATTCCAATTGGAGATTGATATCTTCGTTCGGCAATACCACCTCTTCCTCATTATCGTCAGAACAGGATACCAGAAAAAGGGCAAGTAAACTTATTGCAAAAAATGAATTGAATAATTTCATTGTTATATTGTATTTGTTAGTAGACTATTGTGCAATACAAAGTGCGGTAAAATAGAAATGATCGTAGCTGAGAGTACGTTCTTTATTACCTTGAAGATCGTAAACATAAAGGCGGTTGTATTGACCATCCTGACCAAAGCCTTTTAATGCTGTTACATAAAGTTTATTGGCAATAGGATCGATATAAGTACCAGCACCATATATTTGGAAGTCAGTTTCAACACTGAACAAATTTTCAGCTTGATTATTAGAAATGTGATAACATCCAACATTTTTAGGCATCCATCCTCCACCATTTACAAAATATAGTGTATGGTTGCTTTCACTATAAGTTAAGCTACCAGCATTCCAAGCCCAGCCATAACTTGGGTTAACCGAAACCCCAGAAAGATTGACGTTGGTTTGAGCTAATGTATTTGGATTAATTTTAAGTAAGTGTGAATTTGCAGCAATCCACACATCGCCATTTTTATCAACAACCATACCTCCTGCAGTTCCATTTAATCCAATCGTTTGAATCAAACTGTTTGTTTGTGTGTTGATTATAAGTAAATCATTAGCTCTTAAAGCAAATAATTTACCTGACGCGATTAAAAGGTTACCCACTTCGCTATTCCCTATACCTGGAATTGGTGAAACAACCTTATTCGTTGACAAATTAACTCTATAGACTCCACTCCCATTGGCAGTTCCAACGCCACCTGTACTCAAATAACCAGTGGTTTCATTCAAAGCTACAAACGCCCTACACTGACCATTAGGTAATGTAATAGTACCTTCATGTTTCAAAGTATTGGCATTTGCCACAACAACATTTCCTTTCTGTCCGCCATAACCTTTAGATACAAAATACATATGACCATCTTGAACACAGGCATATTGAGTTGTAATACCGAGTTCTTTTCCAGGGTTTTCAATTTGGTATACCTCATTCTGAAGTTGATTAGAACTTCTATCCCAAAAATGAACACTACCAGATTCATGTCCGAACCAGCCTTCATTTACAATAAAAACACCATTAGAATAGGCTCCTGAAACGTCAATCGAATAATTAACTGACTTCGAACCCATCTCATTGCTTAACTCAAAACTTAACTGGTGTTTACCTAATTGTTCTGCAGAGAAATTGTAAGTCGACTCATTGGAAACGGTCTCTCCGTCAAGAGTCCAACGATAAGATATATCTCCATTGGCTTCAAATTCTGGTTGAAGCATATAGTTATCACCGTGTCTTAACTTAACCAACTCACTTTCTGCCTGTTGTAAATCAGGTGAGGCTAGGTAAACAGAATCATCTTGATCACATGCGGTGAAACATGTTAAAGCTACAAATAAGCTTAGTAATAGATTTTTAATTTTCATTTTGATAGGTTTAATACAAGACCGGAACCATATAGATTACAGGCCCTTAGGTTAGATTTATTTAAAACATAAATTGTATATCTACAAAAAGGGAAACACTCTTATCAAGGATAATTTAAGACACACGCACCTAATTAATCTATTCCAAACAAAGTCGAAATAAACAGTATATTTAAATAACTTAACAGATGTACTCTCCCTATTGTACAACTAACACGCACAATCTAAAACCATGACTTAAAGCCAAGTATCTCAAACAACAGATACAGTTTAAACGTAATGAGTTACCTCTTTATGGCAAGCAGGTAAAGTAAAATGCGAAAATTGATATATAGGTTTGAACTTATCTAGTTTCCAGGTGGGAAATAGACAGCTAAGTAGGACATAGAAGTTAAAATCAGGAAATAAGCCTGCATTTGTCTAAGTTTATTCTGGACTAAAAATAATTGTCCAGCTCCATTAATGTTCATCACTTTTTAGATTAAATGAATTAATGGTAGCATTGGGAATTTTTAAAGAAAGGGGCACTGCTCCTTCTTCGCCTTTCACCCGAAAGCTACGAAATACAAATTACCATGGCAGGTCTTCTGGCTCACCTTATTTTAAGCGATCTTCCCAACCTAAATAAGTCAGTGATCAATAGAGGGCTTAAAAAAACAATAGGCTTACAGCTGCGGGGACAGCTCCGGATTCTAACCGGATTCCCTTTTCATCCTATTCTCTCAGACGAGATAAATAGGAACCATAATATGAGTGCAAATCTATGCAATTATTTAAATAGAATACAAACAAACTGAAAATAAATTCCAAAAAAAACACACCATCCTGTAGGGCAACACATTGCAAAAGTGAAACCTTCAGACTGGCACATATTTCTATTGCTTTAAAAAATCATTAACTTATCAAAATAAAAAAGCGACTATCCATAAATGAATAATCGCTTTAATACAGTTTTCGAAGTTTTACTTTCAATTCATTAATTAATTGGAATAATTCTATAATAGATATTTACACAAAAAATGGAGAATCAAAAAAGACCATTCTAAATAGAACAACCTTTTACTACAATTAAGTTGCTCATATATTTCGGTTGTTGATCGCTTTAAAGAACTTTAATTCGCTATAATAATTATATCCATTTGAGTCCAACTTTATAATATCTTCTCCTACTCTAATAATTAAGCTCATTCTTTCAACACTATATTCCGAAAGACTAATCCTAAAATATCGCGCATATCGAATATGAACTCCCATCAGTAACAAAAACCTAAAAGGACTAAAGAATAAAGGAGAAATCGTTTCTTCACCTTTCACCAGATATATTGAAGAAATATCAGTGTAACTAATTGCTATAAAATACAATTTCTGATCCTGATTGATTCTTAATAGCAATCCCTTTTCACATTTTTCGAAATTGCATCTCGTATTCAAATCTATCAGATGTTTTACTTCTGACTTCAGTCTCAAATCTGTTAAGCGATATAATTCACTACCAACCATACCTGATCTAAGCTGCTCCTTTATAGATTTAGATTGACCAAGAATCTGCTCAACTTGTATCTTAAGCTTACCTTTAAACTCTTGTTCTGAATAAAAAATCATAATTACCTATTTAATCTAGAATAATTAAGGTGCTCGATTGAACGAAAAATCCAAATATTTATTCGTTTTCCGCAATTGTAGCTTCCACTTCCCAAGGTACTAAAGGCGATTCGTAATAATTAATTCCCATAAATTCGAAGCGTGATTTCTGCTTAGCTAATCGTACCTTGTATTCGTCCCACGATTTATCTGAATGATTTGACCAAGCTAATTCTGCATAGCCAGGTAAACGGGGAAAAACCATATATTCAATGTCATCAATCGTTTCAACCGTTTCCGTCCATAGAGGGGCTTCTATTCCGATAATATCTTCTTTATTGATATCTTTCACAATAGTTTCTAAAGTCCAGTCGTAAGCATCATCAACTTCGGTATAACCCGCCCAGTGTAATCCTAAAGGACAAATAGAATCGTACTGAATATCCATATAGGCTCTTCTGGCTGGTGACATGATGATTTTCACATTCTGATTTACTGCATCCAAAGCCGTTTTCGTTTTTGTATGCCAAAATTGTGCAATGGTATTTTCCTTAAGATTGGCTGCCGAAATATCAGCCCAGCCCATCATCTTTTTACCATGAGCATTCACTATATCCTGAACTCGATTTACAAACTTAATGTAATCCTTCTTCTTGGTTGCATTCGATTCGTCACCTCCAATATGAATATATTCGCCCGGAGTAATTGCCGCCAGTTCACAAATCACATCATCAATAAATTTGTAAGTAAGCTCCTTATTGGCATCTAAAGTACTAAAACCAACGTCTGTTCCTGTATACAATTCCATCGCCTTTCCATTTGCATTTAACTGGGCATAAGATGCCAAAGCAGCATTGGTATGTCCTGGCATATCGATTTCAGGAATCACAGTAATAAAATGCTCTTGCGCATATTTTACGATATCAGAATAGTCTTCCTGAGTATAAAAACCGCCTTTACCTCCTCCAACTTGAGTGCTTCCACCATGTGTGGTAAGATTCGGCCATGATTTAATCTCAATTCGCCATCCCTGATCATCGGTTAAATGTAAATGAAGAACATTCATTTTATATGCTGCCAGTAAATCAATGTATCGCTTTACATCATCTACACCAAAGAAGTGACGAACGACATCGAGCATCGCTCCTCGATATTCATAGTTAGGTGTATCTGTAATGGTACCACTCGCCAATTCCCAAGGCCCAAGCTGCAAATCTTTCGATTCTATTTTAGCTGGCAATAGCTGTCTAATGGTTTGCACCCCTCGAAATAAACCAGCCGCTTTATACGACTCAAGAATAATCCTCTTTTCAGAGATGTTCAACTTATAACCTTCATTTCCTAAAGCCTTATGATCTTCTGAAATGATTAAGGCTACTCCACGCTTAGAAGCCGGCTTGTTGACTAATTTTACTTCTGTCTTAAATCCTGTTGCAGGTGTTATAAAATCTGCCAAATATTGCCCTACCTTCTGGCTGGCTTTTATATCGGATTGCACATAAATTTTCGTTTTTTCTGTCCAGTCGAAAGAACTTCCTGTTGCCATTAAGCTAGACGGTTTGGGAATCAGGTTCTCTTTAGCAAGGTCTTTAGGTGTAGGTGTTTTACAGGAAACAAGCATTACTGCAATGAGCAACACTTGTCCGCAATTGAATAGTCGATTCATTTTTATTATTTGTTAGTCGGTTTACTGGTCAAACAAGGAATTATTCGCCCGCTGAAAGCTAACAAATATTATGGCTTAAACTAAATAATAATCCGCAATAATATCACAAAATACATATCAACACTTAATCCCAACATAACTAAAAAAGCTAGACTTTCTCCACTTTCTTTATACCTCGTCGGTTGAAAATGATACGGTAACGACGGTAGCTGGTTTCATCATCGAGTTTAAAGCGAAGTACCATATTCACAAAGTAAACTTTCTCGCCTGATAGCTTTTCAAATTCATCATCATTTAGATAATAAAGGGGAATCTCAGGATTATCCATTTTTTGAATAAAGTTCGAAACATTAAAACGGATAATATCAACCACACCCGTAATATTATAATTTCCGTACGAATTATCTAAGGCCTTTTGATCTAAGCGAAGCAGCTTGCGGTAGAAGATGATTTTCTCTCCCACTCCCCGACTCTCAATATCGATAATACGAGAACGGTTGCGATGCTTCAACACTCGCAAAGGCACAGAGTCTTCTCTCACAAAATCGTAACTCTCTTTACACCAGCCAATCTTCTCATCACCTTTTACTCGAATGATGGTTTTATGATCAAAAAAGCGTTTATTAATCTTCCCTACCAGGTAGAGGCGGCTTAAATCCTTGATTCTATCCTTTAGCATATAAATAATAACCAAGGCAATGTATAAGGGGATAGTAAATCCTCCTAAGCTTTTCTGAAAGAAAAAGGTGAGTCCTGCCCCAATAATCATGGCCATTCCTGCTGCCACGCTGTAAAGCAATTGCATCATAAAAACGCCTTCCTTTTTCTTACGGGAAGAGAGCAATAACTGACCTTCAAAATATTTATTTAAGACACTTTTACGATGAACCAACCAGCGGTTTCTATCTTTCGTTTCCTTTTCAACAACCAAATAGCCTTTACTCCGTTTGTAAGCAACTTCATCCCGAATCAAATTGAGAATATCGTCTTTACTGCGATCGAAATCCACAGAATGCATCTTTTTTAAACCACGGTGCAGGTAATAGCTATTTTGCTCAAACTGATTACTCATAAACTCATCGCCAAACAAAAAGTAATCGAACATTTCTTTCTGAATGGTTGATACATTCACAATACGTCGCAAATCGCGATATTGCTTCGCAATTTTCCTAATGTCTGAGATATAAGCTTCAATCAGGTAACGCCTGTCATCCGTCATATCGTGTCGCAGAATATGTTGAATTTCTCTTCGCAAAGCTGACTTTAATATGGAATGAAACATGCGAATATGATACTCGTAATTCGCCTCGTTCTTCGAACTGGGATGCTTAGCCACCTTCTGAAAAGCCTCCTTTAAGTAGGAAAAAACAGCACTTTCGGCTTGAGCAATTTCCCTAAGCGAATACGGCGGTGTTATCAGGCGAATATTGGAGTTAAAGTCGTTGTAAAAGTCCTCTTTCTTATAGGTTGACGAATTAATATCCAGTTTACTTGGAACAAACAACCATGTTTTAACCGAAAATTCGTTGACCTTACGATCTTTACGGGCTTCATAACCCATTTTTATCTCTACTGAAAACTTATCATGTACTCTTACAACTTCTTCTATCATTCGCTTTTTATTTAGTTAAAATTACCTTACGACAATTAAAGGTAGTCAAATCCTTTTAATCTGAATCATTACAGATGGTCTGATTTTAAAGGGATAGCAACGTTATCGTTTGCATTTTAAATAAGCTGTAAACCTGAGCCTGCAGCTTATTCAAACTTTGAAAGAATTTAAAAATCAAGCGAATAATTTATACTGTCCAATTACTTCGTTGTGATAATCATAACGCCATTTTCCCCCAGAGAACCATAAACGGCTTTTGCAGCCGCTCCTTTTAAAACATTTACTTCTTTAACACTTTCAGGATCGATATGAGACATATCTTTAACGATTTTCCCATCGACAATATACATGGGAGGCTGGGTCATACTAAGATTCTTAAGCGGCCCACTTTTTATGTATTTAGGCATAACAGGTGCTTTATATCTCAATAAATTATCTGCAATCACTTCACCCTTTAACTTCTTCATAATATAACCAATGGCATTATTGTAAGCTTCTATTTTCTTGAATAATAGTGGCGTCCTGGCTTCTGAAGCTTGTATAATCAATTTGTAACTGGCTATTCGATAATCACAATATCTTAACAGTAAGCTATTTCTATCATATATTTCGTCTGAAAAACCAGGCATGTCATCAAGCTTAAGAATAATATCTTTGCATTTTTGCCAGTTTGGAATTCCATCCTTTTCGATTGCATCATGATTTGCCTGAGTAATGTATTGAGGATAAACGCTCAAAGCTTCCTGCTCTATCTTTACAAATTCAGCCAATTGAGTATCGTATATCACAGATTTCTTCGGTGATTTGAAAACGATAAAGGCACAGGACAAAATAAAGACAAAAAGCAGCCCTGGAATCAAAAGTGCTTTGACTTTTTCTTTTGGATTCGATAGCCCTGGATATAAAGAAAAGCCCAGAATAAGACCCGAAATTAGGCCTCCTACATGAGCTGCATTATCAACGCCTCCTCTTAGTCCCAAAAGCAAATTGTAGCCCACAAAAATTAAAATGCTCGTTAAAATACCGCCCTTATTCTCTTTATCGATTATATTGGTTGTTAGTAGCGCAATAAACACACCATACAATCCGAATATGGCACCTGATGCACCGGCACTAACAATCAGGTCGTGCCAAATTAAACTCACAAGACTGGCGCCAACTCCTGAGAGAATAAAAGCGAAGCCCAACTTCCACTTTCCGATAACAGGTTCTAGGAGTAGACCAACGAACAAAAGCGCATACATATTAAAAAGAAGGTGAATAAAACCAATATGCAAGAAACAATTACTCAGCAAGCGCCAGTATTCACCCTGAAAAGTTAAGGTGGTAAAGTTAGCTCCCCAAAGCACTAAACTCTCGGGAGTAGGGTTAATAAAGTGAACGCCCGATGCAACCATTGAGATATACACTAAAACACAAAAGATGATGAGAATAGGACTCATAAAAAAGTCCTGTTTGGGTGTTAATAAAGACGTGAACTCGATTAATTTTTCAACAAACCAGCTTTTCTTCTCCTCTGGAGGCGTATAAACGTAAACATCCTCATTATTACCCGTAAAATCGGGGCATTCGTCTTCGAAATCAGCCTTTGCATTAGTCAAGCCACACAATATGCCTTGCTTAGTATCAAACTTGGAATGATCACATTGGCTACAAAATTTCATTCGTTCTTCTCTTGTCATCTTAGAGGGTATTATATCGATTATTTATTCATCCTTTTTTCACAAAATGTCAATCCGAAAAGATAAAACAATGAATGAAAAGCATCAAACTTATTTTTAATGATTCAGATAATAAGTTCCTACAAAAATAGAACTATAAATCTTGACACATAATCAAATTATGATTTTACAGGGGAAAATCGTCCATAATATGAATTTCTGTCATTTTTGGGCAGTTCCCCCCAGCTATTTAGCTTCTCCCCTAGCTTTAGAGGATTTTATATGACTAATGCGATTCGGGATTGTGCTTTACCGAGGTTTTTATGGTTTGGAGGTGGGAAATTTGGGATGGTGGGGAAAGAAAAAGGCTGAGCGATGGGCTCAACCTAATAACTTAAATAAGTTCACTCATTAAGGAAAACACTTTATTACAAACCCAATATATATCCTTATAGGCTAATTTCACATTAACCTGAACATTCTCAATTTTTCCACTATGAATAGAATATTTTATTTTTTGTTTATTGATATTCAAATTCAATTCTTGATTATTAACACTCCCATATTCCATCAAATGAAAAATGTAAGTCAATTCATTCAAATGCCTTTCGCACAAACTCTCAGATAAGAAAGTATCTGAAAGTAATTCTAATTTATGCATTGAGTCTTTTATATCATCGGTATTTCCATCAAATAAAAAATAAATCAACTTATATAATTCAAAAACACTTAACCTTTCTATCGCGTAATAATTATCAGATTTGATATTTAGGGAATTCAGATTTGACATTAACTCTGGATGATTCCTAGCCTTCAATAATTTTCTATAACTCAGTAATCCTTGATTAATAAGATCTTTTACAAGAAAAACACCAAAATGATAAAATATTTCACGACTATATCTACCATAGAAATATCTTTTCCCATTGTTGTTAAATAGTAAATCTATGTTGTCAATCCAATTATCCTCATTTTGTAAATAGAAAGTCTCAATAGAACGAAACTTATCGATATAACCACTAAAATCGACATCTTCTCTATACATTTTTCTATAAATAATTTCGATATTTTCAATATCGCAAACCATAATGATCTTTGAGAATCCAAATTTGTTATCAATAGAAGAACCTCGATCAAAGTGTGCAGAAAATACATTTAGCAATCTAAAAATATGCTTAGGATCAACTCTGTCAAGATCATCAATTATAAGAACTGTTTCATTTTCCCCATCACCCTCATCATTTAGCTTCTGAATTTCCTCAGAAATAAAATGAGATATTGAATCCATCTCATAAATTGATCCTTCTTTCGATTCAACTCCTTGAGCATAGACATCTAGAATAGAAAACTTCTCATTCTCTAGTTGCTTAAACGATTCATGCAAACCAGAACAAAATTTAATTATTTTCTCGAATAAATTTACAGTTTTCCCTAGTTTGGGAATTCCCTTAAGTATGTCAAGAGCTAAGTTGGCTCGATTATTCATTAAAAAATACTGAGAAGCTAATAACTTATCTGTAAAATCATATTCAGGAGTTGTAAAATCAATGGATGGTATTAATTCAGTTAGAATATCAAACTTTAATAGTTCAAAAATATCCTTATTATCTGCAACTTGATAGTTGACGGGGTAAAGATGAAACACCTTATACTTTTCGTCTTTCCCCTCAAAGAATTTATTCAAAAAAGTTGTTTTACCAGTACCAAAAGGTGACGAAAATAAAATTCGATGATTCCCTTTTTCATTAAGATGCTGAGAAAATTGTGTTGAAGGTTCTGTTATGGGAATTAACAAATCTACTTTCTCTTTTCTAATATTCCTATGGTCATAAATCGGATATCTCTAGTTATATCAAAATCGAATTTATGAAAAATAAGAATATCAACAAGAAAAATGTAGTGTTAAGTTAAGATAGGGCTTTAAACTCGAAACTTCTCTAATAGATTGCTTACAGGTTCTATATATGCGAGAGCTGTAGTCATTGCGAAACTATAACAGGTATTCTACTCTGTCAGGATGTCGTAATTGAATTGCAAACTAATACGAGGTGAGTTTATTGCTGCTTTGCTACTAGCCCATATTTGTAATTTAGGCTTAATTAGTTGGCAATATACTATCGTCTAAGCGGTAAATTGATAAATAATTAAATACGCGATCTTAATAATTACTTGATTAATTATACAGATAGACAAATGATATGAGATAAGCATAACACGTAATTTTACCTGTTTAAAAAATTGAGTATTTATACTCTACAGAATTCTATTTTATAATCATAAATTACATCATGCTCAAAACCAAGTAATTAATTTGGCTTTTGTTTGCAATAAATAAACTATTAGAAATCTTAAATAATTAAGATTAACCTTAAAAAATTTAATTATGAGTGCAAAAACAATGTTCCCTTTACGTTTGGTATGTTTTGATCAAAACGACGTTGGTGGTAGTGATGAATGTGTTTTATCTATTAAAGAAAATAATGGAGAAAAAGATAACACAATAGAAACATACAAACCTAGTTTAAAAAATAATCAATACTCAGACCTTTGGACAATAAAGGACAAAAAGGAAAGTTACATTTTTGACTCTTTAAATGCTATTAAAATTAAATTAAATGAAGATGACGTGTTTTCAGACGATACGTTAGGAGCACATACTTTAACCGATGCTGAAAAAGAAGTTGGTGATTTTGCTATACGATTTACACAGGATGATGCAAACTACCTTTTTGAATATAGAATCACGGAGTAAATAATAAAAAAAAGATAATAGCTGCTTACAGCTATTATCTTTTTACTTTGATAAGATACTTATACAAAAAATATATTCCAACGACATAAAATAGGAAATAAACAATAATTGAGAACAAAATTAAGCCTTCTATCATAGATAAAATAGAAAATCTCCACATTACAAATAGCTTTATTTTGCTTGATTATTTTTTATATACGTAATCGGTATAGCTTTTTGCATCTGAAGAATAGAATGTATCCACATCGGACATAAGCAATTCAAGCTTGCCTTATGTTTTTTTTACTACTAGCCTAAATTTATATCTGGCTTAAATCTATTGCCAATATGTTATCGCCTAAGCGGTAAATTGGAGATTGAAAATCCCCAACCCGAAACCTGCAGCTTACTAACATACTTAACGAGTAAATCTGCAGGAGCAAGCAGTCATTACGAAACGCTGACAGGATTATTGGTGTCTTATTTATAAATCTGTCAGCTTGTCGATATTAAGAATCATTTTAGGATAATAGCTTTCAATAATAATTACTTATTTTTAATAGTCTTCAATCATTCGTTTATTCTTATAAAACAACAAAATGCAAACAATACAAACCCTCGAAACCAGCAGGTATTACCATATATACAATCGTGGCATAGATGGATGCTATCTCTTTACTGATGAAGATAACTACTCTTACTTCCTTAATTTATACGAAAAGTACATCGACTCGATAGCTGATACCTTTGCATGGGTACTGATGCCTAATCATTTTCACCTATTAATTCGACTGAAGGACAAGATTCAATATAAATATTCCAACGCTGACAGGTCTATTGACGCTGTCAGGTTTAACGAAATAAAATGGGAGACCACCAACCTGTCAGCATCCGAAGGATCTGACAGCGTTAAAATTCCCAAAGCACACCTTCACTTTTCACATCTATTTAACGCATACTCCAAATATTTTAACAAACGAAATAATCGCCACGGCGCATTATTCGAACGGCCATTCAAGAGAAAGCTGATTGAAGATGAAAACTATTTTAAACAATCGGTTCTTTATGTTCACAATAACCCTGTACACCATGGGTTTTGCTCTCATCCTATAGAATATGGGTGGAGCTCCTATTTGACTTGCATGAGTCATAAACCAACGAAATTGAAGCGTAATGAAACAATAGGCTGGTTCGACGATGAAGCCAACTTCAAATACATGCACAACAAAGCTGTCGAAGTTATGCAAATAGAGGAATGGTTGGAGATTGAGTAAATAGGCTATTAAAAAAGTGAATGCTGTCAGGATTTCGTAATTGAATTGCAGTCTGGTGTGGAATCACTATTAAAGTTCACGGAGAATGACAATAAAAAAGGGCAGCCCACTAGGAATGCCCTTTAAAATACGATGATCTGAGATTATGAAATGGCTACATTCGTTTAAACGTAGTCGGTATAGCCTTTTGCATCTGGTGAATAGAAAGTATCCATATCGGGCATTACCAATTCAGTTTTAGTCTGAATTTTTTCAACGAAATTAGGATTCGATATAAACGGGCGTCCCACATAAACCAAATCTAAACCACTTTCCAATATGGCCTGTGCTTTCTCCTCTGAGTCAACATCGCCACCTGTAATTACAACACCTTTAAAGTTAGACTTGATACTGTTTTTTATATCCGTTGTAAAATCAGGAGCACCAAAAGCAACTCTCTGGTCGACGATATGAATGTAAGCTAGTTTGAGCTTCGCTAACTCTTGTGACAAGTAAATAAAGGTTTGTTCCAAGCCTGTGTAATCTGATAACATATCGTTGAATTCGCCATAAGGTGAAAAACGGATTCCCACTTTATCAGCTCCAATTTCTCTGACAACCTTTTGTGCTATTTCCAAAACGAAACGCGTTCTGTTTTCAACCGATCCACCATACTGATCGTCTCTTTGGTTCGATTTTGGATTAATAAATTGATTTAACAAGTAACCATTGGCTGAGTGTAATTCAATGCCATCCACTCCCGCTTCGTTTACCAATCGCTTGGCAGAATTCACAAACTCATTCTGAGTCGAGACGATTTCTTCCAAACTCATTGCCTTAGGCGTTTCGTGAGCGACCATTCCTGTTTCGGTAAACATCTCTCCTGCTGCCATAATACTCGACGGCGCCAATGTTTGACTACCTTCTGGCATATTTACTTTAGCCGTAATTCGTCCACAGTGCATCAGTTGCACAAAAATTTTCCCATCCTTAGCATGAACCGCATCGGCAATCTTTTTCCAGCCTTCAATTTGTGCATCAGAATAAGCTCCTGGAATACGAGGGTAACCAATTCCATTGGGTGACGGTGAAGTTCCTTCGCTGATAATCAATCCAGCACCCGCTCGTTGCTGGTAATACTCCGCCATCAAGTCATTGGGAATATTGTTTATGGCTCTGCATCGTGTCAATGGTGCCATTACAAATCGGTTCTTCAATTCTGTGGTTTGCCCCAATTTGAAGCTTTTGAATAAACTCATATTACTTATTTTTAGTTAATAGTTCTTTCCATTATTAGACCAGTCGTCTAGTTTTCTGATAATTTTTTTTCACCTTAAAACCATCATTAATCCTTCGATAAAATCCTTTAGAGGTGAAACATTCTTCTCACATTTCATACGCAACAAAGCGCCTTCCCAACTGTTTAGTATAAAAGAAGCTAACATTCGAGATTCGGAAGTCGACGTGATTTCACCGCTTTTAATACCTGCGAGAATACACTTTTCAATCTGATCTTGCCAAAGCTGAAATTCGTTGGCTATTGCCTGACTAAAATTCTCAGTTAAATCACTTAGCTCGTTACTGGCATTTCCAATCAAACAGCCCTCCGTACAATCTTTCTGCTGATAATGCTCGATCATTCCCTTATAAAAACCAATAATTCTATTTTTAGGAGACAAAGCCTCATTTTCGAGATATTGATTTAGAAAACAAATACCTAAAGATGAATATCTATTGATCACTTGAATACCAAAATCTTCTTTACTCTTAAAATAGTGATAGAATGATCCCTTAGGGACATTAGCGAGTCGCAATATCTCATTTAAGCCTACATTATTATAGCCTTTCTTCGATAATAAATCGATTCCCACACTTAATATTCTATCTTTTATTTCTGACATTTCAAGCTTATATTAGACCAGTCGTCTACAAATGTAAAATCTTTTATTTAAAAACAATCTTAACAAGAGAAATATGTGATGAAAAGAGATGAATGAGTCGTTAACACCTCTAAATTTGACTCTAAAATTAGATTCTACTTTATCGCAATTCCTCTTATTTGTGGAATAATAGGAATAATGGCAGAATACAAGTTATAGTTTTCAATTTGAAGGTCAGAAAAGCCTGCAGATTCTATAAATGGCTTAATATCTCTATTGGTGTGACAGCCTTCGAAACAGTAGTGCCACGGTCTGTGAAGCAAGTTTTGAATAAGAGAAAGAAAGGATCTTTCCTTTGCCTTAACATGCTCGATAAAAACAAATTTACCGCCTGATTTCAACATACGTTTTATCTGTTGTAAACAGGCTTGCAGGTCGCACACAGTGCAAAGAACCAAAGTACTCATAACAAACTCGCAGGATTCATCATCCAAATCAATCGCCTCACCAATAAGTGAACGAATCTCTAAATTAATCCCATACTTGTCAGCTGTTTTCTTCTAATTCGCATGCATATGCACATTAGGTTCAATCGCAATAAGATAAGTGCCTTTTCGCAAATAGCGCATGTTCTCACCTGTTCCAGAACCAATTTCAACCACTTTATCAGGATGATTTTTAAACAAGCTTTTTTTTGGCTCACCAAACTTATAATGCATATAGGCCGACATAACTCTTAGCAAGAATGAGTTGATTGGTCCGCGTATGGCATTATTCTTAAATTGATTCTCCATGCTTAATAAATCTTGGGTTTGCTGTTTAATCTGATTACCAAAAGTAAGAAAAAAGAGATGGTAATTAGGGACTTCGCTTATTACTCCCAACCCACTAGTCTATGGGATATCAAAATACAGCCTTTTGAAGCCTTACAAATGAAATTAACATTTTTTAATTCCTTTAAAACAAACTCACTCTTAGAATAATACACATTCGTGTTACTATCTGCAAAAAATGTAACTTATAGGATATCAACATCTTCGACTCTATCTTTGTCAGCAAATAAAACAATAAAGACATCATGAAAATTAACACATTATTAATCCTTATTACATTATTCTTTTTAGCAATAAGTAGTCAAGGACAAACTAATACGAATCATATGAAAAATGAAAAGAATTTACACGAGCAGGTTTTTCCAAGAACATTTTCACACATTGGGATAACAGTACCTGATTTAGATAAAGCTGTAAAGTTCTATACAGAAGTAATGGGGTTTTATGTGATTATGCCACCCACTTTGGTGAAAGAAGAAAATGAAACCGCTATAGGTAAGATGTGTATTGATGTTTTTGGCGAAGGCTGGAACACATTCAGAATTGCTCACCTATCAACGGGCGATCGAATTGGAATTGAGTTATTTGAATTTAAACAAGGTAAAGATTTAAAACCTCGTTTTGAACCATTTCGTACTGGCTTGTTCCATTTTTCAGTTCAGGATCCTGATGTTGAAGGTTTGGTTAAAAAAATTGTTGCAGCAGGCGGAAAACAACGCATGCCTATACGTGAATATTATCCTGATGAAAAGCCTTATCGCATGTGTTATGTGGAAGATCCTTTTGGTAATGTCTTCGAAATTTATTCCCACTCATATGAACTTCACTACTCCGAAGGTGCATATAAATGATGTGCTTTCGCAAAATCCTGTCCCCATTTATTCATAGAAAGGATAATGGGGATAAGAGATTTGCCGCTTTGACTTAATTCATACTCCACTTTTGGAGGACTTACCGGATAGACAGTTCTTTTAACGAGTCCATCCTTTTCCAAACCCCTTATTGAATAAGTAAACATTCTATTCGAGATATCGGTAATACTTTTTTGCAATTCCCCAGATCTCATAGCCCCATCTTTAAGATGAAAAATAATCAGGCTCTTATATTTATCGCCAATTAACTGTAATACAAAGGCTAAAGAACAATAATAGTCTTTGCCATTGTAGCTAATCTTATTTGATTTAGGTTCTGTATCCATTCCTTAGTATATATAAAGCATTAATCGTGCAAACCATCTAAACTTAAGCAATTTTTGGAGATTATAATCCAACCAAAGATTTATTAAGCATTTACACGCTCCCTTTGAGGGAGCCGTTTCAAAAGTTGCGTTTAAGTGCATAAATTATATGATCTAAAAAAGCCCTTAGGATTAAATCCTAAGGGCATGTTTATTAAAAGCGATTAATTGTTATTGCTTAATTACTTTTTTCACTGTTCTCTTTCCATTTAAATATTCTACACAGAACAAATAAATTCCAGATGACAAATTGCTTGTATTAAAATCAACCTTATCTATACCATTTGGAATAATAACATCAATAGTTCGTCCAGTCAAATTTCTGACACGAATTGATTTGACATGATTCATTTTTTCCAAATACAGTCTATCAGTAACAGGATTAGGATAAACTTTAATCTCTTCAATCAACAATTCATCAATACCAGTAGTCGTAATAGAGACTTTCTCTGTCTTATCTTCGCCACTTATTGTAAGACTCTTGGTGAAAATTGAATATCCATCTATTCGAACAGAATAATCGTAAGTGCCATCTTTTAGCTTGATTTCTGCTTCTCCTAAAGTGTTCGTTACTAACTCTTGATCATTAATATTAATAACCGCTCCTGAAATGAGACGCTCTATAGTACTTACAATAAAGTTTAGATTATAAAGATTCACTGCAAACTGAGCCTCAACCGTCATATCAGATTTTACATCGATATCAGTACGTGGATTAGCTGTTTCACCATCGCTCCACTTCGTAAAGTGATAACCCGCATCAGCAACTGCTGTTACCGCATTGGCATCAGATCCTTTCTCTACAGTTTGAACTAAAGTTCCTGTTAGTGATCCGTTTTCACCTGCAACATAAGTTAAAGTAAACTCTGGTGTTGGATCGATAACAAACTCGGCCGTTACTGTGATATCAGATTGTACATCGATATCCGTACGTGGATTAGCTGTTTCACCATCGCTCCATTGCGTAAAGTAATAACCCACATCAGCAACTGCTGTTACCGCAGTAGCATCAGATCCTTTCTCTACAGTTTGAACTAAAGTTCCTGTTAATGATCCATTTTCTCCAGCAGTATAAGTTAAAGTATACTCTGGTGTTGGATCGATAACAAACTCGGCCGTTACTGTGATATCAGATTGTACATCGATATCCGTACGTGGATTAGCAATTGCACCATCGCTCCACTTCGTAAAGTGATAACCCGCATCAGCAACTGCTGTTACCGCAGTAGCATCAGATCCTTTCTCTACAGTTTGAACTAAGGTTCCTGTTAATGATCCGTTTTCACCTGCAACATAAGTTAAAGTATACTCTGGCGTTGGATCGATAACAAACTCCGCCGTTACTGTGATATCAGATTGTACATCGATATCCGTACGTGGATTAGCAATTGCACCATCGCTCCACTTTTCGAAATGGTATCCCGCATCAGCAACAGCTGTTACCTCTGTGGCATCGGATCCTTTCTCTACTGTTTGAACTAAAGTTCCTGTTAATGATCCATTTTCACCTGCAACATAAGTTAATGTAAACACAGGTTTTGGATCAATAACAAACTCCGCTGTTACTGTTATATCCGATTGTACATTACTGTCAGTACGAGTATTATTAGTTAAACCATCACTCCACTTTGTAAAGTGATAACCAGTATCAGCTGAAGCCATTACTGTTGTAGCATCAGCACCTTGCTCAACTGTTTGAATTAAAGTTCCTGTTAATGAACCATTTTCACCAGCAATATAAGTTAAGGTATATTCCTTACTAGGAATTGATTCTTCTAATCTAAAATCATCAACAATCCATCCATAATCTGTGATGCCTTGATAAGTCAATTTAAATTTCACGCTGCTTTGTCCACCAATACCATCAATTAACTGAGAAAATTCCTCAGCACGAAGCATTGATTGGTCCCATTTCTTAATAGATACCCAAGTCTTTTCGCCATCGATACTATATGAAAGCTCTCCAAATGTCTCATCCTCAAATTTCTTAAACATATGAGTAAATGACATTTTAACCGAAGTGTGTGAGCTTAGATTGAAGACAGGACTGATTAAACTAGCCATCTGCATTTCAGTAGCATCAGTTGTGGTACTATTGAAAAAAGCATTATTTCCTGTAGTACCTATCATTTTAGGTGAGCCATAAAATAAGAAACTTCCAAACTCCCAAACATCTCCTTTTGCTGTTGTTGGAATTGTCCAACAATCAGGCACAGAAGTTGAAGCATTAAAATCTTCAAGATATGGTAAGGATGTTATTGGTGTACAATCCCTCGTAAATATCGCCGTAACACTAATATTTGCAGTGACATTAACATCGGTACGAGGATTATCGGTTTTTCCATCGCTCCATTGTGAGAACAAATACCCCGAATTGGCAACTGCAGTAACTGCTGTAGCATCAGTGGCATGATCTACAGTTTGATTCAATTCTCCAGTCACATCCCCATTTGAACCAGCCACATAAACGACTGCATAGTTTGAAGATGCAACAGTTCCAGTTAATTCAATATCATCAACACACCAATAGTAAGCGTATGATCCGACATAATTCCATTTAAATTGAACATTCGTTTTTCCTGCAACAGCAGCAATTTCCTGATCGAATGTAGCCGGATTATCAGTATTTGCTCCAGTCCACGTTTCAATCATATTCCATTCACCACCATCAATACGATATGAAAGTGTCGCTGCAGATGAGCTGAATTTCTTGAAATAATGAGAGAATTTTAAATTTACACTCGTACAAGCAGTCAGATCAAAAGTTGGACTAACTAAATCCGCATCTTGCTTATGACCCGAACCGTATTCGTCGCTATCAATAATTGCATAGTTTCCTGTAGCACCACTTAAGCCTGTGCTTTTTGTTTTAAATTCCCACAGGTCAGTTCCTTCATTATTACTCATATTCTGCCAATCTGCAGGTAATGTTGCAGCATCGAATGTTTGAGTATAAGGCAAAGTATAAACTTTAGAAAATTCTGCAGTAACCGTGATGTCTTGACTAACTTTCGTATCTGTACGAGGGTTATCTTTCACACCATCGCTCCACTGAACAAAAGTATATCCTACTGATGGCATTGCCTCCACCGCAGTTCCTGATTTACCCACTTTTACAGTTTGAGTTGTTACTCCAGATAAAGAACCATTTGCTCCAGCAAGATAATTTAAGGCAAAGCTAGCATTAGGATCAGCCCCGGTTATTTCAATATCATCAACACACCAATAATAAGCGTAAGATCCCACATAGTTCCATTTAAAACGAACATTAGATTGACCAGCGACTTCGGCAATTGTTTGATCAAAAGTCGCAGGATTATCGGTATTATCACCTGTCCAAGTTTCAATTTGTACCCAAGCACCATTATCAATACAATACGAAAGCGTAGCAGCAGACGAACTGTATGATTTGAAATAATGCTTGAATTTAAGATTCACACCTGTATATGATGTCAAGTCGAATATAGGACTAATCAAGTCTGCATCTTGACCATCACCGGCTCCATACCCATCACTGTCGAGAATTGCATAGTTACCTGTCGCATTTTTCAATGTTCTATCCTTTGCTTTAAACTCCCAAACATCAGTGGTACTATTATTACTGATATTTAACCAATCAACAGGCAAAGTTGATGCATCAAATGATTGCGTGTAAGGCAATCCATAAACCTTAGTGTACTCAGCTGTCAAATCAAGATTCATGGTTACATTAGCATCAGTACGAGGATTATCTTTTACACCATCACTCCACTGTACAAACAAATAGCCTTCTTCTGGTACAGCTTCAACTTCAGTTCCTGTTCCACCGTGATTTAAGGTTTGCACAGTCTCACCTGTTAAAGATCCATTTGTACCTGCCAGATAAGTTAAAGTATACGTGTTGATTGCAAATTGCGCTTCAACAGAAATATCAGTCTGAACGTTAAGATCTGAACGCGTTTCAGTTTTAACATCATCACTCCACTTTACAAAATGATAACCCGCGTTAGCTGTCGTAATAATTTCTGTTCCATCGCTACCTTGTTCTATTTCCTGAGTCGAATCACCAATAATGATTCCGTTACCATCCGTTGTGTAACTAAGCGTATAAACGGGTAATGGTAATGTTAACACAACATTCTCCGTTTTATTCGCATCAGCAACAGATAGGTTACCTGAGTAATCAGCAAAACCATCTTTAGTTACAACATAATTGTATGTGCCATTTATCAACTTGACAGAAACTTCACCATTAGCAGCAGAGCTTAGGTTTTGATAATTGATTTGAATATTGGCTCCTTCAATCGCATGACTACCATCTGTGATATTAAAAGTAAGATCGTAAGCTGCAATATCATTAATGGTTAGCGTACCATTCTCCAATGCTAAATCGTAATTATTATCCAGACCTCCTGTTAAAGTGATCTGATAATCAGCAGGAAGATTATTCTGAACAGCAGTTGTACTTAGAGCGGGTTGCTCATCAAGCACATTAAGTGTTTCATTATTCACCCATCCAGAGTAGGAAACTGTTAAGTCTGGAATTGGTAAAGTATAATCCACCGATTTATCATCAGCAGTAGCCGTTAATTGGGCTTTATTTATTGTAAACACCTTTTCTACTGAATTGGCAGCAATAAGCGTATTATTACCAATTTGGCTTGCCGTAATCGTTGCATTACCAGCCCCAACAATATGAGCAACACCACCTGCAACCAATAAAACATCAGGATTACTCGAAGTATAACTCACATCTAAACCTGATGTTGAAGTAGCACCTAAATTGAAATCCAAATCACCATATACTTTCTCTGTAACAAGAGTCCAATTAATACTTTGTGCTTTACGTAAAGCAACAGAATAATTATTTGAAGCGCGTCCATTTGCTGCTTTTACGGTAATAACTACTGGTTTGGTAAAATCAAGTGAAGTAATTTCGCTTGTAATTTCAATTCCATTAACAAAAGCAGTTGCTGCCGGAGATATCGTAAATGTAGGTTTCAGAGCAGCTACTTCCAGATTTGCATCAACATCGAATGTCATATTTTGTTGAACTGGTGAAGCATTTAAGTCTGCCCCTAAACCTGGGTTAGTGGCTTGTAAGAAACTAAACGATTCCAATTCGCATTCAGCACCTAGTTCTGATTTTACGGTATAGTAACAGGTTTCTGAAAGATCTTTTCCAAAAACTGTTGCTTTAAAATCAACTTGTACAGGACTAGCTTCCGAATTAGAATAATCATTTTTAGTAATACCTGATGTTTGTTCAACATTATTAATTGTCACAGAAACATTCGGGTAAGTCAGCTTGTATTCAGTTATTAAATTAGCTAAATCGGTCGATTTTGGAACTTCAGTTACAAAATGATTTGAACCTAAATCTGTCAACTCGCAGACTTGATCTTTAAATTTGATCTCATGCAAAAGTTGGTTTGGCTCTACCCAAATGCTACCATCAACGTTAGTCACTTCAGCGTTTTGAATACTTGCCGCAATGGCTCCTGAATAAACACCTGAATTATAATAACCTTCATCAAAAGTGAATTGAGCTAACAGACCAGTCGCATCACTTGCAACATGATTATATAAACCCGCTTGAATATCAGGCTGAGTTCGAACAATACTCCAAACCCGGGCTTCATCAATCATTCCTTTAAAGGCTCGTTTTAGACTCGCATTATTCCCAATATAAAGTCTGCTTGTAGAGTTATCGGCAATATTTGTAGGCTCTGTTCTGGCAGTAACAGCAGTTTCTACACCATTGATATATATCTTAAGTGTTTTTGATGTTGTATCGAAAGAGATCGCAACATGCTGCCACTTATTTAAATCAATTGTGTTCTCGCTTGTATGCAAGGATCCACCTGCTACTGAAACAACTAAGCTATGACTTGGATAGTTGGTATTGGTTTCACCATGAAGAAAGATAGTAGCCCCTTTACCTTGAAACAATCTACCAAAACCAATTGGGCCACCATAACCACCATAGGACTTCGGATTGATCCATGCTTCGTAAGTAAAATCCTGAATGTTTACATCATTCAGCGTTCCTGCATCTACCAAATCATCTACCCCATCAAAATTTAGAGCATAAAATCCGTCAACAGCTATCACCGATGTATTTATCGTTTTATTTAGCTTATCATTTTCAGGAACCATATCGCCCTCAGCAAGGCTATATATATCTATTGAATGTGAACCTTGACCAGAAAGATCGGCTGTTGCAGTAAACGTATACTCAAGAGTGCTAAAAGCTGCAATTTCGTTTGCAACCGTTTCTCGAACTTCATCTCCACCATCTATTTTGTAAGCAATATCGAAATTTGATATAGCCTTTGTAGAATTATTACTAATTGTAGCTGTTACCACTTCAGTCGTTGAAAGTCCAACACCTGACTTCAATCCTGTTTCTGTTACTGCTAAATCAATCGTGATTGGATATGCTGGTATCAAATTAATCATATAATCTTCTACCTCACCATTATTACTATATTCCGATTCACAAGGATCTAATACATCAGCGGTTGTTGCTCTAACTCGCATGTACTTCTGTCCCAGTTCGGCACCATCAGGAATAGATATAGGAATCTGATAAGTCTGAACACCATCACTTGTAACAATACTATAAGCATCACCATCGTTAGAGTAATCAGCATCATTGTTCCAGTCTATCCAAACAGCAATTTTTCCATTCTCTACATGATTATTAATTTCAACCTCTAAAAATTGAGTTGTAATATCATTATACAATGGGAAAACGGTTGATCTATAATAATTAGGACCGTAATTACCTTGTTTTGTAGTTGATGTCGCATTGCTAACATCACCTTTAGTTACATTGGTTAAAAAGAAATAACCTGCTGAAAAAGAGGCCGCAGAATAAGACAGACAATAATTATCATTAGTTATGGTTCTCTTAACTAGGTTATCGTCCATATTGTCATCAATATTTACGACTCTTGCTGATATGTCATGTCTGGCACCTACAGGTAATAAATTTGCAAGTACTGAAAAAGTATAAGACCCTTCGGTACCAGCAGCTATAGCACCCATATTTTCTTCCGCTAGCCATTCGTTATCATCAATTTTATATTGCACCAACACATTTTCAACATCGGTAGCACTATTATTCTTGACATTAATCTTTAGTGGCGTTTCTTCAGGATAGTAACCATTATACTTAACAATATTGGTCAATGAAAGAGTGTTATTCGTTACAACTTGTGAAGCATCAACCTCAGTAACTTCGGCGTACCAACCCGATTTACTATTTTTAGAATCTGAAGTAAATACGATTGTTAATTCACCATCCTCATTGGTAGCTGTATATTCCAAATCTGAAGTGTCTGGATTACCAGTAAGCGTCGCAATAACAGGAGAACTTCTAAAAGAATTTCCATCAAGGATATCTAAATTATCGTAAGTATCTTCCAGATTTAAATCGATGAATTTGATCTTCACTTTCGACCCATTTGTTGTAGGTTTAAATGTAATAGAACCTTCAAATGAATTTGAATAATCCAATACTTTAGCCCCATCATCGGTAAATTTTAAAATATCCGAAGTCACCTTCTTAGTATTTGATACCGATTTCTTATCAGGCATGAAGAAATAGTCACCCAAATTAGCTGTACTAAACTCTGATGTGTTATTCGAATCATCTTCGTCACCAGGCAATGCTGCAGTAGCTACAAGTTTATAAGCTCTATCTGAAGTTGAAAAGTCAGCTTTGGCTGTAAAAGTATATTCAATTTTTGTAAAAGCTGCAATTGGACCTGCTATCACCTCGTATACAGGTGCACCTCCATTAATCGAATAACTAACTGGAATATTAGAGATAACCTGTCCACTGTTATTTTTTACTTTTACGCTAACATCGTTACTTGTCGATAAACTAATGGCTTTTTCTGATGAAGAAAGAGCAGAAAGAGAGATATCGTATTTCGGCTGATAGATTTTAATGTGACCCAGTTGTATCGAATCCTTTGGATTTTTTAATGCTGCCTGAAATTCTAGTGAAAATGATTTACCAGCATATTCACTAAGATCCCAATACATGATGTATTCACCAGATTCAATGGTATTAATAACAGTCTTTCCCAATGTATTGGTCAAAGGATTACCATCTGCTAAAACTCGGAAGTTAGCATTTGTCTCCTCGCCTGAATTAAACATTTGGGCAGCAGTTCTCATCCAAAGTTCACCAGAAATACCTGTGGTATTCATTTGGCATATTTTAGCGGAAATAACATCCTCTGGATTATTAACAAAAACATCACCTGTTGCATCCCAATCTTCTGTGTCTTCAGATCCAGCCATATATAAACAATGTGCTTGATCATAAGTAAAAACCGTAGGGGTATAACCAAAATTAGTTCCCGATTGCTTGCTCACTTTCACAAAATCGCTAGGAAAATGTTCAAAGCTTTCTTGGAAAGGAAGCTGAGCAGTTGTTAAATCGAGAGGAAGAGATGGGTTTGCAATCAGAGCATAAGACCTCTCACTCACTGTCTCACCAAAAACACTAGTTACTGAGAAAATATTTCGTCCCTCGGTTAGGCTAGGTAATTCAAAATTCGCATTCGATGATTCTCCAATCTTAGTATAAATTCCTTGATTGATATCTGCTTTTAAAATTTGATATTTATCAGCACCATCAACAGCTTTCCATGACAAATTCCATCCCTCAGTACCACAATCGGGAGCTATCACTTTAAGTTCTGTTGGCACAGCAGCAATACTAAATGTCGCATTACACACATCCATCGTACCATCCTGAATCACACGAATCAGACCTTTATTGGTAGTCACATCTGGGATTGTTATCACTAAATCCTGAGTCCCATTTGGAATGTCTTTAGCAATATTCGTATAACTAACGCCATTGTCACCAGAAAATTCAACCATTTGTGGACCTGTAAATCCAGATGATTCCCAACGAATAGCAACATTATCTCCAGGTGCAAATTTCTCATCACCATTCGGATAAATCATCATCAAATCCTGAGTATTATAATAAAATACAACAGAAAATTGTTGAGGCCCTTTTGGAACTTCTGTTCCAGAAACTTTAATTGTATAATCTCCCGCTGCAGGCTTATTTATAGTCACCTGCTCAATATTATTCAAATTATCAGTTCCTCTAACAGCCTCCTTCGTTGGATTATTAGCATCTAAGATCCACGGTTTTGTTTCTGTACCATTTTTCAAAACTGTTAGATCAAGATCATTTACTAGCGCCTTTGTCGTAGATACCGTACCATAGTAATCACTCCAAACAAGCATAACCTTTAAGTCAACTGCATTGGCAGGAACTGGAAAAGTAAATGTAAAATCCTCACCATTTTCAACAGATCCAATTGCAAACTGATTTTTCTCAAAAGTTTTAACAGCCTTTAAGGCATTAATAATACCATATCCATAAGAATAATCAGGACCAGGATTCCCCATATCTTCGGCAGTATTGCAAACAGCCGCTTTAACAAGAGAAGCCAATGGCTTTTCTCCTTTTAATTCGTTATAGCGTTGATACAATAAAGCAAGTGTTCCTGATACTGCTGGAGTGGCCATAGAGGTTCCACTCATAAAACCATACTTATTATTATAAACACTTGAATAAGTATCGACACCAAACGAACAAATATGTGGTAATAAACGACCGTCATCCATAGGGCCCCAACTACTGAAGTAACTCATTTCTGTAGCTTCATCCAAAGCCCCTACAAGAATTACATTTTTTGCTCTTTTAGTTGAGGTAGAATAATGAGACGGAGGACAATCACTCTGATTATTTCCTGCTGAAAAAACATGAGTTAAAGTAGGGTAATATTGATTAACGATTTGGTCTAACTGAGCATCGCTACCTGAGTATTTAGCTAAATAATCACAGTTTCCACGCAAACTAACACCGTACGAATTCTGTGTCACATCGATATTAAAATTCTTGGCAGCGTATAGCATCTCTTGCTGAGAAGTCATTTTATTGGATTGAGGACCACCAAAATTGTAGGTATAAAGCGTTGCCTCAGGAGCCATTCCCTTAGCTTTAGGATCAAGAATCCCTGCACCAGCAACCGTTCCAGATACGTGCATCCCGTGATCACTTGCTCGCTCGTACTCCATTGCATTTAAGCGATTTCCTAGATCGGGATGTTGCTGAACGCTACCGTCCCAAACACCTACACTAATTCCTTTACCAGTTAAATGGCGTCCACCAAGGCCATTTTCACTAAGAATAGAAGTACGGTTCATTGTTCGCCCCTGAATATTGTCTATTGTTTCGGGCAAAGCAATATATTCGATCCATTTAACCCAAGGCTGTACTGCCAATTCTTCAGCAGATTTTATAGGCATATCAATTGCAATCACGTTAAATTCCTCAGCAATATGATTTAGCCTCATATTATTCGACTGAAGAAAATCCTTAATGTCTGCTACTTGTGCACCATCAAAATAAATCACATTCACTTTAGCGATAAAATCATTCACCTTCGCATGTTCAGGAATATTCCCGTCTAAAACTGCTTTAGACGTTTTACTCAATGCATTTATTTCATGAATTGAAACAATTGAAGTTGAAGAAAGTTGATCTGATAATCTCCCTTTCTTAATTTGCGCATAATAAGTATTATTCTGAACATAGGAGTTCAATTCAATACCTTTAGCTTTTAAACGTTGTTTTTCAGCTTCTGTAGGGATACCTCTAAACTGAAGCAACACATAATTTTTGCCATCATAGGAACTTACATCCAACAATTTTCTTTTGCCTGAGATGTACTCCTCGACATTTTGTTCGGCTCGATATCTTCCTTCTCCTACGAGTATTTCCTTTTGGGAAAAACCTTGTAGTGCGAAAAATACGAGCACAAACACTAAGTAAAAATTTCTCATGAAATTTGATTTAGGTTATATTCACATATCATTTACTACTGTAAAACAGTATTGTTTGGAACAATTAAGTGGTACTTCCAAAACGAATCGCAATATATTAAATATTACGAATAATAAAACATTGTGCATTAACATATTTTAACTAACATCAACTATCACTAATTCAAACTACTGAACATGTTAACTTACAAAACAACATCTCAATAGTTTGACAATAGCATCCTGATAACATGGAACTTAACATGTAAAACCTAACATATTTTACAATTAACCCAAATGCTATTTATAATAATTATAGTTAATCTCATAAATGAGAATAATTAGCCTGAAAGGTTAGATCTTGTTCATGCAATTTTTGGGTGAATAAAAACTTCACTTGGCATCTAAACAAAAAAGATCCAAACTCTTATTTAAGATTAAATTATATCTTGATTTTCTCTTGGATTATGATATAAAAAAAAGGGCATCCCGTTTGGGATGCCCTTTTCAATTGCATATCTCAGAGACTAGTTTTGAAGACTCTTGACAGACTCTCTAGCTGCATCGATCATTGGTTGAGTAGAAATCTTGCTACCCGTTGCCTCTACCATCCATTGGTTAGGTGTTAAACGACCTTGTTTAAAAATACGATCAACCTCATTAGGGAAGCTTTTACCTTTAAGTTGTTCCTCTAGTTGGAACTCAATAACATTACCAAAAGCATAGTTCGATAAATATAAAGGACTATTTAGCATGTGCGAATAAACAGCTAAAATAGTCTGATCTTTCATACCGTAAACTGGAGCATAGAATTCATTCCAAACCTCTTTGGCAATTTGCATCGTTGCATCACGAAGCTGAGCTGCATTTGCCTCAGGGTTTGCATATAGCCATTTCCAAACGCGAATATCAAGAACTGAAACCCCCATGATTTCGTAGGCACTCCAGAATAAGTCTAGTTTTTTCAATGCATCCTTTTCGGCCGATTCAACATTTCTTTCCAAAAGAACCATATCTCTCTTCTGGAAAATGAATGCCAAAGCTTCAGTAAATGCTGTATTTGGTACACCATTCATCATGAAATGATCAACATCGTACAAAGAAATTGTTTGCTCAACATTGTGTCCAAATTCATGAATCGCAATATTGTAGCCTTTATAATCCATTCCTTTGGCACCAATTCGGGTACGTAAATGCGCTTTTTGTCCTTTTTTCGCTCCACCCCAAGCATGTCCAGAACCTCTTGCAGGGTCAACAGCTATATGGTCGGCAAGGAATTTAGCTCTCTTTTTTCCATAACCTAATTTTTGCAATAGGTTCGAAAGATCAGCTTCAAGAGCTGCTGCATTAGGATATAACTTTCTAGTTTGAGCATCAAGTTTCGACTCATCCATCCCACTACGAGCTTTAAAGCCATCGTACCAAATATCAAATGGTTCTAAATCACGACCCAATCTCTTTTTAATAAGTTCTCCTACTTGTTTCGTTTCCTCTGATCTTAAAAAATCGGTAAAAATCTTCTCTGTATTTTGGTGAGAAATCTCCTTAGCACCAGCATATTGTCTTTCTATAAACGTACTCTCGCCTGGATAGTATGGGTCAATAGCCTTATTAGCATGGAAATTGTTTAAGATCTGCTGATATCTCTCATTGGGCTCTGGAGTCGCTTCAATCGTTTTGCCATCCTTGTAAACCACATTAGTAACTGGGTCCCACTCGAAGTCACCGCTATTGATAACTTTTTCAGGGATTTCCTGAGAAATAATTCGCTGCATAACCTGATAAATAATCTTCTGCTTCTCTAGTCCATCAGCCGAATTCGCGTAATTTGCTTTAATTTCATCACGCAAATTCCAGTGCGAAAGAAGCACTTTATCCTCTGGAAAGAAACGTTTACCAGCCTCATCTGTCAAATGGCCAACAAAAATATTGTAATCAGCAATATATACATCCGATCCTGCTGCTGCCTTATTGGCATTCTGCAACAATTCTGCAGGAACTCTAGCTGTAAAATAATCGCCTAATCGTGCATAAGCCCACTCCTGACGTGACCATTTCCCAGCCATTGCTTCCTTTTCTTCAAGACTAAAAGAAGGAAAGTTTAAGGCAATGATAAAAGCAATTTTATTCTTGTAAAAATCACCTTGCCAGTGAGAACCAACACTGTAAGCACCAAAATGATTATCGATAGGATGCTTCTCGAAAGTGTTCAAATGAACTGGCTCCAATAAATCAAGTGTTATTTTATTAAAGTGTCCGGTGATGATTTCAATATTGCGAGAAATTTTATTGAAAACCATCTCTCTTTCAGATTTTTCAGAGATATAATTCTCCTGACAGAAAGCCGTAAAAATATCTGCCGATCCATCATTTTCTATCCACAGGTTTGCTGCATGCTTCACCCCTCTTGTTAATAGGTCTTTATCAGCATTAGGATATTTTTTCATTAATACATTTACAGTAGACTTTATTGTCGATTCCGTGATGTTAGACTCTTGAGTGTTGTCAGTTTTCATCTTTGTTTCGCCAGACTGACAAGCTGCAAAAAGAAGTGCTGTACACACAAATAAAATTAATTTCTTCATTGTAGTTAGATTAGTTGCTCCGTAGAGTATTTAGTTAGTTTGGACGATAAAGATAAACTTTTCTATAAAGCTTAAATAGGAAATACCCAAGGAGTTTAAAATTATAAATTATGGGTGATGAGTGATGAATTATAAGATAGAACTAAAATTAAATCTAGACGCTGATTTAATATGATCTAGATTGGATTCATAAATAATAATTCAACTCATAATTATTTGCATATAATTCATAAATCATCATTTATAATTCATAATTATTTAAGTCCTAGTTCATCAGCAATGCCTTGCATGGCAATTAATACATCTTCAATTAATTCACCTCGTTCTATTCCCAACATCTCGGCACCTTTATCAATGGTTTGACGATGGCAACCCGCTGCAAAGTTCTTCGTTTTCCAGGTTCGTTTCACCGATTTTACTTTAACGTCCATTATGGATTTTGAAGGGCGAACCAAAGCTGTTGCTGTAATCAATCCCGTCAATTCATCTATGGTATAAAGTGTCTTTTCTAAAAGAGAAATGGGTTCCACATCTGTACATGAACCATATGCATGAGATTCAACAGCTCGAATATAATCTTCAGGCCAATTAGAAGCTTCCAAAATCTCACGAGTTCTAATCGTATGTCTATCAGGGGCAATTTCCCAATCCAAATCGTGCACCAAACCAATAACGCCCCACTTTTCCTCGTCTTCTCCGTGAATCCTTGCATAGTGTCTCATCACAGCTTCTACAGCTAGTGCATGTTTAACCAAGCTATCCGTTTTTATAAATTGCTTTACAAGTTCAAAAGCCTCTGTACGAGTTGGAATATGTTCTTGCATATCTGAAAATATTTTAAGTTTTAAATTGGAGCAATAAAAATATCTAAAACTTTTATTTTCAGGTGTATCCTATCGTATAATTATCTGGTCAACCACAAGCTATTTAGACTGAATAAAGTTAATTGCTTTTATTATCGACATCTTTTAAGTATATTCGGATCCGCAACTCTTATTAATATCATATATGAAGAAAGACAATAGACGAAAATTTATACAAAAATTAGGTGTAACTGTTAGTGCGACTGCACTTCTCAATACTGAAAGCATTGCTTCAGTAGCTAATATGCAATCAGGAAAAGATCTGGAACGATCAGAATTTTTAAACAATTATGAGAATTGGGTCAATCAATATATCGATGTGGTTGAAAAGGAGAAATCTGATAAAAATAATATGGCCAACAAACATCGCATTATGGAGTTATCGCATCAGGCCAAGAACTGGCAAGAGAAAATTGCGCTCTATTTAAATGATGATCAATTTAAAAAACGTTACATCCAATTATCTATGCAATTGTCAGACTCTATAAGTCCTGAACTTGAAGCGTAGATTCAAATAAGAGATATCTCTAAATTGCTTTAGAGTTATACAACCAACTAGCTAAAAAAAGCCCCGACAAAATCGGGGCTTTAATTTTTGAGTAACAGAACTCTAGTTTTCTGTTAAAATATTCTCATCGTATTCTACTTCGAATCTTAATTTATGCTTTGCTTCTTCCTGAGCTAGGTTCAAGAATAACTTCTTAGCAACTTCATCGGTAGTGGCATCGGCCAAATCGCTATATAATCTGAAAGCAGATTTCTCTTTTTTCATAGCAAGGGTTAGTGCCTCTTGATAAGTCATATTAGCTTTATCTTCGTCAACCTCAACTAAGTAGTCTGCAATTTTCATGTCAGCAACTTTAGTATCAGAAAAGTTCTGCCCTTTACCATTCTTGATCGCCTCAAGTTTAGCACGGTGTCCTAACTCTTCGATAGCATATTGCTCAAATGTTTCTTTAATTTGTTTTTGCGTCATTTTAGCTGCAAGAGCAGTATAAAACTCAGCCGCCATAGCTTCTTCGTTAATGGCAAAATCAAGAATGTCATTGATTGATTTGAACTCTTTCATATTAAGAATTTTTAAAATCAGTATTATAATATCAGTGTCTGTATTTAAACTTACACTTTTTATTCCAAATTAATTCGACAAATATTTTTCTGTCAAATAAATATCCATATTCTTAGCCGCTTTTCTACCATCACCCATTGCAAGGATAACAGTTGCACCACCACGAACGATATCACCACCAGCAAACATTTCTGGAATAGATGACTGCATTTTATCTTTTACAACCTCGATAGTTCCCCATTTAGAAACCTCAAGACCTTCAACCGAGTTCGGGATTAATGGGTTTGGTGATACACCAACAGCCACAACCACTACTTCACAGTCAAGAATGTATTCTGATCCTTCAACTGGAACTGGTCTTCTACGTCCTGAAGCATCAGGCTCACCTAATTCCATTTTTTGAACTTTCATTTGAGATACACGTCCTTCTTCGTTTGCAATGTACTCAATTGGGTTGGTTAGCGTCAAGAACTCAACACCTTCTTGCTTAGCATGGTGAACCTCTTCAACACGAGCTGGCATTTCTTCTTCCGAACGACGGTAAACGATCATAGCACGCTCAGCACCTAAACGTTTAGCTGTACGAACAGAGTCCATAGCAGTATTACCACCACCAACAACAACAACGTTCTTACCTCTCAATACAGGTGTATCAGATTCTTCGCTATCAGCACCCATCAAGTTTACACGAGTTAAATACTCATTTGAAGATAAGATACCATTCGCATTTTCACCTGGAATGTTCATAAAACGTGGTAATCCTGCACCAGAACCTACGTAAAATGCTTTGTAGCCATCTGCTTTCAAATCATCAAGACTTGCAGTTTGTCCTACAATGTAGTTTGTAATGAATTTTACACCTAAACGACGTAAATTTTCAATTTCAACATCTACAACAGCATTTGGTAAACGGAACTCTGGAATACCATATTTCAATACACCACCAATTTCGTGAAGTGCCTCGAAAACAGTCACATCGTAACCTAACTTAGCCATATCGCCAGCAAATGATAATCCTGATGGTCCTGAACCAATAACAGCTACCTTTATACCATTGGAAGCCACCATTTCTGGAGTTGCTACGTGCCCTGATTCTCTTTCGAAGTCAGCCGCAAAGCGCTCTAAGTAACCAATTGCAACTGCAGGTTGGTTTAATTTCTCAACATAGAAACACTTTTGCTCACACTGTAACTCTTGTGGACAAACACGACCACAAACAGCTGGCAATGCCGATGTTTCTTTCAATACTGAGGCAGCTTCAAGCGTTTCGCCACACTCAATATGCTTAATAAACTTAGGAATATTAATGCTTACAGGGCATCCTTCCATACAAGTTGGATTAACACAGTCCATACAACGGCTAGCTTCAGTAACTGCCTGTTCCATAGTCAATCCTGTATTCACTTCGATACGTTGCGATTTGATACGAACTTCTGGCTCAGTTTCAGCCATAAGTGCTCTCTCAATCGACATACGATCTTTAGCTTTTATCTTTTTCTGAAGAGCTACTCTCCAGTCTTGTTTTCTTTCGTTCTTGATATATTCTTCAGACCTTTCCATTGTCCTGGTATTTTTGCGTTGCTAATCTTAGATTGAATTCTCTACTTCTGAAATTGATCAAACTTATCAACTTCTTCATTCTTGTAACCACCAAGTCGTGACATCATTTCTTCAAAATCGATTTGATGTGCATCGAATTCAGGACCATCAACACAAGTAAATTTGGTTTTACCACCAACAGTAACACGACAAGCACCGCACATACCAGTACCGTCTACCATGATACTATTTAAACTAGCAACAGTAGGAATCTCATATTTCTTAGTTAATAAAGAACAGAATTTCATCATGATTGCAGGACCAATGGTCACACACTCATCAATTTTTTCTCTCTTAATAACCTCTTCCATTCCCTCAGTCACTAAACCTTTTTTACCATAAGAACCATCGTCAGTCATAATAATCAACTCATCAGAATGCTTACGCATTTCATCTTCAAGTATAATTAAATCTTTATTACGAGCAGCCAAAATAGTGATCACCTTGTTTCCAGCTTTTTTATAAGCTTCAACAATTGGTAATAAAGGTGCATTTCCTACTCCACCACCACAGCATAGAACAGTTCCTAATTTGTGAATCTCAGTTGGCTTACCAAGTGGTCCTACAAGGTCAGTAATATATTCACCAACTTCAAGGTCACATACTTTAGTAGAAGAAACACCCATTTTTTGAATAACAAGGTCGATTGTCCCTTTTTCTACATTAGCACCTGCAATGGTCAAAGGAATACGTTCCCCTTTTTCACCAACACGTAAAATTACAAAGTTTCCAGGCTTCCTCGATTTTGCAATCAAAGGAGCTTCTACAACCATTTTTACGATTTTCTCTGAAAAATATTCTTTTTCAACTATCTTGTTCATCACTTTCTATGATAAAATAAATAAATCTTTAATCTGAATTTCATTAAAAGGGCTGACAATCAAAAGATTTACATCAAACACATCAATAATAATTCAGTTTTCAAATGTAAAAATAAGACTAATTCTGACTCCATCATATTCAATATTTTTTTCTCTCTGAAATCATTTTAGTTTGAATCTAAATTAAGGTCTAATAAGGAAAATTTTCTTTAATCTATTAGGCTATTAAATAGATTTATATATTAAGCCAAAAAACAAAGCATCAACACTATAAATAATGTCGAAACAATAAATAAGATACCAGATTGAAGAAAAAATTATCAATTAGAAGATGAATAAATGAAATAAGGGGAAACCTCCCGGCTTCCCCTCTACCTTAACCCTATCAGATAAGTCTGAAATTAAATAGTAATACTTGTTCCATTATAACAAGCCTGGTAAATCGCTTTGATCTCTTCAAACTTAGGTTTTCTAGGGTTGAAAAGAGTACAAGGATCATCCATCGCATTCTGTGTTAGCGTATCCAATTTAGCATCCCATTCTTTCTGGTCTATACCATACTCTTTTAAAGAACCAACAACACCAGCTGATGCACGAAGTTTTGAGACTTCTTGTGCAAATTCTTCAGCACTTGTTCTTCCAGATAAAGCAGCAAGCTCGCTATATTTGTCAGTTACTTTAGAGTTGAAACGAATAACATTAGGCATCAAAATTGCATTACCACAACCATGAGGAATACCGAAAGTTCCACCAATTTGGTGAGACATAGAGTGTACAATTCCCAACCATACGTTTGTAAAGGCCATACCAGCCATACAAGATGCATCGTGCATTGCTTGGCGAGCTTCTAAATTATTAGGATCTTCAACAACAGTATTTAGATTTTTGAATACCAAATCAATCGCACCTTTTGCCAATGAATCGTTGTAACGGTCAGCAATATTCGAAGCAAAAGCCTCAACACCATGACTTAAAGCATCTAAACCTGTATTTGCTGTTACATGAGCAGGCATACTTGCACATAAATCACCATCAATAATGGCAACATCAGGTGTTAACTCGTGAGATACAATAGGGTATTTTGTTCCTTTTTCTCTGTCAGTAATTACAGAAAGACCAGTCATTTCGGTACCTGTACCACTAGTTGATGGAATAGCTACAAAGTAAGCTTTGTTACGCATTGCTTTTACTGCAAATGGAGCTGCTAAATCCTCAAGTTTTGAATCTGGATACTCGTAATACACCCACATGGCTTTAGCTGCGTCGATTGCCGAACAACCACCTAAACCAACAATTACATCAGGTTGTTCCTGAGTAAAAAAATCAGCACCTTTCAATACCGTTTCAATTGATGGATCAGCCTCAACACCCGAGAATACAACAGTTGAAATACCTGCTTCTTTCAAGTAGTTTTCTGTTCTTTCAAGAGAACCATTTGCTTTAACAGAGTTGCCACCGATAACGATAACTGCTTTCTGTCCTTTTAATGTTTTTAGATTTTCAAGGCTACCTAGTCCGTGAAAAATTTCTTTTGGTACAATAAATTTTGCCATAACTTTATTTTAATATTTGGTTTTTATCAGTTCAAAACAAAAGTTCTATCGAAACAGTTTTCAATCGTGAACACTTGCTTAATGATTACGTTGACAAAAGTATGGCAAGACTCGATCAGCATGCTTACTGAAAAAGCTCATTCGTTTATTAAAAAAGGTCAAACTTAAATTCGTTAAGTTTAAATCACAACCAAACACCCCACAAAACCCTAAAACAGGAGCATTTGGATATCAAAATCTTATTTCACAATATCAGTTGGACTGATTCCAAATTTATTTTTAAAGGCAATACTAAAATTAGAAAGGTTGCTATATCCAAAATCGAGATAAATATCCGAGGCTTTTAAATCATCATTCTCCAGTACCTCCTTCGCTCTTTTCAGACGTTTATCTTGCAACCATTTCCCTGGCGAGACTTTATATTCTGTAATAAAGTTACGCTTAAAAGTAGATAGACTCATATGGCATAGAAAAGCAATTTCTTCTAATTTTAGGTTGGAATACACGTTGCTCTCTATTATCTTTTTAAAAGGCGATGTTTCTTTTGATATTAAAGAATACAAGTACACTTCGAACTTTTGACCATATTTAGCTAGCAGGTATAACATGATTTCTTCGAACTTAAGCAGTAGCATGTCCTCACTAAAATTCGAAGTCAAGGAACTCATTTTTGATAAAGTCTCCAGATATGAAGCTATATAAGAATCGTTTTCTATAATAAAGAAAGGCACTTCATCTTTCAGGCAATCCTCATTCTTACAGTGTTTTTTCAAAAAAGTCTTTAGCCTGGTTTCTGAGAAAAAGAGAAGCTTACAGTAGTAAATATCATCCTTATCCAGTAGCTCGGTCCACAACCAATTCCCTTTACGGATGAGCAAGGATTGTTCTTTACTCACCATAACCGATGCATCTGCGAAATGAACCTGTTTTTTACCAACCTGCAAAAAACTAAACATGTTCATGCTTAAGTTGACCTTACTTTTAACCACGTCGTTGGTCATTTTAAAATCGTAAACAATTAAATCCTGATTGGCTTCGTCCTTATTAAGGTATATCTCGGGTATATTTTCTATTGACATGACGTTCTTTTTCTTTGCATTACAAAAATAGATTCTTCTTGCAAAATTAATTCATTTTTGCTCATACATCAGAATCCATAGAGCAAATTCTCTTATATTTGATTAGCCCTAAATTAACTTTTATACAATGATACCAGACGATAAAATAGATATTGAAACTCAAATTAAAGAAAAGATCCTAAAATTAGAACAGGAAATTATAAACTTAAAAGATCTCACTCAACCCATTTCACCAGATTGTGCTATCGGTAGAGTTAGCCGAATGGATGCAATCAATAACAAAAGTGTAAATGAAGCTGCTCTTCGTAAAAAACAGGTTCAATTACCAAACTTAAAAGAAACGCTTAAAAATATCAACAATCCTGATTTTGGAAAATGCATTCGATGTGGTACACAAATCCCTCTAGGTAGAATAATGCTTATGCCTGAGAGTAAAAAGTGTGTAAGATGTGCAAGTCGCTAAGATTAGTGACTATATTTGCATAAATAAATATCAAAATCATGGCAAAAAAGAACAAAAAAAATATAGTGTATTCAACGAACCCAGATTATGAATACGAATTTGACCAGGAAGAAACTCAAAAAACTCTCCCTCCTCAACAACAAACCCTAAAAGTAATGATTGACAAAAAGCAACGAAAAGGCAAAGCAGTCACGCTCGTTGCTGGTTTTATTGGAAGTGAAGACGATTTAAAAGATCTTGGGAAACTTCTAAAATCGAAATGTGGTGTCGGTGGCTCTGTTAAAGATGGTGAAATTCTAATCCAAGGTGACCACAGGGACAAAATTATTGACCTTTTAAATAAAGAAAATTACAAAACGAAACGAGTTGGAGGTTAAAAATCCAACTCGTTTTTTTTATTATGAAAATTTTACGAATTGACCCACGAAACTCTCCTTAATCCCCTACCTTCTAAAAAGTTAAAAACCCACTACCCCAAAAACATTCAATAATCTAAGTACGCTCCCTATGTAAAAATCACTAATTTTTAAGATCACAATACATTTAGTGAAAATTAACAAATTCAAGCCAAACACCCACCCCGCTTCATTTATTATGTATAAACTCACGTAAACACCTATACTCCTCTCATTTTAAAATTACATAAAGTTAAAAAGCATTCGTCCTGAATTTTGGCAATAATATCCAAAATAAATAGCATTTCACAATCAATTAAACCGAAGTTAAATTTAAAATATTCTCTCACAAATAAAATTCAAAATTCAATCAAGAACCCACTAATTTCATACTATTAAACAAACTTGACAAGTTTGACAACTTGTATTTCGATATTTAATTCATACATTTGTCGTTGTATTTTTCAAATTGAAACAACACCTATGTATCCCTTCACGCACCACTTTTACATTATCACAAGTTTTCTTTTCTCACTTATAGTGTGCTACAAAGTTATTCCTGCGGTAATACATATAGCGAAAGAGAAGAAATTATATGATGAGCCGAACCATCGCTCGTCTCATACAAGCATAGTGCCTTCTTTAGGAGGTATTGCCATTTTCATTGGCTTTGCGCTAGCAATTTTGATTTTTAGCAATGGCTTCTTGATTCATGAATTAAAATACATCATTGCTGCAACACTAATTGTTTTTGGACTTGGCGTAAAAGATGACATATTAGCCATCTCTCCTAAGAAGAAATTGTTAGGGCAAATATTTGCAGCTTTAATTGTAATTATTCTAGGAGATATTCGCTTTACAAACTTTCATGGCATACTTGGAGTTCATGAATTGAACTATTTTGTTAGCATTCTCTTTACCATTTTTGTTATTATTGTTGTAACCAATGGTTTCAATTTAATTGATGGTATTGATGGCTTAGCCTCAGGTATTAGTGGAATCTGCACCTTAACATTCGGAATTTGGTTTTATATCACAGGACATTATGAATATGTTGTTTTAGCAGGAAGCTTACTGGGAGCTTTAATAGCTTTTTTCCGCTTCAATGTGTTTGGCAAGCAGAATAAGATATTTATGGGGGATACTGGTTCACTAATTTTAGGATTATTAATATCAATCCTAATGATTCACTTCAATGAATTAAACATTTATCCTGAATTCAAATATGCTGTTAAATCTGCACCTGCTGTTTCTATAGGTATTCTTGCGGTCCCTTTATTTGACACACTTAGAGTTATGTTCATTCGTATTAAGAGCAAAAAATCTCCATTTCAACCAGACAAGAATCACGTACACCATCGTATGGTTAGCTTAGGTTTTAAACATGTCCATGCATCGATTCGAATAATGGCAGTAAACTTATTTTTTATTGTTATTGCATTTTCATTAAGCGATATCGGAAATCCAAGTCTATTAGTTATAGTTATTCTTCTTGGCGCATTCTTCTCTTGGCTTCCTTCATATTTAATGCAAAGAAAAAGAAGCAAAGAACTACAAACAGCATAAAAGCAACTAAAATATTTCAAACGCCTCTTTCGAGGCGTTTTTTTTGTTCCTTACTCTCGTTTCTTAAATTAATTCTAAATAAGACATATTCATTTGAAAGATTCATGTAAATTAGCATACTATTTAAAACAAAGCAATCATGAATCCTATATTACTCAAAAGTACTCTAGAAAATCAAGACATTAATCTACTCATCAAACAAGGATTGAATGATATGGAGATTAGTCTTGAACAAAAGAACAGCATCTATACGGAAGCAGAAAAACTTGTGCTAAATTTTGTGGACATTATTAACTTTCACACAAAGAATCATGAAAACAATGACGCCTCCTACTCTTTCAATTTAGCTATCCTATTCAATAAGTTCACTGAAAATTACAGAGATATATTTACACGAACATACAAACAAGATGTTCTTATTGGATTTGGGATAAGCGCAATTTGGATGGGAATACTAAATGGATTAGATGCAGAAAGCGGCATTATGCCAAATCATCCTTTTAAAAGAGAAATAGCAACATGCTTAAGAAGTATTAGTGAAATTCTTGACAATAAAGCCTAACTAAAAAATAAAGCCTCAGTGTTTAAACACTGAGGCTTTCATAAATTATCAAACAGGGTTTAGCTGTTTAAACATCTTTCAATTCTTACTTATTATCTTGAGAGAATTTACGCCCTGCATGAAGAGCATCGATATTCATTTTAACAACATCCTCACCTTTTCTACCGAAAATCTTACGAATACCTTCCTCCAAATACTCAAAAGGCACATCGATAAATGGAGAAGCAGCACCAAGCATTACAAAATTGAAAGCTCTCGTAGAACCAGTCACTTCTTTTGCAATCTCATCAGCATCAATCAACACATAGTTTGGTAAAGCTTCGATTGTTTTAACCAACTCTTCTTCATTTGGGTAATTAGGGATATTGATAAATGGAGAAGAATTAGCTACAACATAACCACCTTTTTTAAGGAATGGCAAGTAACGTAATGCCTCCATAGGCTCAACTGACAAAATAATGTCAGCACCACCTTTAGGAATCAAATCTGAATAAATTGGTTTATCAGAAATTCTCATAAATGACTGAACATCACCACCACGCTGACTCATACCATGAGTTTCAGCCTGTTTCATATGTAAATTGTTATCTAAAGCAGCAGATCCTAATGCAGCAGCAATGGAAAGAATTCCCTGTCCGCCTACACCTGCAATAACCATATCTGTTTTCATATGCATATTATTTTATTTTCGAAAAGCTTTTTAATCACCTTCCGACATATTGAATTAATGATTTATTTGGGCAAAATTAAAATTAAGCTTTTGCAGCTGCTTTAGCTTTCATCGCTTTTTTAATTTTCTGATCACGAACATTTTTCTGAACGCAAATACGACGAGGGATAATTACCGAAACACCTTGGTAATCTAGTTCTTTACGAATAAGCTCCTTCACATCTTCATGTTTTTTAGGTAAAGAAGTGTATACATGAATATGATCTGCGTGAACCCCTAAGCCAGCACAGATATCTTCTAATTTCCCTTTAGCTGAAGATTTCTGACCACCTGTCATAGAAATAGATTCATTATCAGAGATAATAACTGTAATTGGAGAATTTTCATTTATTGCATCCAATAAACCAGTCATACCTGAGTGAGTGAAAGTAGAATCTCCAATCATAGCTACCGAAGGAATAAGACCAGCATCAGCAGCACCTTTAGCCATTGTAATAGAAGCACCCATGTCAACCACTGCATTAATTGCACGATATGGAGGTAAAGCTCCTAAAGTATAACATCCGATATCTGAAAACACACGACCTTCGCCATACTCGGCAATCACTTCATTTAAGGCTTTATAGACATCATGGTGATGACAACCAACACACAATGCTGGTGGACGAGCTGCAACCATTTCTGGAACAGGCATTCCCTCAACCACGTCAAAACCTAAAGCAGCTCCGACCATATCAGGATTCAACTCACCATCGCGAGATAAAGTACCATCAAGACGACCAATAACTTTATCGTTTTCTAAATATCCTTTAAGCATTTCCTCTACAACAGGATAACCATCTTCAAGAACTAATACTTTATCACACTCTTCCACAAGCTTTGTTACTTTTGTACGAGGTAGCGGATATTGGCTTAATTTTAAAACTGGGAAAGGACAATCATTATTAGAATAATTTTCCATCAGGTAGTTATAAGCAATTCCACAAGCTACAACTCCTAAAGATTTGTCTTTACCTTCAAAATACTCGTTATATAGAGAATCTTCTGATGCAGCATCGAAATTCGCTTGATTACCTAAAAGAACTTTATACTGCTTACGTGCGATACTTGGCAGTAAAACAAACCTTTGCTTGTCTTCTGGTAATCTTAATTCGTTTTCAGCAACAATGTCAGTAGCTGGAGTTACACCAGCACGAGAGTGAGCCAAACGAGTCGTAATACGCATCATTACCGGCGTACCGCAAGCTTCAGATAATTCAAACCCAAAACGAGTCATATCATACGCTTCTTGCTGATTTGAAGGCTCCAAGATAGGAATCATAGCGAATTTCGCATACACGCGTGAATCTTGCTCATTTTGAGAAGAGTGCATCGATGGATCATCCGCAATGGTAACCAACATACCACCATTAGATCCTGTAATAGCCGCATTCATAAAACAATCAGCTGCCACATTCAAACCAACATGTTTCATACAAACCATGGTTCTTTTACCGGCATATGACATACCTAAGGCTGTTTCCATAGCAGTCTTTTCATTCGCAGACCATTCGCTATGAATCTTTCGTTCGCTAGCAAGTTTTGAATGCTGAATGTACTCTGTAATTTCTGTAGAAGGTGTTCCAGGATAAGCGTAAACACCAGACATTCCAGCGTCAATAGCTCCTTGAGCAATAGCTTCAACACCTAACAATAGTGACTTTTGCATACTATTAGTATTTGTTTGTTATGTAATAAATTCTAGATATAATTTGGGCATTTATTCCTTTACAGGAACACAGATCAACACTAATTGATCGTACCAAGCAATATAATAAAAGAGAGTTTCAGACTAAAAAATCTGAATAAAGGGGTATGGATTAAAGGCCACCGAAAATTTCAAGGTAGCACACTAGGTAAGCAACAACGTAAAAATAAATTGCAAGAAAATCCATCTTTTTACTTGAAGATTGTAATTAAAACAATAGTTAATACTATTAATTGTTGACAATAATAGCACTATTTGATTAAAAAGTCAATACAACTAAAGCTTAAAACTAGAAGTTTAGAATTATTTCAAATAACGGAAACGGTTGCGTAAACCTTAAAACTCTATCTATTGGCTGATTACAAAGTGTCAATTCGAACCATTTTTATACAAAAGCATTAATTTTAAGCTTTATTTCTAAATAAATGAAGTCTTTTAAATCAAGAAGATTAATTTTGCCAGTCTAGAACATAAAGCAAATGAGAACACTCTCAACATAACAAGGCTTAATAATTACAAAACATGGATTACATTGAATTAAAATGTGAGATTGTACCTTATAACGAAGCGGTAGCGCAAATTTTAATATCAGAACTTGGAGAACTAGGCTATGACAGTTTTACTGAAAATGAAGATTCTGTTGATGCCTACATAACCGAGGATCTATTTAATATGGAACTCGTAAAGGCAATTAACTTAGATTACCTTCCAGATTCGAACTTTAAATTAAACTATAGTTATAAAACTGTTATCTCACAAGATTGGAATGCTGTTTGGGAATCCAATTTCCAGCCAGTAATCATTTCTGATCAAGTTGTAATTCGAGCTTCTTTTCATACCGATACTCCAAAGGTTCCTTATGATATCGTAATAGATCCTAAAATGTCTTTTGGAACTGGTCATCACTCCACTACTTCATTAATGGTCCAAAATATTTTAGCTAGCGATATCAAAGACAAAAGAGTTCTAGATATGGGCTGTGGAACAAGCTTGCTAGCCATTTTAGCATCTATGCGCGGTGCAAAGACTGTTGATGCCATTGATATTGACGAGTGGCCTTATAAAAACTCTCTTGAAAATATTAAAAATAATAAGATTGAAAATGTATCTGTCTTTTTAGGAGATGCAAGTCTTCTGGAAAAGAAAGAGTATGATATCGTTCTGGCTAATATCAATAGAAACATTCTTTTAAATGACATGAAATCTTATGTGGCTTGCTTGCCGATAGGAGGTTGCTTAATTATGAGTGGATTTTATACTGAAGATTTAAAGTATATTAAAGAAGAGGCAGAAAAGAACCATCTCATATATATCGACCACAAAGTTGATAAAAATTGGGTTGCTGTTCGTTTTGAAAAGAAATAAACTAAACTCTTCAATTTCAATAAATAAAAAATAACCTACAATGATAAAATATCTATACTCACTTATTTTCTTAGGATTTTTCATGGCAAACTTGTCGATTATGGCTAATCCCCTAAATCAGGATTCTATAAGTAAAATAAGTGAGATAGATGTATTAATGGATCACCCATCCTTAGATAAAAAAGAAAAAAAAGCATTTCAAGAGAAATTTCAACGTTTTTGGATAGAGGCACAAAATTCAACTACCAAAAGACGTGCAGTTCTATCAATTTGTAAAATATTCAGAAAAAAAAGAGCTCGAATCGTACCCGATTTCTATGATTACTTTAAAACCCTAATCCTTTTTAACGAAAAAGGCATCAGTGAAAAAGATTATTCCAATTGGGAAAAAGGATTAATTCACGAATTAAAAAAACCGAAAGTCAAATTAAAAAATATAAATGCCTTTCTTAAGCAGACTAGCCATCTTCTTGAAAGTAGCCTTCTCTATAAATCTTTCTCAACAAAATGGAAAACAAGGTCGAGAGATTTCCATTATATATACGAGGATACACTTAAAATTGTTTTAGATTCTACAGAACTTGTTTGTTACTCACAGCGAGATAGCTGTACAATACACAACACGGGTGGAATCTACTATCCTTTCGAAAAGAAATGGAAAGGGACAAAAGGAAAAATCACATGGATTAGAGCGGGTAAGTCTCCAAGCCAAGAATATGCAGAATTTAAGAACTACCAATTAGATATTACAAAGCCGAAAATAATTATAGACACTGCTCAATACAGCAACTCTAACCTCTTCAATGGTTTCATATTAGGTTCGCTCATTGAAAAAGTAAATGTGGTAAAGAAACCAACTTCCGCAACTTATCCCAAATTCAATTCTTTTGAGCAAAATATAGTTATTGACAGTTTATTCAAAAACATCCGTTATAAAGGTGGTGTTGCCATTCAAGGTGCTAAATTTATTGGTAAAGGAAATTCAGAAAATCTTGCATCAATTAACCTAACAAGAAACGACACTTTATTTGTAGAAGCCTTTTCGGATTACTTTAGTTTCACAAAGAATAAAATTATTGGGAAAAACACAGAATTTACCCTTCACCTTGATACATTTAGAATTTACCATCCGAACCTCCATTTAAAGATTCTTATAGAAGAGCAGGAACTTGTTTTAACCAGAGATGGAACAGGTATGTCGCAAAGTCCTTACTTTAACAATTATCACAACCTATTAATGGATTTTGGTATTCTTCATTGGAAAATGGGCGAAGACATTATTCGCTTTCAAAAAATGAAAGGTGCCTCCCATCGTTTAGTCAAATTTGAATCTCTGAATTACTTTACACACGAGCATTACTTAAAGCTTCAGGGCATGGATCACAGGCATCCACTGGTACTGCTACAAGGTTTTGCTAAATACATATATGCCAACACTTTCACCACGAAAGAGTATGCCCATTACATAAAAAAACCGGTAAGCCAAGCACGTCAAGAAGTTATCGGTTTATCTTTTCAGGGCTTTGTAACCTATAACCCTTCGACAGATGAAATTACACTAAAAGATCGAAGTGCCAACTACGTTTCAGCAGCTATGGGAAAGCAAGATTACGACGTCATTCGATTTACATCAAAAACTGAAAAACTTCAAGATGATGCTACTTTAAATTTGAAAAATTTTAATCTGCAAATTAATGGTGTTAATAAGATATCTGTTAGTAATACTCAAAATATAACCTTTGTTCCTAAGGATGGAAAGTTACTCGTAAAACAAAATCGAGATTTTGAATTTGATGGCTTAATAGAAGCAGGACCAATGGATATGTATGGTGAAAACTTTAACTTCTCCTATGATAATTTTGAGGTTAATATGGAACTTATTGATTCATTAAAAGCTTTTATTCCTATAGATGATAAAGGTGAATTTGCAAGAATTAATGCAGTATTTCTTGAAAGAATTGTAAAAAACACATCGGCAAGTCTTCAAATAGACGCCCCTTCGAACAAGTCTGGTATTAAAGATCTTGAGAAATATCCAATTTTCAACGCTTACGATCAAACTTACGCATATTATAACGATTCAACCATTCAAAACGGTGTTTACAAAAAAGATAAATTCTTCATCACAGTAGACCCATTTAAAGTTCCAAGTATCAACGAATTATCACAACAAAACATTAGATTTAAAGGGGTCTTTGAATCTGGAGGAATTGTACCGGGATTTCGTGAAAATTTAATTCTTAATGACGACAACTCTATTGGATTTGCACATGCCATTGAAGAAAATGGTGTATTAGTTTATGACAAAGCAAACTTTACTGACTCATTATTCTTAGATTATAGTGGCCTTTGGGGCAAAGGTACTTTTACCGAAAAAACAACGCAACTCACGTCTGATAAATTCACATTTTTACCAGAACTTGCAAAGGGAGAAGCTGAATCATATTCCCTTTTAGCCCAAAGTACGCCCTATTCGCATCCCGATGTAAATGGTCAAAATATTTGGGTTGAGTGGCAAGTTAATAATGGTGATTTTGAAATTGAGAGTTTAGATCAGGATTCAGAAATAAAAATGTACCAAGGAATGGCATCACTTTCTGGTCATATGAATATCGACGATCGTAAAATGGTTGGTGCTGGTGAAATGATTTATGCAAAAGGTGCTTTTACTTCAGACTATTTCCATTTTACTCAACCTAAAATCACAGCAGACACAAGTCAATTTAAGCTACTAAGTAATAATACAGATGGTTATCTATTTAAAGCCGACAGTTGCAATGCCCTTATAGATATAACTAAACAACGCACTGATTTCAAAAGTACAATTGAAAATAACTTTAGTAGCTTCCCTGTAAACAACTACATATGCCAACTTAATAGTTTTAAATGGAATATGACCAATGACCAACTCCAATTTGGAGGTGAAGAACTAGAAAAACTAAAGCGATTATGGGAAGAAGACAGAATTGCATTCTTACCAAATTCATCCTACAATACTTTTATTTCAACGCATCCTCATCAGGACTCTTTAAATTTTAAAACACCATACGCAATATACGATACAACTCAGTACACAATCGGGGCCAAATTTGTTGAGAAGCTAAAAGTTGCAGACTCAGATATTATACCAGAACACGGGAATCTAACTATCCAAAATAACGGCTACTTAAAACAATTAAATAATTGTATCATACTTACTGATACTCTGAATAATTATCATGAAATAACAAATGCTGTAGTACAAGTAAGAGCTCGTAATAATTATAAGGGTTCGGGATCTTATATTTATATTGATGGACAGGATAAAGAGCAAGATGTTTATTTCAAAAACATAAGTGTCGATGCTGATGGTCAAACAATTGCTTCTGGATCTTTACCTGACGAAACATCCTTTACATTAAGTCCTCATTTCGACTTTAGAGGCGATGTTCATCTCTCGGCAAGGGAAAAACATTTACGTTTTGATGGAGAAACGAAGATCCATAACAAATGTGACCAGATTCATAGTAGATGGCTCTCTTTCGATGCACCTATCGATCCTGAAAACATTATGATTCCAATAGATGAGGTTGGGCAAAATAAACTAAAAATGAAAACATACAGCTCATTATATATAACAAACGATTCTAGTCATATTTATCCAACCTTCTTATCAACAAGAAAGTTTTATACGGACAATCCAATACTTAGTGTCGATGGTTACTTAACCTACAATAATGGTCGAGATCATTATCAAATTGCTAGTGAAGAAAAACTGAGAAACCAAACACTACCTGGTGAGCTAATATCATACGACATGGATAATTGCAATATGAAAGGTGAAGGCTTAATCAATTTAGGTGTCGATTTAGGAGAAGTAGAGCCAACAGTTGCTGGTACAATTGATTACAATTCTGAAAGAGATAGAGTAACCATAAATGCTTGTTTAGGCTTAAATTTCTTCTTCTCCAATGAGCTATTAATGATAATGAATAAAGAGTTCCAAAGTTCAGCAAAAACACCAAGCAATTTAAATACCCCTCACTTTCTTAAAACTTTCCCTCTCCTCCTTCCCAAAGTCGAGGCTGATCAGGTTGTAAAAGAAATTAAAGAAACCAGTACATATAAAATACTGCCTAGTTCAATTAATCAAAAGATATTCTTTAATCGTGTTATGCTAAAATGGCATACAGAGAATAAGTGCTATTACTCTTTAGGAGATCTTGAACTTGGAAGTATTCTTAATACAACTCACAATAATATTGTAAAAGGTAGAATCGAAATTCGAAAAAGAAGGCAAGATAGTAGACTGTATCTCTATATGGAATTACAGAATGGGACATGGTTTTATTTTGAGTACCAAAATAAAACAATGTACATGAGATCATCAGTTGATAAAATTAATATGGCTCTGGAGTTAATTAAAGAAAAAGATAGACGATTTAAAAGCACGAAAAAGCATGTAAACTATATATACATGTTAGCTCCTATGTCGAAAGTGAAACTGTTTAAGGAACGTCACCAGATTGGAGTTGCTACTTATTAAACTCAATTTAACCTTTAAAGGCAAAGCTAATTTTATCTTATTTAGATTAAATAACAAGGAGTACCTTATTAAAATTTTATAATTTTGTTAGAATACAATTCGAATCTATAATTTATATGTCAAAACCTCAGTTTTTCAACCGCGATTTAAGTTGGTTATCATTCAACAATAGAGTTTTAGAAGAGGCAAAGAACAAAGATTTACCTTTGTACGAAAGAATTAAATTTCTTGCTATCTACTCCTCTAATCTTGATGAATTTTATCGCATTCGTGTTGCTTCTTATCAAAGATTCACTGAGCTACCTATTGAAGACAAGCTACAACTAAGGGAAGATCCAGATCACACTCTAAAAAAAATCAAGCAACAGGTTAATAAGCAACAACTTGAATTCGGACAAATTTTCACTAAAGAGATTGTTCCAGAATTACTTGAAAATAATATCATATTACTACAGGGAGAAAAACTTTGCGATGAACACTATGAGTTTACCAAAGAATATTTCCTAGACAACTTGCTTCCTCACATGCAGCCTATGCTGCTTTTGAAGAAACAGATTCAGCCGTTTCTTAAAAACAATGCGATTTATTTAGCTGTAAAGCTTTATAAAAAAAGAGGTAAAAAAGATAATCCTGATAAGCCTAAACGTGCGAAATACGCTATCGTAAGAATTCCAAACAATCGCTTCGATCGTTTTATTGAACTTCCTTCAATCAATGACAAACACCACATCATGTTTCTCGACGATATCGTGAAATTACACATGAAAGTTGTATTTCCGGGCTTCAAAATAGATTCGACTTACAGCTTTAAAATGAGTCGTGACGCTGATATTTTGATTGAAGATGAGTATTCTGGGAATATCATGAATATGATTGAACGAAACTTAAAAAAACGTGAAACGGGCGATCCTTCCAGATTCTTATACGATGAAAATATCCCTCGCGATTTTTTAAACCTTTTAAAGTTGGCTTTTAATCTCACCAATAACGAACTTGTTCAAGGGGCTAGATATCACAACTTTCAAGACTTTTTTAAATTCCCCAATCCCTCAAGTCCTGAACTTGAAGATTCTGCGTTTCATTCTCAGAAAGTAAAAGAGCTCGGTCAAAGCAAATCGATGTTCAAGGCGATTCGAAAAAAAGATATTCTGCTTCACTATCCTTACCAAAGCTACGAATATGTTATTCGCTTTTTAAATGAGGCTGCAATTGATCCTAAGGTTGAAGAGATTAAAGCAACCCAATATCGAGTTGCCGAAAACTCAGCTGTTGTAAATGCTTTAATTAATGCAGCATTAAATGGTAAAAAAGTAACGGTTCTGGTCGAACTAAAAGCAAGGTTCGATGAAGAAGCCAATATGAACTCAGCCAGAGCAATGATAAAAGCCGGCGTGAAAATTATATACAGTTTGCCTGGACTTAAAGTTCATGCTAAAATTGCACTGGTTATTAGAAAAACTGACAAGGAAGATTATGCCTACCTAAGTACAGGAAACTTTAATGAGAAAACGGCACGAATATATGCAGACCATGGCTTATTCACCTCAGATGAAACAATCATATCTGAACTAAAACTTCTTTTTAATTATCTGGAAAATCAAGAAACAAAATGTGAATTCAACAAGCTTCTTATAGGCCAATTCAATATGCGCGATGAGTTCCTAAAAATGATTGATAGAGAAATTAGCCATGTTGAAAATGGAGGAAAAGGTCATTTGATTTTAAAAATGAATGGTTTACAAGAAAGGCAAATGATTAAGAAGCTTTACGAAGCTAGTCGTAAAGGGGTTAAAATTGATCTCATCATTAGGGGAATTTGTTGTTTGATTCCTAATAAACCTTACTCGAAAAATATAAAAATTGTTCGTATTGTTGATCAGTTTCTAGAACACGCGCGAGTTTTCTATTTTCACAACAATGGAGAAGAAGAAGTTTACCTTTCTTCTGCCGATTGGATGTCACGTAATCTTCACAGACGAATAGAGTGTGCCTTCCCTATCGACAAACCAGAGCTTAAAAAAGAACTTATCGATATTCTTAATATTCAGCTTGCAGATAATACCAATGCGCGCCTAATAAACGATAGGTTAGAAAATATTAAACCTCAAAATGGAATAGGAGAACAAGAAAGAAGAGCTCAAAAAGATATTTATTCCTATATCGAGGAAATAGAACTTGCCAAGCAGGTCAAAAATCATTAATGAATTCTTCTTAAAACTGTTATATATATGAAACAACTTATTTTATCTCGTCATGCAAAAACTGAGGTCATTCGTTTCGATATCAGTGATTTTGAACGCAATTTGACACAAAGAGGCATTAGTGATTCTGCACTGGTTTCGGATCACTTATATGAAAAGGGTATTCAGACAGATTTGATTATTTCTAGTCCTGCAAATAGAGCTATTGCAACTGCCAAACTCTTCGCTCATCGATTCGGCATACAATTCAATAACATCATACAAGTTGATCAACTTTACGATGGTTTTAGTACACAAGAATTTCTTGAGATGTTGCAAAATAAGGCAGGACAGTATAATCGAATATGGGTCTTTGGGCACAATCCGGACATTGCCTCTTGGGCTTCAAATTTCCTCAACGAAGGATATCTTCATGTCCCAACAGGTACTGCTATAGGTATTGATTTTGATGTTGAAAACTGGGCAGATATAGACGCTCGATCGGGGAAATTGTCTCATTACACAAGCCCAAAAATGTTAAAAGAATAAGGTCAGTTTAAAACTGACCTTTCTTTTTATATCGAAGTGGTTTATTGTTTTCCAAAAACAATTTTACCCATATTATCAACAATCAGCTTTCCATCTACTTTTTCTTGAGTTTCTGGTTGAATGAATCCCTTTATCAACTTGGTTTTTCTATCGGTAACCAATGACTTTATTTGAGTTTCTGTCAGGTTTTTCCCCATAAATTCGAAAGGAATAATAAATCGGCAACCTTGTTTATAATTAGAACAACCATAAGCTGCCTTCCCTTTCATTATGGTCCCTTCCTTACATAAAGGGCAATGCCAAACTTCTGCTTCCTCAGGAGTAAAACTTAATTCGAAAGAAGGATCGAGAGTCACAACACCATTTCGCTTTTCCCCATTAATCTCGAAACCTTTTATTTTTGGCGTTTTTTGTTTTAAGATTAAAGCTTCAACCTGCTTATCTGTCAGCTTTTTATTTAAAAAATCGAAAGGAAGTCTTATATCACAACCATTTTTCCAATTGCTGCATCCCCAAGAACTTTTCCCTTTAAGTATGGTTCCCTCCTTGCATTTTGGGCAAGTTAATACCTTAGCCTTTACAAGCTTCTTTTTCTTCGACTTTACTTTTTCTTCTTCAACGGCTTCAATTTTCTTAATATCGGTTCTGGATTTTACATCTTTCACAATATTAAAAACCATTTGCTTAAGCTCGATCATAAACTGATCAACCTCGTAATTCCCTTGCTCAATATCTCTTAACTTTTTCTCCCACATCCCTGTAAGCTCAGCAGATTTCAAGAGTTCGTTTTGAATGGTATCAATCAACTGGATACCTGCAACTGAAGCCACAAGACGTTTCTTCTCTTTCTTAATGTATTTACGACGAAAAAGTGTTTCTATTATATTCGCACGAGTTGATGGACGACCGATTCCATTTTCTTTCATCAGTTCTCTCAACTCATCATCATCAACTTGCTTACCTGCTGTTTCCATAGCACGCAGCAAAGTCGCTTCAGAATAATACTTTGGTGGCTGAGTTTGCTTCTCAGCTAAATCAGGAAGATGTTCGCCGCTTTCTCCTTTCTCGAAAACAGGAAGTATTGTGCCCTCACCTACATTACTATCTTTTGAAAAAAGCACACGCCAACCTGGCTCTATAATCTGTTTACCAGTAGCTTTAAAATCAATATTCGTGACTTGTCCCAATACGGTTGTATGACTCACTTTACAATCAGGGTAAAAGACAGCGATAAAACGACGGGTTACTAAATCGTAAACTTGTTTTTCTTCATAACGCAATCCTCCTGGTTGAACACCCGTTGGAATTATGGCATGGTGATCAGTTACCTTTTTATTATCGAATACTTTTTTCGATTTACGTATTTTCTCACCTAATAAAACTTCGGTAAACTCCTTGTAAGGTGTCAGCTTCTTAAGTATTTCTGGTATTTTTTTATAAATATCATCCGTTAGATAAGTCGTATCTACTCTTGGATAAGTCGTTAACTTCTTCTCATATAAACTTTGAATGATTCGCAAAGTTTCTTCTGCTGACAAATTGAGTTTTCTATTACAATCGACCTGTAAAGAAGTCAAATCGTATAATTGAGGTGGTAATTCCTTACCCGCCTTTCGCTCAAATGATACAACTTCAAAAGGTTCTGGTTTAATCTTTGCTAGAAAATCAACGCCTTCCTCTTTCTTTTCAAAACGTCCTCGAGTCGCCGAAAAAGTAACCTCACGATAAACCGTTTTCAGTTCCCAATAATTTTGAGGGACAAAATTATCAATCTCTTTCTGACGATTTACAATTAGAGCTAAAGTTGGCGTTTGCACACGGCCTATAGAAAGTACATTTTTACCACTCCCATACTTAAGTGTAAACAATCGCGTTGCGTTCATACCTAGTAACCAGTCGCCAATTGCTCTCGAAGAACCAGCGGCATACAAGCGATCGAAATCTTTTCCATCTCTCAAGTTCTCGAACCCTTCTCGAATCGCTTCTTCTGTCAATGACGAAATCCACAAACGCTTAATTGGCACACTACATTTTGCTTTGTGCAGTACCCATCGTTGAATAACCTCTCCTTCTTGGCCAGCATCACCACAATTTATGACTTCTTCAGCGCCTTCAATCAATTTTTCCAGAACATCAAATTGTTTCTGAACACCAGTATCATCAATAACCTTAATTGCAAAACGTCCTGGAATCATAGGCAAATCGTTCAAATGCCAATATTTCCAATTTAGATTGTATTCACCTGGTTCTTTGAGAGTACATAAATGTCCAAAAGTCCAAGAAATCTGATAGCCATTTCCTTCATAATATCCATTCTTCTGGCTCTTGGCTCCCAAAATCATTGCAATTTCTCGTGCAACACTTGGTTTCTCAGCAATACAAACTTTCATCCGCAATTATTTAAATTTTTTATCCATATTCGTTTATAAGTTAATTTAGCTTATTAACCTATAAGTATTTTTCTACCACCTCAAGAAGCACCGATTTCGTAACCGGTTTTGAGATATAATCATTCATACCTGCTTCTACAGACTTTGTCTTTTCATCACAATATGCATTAGCTGTCATGCATATAATGGGTATTTGAATACCAATTTCTCTCAAACTAAGGCTCACTTCATAACCATTCATTATAGGCATCTGAATATCCATAAAGACCATTGTGTACTCTTTCGGATTAGGTATTAAAATATTCAAAGCTTCTTTCCCATTTTTAACCCATTCAACACTATAATTTGCCTTTTCAAGCAGTGTTTTTACAATTTTCCCATTTACGAAATCATCTTCAACAATCAGTATTTTATATTTTGATCTATCTGTCTCTACCATCTTAACTTTATATTCTACTAGTTAATATATACAAAACATACATTCCTATATTTTCTTAGAACATATACTTAAACTCTAAAGAAAAAATACGATCCTCTTCAGAACAACTCAGATTAGCCGTAATAACCATTAATTTAAAAGGTGAAAGCCATAAACCACCACCATAACCATGATGTAGAGCGTCTGAACGTTCTCCCGAGATCCAAACACGACCAACATCATTAAAAGCTAATACACCAAATTCACCTGCTAATAAATACGATCTAAATTGTGACAATCGAAACCTAATATCGGTATTTTGATATACCATTCCATCACCAGTAAATCGATCGATAGGATATCCTCTTAAATTTGATTTCAAGCCCAATTTATTGGCCTGGAATACTGAATAACCTTCAGAATTATATGCGCCACCAAGACGAACAGCTAAAACGGTTCTTGCTGGCGGACTAAAGCTAAAAAACATTCTCAAATCAGAAGAATATCGATTAAAATTGCGATCATATCGTTCTAACCCCTTGAATCCTTGATAGCCCAACTGCCAATACATACCGCGCGATGGAAGTACTTTAGAATTTCTGGAATCCCAAATATAATTAATATTTATTCCTAAATATTTCCTTGTTGAAAAATCCTCTACCGGGTCTAAGTCATTCTTTGGATTGGCAAAATCTGTCACAAACCGATTATCAGTCTCTTGCAATCGAGATTGCTCAAAAAACAGCCCCATTTTTATTTGATGTTGATCATTAAATTTTATTCGTGCTTGTGGATTTACAACTAATTTTTCAAAACGAATGCTATTGTATTTATGATCGTCAGATTGTGGGTTTTCACTCGTATTTCCTAAACCATAATAATAACCTTGAAAGTTTGGAGAATTATAATCTAAGGTACCAACAAAATCGATATTTCTAAAAACTGAATTTATTTCGCCTTCATATTTAATTTCGAATGAAGGGTATCTAAAAGAATAATTCATTAGAAATTTATGCTGAGATGCAAAAGGTTCTTTTTTGAAAGCCTGAGAAGTATAATTAAATCCAGCACCTAAAATTAATCCTCCGTCACTTACAAAATTACCATTAATTACAGGACTCAAAATATCATACTTAAATGCTTTTCTATTGTAAACATTAACTTGTGATCTCTTTGATGTTTTATTCTTAAAAACTGCACCCTTATTAATTTTCGTATTTGCTTTATCATAAACACTCACCTTGCTTTTTCGATTCGTCTCTAAAGCAAACTTATCTTTACCTTTTCCACCAATCAGGTTTAATTTAACCGAAGTGTCTGAAGCTTTACCTTTTACCTCGAATTTATCTTTCCCTTCCAGACCAAACAAGCGAACCTCTTTAGTTTCATCAGGAAAAAACTTTCTTGCAAAAATTAGCTCACGTTTCTTTCCTTTTTTTGAGAGGCTGTTTATTTTCACGTTTAAACTCCCATCATTATCCCACTTCGCTTGATACAACTCATTTCCCCTTGTTCCTACAACATCGACTTCTTTAGCCAAAAAAGAATAAAAATCCTCTGCCATTTGAGGTAAGATCTCTCTTCTCGATTTAAGTTTTAAGATCAAATCGGTTCCAGAAATGGAAAAAACTTCTGGTGGTAAATCTGCTATAGCAGCTTCTATCACTTCATCGTTTAATTTTACTTTCAGATCGTGAGCAACTTTAACCCAATCCTCTTTTGTTTGTGAGGATAAAAAACTCCGATCAAAATAACGAGAATTGAAACCTAATCCTAAAACATTATCAACAATGGAATCAAAAACCTGAAATTTAGGCATTAACCATTTACGACGCATCAGCCAAGGAATTTTACCATCACTATAGAAGAAAACCTGATCGCGATCTCGAGGAATAGGCTGGGCTATTATTTTTCCGTCTTTTTCAAAACAAGCCCACCGCCACTGATCGTCATGTCTGTCCCAATCATTAAGAAACAGGTCAAATATTCGAGCTCTCAAAACAGCCTGTTCATCAATCATCAACTTAGAACTCTTGTATCGTTTCTTCAAGAGCTTTTCAGTACTCAGAATTTTCTTTGTTCCTCCAAATAGTTCTGAATCTGACCAATCGCCAGCAACTCGTTCTTCAAATAGAAAGAGTTCATTCTTGAAACCTTCCTGATAAATTCCAAAACGTGGATCATCAGGAACATATACAATTTTAGGCCTTGTGTGATAAACACCAACAGCATCAGCCATTTTAGGTACAGCAAGAGCTGCGTAAGGATAAGATTCTGAGATTCCATCTTGCACAATTTGTGCTGCAAATGTTTTCTGTAGATTCGCTGGAATGGCTTTTTCAGTGTATTTTTCTACAGAGCGCAACACGTATTGGCGACCATCTTTAGCCTCCAATCTCAATGAACGAGTCTGCTGACCTCCACCACGCTTTAAAATCTTCAAGCCACCTTTTTCCTTTCCAATATCGAAAACAGGTACTTTAATAGGTGTTTCCCACTCTTTGCGATAATTATTCCCAAAAAGATTCCGTTTAAATTTACGATCCGTTTTATAAACCTGACTGGCTGCAATAGTAATTGTACTATCAGAAAAATCAATCTTCTTATGACGCTTTAAAATCTCATCATCTGAAACACTTAAATGTTTATATAAAAATTTCTTGTAAGCCAGACGAGCTTCTTTTTCACCTTTTCTTCCAACCGTCCAAAATTCAAGAAAAACACTTCCGTCCTTATAAAAATTAAGTTTTGAGAAGCCTATTTCGCGTAAAGCGAAATCCATCTTTCTATCATTTACATATCCTGCTTGACTGGCAGAACCCGAAACCACTTGATAAGAATCGCCTACTTTCTTCAACTGCAAACTATTATCATGCGCCGACACAGAAATTAAGTGAGATGCTTTACCTATCATCTGCTTTGCCATATAACGCATTTGCTTATAATAAGGTGAAGCAAAATCTTGAGGTGTTCCAATAAATTTACGATATAACTCTACTATACCAGGAAAGGGGAAGTAACCTGCATGATTTCCTCCACTATAAATGGGATGATGACTGGCTAATATTAGTTTTTTATTCTCATTTCGTTTGAAGACATCGCTCAATTGAATTAAAAAATCAGCGGTATTTTCAAAACCACATTCTGTATCTGGCTTTTCACCTAGATGCAACCACCATTGCGAATCTACTATCAAAAGGACAATATCATCACTCAATTCAATTTCAATTGGACCAGGACATCCACCTGATGGTAAAAATACATCTCCTCTATCTAAAAACTCTTCGACGTAATTTTCAAATTCAGTTAAAGATTTCCAACCATTCTTACGGTTCAAAGTCCACTCCTTATCGCCAGGAATGAAAACCACTTCCCCTTCAAATTCTTTAACAGAACTAAGAAATCGACTTAAATCCTTACTATAATATTCTTCATTTTTGTCTTCAGTTATGTACTCTTTTGAAATGGCATTTCCTAAAACAACCAGAGTTCCATTCTCACCCGAAACAGCCAATTGTTTTTCGAGCATTTGAATATTTGCTTCTACCAATGGAGCCTCACCAATATCGCCAACGAAATAGATGCTATGCTTTAACTGGGTGCTATCAGGCACCGTCGTATTTTTGCTTCCCAAAAGGTTTAATGGTAACAATAAAAAAAATAAATATGGTATATACTTGTTCATATAAATTTATGGAAAAATCAATTTTAAAAATAAAAAAACAAGGCTTTAAACAATTTATAAACCTCTATGGTTTGTAGTCAAACTGATAAATTTTCCCTTGAGACATTTTACCTTCTGTTGAAATAAAAAGAGTACCATCTGGTGCAAAACAGATGCCTTCTGGTTGTGGAAATATCTTCCGTTTCAATCTGTTTACAGCTAACAATTCACCTTGCGGATAGTACCAATAATAATTTTCCAACCGAACCAATCACATAAATATTCTTACTTATAGGATGAATTGCAATTCCTGATGGTTGAAAAGCCAAACTCCCCTTTGCAGGATTTAATCTTTTAAGTAGCCTATTAGAAAATTTTGTGTAAGCATCTAAGTTGAGGATATTCTCTAGGTCACCTTGATCGATAAGGATATCTGGTTTAGGATTTAAAACACTATCTGTAATAGAATAACGGTATATTGCTCTTTTATTAGAATAAATTGGATCTTGATGAGCTAAACCCTTACAAGCAATCAGCAAGGTGTTATTAGATGAGTCATAAGCAATTCCTTCTGTATTATTTTTAGCGCTCAACCCTGTTTTCACTTTAACAGATTCTGTTTGTGAATGTTTAAATTCATTGATAAAATATAACTTACCATCACTACGTAAAACAACAGCATTAGCCCCCATTAGTTCAACACCCTCATAATCCCCTTTTTTTGCAAACTTAATTTTCCGTGAAATAGCTCTTTCCTCAATATCATATTCGAAAATATAACCTTGTTCGTCATTAACACAGAAGAGTTTATTTTCTCTTACATAAGTCAAACCTGAAATTTCATGTAATTTTTTATCTAGAACATATTTATTTGAGGGTTGATTTATGGCATATGGGAAATGCACATAATCTTCTGATAAGAAGCACATTTGCTTGGTTTTCTTATTCTTGGAACAAGCAGAAAAAACCATACAAAAGGCTAACAGAATCAACAGGTTAACTTTCTTCATACAGAGCATAATTATATTTTGTATTCTCCGATAAAAATAAGCAAATCACCAGCATTATCCCAATTAAAACTTTTAAACAAGGCCTAACACCTATCCTTTTTTTAGTTAAAAAATTAAT
>Ga0209272_10000140_pt1 | contig 83311 bp, 68 predicted proteins | sample tdDd002_FD_187125 | JGI IMG/M metagenome (GOLD analysis project Ga0209272, IMG submission 187125) | Marine sediment microbial communities from the Atlantic coast under amendment with organic carbon and nitrate - tdDd00.2 (SPAdes)... | ecosystem: Environmental > Aquatic > Marine > Coastal >...
TAGTCGAAAAAGAAACCTATGCGATTATTGTAGATTAATGATTCCAACTTCTGTTGGAATTTTTCTTAGGAGGAACCATGAGTAAATTTGGATTTAAGTTAGTAGATCAACATCAAATAAAAGATATTAAAGCAGAAGCTTTTGTTTACGAACATGAAAAAAGTGGTGCAAGACTTTTGCATCTTCAAAATGATGATGACAACAAAGTGTTCTCTGTAGCATTTAGAACACCACCAACAGATAGTACAGGGGTACCACATATTATTGAACATTGTGTGTTGTCTGGATCAAGAAAATATAAAACAAAAGAACCATTTATGGACATGGTAAAAGGATCTTTAAAGACATTTATTAATGCTATGACTTTCAGTGATAAAACTATTTATCCAGTAGCGAGTAGAAATGAAAAAGATTTTACGAACTTAATGGATGTTTATTTGGATTCGGTATTTTTCCCTATGATTCATGAAGAAAAAGAAATCTTTATGCAAGAGGGATGGCATCACAGTATTGAGAAGATGGAAGAGCCGCTTAAATACAATGGTGTGGTTTATAATGAAATGAGAGGTGCTTATTCTCAACCAACAACACTTCTTAGAGAAAATATCGGTAAATCATTATATCCTGATACAACTTATCAACATTCATCAGGTGGTAATCCAGATCATATAACTGATTTAACATTTGAAGATTTTAAGAAGTTCCATGAAGATCATTATCATCCAAGTAATGCTTATATTTATGTATATGGTAATGGGGATATTGAAAAATATATGAAACATATGGATGAAGACTATTTATCACACTTTGATAAAACTGAAGTTCATACAACGATTGAAAAACAAGCAGCATTTAACAAAGTCAACTATGTGAACAGTACGTATGGTATTGCTGCAGAAGAAAATGAAGATCATAAAACATTCTTCAGTATGAACTTTGTAACAGGAGAGGGAACAGACCCGAGAGCACATTTAGTGGGTGAAGTTTTAAAAGATATTTTGGTAAACTCTGCAGCCGGTCCTGTAAAGAAAGCGCTTTTAGATGCTGGTATCGGTCAAGATATTATGGGATCGTTTGATGGTGGATTACAGTTAAACCTTTCTATCATTGCAAAAAATGCCAATAAAGATCAAAAAGAAGCCTTTGAAACAGTTGTTATGGATACTTTAAAATCACTTGTGAAAGACGGTATTGATAAGAACTTAATAGAATCTGCAATCAATATTGCTGAGTACGATATGAGAGAAGCCACTGGTTTTGCGACTAAAGGTATTATTTATCATATTTTATCAATGAATACTTGGTTATATGAAGGTCATCCTACTGAGTTGATTGCATATGAAGAAGAAATCAAGGCATTAAGAGAGTTGTCTCAAACGGATTATTTCGAAAAATACATTGAAACACACCTAATCAACAATACACATGCTTCTGTTGTGTCATTAAAACCTGAAAAAGGTTTAGGTGAAAAGAAAACAATGGAAGATGAAGCAAAGCTAAAGGCATTTAAAGAGAATCTTTCAGAAGAAACACTTCAGGTAATGATCAAAGAAAATGAGGCGTTAAAGAAAAAACAACTCTCACCAGATTCAAAAGAAGCATTGGATACAATTCCAAAATTAGCTGTTAGTGATGTTGATAAAGAATCAGAAAACATTCCAAGAGAAGTGATAGAAAACAAGGATTATAAAATTATCAAACATGATATCTTCTCTAATGATATTGGTTATGTAGAATTCTTATTTGATACAACAATGATCAAACAAGAAGATATTCAGTACATCCCGTTGTTGACAGGTTTAATTGGTAAAATGGATACAACTCATATGGATTATGGGACTTTGAACAATGAAATATACAAGTTGACAGGTGGTATTAGTTTATCATCGAGAACATACACTGACACAAATAGTACTGATTTTTATCCGAAATTAATTGTTTCTGGTAAAGCGGTTTCTAATAAGCTGAATGAGTTATTCAGATTGACGAATGTTTTATTAACTGAAACAAAATTTGAAGATACGAAGAGATTAAAAGAATTACTGCTTCAAAGCAAATCTCGTATGGAGATGTCAATAAACAATAGAGGTGATAACTATGCTGCTTCTAGATTGGCATCATATTTCTTACCATCGTCACATTACGGAGAGTTGTTAAAAGGATTTGAATACTATTGGTTCTTAGGTGATTTAATCGAAAAATGTGATGAAGATGCTGATGCAGTTTTAAGTAAATTAACAGAGCTTTATAAAGTATTATTCAATAAGAATAACTTGATGATTAGTTTTACAGGTGATCAAACAAGTTATGATATCTTTGAAAAGTACCATCAAGAAGCTTTAGTGAACATCAACACAAATACTTTTGAATCTCAAACGTATGCATTTGAATTAGAGATTAAAAATGAAGGTATTGCATCTTCTTCGAATGTACAGTATGTCGCTCAAGGGTTTAACTTCAAAGCTCTAGACTACAAATATAAAGGACAAATGCAAGTTCTTAAGGCTATTTTAAGCTCAGAGTATTTACATGATAGAATCAGAGCTAAAGGTGGCGCATATGGTTGTGGTATCAGTTTCTCTGATAACGGTAATGTGATAGCAACATCTTATAGAGATCCTAACTTAGAAGCAACAATGTCTGTATTTGATGAGATGGCTGATTCCATTGATGAATTGACACTTGATCAGGATGCTTTAACAAGATTTGTTATTGGGGCTATCAGTAGACTTGATGGTGCAATGACATCAAGAGGTAAAGGTACATTATCATCTGCTAATTATATCTCTGGTATTACTCAAGAACTGATTCAAGAGGAAAGAGATGAGATATTAAGTGTTACTATTGAAGATTTAAAAGGTTTATCTAAATTAGTAAGAGAGATGATGGATAAAGGTTATTACTGTGTATATGGTAATGATGTAAAAATAAAAGAAACTAAAGATATTTTTAAATCAATTAAGATGTTAAATAATTAAGTTTTATACTAAGAAAAGACCTACGGGTCTTTTCTGTTGTTTAAGTAAGAATTTATATTTGAATATGTGGGTAAATTATTGATATAACACTATTATATGAGTTTCACTTTTGAAAGTGTTTATGACACATTTCTTTATTAGATAATATTTGATATAATGATTGAACGAGAAAGGAGTATATTATGAGACTATTAAAAAAATGCATACATCAGGATTTAGAGACTCTCAAAAATCCTAAACTATATAAAAGAACTGCGGCAAGAGCCATTGTATTAAAGAATGAAGAAATTCTTCTTATCTATACTAAGAGGTACAACGACTACAGTATTCCAGGTGGTGGTGTAGATGAGGGTGAAGATATTAAAACAGGATTGCTTAGAGAACTTTCAGAAGAAACTGGAGCCAACCGTGTCAAGGTAATCGGTGAGTATGGCTGTTATGAAGAGTATAGACCAACCTATTATGAAGGATATGATTTTATGCATATGATGTCATATTTTTATATATGTGATGCAGATAAAGTACTTGGTGATGCCAGTCCAGAATCTTATGAAGTAGCAAACGGATCAGTGCCAGTATGGATAAATATAAGAGAAGCAATTGCATACAATCAAAACGTAATGAAAAACAATGAAAACTCAATGGGGTTATCGATACAAAGAGAAACATTTGTCTTAGAAACGATCTTTAAGGAACTAATAGAAGGTGATAGCTTATGATAAAAGCAGTACTATATGATTTGGACGGTGTTTTAACAACAGATGCAACTGGTACAACTTCAATCGTTAAGTACATAGATGAACATACAGATATCGATAAAGACCTATTTGAAAAGGCCTATAGAAAACACAATTGGAAGTTGTTATATGGACGTACTACACATGAGGAAATGTGGCCTATTCTATGTACAGATTTGAATCAACAGCTTGATATAAACATTCTTAGAAAAGCATTTAATGAAACACCAATGGACTTTAAAATGATTTCACTGATAAAGTATCTAAAAGGTATGGGATATACAGTTGGGATGATTACGGATAATAAAAGTGATAGAGTGAAACAACTCATTGACCATAACAATCTACAAGATCTGTTTGATGTGGTGACTATTTCAGCTGATATAGGTTCGGGGAAAAAAGAAAAACCAATTTTTGATTCAGCTCTTAATGAGTTAAACTTATCGTATGAATCTTGTGTATTTATAGACAACAATCAAAGTAACCTTGTAATACCGAATGAATATGGTATGGCAACTATATTTTATGATCATAACAATCGCGATTTTGATGTATTATTAAACTCGTTAACAAACTTAGGTATAAATCTCGAATCTTTCAAGTAAGCTTTTTAGTTAAAAAAGGTATTGCACGGGCAAGGCACTTCTTGTAAAATACATATGAGTATAAGTAAAATGAAGGTTAATAGACGCTAAAATGTCTATTAACTTTTTTAATATAAGCCTTTATTATGATATAATAATGTGGACTAAGAAACTGGAGGGATTATGAAAAAAGAATTGTATAGAAGTATTCCAAAAATAGATGATTTACTAATCCATAAAGATATTGAAGCTTTAATTAACAACACATCAAGAACTCTTGTATTAAATGCTTCAAGAGACATATTAGATATAATTAGAAAAGAGATATCACAGTTAGTTGGTGATACTTATGATGTATCTATTGATACAATTATCAGTAGAATTCAAAAATCAGTAGATCAAAAAAATGCCTTTAAACTCAGACGTGTCATCAACGGTACAGGCGTTGTCTTACATACAAACTTAGGTCGTTCATGTTTATCTGAAGACATAAAAGCACAATTGTTGGACGTGAGCATGCATTATTCAACGTTGGAGTTTGATACATCGAATGGTAAACGTGGTTCAAGATACAGTCATGTGGAAGAGTTATTGTGCGAATTAACGGGTGCAGAAGCTGCTTTGGTTGTTAACAACAATGCAGCTGCAGTTATGCTTGTACTGAGTACCATGGCTTTAAATAAAGAAGTTATTGTATCAAGAGGTCAGCTTGTTGAAATTGGAGGATCGTTTAGAATTCCTGAAGTGATGAAATTAAGTGGTGCTAACTTGGTAGAAGTTGGCGCAACCAATAAAACACATTTAAGAGATTATGAACAAGCTATAACAGAAGAAACAGCACTGTTACTAAAAGTTCATACAAGTAACTTTAAAGTATTGGGCTTTACACAAGAAGTATCGTCTAAAGATTTATGTCTATTGGCTCATGAAAAGAACTTACCAGTCTACGATGATTTGGGATCTGGTATGTTAGTTGACTTGTCTAAGTATGGTTTGATGAAAGAACCAACAGTTGGGGAATGTATAGCTGATGGCATTGATATTGTTTCGTTTAGTGGAGACAAGATGTTGGGTGGTCCTCAAGCAGGCATCATTGTGGGTAAAAAAGAGTATATTGAACGTATGAAGAAAAATCAACTAACAAGAGCTTTAAGAGTAGATAAAATGACTTTGACAGCCCTTGAAGGGACTTTGAAATATTATAGAGATGAATTAGATGCGTTGAATCACATTCCAACGCTTAGAATGTTAACGAAGTCATATAACGACATTTCGGAAGAAGCAAGTTTGTTTGCCTCTAAACTAGGTATTACTGAAAAAATCGACCATCGTTTAGAAGATGATTACTCAGAAGTCGGTGGTGGATCAATGCCTTTAGAAAAGTTATTGTCAAAAGTGATTGTATTTACACATAACTCTATAAAAGCACAAGAGATCATTACTTATTTAAGAGATTATAAAACGCCTATCATAGGTCGTATAAAAGAAGAAGAAGTTATTTTAGATTTTAGAACGTTATCATTAGAAGAGCATGATGTTGTTATTGAAGCTTTAAAAGCTTTAGAGCAGCTGTAGGAGATGTTATGAAGAATATTATTATAGGTACCGCTGGTCATATAGATCATGGTAAAACAACTTTAATAAAAGCACTTACCAATATTGATACAGATAGATTAGAAGAAGAAAAGAAACGTGGTATAACCATTGATTTGGGATTCGCCTTCTTTAATTTACCAAGTGGTAAAAAAGCGGGTATTGTGGATGTGCCAGGACATGAAAAATTTGTTAAAAATATGTTAGCAGGTGTCAGTGGTATAGATATGGTTTTATTTGTTATCTCTGCTGAAGAAGGTGTGATGCCACAAACTCAAGAACATTTAGATATCCTATCTATCTTGGAAGTAAAAAAAGGTATTGTTGTTTTGACCAAAACAGATTTGGTAGATGACGATTGGCTTTATATGATCAAAGAAGATCTTAAGGATACATTCAAGGGTACTTTCTTAGAAAAAGCACCAATGATCGGGGTATCTTCAGTTACTAAAAATGGATTTGAACCGTTAATAGAAGCTATTGATAAGTTGTCTGATGAAATCGAAGTAAAGAGTGCCTCATCAGCGGTTAGAATGCCCATAGATAGAGTTTTTACATTGACAGGTCATGGTACTATTGTAACAGGCACTTTGGTAGAAGGTCATGTATCTGAAGGTGAGACGCTTACAATTTTCCCTTCTATGAAAGAAGCAAAGATTAGAAGTATACAAGTACATAGCGAGTCGGTAAAAACAGCTTATGCAGGTCAAAGGGTTGCCATCAATGTGACGGGTATTAAGAAGACTGAAATTAATAGAGGTGAGATATTAGCCCATAATGAGTCGATGCAAGTGACGAGTATGTTAGATATAAAATTGAAATTATTAAAACATTCCCAAAGAGAACTCAAGAATTGGACTAGATTAAGACTATATCACGGGACAAAAGAAATCTTATGTCGATTGGTTCTTTTAGACAAAGAATCATTGGTTCCTGGGGAAGAGTGTTTTGCTCAATTAAGACTTGAAGAACCTACAGCATGTAAGTATGGAGATCATTTTGTTGTAAGATTTTATTCACCACTTGAAACAATCGGTGGTGGCGTAATCTTAGATCCAAATGCTCATAAACATAAACGATTTAAACAAGATATCTTAGATGAGCTTCTATTTAAAGATGCTGGTAAACAAGATGAGATCATTGACAACTTAATTAGAAAACACAGTGAATCATTTAATAACATTGATGCCTATGTAAAACTGGCAGGCATTAAGAAGGAAGAAGTATTAGAACAGGTAGAAAGTTTGAAATCTGATGGTGTGGTTATTGAGCTATCTAAAAATGTTATACTTCATAAAGAGTTTATACTTCAGAAAGAACAGGAAATGTTGACTGTTTTAAATGCTTATCATGAAAAGTTTCCTATTAGACTTGGTATTCCTAAAGAAGAACTTAGAAATAAGTTGTTCCCAAACATCAAAAACAAAGTTTTTGATGAAGTCTTGGTTCAGTATAATATGATTAAACTTCATGGCAAGTATATCAGTGATTCGAGTTTTGAAATTACCTATTCAGATACACAAGCTAAAATGATAGAGACGATTAAAAAGACTCTTAATGACGGTGGCTTTAAACCAACAACTATGACAGAAATATTAAAAGACTTTACAAAAGAAAAACATACAAAGGATATTTTATTAAATCTTGTGGAAGTTGATGAACTTATAAGAATTTCTGATGCCATTTATTTAACAAAAGAAGTATATGATAAAGCTTTAGAAATCTTAAAAACAGCTTTTAATGAAAAAGGTAAGTTAAGTTTAGCCGACTGTCGTGATTTATTAGATACTTCTAGGAAATATATTGTACCAATAATGGAGTATTTTGATGCAAAAGGTATTACAAAACGTGTTGGTGATGAACGAATGTTAAGATAGTGTAACACCATAGCCCTTGCAAAAGAAGTGTTTATTCTTTATGATGGATATGAGAAACTGTTTAATAAATTTTAACATATAGATGATGGGGGAAAATATGCAAAAAAGACTATTAGTAGTTGATGATGAACCAGTTTTACTAAAAGGACTTAAATATAGTTTAGAACAGGAAAATTATGAAATTGATACTGCTGTTGATGGTGAAGAAGCTTTTGATAAAGCTCAAAATGAAGAATATGATTTAATTATCTTAGACTTAATGTTACCAAAAATGAATGGATTAGAAGTATGTAAGAAAATTAGAGAGAAATCAATGGTACCAATTATTATCTTAACAGCCAAAGGTGAAGATTCATCTAAAGTTTTAGGTTTAGAATATGGTGCTGATGATTACTTAACAAAACCGTTTAATGTTTTAGAATTAAAAGCACGTATTAAGGCAATTCTAAGAAGAGTTAGCGTAGATGTTCCAAAACAACATTCTAATGTTATTGAGATGAGTGGTTTTAAGATTAACACACTTGGTAGAAAGATTGATATCAATGGTACAAGTGTTGCACTGACGGCAAAAGAATTTGACTTATTGTTACTTCTTGTGACAAATAAAGAAAAAATATATTCAAGAGAAGAATTGTTAGAGATTATCTGGGGTTATGAATACTTTGGTGATGTTAGAACAGTAGATGTTCACATCAGAAGATTAAGAGAAAAAATTGAAGAGAATTCAAGTCAACCACGATACATTTTAACTAAATGGGGAGTTGGGTACTATTTTAAAGATTAGTAGTAGATTTGTGAGTATAAGGTGGAAACTTGTTTTCACCTATTTGCTTTTAATAGTCCTTACTTTGGGACTCATGTTAAGTTTTGTGATGACCTCATTAGAGGAAAGAAACATCATTGAACATCAGGATTACTTATTTACACAGGCCAATATTTTATCCAATACGTTGATAGCAGAATTTCTAAATCTATCACAACCACATACTAATGATTATTATACTGAGGTTGTAACAGATTTTTCAAAAGAAATTGGTGCTAGAATTATAGTAGCAGATGAAGATGGACGTATATTAATAGACTCATATAGTGAGTTTAATTCTGAAGATTCTATTAGTAACAATGAACTCAGTAAATCTCTTAATGGGACACAAGCATCTGATATTTATAGATATGACGACATTGGAAGAGTGGTATATATTGCTGTTCCGATAGTTAATCAAACAGATGTAATTGGATCTATTTTAATTACAAGTTCATTGGAGCCTATTTATGAAAGCTTGAGTAAATTACTCAACAGTTTATTTGTGTTGGCAATTGTATGTATAGGTTTTACTGTTGCAACAAGTTTTATATTTGTTGAAATCATTGCTTCACCAGTAGAAAAATTAACTGAACTTGTTAATAGAGTTGCTTTTGGTAAATATGATGAGAAAATAGAAGTAGAAGGTAATGATGAGATAAAGGTCTTAAGTAATTCATTTAATACAATGATGACGAAGCTTGACCAAGTTGATACGCAGAGAAAACAATTTGTTGCCAATGTATCACATGAACTCAGAACACCTCTAACCTCAATAAAATTATTGTCTAGCTCACTAATCAGTGACGAAACGACTAAACCTGAAATCTATAAAGAATTTTTAACTGATATTGATTCGGAAGTTGACCGACTGAATGAAATTATTGATGGATTACTGTATTTGGTAGACTTAGAGAAGAAAGAATTAGAGTTGCATTATACAAATTCTCAAGTGAATTTCTTGATAACAAAGGTGCTATATTTACTTAAGCCTCTGGCTGAACAAAAGAATATTTTAATAGATATTCAAGCGGATGACAAAGTATGGGCATCCTTTGATAAACCCAAACTGCATCAATGTTTGTCTAATATTATAGCAAATGCAATCAAATATAATCGTGAAGGTGGCCATGTATTGGTAACGCTTGTTAACAAACGATCGACATTCTTGATACAAGTTATTGATGATGGTTTTGGTATTGCTGAAGATAGTCTGCCGTTTGTATTTGACCGATTCTATAGAACTGATAAAGCTCGTAATCGAAAATCAGGTGGTACAGGATTAGGATTATCTATCGTACAACAGATTGTTCATTTACATCAAGGAGAAATATCAATTGATAGTGATTTGGGCAAAGGTACTACTGTCACAATAGAAATACCGAAAGGAATCATATAATATATGAAAAGGTTATTTGTAATTATTCTCTTATTACTGGTATTGAGTATCGTCTTTTTAATAATGTCAGGTAATGGTATTTCGTATAATGATGGCGAAGGATTGACTTCTATATCACCATACTATAAAGGCTCAACTCAGTATACAAAGTTGTATTTTATATATGATGATCAATTGATTAGTGAAAATAGAACATATAAAGTTGATAAGTTAGAAACAGAATTTGCAGCAGTAAAAGAATTGAAAAAGGGATCAAAGATTGAATCTTATCAAACTCCGATTAATAGTGACGTTGAAATTTTATCGGTTAAAACATCAGATCGGATTTGTTATGTCAATCTCTCAAAACATTTCTTAGAGGCTAAAGATGAAAGATTGTATCTTAACGCTATGAGTATAGTAAATACATTAACTGAATTAGATTCAATTGATTCAGTACAGATTCTTATCGATGGAAAACGTATGGATAATATTGAAATAGCAACATTATCTGCGCCACTATCGAGAAACACATCAATTGTTCAAGCTAAAGAATTAACACATAAGGATATTGTAAAGAAATTCTTAGAATATGTATCTTTAGGACGATATGATTTGGCATATGATATGATTGATAGTGAAAGTAAACAATATGTCAATTTTGATGATTTTAGAGAATCTATGTTATTGATTAGAAATGACATCAAAGGTTATACACAAAGATATATATTTGCAAAAAGAGAAAAGGGACAATATTTGATTCAAGTAAAATATGTATTAAGAGAGTATGCGAATACTGAAGATATCATATTAAATTCAGAGAGTCCTTTAGAACTAACTTTTGCTTGGCCTGTAATTAAAGAAAATGGAGTTTGGAAAATTTTATATTATAATAATTAAGAGGATGCTAATCAGCATCCTCTTCTATTTGTTCTAAGAAGTATTCTATGGCTATCCAAAACTCAGAGTTATCTTTGGTACTGTCCCATAAGGATTCTGAACCATGCTTACCAAATCCTTCTGGATAAAATGCAAATTTATAATCTGATCCAACACTGTCGAAAATATGTTGCCAATCATCTGTTTCATAACTAGCAGAGGTGATAAAAGTAGGTATTGTTAACTTTTGTGTATTTTCTGCAATGGATCCTCCATCGTATGAAAAATACTCTCCTGGAGAGAATGCAAAGATTCCTTTTATGTTTTCTGTGTATGTTTGAGATAGAATTAAGACCAAAGATGCTGAATAGGAACTTCCCATCACATAAATATCAGTATCAAAGTGATCAATCGCATATTGTATTGATGCATTTACATCCATTGCTGCATCAGAATGATTGGTTGGAAACCCTTTTTCAGTTGCACGTTTAGCTGTTTCGTTAAGTATACCATTGCATGTAAATCCTGATCTTTGGTCAACTGCCATAGCATTATAACCCATCTTGTTTAGTTTAAGGGCAGTGTCTTTATATTCACCGCGACTCCAACTCGCTTTATGAAAAAGAACAAATAGTGGAGAAGTTTCATCAATGAGGTATAAATCAGCAGATATATCCAATCCGTCTGAAGCTGGATATAATACCGTTGATTTCCCGATCTCAATTGTCATTGGTTGTATCTCAACATCTTCAACAGATGTCTCTTCAACAGTCTCAACTGCTGGTTGCTCTACTTTCTCTTTAACGCTTATAGTATTATGAGATTCATTGGTATTTGAATTATTTATATTGTTATCATTGCACCCTAATAAGGAAATTAATAATAAGCTCAAAATTAGTTTTTTCATAATAGTGCCTCCTAATGTCATGATACCATTTTATGGTACAAAATATGCAGATGTTTCAAAAAGTTAGGAATAATAAAAATTTTGTTATATATAGGATTTCTATATATAACATTAAATTTCGTAATACTAAATAAATTGAATTAATTTAAAAGCGTGTTATAATAAAATTAACAAACAAATAGGAGGATATTATGAAAGAAATTATTATGTTTACAACATCAACGTGACCTCACTGTGTACCTGCTAAGGAGTTCCTTAAAGCAAACGAAATAGAATACACAGAGCACAACGTATCTGAAGATATGGAAGCAAGAAAATTAATGATGAAGAATAAGTTAATGGGTGTTCCATCTTTCTTAATTGATGGTGAAGCAATCGTTGGATTAAATAAAGAAAAATTATTAGCTGCTAAGAATGGTTAATCGAAGTAAGCAACTTTAGAGTTGCTTTTTTTCTTTGTCTTTTTCATTGGATATGATACCATAAGGCTGGAGGTCGTATGGATAAAAAAAATTATATTAAAGGATTAACATCTGGTGGTTTGGCTTTTGTACTTTGGGGACTATTACCACTTTATTGGAAGCTTGTAAGTGCGCTTAATCCGTATCAGATCTTTGTTCATAGAGTGGTTTGGTCACTGATATTTGTGACATTGATCATGACACAACAGAAGAATATAAAGATATTTATAGAGCTTTTAAAAGATAAGAAAAACTGGTGGTTAACTCTAGGCCCCGCTCTATTTATTTCCATCAATTGGTTAACCTATATTTGGGGTGTTAATAACGGGTATGTTATTGAAACCAGTTTAGGATACTATATGAATCCTTTGGTTTTAACACTTCTAGGGAGTTTGTTTTATAGAGAACGATTGGATGGTCTACAAAAAATAGGGATTGGTTTAGCGGCAACTGGCGTGATGGTGAAAGTTATTTTTTATGGTAAAGTACCGATATTGGCACTTGTGCTGGCTATCTCATTTGCAATATATGGTTTACTAAAGAAGAAGTCACATTTAAGTTCATTAATGGGATTAGGATTTGAAACATTAATTGTAGGTATACCAGCCAGTATATATTTGATATTCTCTGAAGTATCAGGTCAAGGAATTGTTGGTAACTTAGAACCAGCGTTTTGGATCTTGATAGCACTGAGTGGTATCGTTACAGCTGTACCATTATTACTTTATGCAGAAAGTACAAAAAGACTGCCTTTAAAAGTTGTTGGATTTTTACAATATATAGCTCCGACAATTGGATTGTTTTTAGGTGTTTTTGTATTTAAAGAACCGTTTAATATGTCAGAATTGATACCATTTTTAATTATATGGTCAGGATTATTATGTTTTATATATTCTCAAATTATAATGCTGAAAACATAAACTCTTTTTAAGAGTTTATTGTATTTTTTGAACAATTGTGAATGTAAACGTTTTCCTGGAATTGTTGCAAATACTGGTACAGAGTTCAATTTTAATTGTAAGTATTAAAATAAATTGCCTAGTTTGAATATTCTGATAATTTATATTGACTTTGTGATTGAATCTGACTATAATTCTATTCAACTACTATTGAATGGAGGCAGAATATGAAAACAAATGAAAATCAAAAAAATAAAGAAAGAAAGTTAACACCTAAGGATTATAGCTTAAAAAATGGTAAGTTTTTAAACGAAGAAACTATCCATGGTAAAGGTACTAACTTTCTAGGCAATATTTTTAAGAATTAAAGCAACTCGATGAGTTGCTTATTTTTTTTAGTCTTTTAGTAGAGTGGGTATCAAGGTCAAACTGATGCCCACCGAAGTCATCATTGCAACCCACATCAAAGATGATATATATTGGTGAATAAGAAGCGGGGACAACCAAAGAGCGGTCATTCCAAGTGATAATCCAAATGCATTGGCAAGAATAGGTCTTGAACTATACTTAAGAGCTTTCTCGCGTGGGAATTGATGATTCTGATCTTTATAGTATTTGTATATTGAAGTATAATGGATAGCGTAATCTACACCAATACCAAGTGAAATACTAAATATTGTAGCAGTCATAACATTCAGTGAAATATGAGTTAATCCTAAAAAGCCATATAAAACAATACTGGTTATGATTACAGGCAAACAGGCAACTAATGTGAGCTTTATTGATCTTAATGACATCATCAACATAATAATAATCAGACCGAGTGTAAAGAAAATACTTCTTACCTGACCACCAATCATTGATATATTCAGTTCCTTCATTAAAAACTGCATACCTATAAGTTGACCTTCTAAGTTGTCATATGTTTCTAGTTTTGAGACAATTTCTGTGAGCGTGTCATTATTAAGATCTCTAGGGAAAATCATGATTCGATAATAAATGGTATTATTGTCAATCCTGATAAACTCCTTTGCCTGATTAAGTAAAGTTAATGATGGTGTTTTAATATTACCTACTAATTTAAGGGGATTCATAACTTTATTGACTGTAGGCTGTTTCTCCAAATCATTCAACATGTTATCCAAATCATTTATTGTTTTTTCTCTATCATCGAGAGTTGTTGTACCAAAATAATACAGCGGTATTGCACCCCCATTAATATCCAATATTTTTTCGAAATTTTTCTGTACAGGATTGGATTGTTTAAAGAACATCAATTGATTAAATTCGGTACTGATTCTTGGGATGAATGTTATTGCAATCGCTACCAGTAGTATAACAGCAATAATGCTGGGTTTTCCCCATACTTTTTTGATTTGCTGGTTGAAGTCTTTCTGTGACTTTGATTTTAACTGTATTGAACCTGTAAATATTAGTGGTAGAACATACCAGGTGACCAAACCGGCTAAAAATATACCGATTGCTGCAAAGAGCGCAAGATCTCTAATCACATTGGTTTTAATAAGGAGCAAACCTAAAAATCCTGCCATTGAAGTGGTTGTCGTAATGAGCAGTGGTATACCAACCAGAGTTAGTGTTTGTGTTAAAGCATTAATATTGCTATGAGCCTTATAATACTCGTCTTCCATATGACTGATGAAGTGTAAACCATCGGCTGAACCTATTACAATTGAAAAAATAGGTGCTAGAACCGTAATTATTGAAACATCACCACCAAACCATCCTGCTAAACCTAATGTCCATAAGGCCGCGATTCCGGCGGGTAAAACCGATAAAATGGCAGCTTTAAAAGAATGCAACTGAGATCTGAAAGTCAATAAAACAAGAAGCAATGCCAGAGGTGGTATAAGCATGAGTATTGCTGATATCATGTTCAGGATTTCATACTGCATGTAGCCATTTCCACTCAGGTAATAAGTAAAATTATTGTCATCCAAAATATCATATAATACGTCAAAATCAAAGTCCCCATCAACTTTAAGTGAGTAGGTTATATAAGTGGTATGGTCTTTTATTAAAATAGGCGACAATGGCCCTAATTGAGTCATCTTTGCTTCGATGTCGTCTTCATCACTTAAGTTCAACAGTGTCATAGGAGAAATGAAATTATTATGGAGTAATCCTTTTAAAACGATATCTATAGTTTTTATATCTTCTTCGATGGTGTTTGGACTTTCAATCATCAAAAGGGTTTGATTGCTCTTTCCAAAAACCTCTTCCATACCAATTATCAATTCCTGGTGTTCAGAGTCTGCTAACTTAAATATATCAAAGTTCGCATTGATATTGAGTTGTGTGACACCTATAATGGAAAAAATCATCATACCTATAAATAATACGATAAGGTATTTTCTGAATTTCTGTATAAATAGAATATATTTTTTCATAAATCCTCCTTTTGTCCATATACCCATTATAGTTATAGTAATTCATGACTGAAACTATAAAATGTTTTCTGATATAATATGATGAGGGGGTATTATGAATATTAAAATTTTTAATCCAAAAGAAGATATGCAAGGGAATAATCGAAAGAATGTTTTTATTGTCATGGATGAAGCAGGTAATTATTTAGGCAATGGTTATGTTTTTCAGAAGGTAACTGAACAACTTACACCCAAACATCCACTCAATATTTTTATAGATGTAAATTTAGAGGAACAGTATTTATACCATCAAATAGGATTTGAGTTGTTTAATATGCTTTATAAAAGGGCTAATGAATTGTTTAAACAGTCAACTTATAAGAATGCATTATTGTATTATGGTACAGAATTAATTAATGAAAAGCTCCATTTCTTTAGAGATCAGGGTTTTACAAATGATATCAATTCATATCAATTGACTCGTTCTACAGATCCATTAATTAGTGATGACTTATCTTATGACATCATTGAAACTACAGATGATTATGAGGACTTAATTCGTTTTCATAATGACGTTTTAATAAAACCGATAGATGATACACTCATTCATCAGTTTAGTCATAAAGATCATTTCAAATGCATAACAGTCAAAGATAACGACAAGCTTATAGGCAGTTTGATGGTTTATTCTGAGGATCAAAAAGGTGTGATTGACCATTTAATTGTTGATTCGGACTATAAAAGACAGGGTATCGGTAAATATTTGATGGCAGCAGCAGCATCTCATTTTCAAAACCACTTTATTACAACTATCACTCTAGAAGTTTGGTCAGCCAATCAAATCGCCATGGCATTTTATAAAGCGTTAGGCTTTCAAGTTCAGTATGAAACGGAACACTATGTTGGCATTTTCTTAGGTGAGACTCACTAAGAGTACTTAAAATAGGTTGAAATTATTTCTGCACTCAATTTTTGAAGCACTTTCTTCTGAAGGTGCTTTTTATGTTAAAAAAATTATCATAAATTGCGGTGTAATTCAACATGCAATGGGTATATTAAAAGAAATAAATTAAATTAGTGAGGTAACTTTATGAGTAATAAAACAACAGATGATTTTGGTTTAAATTATTATAATGATGAAAAGGTTGAAAAAAAACCAAATCGTTCTAGTTATAAAATTATTATAGCTGATGACGAGGAACAGATTCATCAAGTTACAAAAATGATTTTAACAGATTTTGAATTCGAAGGTAAAACATTAAAGTTTATTGATACTTATACAGGGGCAGAGACCATTGAGGCGATTAAAGAACATCCCGATACTGCCATATTGTTTCTTGATGTCGTCATGGAATCTACTAACTCCGGATTAGAAGTCGTTAAAGTTCTAAGAAATGAATTAAAGAACTATTCTACTCGAATTGTTCTTAGAACCGGTCAACCCGGTGAAGCTCCTGAAGAACAGGTTATAAGAGATTATGATATTAATGATTATAGATTAAAAACTGAGTTGACTATGAAGCGGTTGTTAACGACTCTTTATTCAACACTTCGAAATTATCGTGATTTGGTTCGTCTTGAAAAACATAAAAAGGGTTTGGAGAAAATAATTCAAACAAGTGCCAAGTTATTTGAACATGATTCACTTCATGCTTTTTTGGTGAGTATTTTAGATGAACTCGGTAATTTCTACGAAGAATCAGATGAGATGATATTTATTAGGAAAGATGAAGAAAAACTATCCAATGGATTTGTAACTATTGAAACGAGCAATCGAAACAGAATTGTTGCAGCAACAGGTAAATACAAAGAATTCATTGGTAAAGAACTTGAACATGTAGCTGATTTGGAACATCTGAATTTACTTATTAACGACGGAGAAGAGAATGATTTAAAAATTCGAAAACTTGAGAACGGGTTTATTATCTCTACAAAAGGCAAAAGTATGCTTAATAACTATATTTATGTTGAAAGCAATAACAGCAGTGGTAACTTTGATTATGACTTGATTAATTTATTCTTATCTAATTTTTCTATTGCACTTGATAATCATATCTTAAATAATATGCTGAAAAATACCCAGAAGGAAATTATCTTTGCATTAGGAGAAACAATAGAAAGTCATTTCCAAGAAACAGGCAGTCACGTCAAAAGAATCTCTGAGATGATGTATCAGTTTTCGTTGTGTGCCTACAAATCTAACGCTGAAAGTCAAATGTTAAAGTTAGCAAGTACAATGCATGACTTAGGTAAGATTGCGATACCAGATGAAATTCTAAAAAAACCAGGTTTGTTAGATGAAGATGAGTTTAACATTATGAAAACCCATACCGAGCATAGTTTTAGGATTTTGGGACAATCTGAGCTCCCAATATTGAAAACAGCTGCAGAAATCGCTTTATTTCATCATGAGAAGTTTGATGGTAGCGGTTATCCAAATGGTGTCTCAAAACGCGATATACCTTTGAGTGCGAGAATGATGGCGATTATAGATGTGTATGATGCAATGACCCATAAAAGAGTGTACAAAGATGCTATTTCTCAAAAAGAAACTTTAGATTATATTGTTTCTCAGAAGGGCAGCCACTTTGATCCAGATTTGGTGGATCTGTTTATTAATAACTTAAAAACCATTATCCAAGATGTTGGTGACATGTAGGAAATTGTATTATGCAATTCTTCTTTTGCTTATCTATTTTATTTCTATTATAATGTAATGAGGATATTGAAGGAGATGACATGAAGAAATTATTACCTATTATAATTGGAGTAATTGTATATCAAGTAATCAATTTTATTGGTATGCAGTTTTTTGAAAGAGAAGTATTGCTATTTCTAGAAGTTTTTTTATTTGTAATCCTTTTAAGTGTATTTTGGTTATTCAATTCTAAGACGAGACGGTCATAAGGTCCATTGTACCTTTTATATAAGAAAACGGTCAGTAAACTACTGACCGTTTCTTTTTAATGTGAAGTGATAAATTCATCCTCATCACTATAAGGTATTTCTTTTTGACCTAGAAGTCTAATAACGAGGCCTGTGATTTTACCAAATACAAATGCCAGTACAACTGTTACAACAATACCACCTAATTGGATACCGGCTGTACCTGAAATGAATATTCCGAAGATACCACCGAGAACACCAGGCATACCATGTAAGTTATGCACACCGCATGTATCTGTACCACGAATTAATTTTTCAACTTTTGGAGCGATGATTGTGTATCCAATAGTACTGACAGCACCAGCAGCAACACCGATTAAAACTGCGTAACCAGGTGTTGTTGTATTACAAACACTTCCGATGGCAACACCACCTGCTAAAGCGGCATTAGCAATATCCTCAATTTCTATTTTACCTCTGATAAGTCTTGTAAATACATAAGTCGCTAAAGTTGCTCCGCATAATGCAAATACAGTGTTGATAGCAGTGATAACCACTTCGCCTGGTGCTACTAGAGCACTGGTAAATGAAGGCCAGAAGATCCATAAGACCATACTACCTATTAAACAAAATTGATTGCTTACAGAATCATTTTCACATTCTGGTTGATTTTCAAACTTCGCCATAGTATTTGCTACAACACCCAATCCGAAGTAAGCGCCAAATGCATGTATAACGATTGAACCACCTACATCAACGAAACCTTCGAACATACTGCTTTCTAGAATGATCCATTCATTTAATATGTAAGCTGGAATGAATAACAATGCCAATAAGATATATTGATCCATTTTTAATTTGCCTAGAGGTGCTCCTATAGCAATTAGCAAACTTGCTGCAGCAAATTCTGCTAAGATAAATGAGTCAATGTTTACAATTGAAAACTCCTCGCCCGTGTAAGTTTTAATAAGCATATAAAGTGGTAATGCAATACTTACAACTAAGAATGTAGCAGTTACTGAACTGAATCCGTGTTTTCTTATAAATACCATTAAGAATCCAAATCCTAAAAGTAACATTGCTAAAACATGAATGGATTTTTCATATTTAAGTGAATCATAAATTGTATTTAAGCTTTCTGAAGACTCAGTTGCTGGTTCATGTCCGTCGTGATGCATGGCAGGTATGAAACCAATCCCAATAATAATTGTAATCAGTAAAACACTGATTAATAAAACCTTGTTTTTCTTTGACATAAGATAACCCCCGTTGATTTAATTGTTTTGCCACGGAGTATCGTAACACTTTATCAAACCAATGAAAAGGTTTTCCCAGTAAAAATATGTTAATTAAATGTCAAAATTTATAAATTGACAGAAGTAAAAAACCTTAACTCGCATGAGTTATGGTTTTAGTAGTATATCTTTTTTATTTTGCTTTTTATCAATTTCAATATCCAAATAGTTGTGACCTTTATTTTTTAGAAGTTGAACTGTCTCTTCTAAAAACTGATCACTTCCGACGATATAATAGATGCTGTTCTGATTATAGGTTTCATTAATCGTTGTATAGAAGTCATTTCTGTTATTAGAATAGTGATGTGAAATTCCTTTTAAACCTTCTAAATAATCTTCATATATCCTTTCATCTTTGCAGATTGTGATATTCGTTAAACTCTCAATACCTTCAGGATTTAATGCATAGGTCTCCATCATGGGTTTCATTGCAGCAATACCAACTCCCATAGAGATGAGGACTAGTGATCTATTTTCATATCTCATAGGCATTCGTTGACCCAATTTATATAAAATCATTTGATCACCAGGTTTTAATAACTTCAGCCTATTCTTATATGGCGAGTCTGAAAGTCTTGTTGTGAAGGCAATATAGGATTCGGATGGTAAATTCATCACAGAAAAGTGTCTGACGAATTTCTTTGGTTCATAATCTAGAAAATCTTCGAAAGCTAAGTGTACATTTGTACCTTCTTCCCAAGTGATGTCAGGTTTTATAAATCTATAAGTATAAACATCTTCGGTTTCTCTAATAATTTCTTTCAAAGTAATAATATAATGTTCGAAATCAAATTTACTCATAAATATCCTCCTGAGTACAGTGTAGCACAATGAGAATAATTATCAATAAGATAATTGATATGATTCTTTTTAAAGAAAAATTCTATTGTGGTTCTATGATGTGACCTATGTGATTAAATAGATAACTGTTCTGAAATATAGTTTTAATTCAATACCTGATTTATGTTTTGTTTTAGAAAACACATAGATAATGCATGAAATTTGCCATTTGGGGTAATTTATAAACATGGAGGTGTTCTATGTCTAGTAAATATCAATCTATTGAGAAAAAGTGTATAGAGAGTATAGAAAATCATAATTATGATGAAGCGTTTACATTTGCTCATGAATTACTTGATCTTTATGAGTTGAATCCTTCCGAATTAAAAATTTACAATGTTTTTAAGAATATTGAAAAGTTGTATTACAACACACCGAATGCGATTATGTATGTGACGTATATGCAACGATTGATTGATATATTTGAAAGAGAGGAACGCTTTGATGAAATGGTAAAAACCATGTATTTTTTATCGATTGATTATGTTGCAATAAAAAACTTTGATGGTGCTGAAATTATGTTAAATGATGCTATGAAAATTGCGAAAAGGATCAATCGGTACGATCTTCAAGCAGATATCATAAATGGTTTTGGTAATATGTTTGAGTTAAGGGATGAGAATAAAAAAGCTTTAAAATCTTATCTAATGGCATATAATATGTCTATTGAACATCATTATTCAGAAGGCACTAGATTTTCACATAATATCGGATTTGCCTATAAAAAACTCGGGGAATATTCAAAGGCGATACACTACTTAAAACTGTGTATAGATTTTTTAAGTACCGTTAACATGCCAGGAAGAATGGCGAATGCTTGGAATGAGTTAGGGGACACTTATAAAAGAAATGGAAATTATGTATTAGCTCATGAAGCACTAAATGAGGGGTTTAAGGATTCTCTAAATTCCAAAAGCAATGCTTTTTTGAAGGAAAATTATTTGTTCCACAGTGAATTGTATGAATTAGAAGGTAATTTTGAAAAAGCTTTATACTATCATAAAAAATTATCTGAAATGTCGGAAATAATTAATGTTGACCGTCATAAAAGTGAAGTCTTAAATCTTCAGAATCAATGTAAAGTAGATTCTATTGAGGTTGAAAATGAGATTATTAAACAAAAGAATAAAGAACTAGAAGCATATAGTAAAGCTTTGGATAAGAGTAACAAATCACTTTTGGAATCAATTGCTGAAACAAATGCCATGCAAAGAAAAGTGATACAATCTGAAAAGAACTCAAGCTATAATAGAATGATGATTGGTGTTGCACATAAAGTAAATACGTCAATTGCCAATATCAATTTGATGACTTCTCTAATTCAACAAGAAATAAGTGGATTTAGAAAAAAAATTGATAAACAATCCGTCTCTAGAAGCGACTTGGACCGTTGTATTAAAGCGACTAGTGAGGGGATTGAATTAATCTTTAATAGCTCTAATAAAGTAGCAAAATTTATCGAAAGTATCAAACGTGTTTCAATTTCTATAGAGGAAATGAAAGTTACTGGGACATATAAACAACTCATAGATGAGTGTATTAATGATAATCAAACTAGAATTGAGTCTTTTAAGTGTAAGGTAAATGTAGGATTACAAGATGATTTACCTATAATGACTGGGTTTAATATTTATAAGAAAATAATGAATGAGTTATTTGATAATGCGCTTAAATATGCTTTTATAGATAATAAAAATAATACTATCGAAATCAAAATCCACTTTAATAAGGCTGGGAAAATAGTAATTAAATTTAATGACAATGGTAAAGGTATCCCACAAGAGGATGTTATTAAAATATTTGATCCGTTTTATACTTCAAATATGGGTTCAAGAGGTGGTGCTGGTATGGGATTGTATATTTTACAAAAAACTGTTTCAGAAATACTCGGTGGTGAAATAACATGTATTTCTTCAGAAGGACATGGTGCTGAGTTTATCATTGAATTGACGAATCAATTTATACCGTTCTACTAAGAATATTGTAGCTGAAATTAATAGAATAACGGTTGTAAATGATTCTAAGGCAAGTCATAAACAATATTAAGTGGTATGATATTGTTATATGGAGGATGCTATATGAAAAAAAGTATCATTTTTATATTTATTATAGTGTTTATATTTATGCTTTCAGTGTGTAATAGTGATACTTCTGTGATTAAAGAAGTTGAAGTTAAGAGCAGTGTATCAGAAGTTGAAGATAAGAGCACGTTAACAGAAGTTGAAAAGAAAGTTGAAACAGTTGAAGCGTCAAAACCAATTATTATCGAAGAAGCAATCACGCAAAAAATTATTTGTATTGATCCTGGTCATCAGTTGGAAGGCGATTATACAACAGAACCTATTGGGCCTAATTCCGATATTGAAAAAGCCAGAGTCTCAAATGGTACAATTGGAATAGATACAAAAAAACCTGAATACAAATTAACTCTGGAAGTCTCTTTAAAACTCAAGGATAGATTAGAAGCAGAGGGATTTGTGGTCATCTTAACACGAGAAGTCCATGATGTTAATATTAGCAATTCTGAACGAGCAAAAATTGCTAACATGAATGATTCAGATATATTTATAAGGATACATGCTGATCAAAGAGGATCATCTGAATATAATGGTATTTCAGTATTGTGTCCATCAAAAGAAAATATATATACAACAAAGATTTACAACCATAGTAATCAATTGGCACACACGATGTTAGAGTCATTATTATTAGAAACTGGAGCAACCGATATGGGTATAAGTTATCGTGACGACATAAGTGGTTTTAACTGGTCTGAGGTTCCAGTTGTTCTGATTGAGATGGGCTTTATGAGTAATCCCATCGAAGATAAAAAGATGAGTACTGAAGCATATCAGAATAAACTTGTAGAGGGTATGTTGAAAGGTATATTAGAATATTTTAATGAATAACGAGAGAGTCCTTTTTAAATGGTGACTCTCTTTTTTTATTTGGTTAGTAATTTATAATGATAAAACGCCTTAAAAACATTTAAGTCTTAACTAAAATGTCATACTCTTTGACAAAAAAGTTTCGTTAACATATAATTAATGTCATAGAGTATGACATTTTACAGGAGAATAGAATGAAAAAAATAAAAGAATTTTATAATGAAAGCCCAACCAAAACACATACGAGATATTTGATTATAAATACATCGATAGATTTATTTAGCGAATCTGGTATGGATGGGGTCAGTATGGTTGAAATAGCTAAAGCCTGTGACATTACAACTAGAAACTTATATCGTTATTACCCTAATAAGGAAATGCTGGTTGTCGATGCGGCTTATCATGTCATCGTAACATCAGAACACGTTGATAATATAACTGTTAATACAGATGAATCTGGTTATGAATGTGTTAAAAAAATTATTGAGAATATATATAAAGAGGATGAAAATCAATCTTTTAGTTTTAAGATAACTAAATTCATCATGTATTTTGATCTATATATTTCAAAAATGGATAAATCACATCAAGCGTTTATTTTGTATACCACTAGATATGTAAAAGCAATGAACTTACCAATTAAATCAAAATTGTCTGTTGCATTAAAAAAAGGAATAGAGGATGGTTCAATAACAATTCCAATATCAGAAATAGAGCTATATGAAGAATATATCATTCAGTCATTATTGAGTATACTTTTAAGAGTAAATATAAAAGAAGTTGAAAATGAATCAATTAATAGTTCGTTAGTAGAAAAACACATTGATGTACTGTTAAAACATATTACTACTAAATAATATTTAGGTGGGAGAGGAGAGACAATGAAAAGGAAAGCAAAAGAGATTCTAGATAAGATGACATTGAAAGAAAAGGCTGGTCTATGTTCAGGAGAGGATTTTTGGCATCTGAAATCAGTTGAACGTTTGGGATTATCCAAAATAATGGTAACAGACGGTCCTCATGGTCTTCGTAAACAAGCTGGGGATGCTGATCATGTAGGTTTGAACAAAAGTGTTGCGGCCACCTGTTTTCCTACAGCCTCTGCCACTGCAAGTTCATGGGATCCAAAACTAATGTATGAAATGGGAGAGGCTTTGGGTGAAGAGTGTCTTCAAGAAGATGTAGCTGTCATTCTTGGACCAGGTGCGAATATTAAACGTTCTCCATTATGTGGTAGAAACTTTGAATATGTATCAGAGGATCCGTATCATACAGGTCATATGACAGCAGCCCTTATTAATGGCGTGCAGTCAAAAGGTATAGGGACATCATTAAAACATTTCGTTATGAATAATCAAGAAGCTAGACGAATGACAATTGATGCTGTTGTTGATGAACGTGCTCAAAGAGAAATATACCTTACAGGGTTTGAAATCGCAGTCAAAGAAGCACAGCCTTGGACGGTGATGTGTTCTTATAATAAGGTTGATGGCACGTTTTTAAGTGATCATAAAAGACTACTGACTGATATTCTGAAAGATGAATGGGGTCATACAGGTCTAGTTGTTACAGACTGGGGTGCTTGTAATGATAGGGTTAAAGGCATTAAAGCAGGTATGGAACTAGAGATGCCCTCAAGTGGTGGTAGAAATGATGAAAAAATCGTAAATGCAGTCAATGATGGTGTATTATCAGAAGGGACTTTGGATAAAGCGGTTATAAGAATTATTGAACTGATCCTAAAAAGTCAGGAATCGAGAAAATCAGATTTTAAATATGATGTAGAAAGCCATCATATATTAGCAAAAAAAGTAGCAGCGAACTCGTCGGTATTGCTCAAAAACGATCATATATTACCTCTTACACAAGAGAAGAAAATCGCTGTAATCGGAGAATTTGCAAAAGTACCCAGATATCAAGGGGCTGGGTCATCTATCATAAATCCACATAAGATAGATAATGTGTGTGATTTATTGACAGAAAAAGGCATCGACTATTCATATGCTCAAGGTTACAGCATTAAAAACACAAAACCAAATCAAGATTTAATAGCTGATGCCGTTAAAGTTGCTCAGGGAGCAGAAGTTGTTGTTATATTTGCTGGATTAACTGATGATTATGAATCAGAAGGATATGATAGAAAACATTTGGATCTACCTCATAATCATACTGAGTTAATCAAACAAGTTTCAAAAGTTAACTCTAATATTGTTGTTGTGTTACAAAATGGTTCACCAGTTGTGATGCCTTGGGTAGATGATGTAAAAGGTCTTTTAGAATGTTATCTTCATGGACAGGCAGGCGCAGGAGCTGTTATTGACCTACTCTATGGCGAAGTGAATCCATCTGGTAAACTTGCAGAAACATTCCCATTAGCACTTGAAGATAACTCTAGTTACAACTACTTCCCTGGTAGTACTCTGACCGTTGAACATAGAGAGAGCATCTTTGTTGGTTACAGATATTATGACACAGCAAATAAAAAAGTTCTTTTCCCATTTGGTTATGGACTAAGTTATACAGAATTTTCATATTCTGATTTAAAAGTTTCGAAAATAAATGAATTGGAATATGAAGTGAGTCTGACAGTTAAAAATACAGGTGCAGTTGCTGGAAGTGAAATTGCACAACTCTATGTTAAGAACAATGAGTCTGAAATATTTAAAGCAAATAAGGAATTACGTGCATTTGATAAGGTATATCTTGAACCGAATGAAGAAAAACAAATTACTTTCAGTTTAAATAAACGGTCATTTGCATATTACAATACAACTATTTCAGATTGGCATGTAGACAGTGGATTGTATGAAATCCAAGTCGGAGCATCCAGTAGAGACATAAGACTTAAAGAAGGTATAAAGATAGAAATAAACGATGCTGTTACAGTACCGAACTATAAAGAAACAGCGCCGGATTATTACAACTTGATGAATGATGTCTTTGAGATGGATGGGAAACAGTTTGAAGTTCTTTACGATAAAAAATTACCAAAACGTGATAAAGAAAAAGGTGATCCTTATACTGAATTATCTACAATGATAGAGGTGCGTGAAAAGTTTGTTGGTAAATTGCTTTTCAATATGATAAAGAAACAAGCGCTGGGCATGGTTGAAAGTGACAACTCTGAAGTTGAAGAAGGTAATCTAGCCATGTTGGAAGCCATTATAGAGGAAATGCCATTAAGATCATTGGGTATGATGGGTGGCGATAAATTACCGAAATACTTTGTTGACGGCATGGTTATGATGTTAAATAGTAAATGGTTTAAAGGCATAGGTCTGATTAGAAAAAAATAACATATAAATACTGATTTCACACCATCTGAAAGAAAGGATTATTATGCAGTATATAAAAAAAGTTTATGAATTTGAAGAGTCAAATCAAGATATGGGAGAGTTTGGAAAGTTATCAAAAGTGCCTACATTTCTTGCAAAATTGTTGATTAAATCAAAGGTTAAAGACATTAGGGCTGCTATGGGTGGTGATAGTAAAGATATATCACTTAGATTTATTTCTGTTGAAGATAAAATAATCAAAGGGTATAAAAGTGATCTGCGTATTAGAATCTACAAACCAGAAGGAGATGCTTTAAGACCTCTTATGATGTTTTATCACGGCGGTGGTTGGATTGGAGGTACGCTTGATGCCGTTGACGATTATTGCAAAGCGGTTGCGGACCGTGCAGATTGCGTTGTTATCTCTGTCGATTATCATCTTGCACCTGAAGCAAAGTTTCCTGAAGGCTTAGAAGATTCCTATAATGCACTTCTTTGGGCTGTTGATCATTCAGATATGTTAAATGTAGACGTGACTAAAGTAAGTGTTTCGGGAGATAGTGCAGGTGGGAATTTTGCTGCAGTACTCTCTATAATGGCTAAAACAAGAAAACAACTAAAGATAGACAAACAAATATTATTGTATCCCGCAACGGATCTAAGCAGCAATCTTACAGAGACTAATAATAAAAGAGATGCCTTTGGTGAAGCGATTTTGGAGTTGTACACGAAAAGTAAAAAGGATTATAAAAATCCCTATGTATCTCCAATATTATGTGAAGATCTAAGTCAACTGCCGAAAGCGTTAATTGCTATTGGTGAGTTAGATACTTTGAAAGACAGTTCTTATAAATATGCTGAAGCATTGGATCGTTCAGGTAATGACGTGACCTTTATATTATTTACGAATACAAGACATGCTTTTATTGATAACACTGGAAACTGCAAACAGGCTGCTGATCTGATTGATGAAGTAACAAGCTTTATCAAAAGTTAAACACATTTTAAGATTATATAGATTGTTTTTAAAAATAAAAGAATATTATTATACACAAAATCCTCTAAAGTTTTAGAGGATTTTGTTATGTATGACAGTTATTCGCGCCATTTCAAAGCAATGATGATGATTGATATCATACAGATAACTTCTACAGTAGCTAAAAAGATATAATGAAAATCTAGTGATCCACCTCCGATTACAAATACAATTGTTATGAGGGAAGCTACAATATTCAAGATTCGGTTTGTTTTATATTTTAACAGCCTTGAAAGTAATACCATCATAATGGGAATTTCCAAAATGATTGCTGCAACTAACATTAGTTCTGCACTAAGTGTCACACCTTCAACATTTCCAGTCATAAGTTCAGTTAGTGCGCCTGGAATCATCAATGACAGTATATCAGCAAAAATCATATTTAACATGACCACTATCCATAAAGATGAAATAACGACCTTCTTATCAATTGACTCTATTGTCTTACTTTTTAACATTTTACCCTCCAATCGAATGTTTGTTATATACATAGTATAGTTATGGAATCTAAACTCTTAATTAGGAAAAACTAAAAGTTTTCTAAAATATGACTCAAACACAGTAAGTTAGTATCTGATGGTATTAAAAATCAACTTAACTGAGTGACTATTCTTTTGTCGGGTAAATATAATGATGAAGATAGGAGGATGTCATGGTATATAGAGAAGATGTAGAAATTAAAACAAAATACCAAACAATCTCGGAATGTGCAGAGAATTGTCTGGATATTCATAAAAAAAGGGTTATGGTCCTTAATGGCTCAAGGAAATTATACGGTGAAGTATTAGAGGATAATACTTTTACTATAAGCAGTAGAGGTAAATTTGGTGCTATGTATTGGTTTGAGGGTCAAATAGAGGATCGTGGAGATGGCATTTATATGTCTGGTACAATTCGACCAAAACCAATGTATCAAGTGACTATGTATGGTCTGTGTATATTTTTTAACTTAGTAGGCTTATTTTTAGCATTTAGTGGAGGAATATGGGGCATCTTAATGATTTGTTTGGGCTGGATCTATTTACTTATAATAAATAAATCAAACGCATTATACAAACATCTGCTTCGTAAATTAGAATAATATTTTAGGTTTGTTCATTTAGCGGAGTTTGATCCTCTTTATAAATAATCTAGAGTAATGATATGAAAAAAGCATTGAAATTTCAATGCTTTTTTTCACGTATAAATGTTACTGTATCAGTTTACCCCAAAATTGAACGGGTAAGTAATCATTAACTGGTACAGACTAAGGATGAGAGGATTTTATGAAAATATTAATTGATAATGCTTCAGTGGTGATAATCGATGATGGTGTTTACACCGTAAAAACAAAATCCATTGTCATTGAAGATAAATACATAAAAAGTGTTGAAGAGACTATACCTGAAGAAAAATTTGATCTGGTGATTGATGGACGTAATAAACTGGTGATTCCAGGTCTTGTTAATGCACACAATCATAGTTATATGACACTATTTAGAAATAGTGCTGATGATCTACCCTTTGATAAATGGTTATTTGAAAAAATAATGCCTCAAGAAGACCAATTAAGTGGTGATAATGTCTATTGGGGCTCTATGTTAGGAATTATGGAGATGATTAACACTGGTACCACCTGTTTTGCGGATATGTACATGTTTGTTAATGAAACGTCTCGAGCTGTAGAAGAAAGTGGGATTAGAGCCAATTTATCAAGAGGACTAGTAGATATTGATGGTGGAGGTGATAGAAGACTCCATGAAGCATTAAGTGAAATTGAAGACTATAAAATGGGTGATCATGACAGAATTAAATTTTTATTAGCACCTCATGCACCATATACCTGTAGTAAAGGGTATCTAGAAAAAGTGATATCCGAAGCTCGGAAACTGGATTTGGGAATTAATACTCATCTTTCTGAAACTAGAAAGGAAGTTAAAGATATACAAGATCAATATGGATTAACACCAACAGGCTATCTAAACCAGTTAGGATTATTTGATCAACAGACATTGGCTGCACATTGTGTGTATTTAACAGAAGCAGATCGTGATATTTTACATCAGAAAAAAGTTCATGTGGTGACTAATCCAACAAGTAATCTTAAATTGGGCAATGGAATTTCAGCAATCAAACAACTGATGAATAGTGGTGTCAATATCTGTTTAGGTACTGATGGAGCCGCCAGTAATAATACCTTGAATATATTTAAAGAAATGCAATTAATCTCACTAATTCATAAAGGTATACATGAAGATGCAGAACTGATTTCGGCTCAAGAAGCTTTACAATTTGCCACGAGTGCTGGTGCAAAAGCATTGGGATATGAGCGTCTCGGGGAAATTAAATCAGGATATCTAGCGGATTTATCGATTATTGATTTGGACAAACCTCAGTATTATCCAAGAAATAATCTAATTGCGGCACTGGTTTATTCTACAACAGGTGAAGAAGTAGAAACTGTTATTGTTAATGGTAAGGTTCTTATGGATAAGAAAGTATATAAAACCATTGATGCAGAACGAGTTAAATATGAAGTGATAAAGATTAACAATCGATTGAGAAGAGGTTTATGATGAGTGATACAAAACATGCAGATAAGGCAAAAGAAGGATTACAAAAGATTGAATGGGCAAAAAAACATATGCCAGTATTAAGAAGCATAGAAGTAGACTTTAAGTTACATCAACCCTTAAAAGATGTAAATATAGCTGTTTCAATACATTTGGAAGCCAAAACTGCATACTTTTGTATGGTGTTGGCTGCAGGCGGTGCAAATGTTTATGTCACAGGGAGTAATCCATTGTCAACACAAGATGATGTTGCTTCAGCTTTGGTGACAAAAGGCATTAATGTATTTGCTTGGTATAATGCCACCGCAGCTGAATACATAAATCATTTAAAATCTGTCTTAGACGGTTCGCCAGAGATTATCATTGATGATGGTGGTGATTTGGTTAATCTTATACATTCAGATTACCAATATCTTCTGGAAAACATTAAAGGAGGGTGTGAGGAAACCACAACGGGTATTCACCGACTGAAGGCTTTGGATTTTATAGGTGAACTTCATTTACCGATGATGCTTGTAAATGATGCAAAATCCAAACACTTATTTGATAACCGTTATGGCACGGGTCAGTCTGTTTGGGATGCGATTAATCATACAACCAATTTGATTGTTGCGAGCAAAACAGTTGTTGTTGCTGGTTATGGTTGGTGTGGTAAAGGTGTTGCCATGCGTGCCAAGGGATTAGGTGCCAATGTAGTGATTACAGAAATTGATGCCATTAAAGCTGTTGAAGCTAAAATGGATGGCTTTGGTGTTTTACCAATGAAAAAAGCAGCTGAAATTGGTGATGTGTTTATAACCGTTACCGGATGTAAAGATGTGATTCCTTATGATGTAATGCTTACAATGAAAGACAGTGCCATTCTTTGTAATGCAGGACACTTCAATGTGGAAATAGCGATGGACGAGCTTGAGGAAAAGAAAGTTAGTAAAACACCCGTGAGAAAAAATATAATGGCTTACTTGCTGGAAAACAATAGAACGATACATGTTTTGGCTCAAGGACGATTGGTCAATTTGGCGGCAGGTGATGGACATCCTGTTGAAATTATGGATATGAGTTTTTCTCTTCAAGCGTTGTGTACACAATATATAAACAGTCATAAATTGACCAAAGGTATTTATGATGTACCTGAAGAAGTAGACAAAGAAGTTGCGATAAGGAAACTATCTTCTATGGATATAGAAATAGACCAATTATCAGAGGATCAAAAGAATTATATAAATGTGCATGATTATTAGTAAAAGGAGGTAACATGAAACATTTGGTATTGTTTTTAGGTGAAAGAGATTTGCTTTATACTCAGTTATTAGAAACCCTAAAAGGTGCTGATGTAGAGATAAAAGCATTTGATTCGTCGAACTTAAAAAAGGTGTTTGATGATCAAGTCAGTTATCTTGATTTATCCAACAAATACATTATTGAAGACTTCATAAAAAAAGAATGTAATTCTTATGAGGCTATAACTTTGGTCTTATCAGACGATTTTGAGTGGCGCACGAACAATGTTGATGACTATGTTACAAAAGTAGAACGTTTGTTATATGGTTCTGTTTTTACAGTTGAAGCATTGACCAAACATAACTTCAAAAATATTAATGTAATAATAACGGTTAATTCACATCATGATGAGACATCTATTAAAGACGGTTTGTATCCCATTATCTTTAAGTATATGGAGAAATTAACTCATCCATTCAATACTCATCTGATCTATTTGGTGCATGATAAGGCATACAATATTGACAGTTATGCTAAAATAGAATTTGGTTACACTTATCAAGACGAAGAAAAACTAAAAGTACTTTTAAATGATAAAATTACAAAAGTCATCAACTTTATCATGTCAGTCATCAATGAGGAAGATAATGACATAAGAAGTAGCATTTCTTATATTAAAGATTAAAAAAGAACCGTTTCAGAAGTCACTGAAACGGTTCTTTTTCTTTGAAGTAGATCATTAATTGAATAGAATTCTATTAAGAAAATGTAATAGGGTGTTGTGAGATTATACGTTTCGGGAAAATGTATTAATTATATCTTAATTCCTAATTATGGGTGTTCATCAATGATAAACTTTCATGATACGATAAAGTTCAGAATATAAGGGGGATGAAATGAAAAAGTTTTTATTAAGTATGGTTCTATTAATGATGTTGAGTGTTGGTGCAATTTATGCAAATGAGTATGAACATAAAATAATCATTGAGATTGAAGATGAAAGTGGTAACCTGATAGATCTTGATACAATAAAGTACACTTTTTTAACTGGAGATTCTTCAGTACGAGGTGGTAATATCAGTAAAGGTCGTAAAGGGGGAATGGGGTTAGGTGATGTCTTAGACACAGAATACGATGACACAACATTTAATTTCCTCACAAACGGTAGTGATGATATTGACTTTGTTTTGTATGATGATACAAAACAAATTGCATATCATATCGTTGATAGAATAAAAAAAGAAGATTATACAGAGTTAAAAGAGTATAAATTGGTAATTAAGTTAAGTGAACTACAGAAAGTTGATTTCAAAGCAACACTGGACAATAGTACGAAGGGGAACTTTGAATTATGTTTATTCAAGAATAATAACCCTGGAAAACCAAACCGGGATAATGTACGTTCTTCTTGGATAGATATATCAGAAAATCCTAATAAAAATATTTTTCTTTCGGAAGGATCGTATAATCCAATCGTTGTTCATACTCTAGGTCATGTTAAATCGATTTTTGAAGGTAGTATATTTAATACCGATGTAACTACTGACATATTCATTGATGGAAACAGTAGTAACATGAAAAGCTATGATATCTCAGTTCCAAGTAGTTATGAAGAATATGAATATCTAGGTCTACAAGCAACGACGAAATTATCTGAATACTTCCATTACTGGAGTTTAATCAAAGAACCAAATATGACTCTGCAGGTTGAAGATGGCTTGTTTACATATTTTAAGCAGTTTTACATCAGTAACACATCCAATTCAATCTACGAAAAGTGTATTGCATTTAATGAATTCAAATCATTAAATCTTAGTGAGTATTACTATTATTCGAACTTTAATGCAAGTAAAAACGGTGATAACATATTCCTTGATACAGAGTTAACTGATATGAATGGTAATGTATTAACACCAATAGGAACCGATTATGGAAATGACGTTATCATGGAAATATATGATACAAAGGATGAAATGGTAGGAAAACAAATATTCTCAAGCTACTGGACCTTCTTTGAAATTGAGTTGGAAAACAACAAAAGTTACTTTGCAAAAGTATATTCAAAAGTGAATCCTCATGTGATTACAATATCTTATTTTGATGTTTTAGTTGTTGATGGTGTACCAACATTCGATTACTTAAATATCGAAAATGTCGATATTGCCAAGACACATCCTATGGCAGTTGATTACTTTGATAATCAATACATCGTCAAAGCGACATTAAATAATGAATCACCTAAAAATAGAGAATATAAAATAGTTGCCAAAGGTGTTGGAGAAACTGTATTGGGTACTTATGTTCTGAAATCTGGTGAGACAAAAGAAAAGTATTTTACGTTTACAAAAGATGAATTGACTAGAGATTTGGATCAAATTGTTGCGATAATTGTAGGTGATTCACTTTATAATTCAGTCATAATTTCTAGTGCAAATGCCTCTGATATAGAAGGCCATTGGGCTAATAAAAGCATCAATAGCTTATTGATCAAAAACATCATTTTCAATAGAGAAGAGAATAAATATTGTCCAAATGATTATATTTCAAGAGCTGAGTTTTCAGCGTTCTTATCCCTGGCGTTGGAGTTGGAAGATGGTGAAATAGTAAAGAGCTTTAACGATATGAATGAATCATCTGCGTTATATAACTTTGTTGTAAAAGCGTCGTCGAATGGTTTGATCAGCGGTTACCCTGATGGTAGTTTTAAACCGGATTTTAATATTAAAAGACAGGATCTAACCATTGTTATCAAAAAAGGATTAGAGTTAAAGGGAGTAACTTTACCAGTTGAATCAAAAAGTGTGAAATTTAAAGATGGGAATCAAGTTGATGCGTATGCAATCAACGGTGTCGACTACTGTGTGAGTAATAATATACTTTCTGGTAAACCAGGTGGTTTATTTGATCCACAGGCCTTTTTAACAAGAGCAGAAGCGGCAGTTGTAATCAACAAGATTCTTGATCTGCTTAAATAAACAAAAAAAATAACAATAACTGTTGACTTTCTACACTGCTATAGTATACAATACATTCAATAACTTAATAAACTCTTATCAAGAGTGGTGGAGGGACTGGCCCTATGAAACCCGGCAACTTAGATTACGATTTGTAATAACAAGTGCTAAATCCTGCAGTTAATAGCTGATAGATAAGGAAAAATCTAATTGTTTAACAATCATGGGATTATTTCTTTATAGAAATAATCCTTTTTTTATATCCAAACGCGTGTGGATATAAACATATCATTGTTTTGGTGATATTTATGATTCTGTACAATCGGTTCAATCCTTGAAGAGAGTTAAGATGAATTTGTTGATTAAAAACCTTAGGAGGAAATTATGAGTAGAGAATTTACAACTGAAACATTATGCATACACGGCGGATACAGAGCAAAAAGTGGTGAGGCTCAAGTGTTACCAATTACACAGAGTACAACTTATAGACATGATTCACCGGAACATCTAGCAGATCTATTTGATTTAAAAGAGTTAGGCTGGATATATTCAAGAATTGGAAACCCAACTGTAGGACACTTTGAAGAAAAAATCTCAAATCTAGAAGGTGGTGTTGGTGCTTTAGCATTTGCTTCAGGACAAGCTGCAATTACAGGAGCTATACTAACCATTTGTAACGCAGGAGATCATATCATAGCTTCAACAAATCTATATGGTGGTACGATTACTTTATTTACAAGTACCCTTAAAAAACTTGGCATTGATGTAACCTTAGTGGACCCAAGTGCAACGAAAGAAGAAATAGAATCTTTGATAAAAGAGAATACAAAAATTATTTATGGTGAGACGATTGGAAATCCAGGTTTAAATGTACTTGATTTTGATAAGTTTTCATCTGTTGCAAAAGAAAATCAAATCGTGTTTATTGTGGATAATACATTTGCAACGCCTGTGTTGTTTAAACCTTTGGAGCATGGTGCTAATATTGTTGTACATTCAGCGACTAAGTACATTGATGGTCATGCGACGAGTTTAGGTGGCGTTATTGTAGATGGTGGTAACTTTGATTGGAAAGCATCTGGAAGATATCCGGACTTAACAAAACCAGATAGCTCGTATCATGGATTGGTTTTTACAGAAGCATTTGGACCGGCAGCTTATATTTTTAAAGCTAGAGTCCATATTCTACGAGATTTCGGTGGTGCACTCAGCCCGTTTAATGCATTTATGCTTCATAATAGTTTAGAAACACTTCACCTAAGAGTTGAAAAACATTGTGAGAATGCTATACAACTAGCACGGTTTTTAGAAGGTAATGAGAATGTAGAATGGGTGAAGTATCCTTTACTTGAAAGCCATGAAACTTATGATTTAGCAAAGAAATACTTAACAAAAGGGGCATCGGGTGTATTGTCATTTGGTATAAAAGGTGGATATGAAAAGGCGATTAGTTTCATGGAAAAAATTGAATTGATTTCATTGGTAACTCATGTTGGAGATTTGAGAACATCGGTATTACATCCTGCTTCAACGTCTCATAGACAGTTATCAGTAGAAGAGCAAAACAAGTCAGGCGTAACACAGGATTTGATTAGACTATCAGTTGGTTTAGAGAATATTAATGATCTAATTATAGATTTAGAGGAAGCATTAAAATAAGGAGTGCGATATGCCAATAATTATTCCCAAAAACCTGCCTGCTTCGGAAATTCTAAGGCAGGAAAACATATTTGTAATGAACAAAAACCGTGCTGAACATCAGGATATCAGACCATTAGAGATTATTATACTAAATTTGATGCCAGAAAAAGTTGAGACTGAAACACAGCTTATAAGATTGCTAAGTAATACGCCATTACAAGTCAAATTAACTTTGCTGAAGACCGGTTCTTATAAATCGAAAAATGTTTCAGTTGAACATCTGGATAGCTTTTATAAAACCTTTGACCAGATTAAAGATCAAAATTTTGATGGTTTGATCATCACAGGAGCGCCAGTAGAACATATGGCATTTGAAGAAGTGGATTACTGGGATGAATTGGTAGACATCATGGAATTCTCGCAACAACATGTGACGTCAACACTGCATATTTGTTGGGGTGCACAGGCTGGTTTATACCATCATTACGGTATTGAGAAGTTCCGATTAAATAAAAAGGTATTTGGTATCTATGACCATAAGAGATTATCGGATACCCATTCCTTATTAAGAGGATTTGATGCGACGTTTAAAATGCCACATTCGAGATATACTGAAACCCGGAAAGATGATATATTGAAACATCCTGAACTGGAGCTCTTATCTTACTCTGAAGAGGCTGGAGTGTGTCTGGTTGGAAGTAAAGACTTAAAACAAATCTTTATCAGTGGACATCCGGAATACAATCAAGAATCCTTGGCTGGAGAGTATTTTAGAGATCTGGATAAAGGGATAGATATAAGTGTTCCCACAAACTATTTTAATGATGATAATCCCAGAAACTCAGTGGATGTCAATTGGAGAAGTCATGCTCATTTATTGTTTTCAAATTGGATTAATTATTGTGTCTATCAGTTAACTCCTTATAAGTTATAAAGTCAATCAAACAGCAGAAATGAATATTGTAAGTTTAAGAAATGCGATCATAATTATATGATCGCATTTTTATATGTTATTGGAATCGAAAACATGCATAAAAATACTTTGTGTTATATAATATAAAAATGGGATGAAAAGATAAAATGGAGGAATTTTTAAATGGAATTGATGACAAAAGAGGATTATAATCATTTGCTTAATAGTTCATTAGGAAAATACTACGAAGGTAGATGGGCGTATTTTAAAGAAGTTATTAACCTTATAGACTCAGAGACAGAAATTAATAAAGTTCTTGAAATTGGTCCAGCTTTTCAAACGATTGTCAAGAACTGTGATATTATGATAAAACCCGAAGAGGATGTATGGGGCAAACCTGATAAATATGTTACAAATGAACTGAGACACGATGCGACAATGACACCATGGCCTATTAAGGATAAATCATATGACTTGATTATTGCATTGCAGGTTTGGGAACATCTTGATGACAAACAAAAAGAGGCTTTTAGTGAAGTGATACGTACATCTAAAATGACAATACTCAGTTTACCATATAAATGGGATTGTCCAATAGACAATGCAAACTATCCAGAACATCATATGATTGATGAAAAGATAATCGAAGAATGGTCATTACATCAGAAACCAGAAAAAATCATTCATATACCAAGGACTGGTGATCGAGTATCAAAAGGACCACGAATCATTTACTTTTGGAAGTTCGGGTAATTAATATACCAGAATTGAAGATATATCCAAGGAGTAATTAAATCATGGACAAATGAAAGCACAAAATAACAGGACGTTAAGTTCTCTATTATATATAATATGTTTGAAAGGGAATGGGAGTTTGGATACTATACAGCTACTGAATAATACCATTGAATTTATAGAAAACAATCTTGATAATACATTGGACATTGATGAAATTGCAAAAACATCAAATTCATCTAAATATCATTTTCAAAGAGTATTTTATGCATTAACAGGATTTACAGTATCAGAATATATAAGAAATCGTAGGCTCAGTCAAGCGGCAGTAGAAATAGCAACAACAGAAGGAAGTATTATCTCTGTTGCCTTGAAGTATGGTTACGAAAGTCCAGAAGCATTTTCTAAAGCATTTAAGAGGCTTCACGGCATGACGCCATCATCTTTAAAAAAGAGTAATTGTAAAATTAAAAATTTCCCCAAATTGTCTTTTCAAGTGTCAATAACAGGTGAAACTGAAATAGTTTTTAGTATTATTGAGAGAGAAGCTTTTAAGGCATTGGGAATTGGTTTTTCAACAACTAAAGTTGGTGATAAGATCTATAATGACATACCGGAATTTATTAATGATATATTTGAAAATGGAACAAATAATCAAATCAATGATTTGATGCATAAACCAAAGGATAATCTGTTGGATGGATTTCACTATGATTTTGAAGAAGATGGTTCTAGAAAGTACATGATGGGCTGTGAGTTAGGTAACGCAGTTATAACTGATGAGTTTTTAACATTAGAGATTCCGAAACTAACTTGGGCAGTGTTTGAGGACGTTGGAGATGTGCCTGATAACTCTATTCTTCAGAAGCTTTGGAAACGTGTTTATTCAGAGTGGTTTCCATCTTCAGGTTTTGAGCAAGTCAAAGGGCCTTGTATTGAAAAGAATTTTTGGTGTATAGATGATCAAGAGAAGTATCGCTGTGAATTATGGATTCCCATTCAGAGAAAAAAATGATAATGACATAGTAACAAGGGGGAGAAAAATGATTCAAACAAAAGATACTTATAAACTTAATAAGAGAAAAAACACTCAACGATTTATGATTTACTATACTGAAACGGATAAAACCTGCATTGATCAAATAGCAGATATTCTAGAAAATAACTATCAATCAATATCAAAAAAGTTTAATCAAGAACTTAAAGACAAATTAGAAGTTGAGATTCATTCAGAACATCATCAATTACTTAATGCATTGGGCTTTCCAAATGGCCCTAAATGGGTAAGAGGTGGTATGAACTCAAATAAAATATTGATAGCCTCGCCATTAAATCCACCATATGGTTCTGACTTCGATGGTGTTGTAAAAACAGCAGTACACGAATTTATTCATATCATTCTAGGACAAATAAACCAAGATATACCTAGATGGTTAGATGAAGGCATAGCATCTTATGAAGCAAAAGACAATAATGTTGACTGGATTAAAAGAACGGTGTCTAGTGGTGTACAAAATAATTTGATACCGACATTTAAACAGTTGAATACCGGAAAGGATTTTGAAACCTTTTTTAATCGAGACGGGTATCAATACTCATATACTATTGTGGAGTCAATCGTTTATAATTTTGGTTATGATAAATTAAATGAGTTTATCAGAATGCCTGATAAGTGTTATGAGATATTCAAGTGTACTTTAATTGAGTTACAGAATAAATGGTTTGATTTTATAAAATATAATTATTAAGGCCGTAAGGATATAAAAAATGAGTTATCATCTCTGATAACTCATTTTATTATATACTGTCTAAATTAACTGTTTCTTGGCTTTCGAAATGATATGTTTCCATGAAGTACTTAGAAACCATGACTTTCACTTTTTCAAGATCAACTTTCTCACCCTTAATCTTCTCAATGGAAGTCACACCCATAGCAGATAAACCACATGGGACAATTAAGTTGAAGTGCTCTAATATCGTATTTAAATTAAATGCAAAGCCATGCATTGTAACACCTTTTGAAACAGCAAGACCTAAAGCAACGACTTTCTCCTCACCATACCATACACCAGCATTACATTCATGTCTACCAACTGTTAAATCAAACTCATTTTTCATAAGATTTATAAAAATATTTTCTAATCTTTCGATAAACAATTTAATACTGCGACCGTGATTTTTCTTTAGATTAAAGATAGGGTAACCAACCAATTGACCTGGACCATGGTATGTCACGTCACCGCCACGGTTGATATTGTATAAACCAATCCCTTGTTCTTTCAGTTTGTCCTCATCAAAAAGCACATTAGTCTCATCAGCATTTCTACCCAAAGTTATTACAGGTGGATGTTCAACTAATATAAGCGTGTCGTCACATTCGCCATTTTGAACTTTTTCTAATATCCTGTACTGAATATCAAGAGTTTCCTTATAATCCAGTTTTCCTAAATCAAGTATGTTTAATTTCATAGAACCTCCATTTTTTTTATTGTACAATAAAAAATCAATTTCCAGTAGAGAAAAAGGATCATTTTGATATAATAATGAACAAAATAATTAAGGATGTATTATATTATGCTTATTTGTGGATGAATTCAGTCTTCTGATATTGTTAGATGAGTATCCCACAGTGTTCGAGATGTTTTGATTTTAGAGATTGAGGGTATTTATATAATATACATTTAGTTATAAAAGGGAGTATGTAATGACTTCAGTACAATCTAAAACTATTGGTGCAATTGTTATATCATCTTTGATTATTGCAATTTCAATTGCTTCTATCAGCTTGAACGCGGCATCAAGAATCATAAAGAATGAATCATACGACAAGTTCAAATTCTTGTCGCAAAATTATGCGTACAATTTTAGTCAAAGATTGATAGAGGTAGAAAGCACAGTTGAGACATTATCATTTACAATTGAAAATAGTTTTGATTTAAATGCATTTAAAAGTAACTCAGATTATAGAAATCTATATATGGCTGAAATGAATGAAACAATTAAAGGTATTGGAGAAAATGTAAAACTTATTAATGGTGTTTATTTTATTGTTGATCCCACTCTGACTAATGCCGTATATGAGTCGTGGTATGTTAAGGATGAAAACAGTTCATTTGTTTTTCAAGAACCAGAAGATATATCTGAGTTTTATAGAGAAAATGAAAACGTAAAATGGTATTATGAACCAGTGGATTCTAAAACAGGCATATGGTCTCCGCCTTATGTTGATGCAACTATTAATGTCAATATGATATCTTATACTGAAGCGATATACCAAGGAGAAACTCTCATTGGAGTAGCTGGTATTGATATTCAGTTTGAAGATATTAAACAATCAGTCAATGATATGAATATCTTTGAAACAGGCTATGCATTTCTATTGGACGAGGAATTCAGAATTTTGATACACCCAACAGTTGAAATTGGTGTAAAAATATCAGAAATACCAAATGAAAACTTGAGTGATTTGGTATTGGAAATGCAAAGAGAATCATCAGCAGTAGTTGAGTATCAATATAATAATCAAAATAAAATAATGGGATTTTCAAAGTTGTATAACAATTGGCTTCTAGGTATAGCTGTAGTTTCTGATGAAATATCTAAACCTGTTTCAGAACTGCGTATCAAAATAATATTAGTTCTAATTTTTATTACACCATTAATCATTTTCTTTGGGATAAAAATTGCTAAATCAATTACAGCTCCAATTACCCGATTAAGAGAGTTGGCAGTTGAAATTGCAAATGGAAATCATGATATCAATATAGACCTTGATTTTTCTCATGAAATTGGAGAATTAGCAAAGAGTTTTTCGATTATGACTAAAAAGCTTGTTACATCACACAAGGAACTTACAAATATCAGCGAAAACCTCGAGTTTCTTGCTTATCATGATACACTTACAAGTTTGCCAAATAGACGATTTGCTAAATTAGATTTATCTAAACTAATTTCAAATCCAAATACTGATAAAGCTTTGTCAGGAATTATGCTTGTAGATATTGATGATTTTAAAAATGTTAATGACACGTTTGGACATGATGTTGGTGACCAACTGCTGATATCTGTTTCATATCTCATGGCAGAGTGTTTAAGATCAAAAGATACTGTTTATAGAATTGGTGGAGATGAATTTATGATTGTTTTTACAGAGATGGATTCAATTTTAAGTGTTAAACATTTAGCCGAACGTATCAATAATAAAATATCAGAACCGATCATTCTTAAAGATAATATACTTAATATTACATGTAGTATAGGCATTGCAATGTTGAATGAGGAAATTTCTGAAAGTAAAACTATATTTAAATATGCAGATATAGCATTGTACGACTCAAAAGCAAGAGGCAAGAATACTTACAGTCTTTATGATGCTTTAACTAATAAACCGAGAGATTAGTATAATATGAGCATAACATATTAATACTTATTAAGAGAAATCCAAGCCTAATGCTTATATCTGGGATTTAGAAAATATGTAGAGAGTTGGTCTGTGACCAACTTTTTTTTGTTCTTATATTAGCTGAAATTTACAAATCATATAACAATTAATTGTGTGAAAATTCAGAAAAACACTTGCTCTACAAATTGTTAGGTGCTATACTGGTAATCGAAACGGGTTATTCGGAAATTCGAATAAGCAGAATCGGACACGCGAAGTGTAAGGATATAACATAATACGGTTGTATACTTAAACAAGATTTTGTTAAACTCGGGATGGTTATGTTTACTTTATCTGTTGAATAGGGTTTATTTATCTTCTTAGGATTGAAAGATATTTAAAAGAAATCCAAAATCTCTTCAGTTTAATTTGGTAAACATAAGTTTAACCAGTGTTTTCACTATCAAAGGTAAATGCATAAAAAGGCATTACATTAGGAGGAAAAGATGAAGGACATGATAGGTAAGAATGATAATCTAGAAAATTTGGATTCATTAGTTAATCACTTGGATGGTACTTACAAGAATTCTAGAAGCGGATCAATGAAATTAGGTAGAGAAATTCATGATATTACTTATAGTATTCAAGCGAATTTAGCTGATCGGGTCTCTGATATGGTTGAGCCAGACAAAGGATATCGTATAGCAATGACTAATAATGCACTCCGAGATTCTTTCAATACTCATGAACTTATATATGGAACACTATCAAGTACTCGTATTTCAAATGGAATTGCTATTTATGACAACTTATTGGAACCTCAGATAACTGCGAATCTTTTATTTGTTGTAAATGAAGACATTTATCCGTCTGCTGATATAACTGAAATTCTTGAAAAAATTTCTGTTGCTTCTAGCATTGAAATTATAGATTCACGTATTAAGAAATGGTTTAGTAAACTTTCGGTTGTTGAACTAATTGTAGATAACAGTTTAACTGGTCAAATTGTAGTAGGAAATCCTGTTAAGGTTGATTCAACCGATTTCTTTGAAAATATAGAAGTAAAGCTTAAGTATGATGGTGAATTAGTAAAGATGGGCAGTCACAACAAAAATGCAAAGAATCCTTTGACTGCATTACACTTATTAACAGATAAACTAGCCAAACAAGGTAAGTTTCTAAAAAAGGGAATGATTGTTACAGCTGGATCGTATACTGTCCCTAAGGCACTATATAGAGGTGAGTATTATGCTGATTTTGGGATTTTAGGTGACGTCACTTTAAAGGTAAGATAATAGTTGATTAGTTAGTCGTTGTAACAGATATTGAAATAGTTGAAGAAGATATGTAACTTGTTACATAGACGTAGTTGTATATGGAGGTAAAACTTATGGAAAAAACACTAGTACTTATCAAACCAGATGCTGTAGAGCAAAATTTAATTGGGAATATTTTAATGAAGTATGAGGAACGCGGATTAATTGTTGAGGACTTGTATAAAAAGAGAGTCGATAGAGAATTGCTTGATAAACATTACATAGAACATATCAATAGAGATTTCTATCCTGAATTGGCAGAATTCATGTCTAGTGGGCCAGTTGTCGCAATCCGTTTACGAGGCAGTAACGCTATTGAAAAGGTTAGAGCTATAAACGGAGCAACAAATCCTAAAAATTCAGCGACTGGGACTATTCGCCAGATGTTTGGTAGTGATATTCAAATGAATTGTGTTCACGGCTCTGAATCGACAGTAGAAGCAGAAAGAGAACTGGCTTTATGGTTTTAACTGAATTTATATAAGAAAGTGTGTATAAGTTATGGCAAGAACTGAATCGATAAACGTATGTGATAGTAGATATTATGTCTACTATCACTTTTTTGTGTTAGATACTTTACTTATCAGAAGGGAGATACGTTATATGTTGTTTAAATTTGCAAACTGGGGTATTAAGTAAAAAAGAATTTTTATGATTCTAACTAGAAATTTGATGCATATGGAGGTCCTAGAATGAAAGTGCGAACAAGGTCGATAATTGGTTTGGTTATGATAACTATATTGATGTGGGGATGGGTGCTTTTTTCAATTAATTTATATGTATCAATGGAAGAAAAACATGAGGTCATTGAGGAGTATATACATAACAATATTATAAACTTATTTGAGTTTGAGTTAACAATTGAGAGATTACGTGAGTGGAGTTATATCTATATATTAAGAGGAGATGTGGTTATTCAGGAGCAATATGTGACTGAAGTCTTAAATGAGATTAGAGATAAATTGGTACAGATCGCGATTCAATATGATGAAATGAATGAGATTAGTAATAATAGTGAAATAGGTAGTTATGAGCCTGAGTTGAAGGATGATATATTAGTACTGGTTGAAAAAAATAGAGAAATACTTCAACTGAAAGAACAGGGAGTTGAAAGTGAGGAGATACTTAGGGAACTTGATGCAAAAGTATGTAAACCGCTATTTACACCGATATTCAATAAAGTCAAACAGAATAAAGAGTATCATATGAGGTTACTTTATATTGAGGAAGAAATTATCTATGATTCCTATTCAACGTCACTGAAACTTTTTATTGTCTTTTCATGCTTATGTACTGTTTTATTGATTGTGATTATTTTATATACAAGAAGAAGCATTTTAAAACCGTTAAATGAGTTGCAAGAGGGCGCAAGAATTGTAGCTTCAGGTAATTTGACCCACAAGGTTGGAATTGATTCTAAGGATGAAATTGGGCAATTATCTAGGGAATTCGATAAAATGACGGTTGCACTATCTAAGTTGTTAGTTTCGAAGGATTACGTTGAGAATATCGTTATGTCCATGAATGATTCCTTAATTGTACTTTCAAGAGATCTAATCATTCAAAAAGTGAATCCCTCTACAGTAAAATTGTTAGGCTATGAAGAGGATGAATTGATTAATAAATCGGTTGATTTCATACTCGGTAGGAAAATCTCAGAAAACGTGTGGGAGGAAGAATTTCTTAACACCAATTATGATGCTATTAATGAGCGATATCTGTCTAAGAAAGGGTCGCTAATTCATGTATTACTCTCATGCTCAATATTAGAGACTGAAGGTGAATGTAATGGGTTTATTTGTGTTGCACAAGATTATAGTATGAAAAAAATAATGGAAGAGGAGTTAAGAGAGAATGTCATTAAGTATTCTTCGCTCTTTAGGACGATGAATAGCGGTTTCACTTATTGTAAGGTAATAACCAATAATACTGATGAAATGGAAGATTTCATAGTTCTCGAGACCAATGAGGCTTTTGGAAAAATAACTGGTATAAAGAAGGATGTTATGGTTGGACAAAAGTCTACAACAGTTTTACAAATGTTGGGTGAGGACGTTGACCTTTGGATGGATACATTTAAAGAAGTCGCTAATTTAGGATGTACAAGAAAAGTTGAAACATATTTGAGGGCATTAGATAAATGGTTATCTATATTGATATATCGTCCACAGGTGGACCACTTTGCAGTAATAATTGATGATATTTCAGAAAGAAGAGAGTCAGAGATGCTTCTGCAGCAAAGTTATGATGAGAAAGCAGCGCTTCTAGCTTCCATACCTGCTTTTGTATTCATTAAGGATGTTGATTCAAAATATATATACGGCAACCAGAAGATACTGGATATGCTTGAAATTGAACATAAGGATTTAGTTGGAAAAACTGACTTTGATATTTTCCCTAAGGAACTTGCAGAGTCATATACAACTATTGATAGACGTGTTATGGAATTGGATAAGCCTATAGTAAATGAAGAAGAAAATGTACAAGGCGTGGACGGAAAGTCTATCTACACTTATACAACAAAGGTACCACTTCATGATTCAAAAGGTAATGTTATAGGTACTGTTGGAACAGCTTTTGATATCTCTGCATTGAAAGAAGTAGAAGCTGAACTTCTTGAAGCCAAACAACATGCTGAGGATGCAAATAGGGAAAAAACGAGATTTCTAGCAAACATGAGTCATGAAATAAGAACGCCGATGAATGGGATTATTGGCATGACCAACTTAATATCTAAGACGCAATTGAATAGGAAACAAGAAGAATACCTTTCAATCTTGAAAGAGGCATCAGAAACATTGCTTGAAATAATTAATGATGTCCTGGATATTTCAAAAATAGAAGCCGGTAAAATAGAAATAGAGAACTCAACATTTGATTTTTCAAAAGTTGTCAGTAGTGTTTTTCAGATGTTTACTTTTAGAGCTATTGAAAAAAATATTGAAACGACTTATCACTTTGATGAAAATGTACCGGAGTACTTGTCTGGAGATTCTGCTAGATTGAAACAAGTATTGAGAAATCTTTTGAGTAATGCTTTGAAATTCACTGATAAAGGAAAAATGATACTTAAAATCGGTTTAGTTGTTAAAGATTCAGAAAAAGTAATTGTAGAAATGACTGTTGAAGATAGTGGTATAGGAATTTCAAATGAAAATATTGAGAAGATATTTGGTAGCTTTACACAATCCGATATCAGTACAACTAGAAAGTATGGAGGTACAGGACTTGGACTCAATATTACTAAGAACTTAGTTGATCTGATGGGAGGAAGCATAGATGTAGAAAGTGTTGTTGGTGAAGGTTCTAAATTCAGTGTTGTCATTCCGTTTCATAATGCAGATGAAAATGAGATTATGAAGTTACATGATAAACAGAAGAGTTTCCTGCAGACTTCGAACAGAGTAAAACTTGATATAAAAGTATTGGTAGCTGAGGATAATTATATCAATCAGATATACGTTACTGAACTTTTGAAGATGTATGTGAACACTTATACTGTTGTCGGTAATGGAATTGAAGTAATAAACAAGTATCAAGAAGAGTATTTTGACTGTATATTAATGGATATACAGATGCCTATTATGGATGGTGTTAGTGCAACAAAAGAAATAAGAAGACTAGAGAAAGGCTCAGAAAAGAGGATTCCAATTATTGCTTTAACAGCATCAGCATTAACAAATGAAGTGAATAAATTTTTAGATGTTGGTATCGACGATTATATTTTGAAGCCGATAAATGAAGAAAAGCTTGTAAATATATTAGAGAATATAAATAATGATAAACCGCCGATAGAGGTGTTAGATATTGAACCTATCATAAGTGACTCATTAGAACGGATGATAGACTTAGATGAGTTTTGGACAACCTTTGGGATTTTCGAGAACCAGTTTGTGATAGAAATGATTGAATGTTTTTTAGATGATTATTTGGTGAGATTTGATGATATTGAGAAGTATATCCGTGAACGGGATGTTGTTAAATTAAGACAAAATATGCATAGTCTGAAAGGTATATTTGCTAACTTTAGAGCTTTTAAGCTCAGAGATATGACAAATGAATTGGAGCTTGTAGCTTCTAGCAGCAACTCTGAAGAGTTGTATGAAATGTTTTCTGAGATTAAAACGAATGTTAAATTCTTCATAAAGGAACTTAGAAATATAAACGTATCTCTAGTTGAGTGATGATCCAAAATAGATATTAAGGAGACTGTTTTATGAATCGTATTAAAGTATTGATAGTAGAAGATGAACCAATAAATTCAAAAATTCTTGAAAAATTGGTATTACATCTAGGTTATGAAAAACCGATTATTGTAACGAATTGTAATGATGCACTTAATGTAATTAAGAATGAGTGCCCTAGCCTCGTTTTAATGGATATATCACTTGGAGACGACAGCTTAGATGGTATAGAGACAGCTAAGATAATTAAAGAGAATTATGAGGTTCCTGTTATATATTTAACTGCACATTCTGAAGATTATATACTTAACCGCGCCATATCAACTAATCCGTATGATTACCTTATTAAACCTGTGAATCATAATGATTTGAAAGTATCTATAGAGATGTCTCTCTACAAATTCCAGATTGATATGGAAAACAAAAGACTTATGAATAAACTTAAGAAAGCTAAGTTTCAACTGTTTTATAAGGAGAAACTCGCTAGTATAGCACAATTGGCTGGTGGTATGGCTCACGAGATCAACAATCCCTTATCTTTTGTACAGGTGAACTTAAAAATACTGATGGATTACGTAGAAAAGTATCGTGAAGTATCTGAACTGTATATGAAAGATAAAGGAATGGATTCTAATAATGGAGATGAATCTGAAGAAATTAATTATAGTGATAAAAGTATCATTAATCTGTGTGATGAAATTAAGACGATTAATGAGGATGTAGGAAGTTTATTTGATGAAATGGATGAAGGACTTGATAGAATTCAATTCATTATTAGAAATTTAAGAGAATTTACTAAAGTGGATTCTATGGATCAACTCGAAAGTTATAACTTAAATAGCAACATTTTAACTACTATTGAGATGATAAACAGTGAGATGGGTAAAACATATTCTATAGAAAAAAACTTTGGTGAGATTCCACAAATCCAATGTTTTGGCAAGGACATTAATCAAGCGTTATTTGAGGTTCTAAAAAATGCAGTTTTTGCAATTGAAAAAAGTACTAAACCGTTAGGTTTAATAAACATCAGTACATACTGTGATGAAAAGTCGGTGTACTGTGAAATTAAAGACAATGGTATTGGTATTGAAGATAAAGACATGAACCTTGTTTTTCATCCTTTTTTCACGACCAAAGATGTAGCAGCTGGTAAAGGTTTGGGTCTGAGTGTTTCTCATTGTATCATAACTAATAAACATAAAGGAGATATTATTTTAAGAAGTAAAGTAGGTGATGGAACTACTTGCAAGATAGAAATTCCAATCCTATATAAGGATGAGTAAATATAATTATGCGAAGTTGTGTAAACTTGTATGGTTTAGATGATAACTTGACAATAGTTCGGCTGCGTACTAAAATTATGTTAGGTGATGAAATGAATAAATACTATGCGTTAAATTATATTGGACAAATTAATAAATCTTATCGTGAATACATTGATAAAGCATTAATAAAAGAGGGTGTTGAAGGTTTAGCAATCTCTGATGGTAATGTTATTGCAGCGTTATATAGTCATGGTACCGGAATGACTATGAAAGAGATCGCAATAAAAGTTCATAGGACAAAGTCGACGATTTCTCAGTTGGTTGAAAAATTAGAAAAATCCGGTTATGTTTATAAACAAAAACATCATACGGACAAACGATCAACAGTAGTCGCTCTGACAGAAAAAGGGATGATGCTCAAACCTATTTTCAGTAAAATATCAACCGATGTGATCGACCGATTTTTTGATGGATTTTCTGATGAAATGATTGAAGAATTAATGATGGCTTTGGAAAAAATAATGAATAACTTAAGTGAATAGAAATATTCACTTTTAAAAGCATATATAGTTGGGTGCCGAACTATAAAAGGAGGTATTATGAAAGCAATATTTGAAAGAAGAAGTGTGAGAGACTTTGTAAAAGTACCTGTGAGTGACAAACTGATTCACTATTTAATAAAGACAGCAATGAATGCTCCAAATGCCGGTCATCAAAGACCTTGGGAATTTGTGGTGGTACGTGATGAGAAAGTGTTAAAGTCATTAAGTGAGATGGCAGGGTATGAAAACGATTATAACAATGTAGATGCTTCAATTGTAGTATGCATTAATAAAAGTAGACTTCAATGGGATGGTTACTGGCAGATGGATACAGGTACCGCTGTTGAAAATATGATGATTGCAGCGACGAATGAGGGTTATGGAACCTTATGGCTTGAAGTCTTTCCTGTAGAAGAGAAAATTACCATAACACAAGAGATTTTATCGTTGCCTGATGATGTTATACCTATGATGGTTATGCCTATTGGGAAATCAAGAAGTGATGTTGAAAGGGAACCTGTTTTCATAGATAGTCAAATCCATTACAATCAGTGGGAAAGTAAATTACAAGATGATAAGAAATAGATACAAGGAATGAATTATACATACTTTAGATGAAAGTAAAAAAGAGCTGATTTTCAGCTCTTTTTATGGATAGAATATTTTTATTTCTTAGGTGTGATGGTTTCTTTGTTACCCATGTATAACCTAAGAGCTTCCGGAATGTTTACAGAACCATCAGCATTTAAGTTGTTTTCTAAGAATGCGATTAACATTCTAGGTGGTGCTACGACAGTATTGTTCAGTGTATGCACAAAACCTTTTCCGCTGTCTCCGTTACGACGGATTTTAAGTCTTCTTGCTTGTGCATCTCCTAAGTTAGAACAACTTCCAACTTCAAAGTATTTTTGCTGTCTAGGAGACCAAGCCTCTACGTCTACTGACTTAACTTTTAAATCCGCTAGATCACCTGAACAACATTCCAAAGTACGTACAGGAACATCTAAAGTCTTAAAGTAATCTACTGTACTTTGCCATAATTTATTGTACCACTGCATACTATCTTCAGGCATACATAACACAATCATTTCTTGTTTTTCGAATTGATGTATACGATAAACACCTCTCTCTTCAATACCGTGTGCACCTTTTTCTTTTCTGAAACAAGGAGAGTAACTTGTTAAAGTATGTGGTAATGTATCTTCTTTTACAATAGAATCAATGTATTTACCGATCATAGAATGTTCACTTGTACCGATTAAATATAAATCTTCTCCTTCAATCTTATACATCATCGCATCCATTTCAGCAAAACTCATAACACCTTTTACAACATCACTTCGAATCATATAAGGTGGGATACAATAAGTAAATCCTTGATCAATCATAAAATCTCTTGCATAAGATAGAAGGGCACTATGTAATCTCGCAATATCTCCCATCAAATAGTAGAAACCATTTCCAGCTACTTTTGCAGAACTTTCTAAATCTACACCTGCGAATGATTTCATGATATCAATGTGGTAAGGAATTTCAAAATCTGGAATCACTGGTTCGCCATATTTTTCGATTTCTACATTTTCTGAATCGTCTTTACCAATTGGTACAGAGTCATCTATAATGTTGGGTATTTTCATCATGATTGTAGTAACTTTTTCATCTAATTCTCTTCTTATTTCCTCAAGTTCAGCTAGTTTGTCTGCGTTAGCAGTAACTTTGGTTTTGATTGCCTCAGCTTCATCTTTCAAACCTTGACTCATGAGTTTTCCGATTTGCTTAGATAAAACATTCCTACTTGCTCTAAGTTCATCAACTTCATTAATAGTATCTCGTCTTCTAATATCAAGTTCCAAAACTTCATCTACTAAATTTAACTTAGCCTCTTGAAACTTTTTTTTCATGTTTTCTTTTACTAGGTCAGGATTGTTTCTGACCAATTTAATGTCTATCATACGTATCTCCTCTCATTTTGTGTACAAAAAAAACTCTATTATCCCTATATATGGGACGAAAGAGTTCCGCGGTGCCACCCAAATTGTCATATGACCACTTGATTATACGATATAGGGTATAAACCTTTAGGTTATCCTAATAGCTCCGAAAGTAGAAAGATTGATCATTCCGTTGATTTTCACCTACCATCAACTCTCTGAAGAAACTAACAATCATTGTTTTCGTCATCACTAATTTATATTTATAATGATTATATATACAAAACTGAAAGAATGCAATAACTCTTTTATCTAATCTTGGTACTTTACTATATGTTTGAGAAATTATGTATGATAAAAAAGATGTAAAGCCATGTACTGATTCAATTAATAGAAGCTCGAATAGTGTCTATTCGAGCTTAGAAATTATTGGCTTTTTAATATTTTAGGAATATCTTTTAGTTTGACTGGATTACCATACATTAGAGTACCCATGCGGTATATTTTGGCTGAGAACCAACCAACAAATAATGTGCTGACTATGAGTAGGCTCAAAGAAATAGTGACTTCATACCAAGCTACGGAACCCATAGACAACCTGACAAACATGGCCATAAAAGAACTGAATGGAATATAAGAAGCTATTTTAAGAACAACCCCTTCAGTATTTTGCATTCCGGTTACAGAAATTAAAAAGACAATAACAAAGATAATTGTTACAGGTGTAGCGCTGGCGTTAACATCTTCAGTTTTTGATACCAATGCACCTAATGCACCAAATATAAATGCAAAGAAAATATAACCTAAAATACCGAATAAACTAAACTGCAAAAGTATATTGCTAGGAATATCAAAGACATAGTCTAGATCACCAGCCCATGCTTTGGCATTTAAATAGTATACAATTTTTCCTGTCATGATAACAAGTATGAATTGGACCATTCCAGCAAAAGCACCACCAAGTACTTTACCAAATATCAAATAAGTTGTTTTTGTACTGGTTACCAATAGTTCCATGGTGCGGTTACTCTTTTCACTTGCAACAGCTGTGGCTATTAATTGACCATACATGATAATCATAAAGTACAAACCAAACATTAATATGTAAGTATATGAAAAATTAGCGGCACTATCTTTTCCAAGAACATTTACATTTTGTGTCATATTGGGATGAATAATACCTTGAACTTCTTCAAAAACAATCCCTTTTTCTTCGAATGCATGTTTCTGATAGTAAATGGTATAAGCTCTATTAAAAGCATTTAAACCACTGTCAGCCATTTCATTATTTAAAACAACATATTGATAGTCGAGTGTATTGTTTAAAATATATCCACCATTTAAAGTAGTAGAAGTTACATCTTGTTCCAATGAGTTTAGGTCAGTATATTCTTTGATTTCACCTAAATAGAAATTCTCTTTTAAGTAATCGAGATCCTCAACAAGACCTTCAGGGTCATATAAACCATAAACTGGTATGTCTTCAGAACTTGGATCAGAAGTTTCATCATCACTGTCTAATGCAGCAATAAGGGTAGGGATGGATAAACCGACACTAATCAGCAAAACCAATATGAGAGTTGAAATCAAAAACACTTTATTTTTTAAATAATGGTTAATTTCAAATTTGAGTACAGTACCAAAAGATTTCATTTATTCACCTACACTTTCTATAAAGATATCTTCTAAACTTGGATGGTATATTGCAAACATTTCCACATTCAATTTCTTCTCTGAAAGCCTAGACATGAAATGATATTTAGATTCTTCATTTAAAAGTTCCAATATAACTTGTTCCTTTTTTATTTCATGGAACTTAATTAAATCAGAAAAATCCTTCTTAAGTAAGTCATAAACCTGTTGAGGTGATGTATCCGCAATTTTGAAAATCATTCTGTTTTTACCATACTCACGTTTTATTGTATTCAAATTTCCTGTTAAGATCATTTGACCTTCATCGATTAATGCAATTTCTTCGCAGAATTCTTCTACATAACTCATTTGATGACTTGAGAAGATTACTAGTTTTTCACTCTGAATTTGTTCGCGAATGATTTCTTTTAAAATCTGAGAATTAACAGGATCTAATCCACTAAAAGGCTCATCTAAAATAATGATTTCAGGATGACATAAAAAAGTAGATGCCAACTGAACTTTCTGTTGATTACCTTTTGAAAGCGTTTCTAGTTTTTTGTCTTTATACTCCATAACACCTAGTCGTTCGAGCCAATATAGTGTATGTTCTTTTAACTCTGATTTTGATAGACCTCTTAACTGACCTAAATATATCAGTTGATCATAGACTTTCTTTTTAGGATACAAGCCTCGTTCCTCTGGTAAATAACCTATTTGAAACTCTCTTGGTTTAAATACCTTGCCATCTAGATCGATGGTGCCTTCATTGGCTTGAAACAGATCCATCAATATTCTAATGGTGGTTGTTTTTCCAGCACCATTTCTACCAAGTAAACCAAGTGCCTTTCCACTGACAACTTTGAAGGTTAGCCCATGAAGTACTTCTTTATCGCCAAAGCTTTTCTTTATATTACTGACTTCTAAATGCATCGATTACCTCTCTTTATCATGATATAGCTTATTTAAAGTATATCATTAAGGGGTGTTCGATGTATTAATATTCGATTAATTTCTGAGTAATTAAACCTCAAAACAGCTCATATATAAGCGAATTGAGGTTTGAACCAGTACTATTTAAATCAGTAACAGTCGGAGTATATTATTGATTTCAATAACTGGAATTAAGGTTTTCTGATAAATAAATGTAAGCTTTGTTGATATTGAGATTCTTTGATTCAAAATATGATACGAATTTAAATTATACCACAAATAATCACATTTAAATATTGTGGTGTCATATAAGTGCAATATGAATATTATAGAATTTCGAGCATACAACATGTTGCTTATGTTATAATTTGAGAGGATTATATCCATGTTTTTAACTAAGGATTATTTTGAAATAATCAATGAACTGAGAATGAAGTACTTAAAGAAGCTGACAATGCAGTAATGTAAAGAAGAAATAATGAGAGAGGGATATTATGAGTAATCTAGCAAGAAAGATTGATGATAATACATATGATTTAAATAAGAAGAAGAAATCCAAACTATGGAATCTAAACTTCTTCTTACTTTGGCAAGGACAGTTGGTTTCAATGTTTGGAGATTCTGTCTATAGTATTGCTTTAGGATTTTGGATCCTCCAGGTAACGGGTTCAACGGCAATTATGGGTGTTCTTATGGGTGCTTCAGTTCTTCCTAGAATATTCTTATCACCTATTGGTGGTACTTTTGTGGATAGGCATAATAGGAAAATAATAATTATTATTACAGACTTAATAAGAGGAGTGGTTATAACATTTGTTGGTATAGCGGCTCTATTAGGATTTATTGAAGTGTGGATGGTTTTGATAGCAGGACTTGTGATGGGGGTTTGTGGCTCATTCTTTAATCCAGCCATATCGTCATCTATACCTGATATAGTCGACAAACATAATCTTGTTAAAGCAAATTCTGCACTATCTCTTTTATCGACAGGAACAAACATCTTTGGTAAAGCCTTAGGTGGTATCATATTTCAAATATTAGGTGCTCCAATTATGTTTTTTGCTAATGGTATAAGTTATCTGATTTCTGCCTTTACTGAATCGTTTATTATAATTCCACAAAGAGAAAAGACATTTAGAAAACTAAGTTTTATTGAAGATATGAAAGAAGGTATAGCTTATGTTAATGATTTTAAAGGTCTTAAATATCTATATGCTACAATAGCTTTCTTAAACTTCTTTGGTAATATAGGCATTATGCTTTTATTACCCTTATTCAATAGAGTGGATTTCCTGAATCCCCAATTATATGGACTGGCTATGGCATTTTTATCAGTAGGAATGTTCTTAGGATTCTTCTCACTTTCTATTATAAATATTGATAAGTTTAAGAAATCCCACCTTTTTACTTTAAGTGGCTTGGTGAGTTCAGTTGCAATGATCAGTGTTGCGTTATCTAATAATTTTATTCAGATTGCCATTTCGTTGTTGGTATCAGGATACTGTGTTGCAGTTACGAATGCGTTAATTCAATCGAGTATGCAGGCAGCGGTATTACCAGAAATGCGTGGCAAAGTATCTGGATTCAGAGCAACTTTAAATAGTTCTTTAGTGCCACTGGCAATGGCATTTGGTGGTATTATTGCAGAGTTTATATCTATTAGATTAATCATAGGAGTAAGTTACTGCTTCGTCTTTATCTTATTTATAGGATTAGCATTTGTGCCTAGTGTAAACGATTTGATTAATCATAAGGGTAACTAAAGAGATATCTTTTGTATATATTCTTATCTATAATTATGTACTTAATGTTCACAGAAATAAAAAGCAGACTCAGATTAAATTAACCTGAAGCTGTTTTTTTATTTGGCCGGAATCGAACTTAGCTAAGAAGCTTCTAACTTTTGAAGCCAATAACCATCTTTTTATGTGATCAGAAGAAATTTGTGTTCAAACTTGACAAGAGCAAAGAAGAAGAGGTACACTTATATCATCCGTTACGCCACACGTGTGGCGTAACGAAACAATGCTGGATCAAATTTCCGATTAAAGAAATAAATGAGAATTGGTTGGGCTATTCATTATTTATTTTTATATTCAATTGATCCTTATGTAATCAGGAGGTTAACAGGTGCAAAAACATAACAAAGTATTATTCATTTTTTTCTTTTTTTTCTTTTCATTACAATTAATACGCGTTTTTATCACAACGTTGATGTGGAAGGTATCTTTTGCTGTTGGTGATCCAGTATATCTAGCAATCATAGCTTTATTGGTATTTCTAGGATCTTTTTCATTGATACCTTTATCTAAGACAATCAAGCTAAAAAAAGTATTTGTTGGTGCCTCTGTCTTCATAATTATGGTACGGGTATTGATTCAATTCATTGATGATCCATTATTACTTTTTATTACTTCATCTTTAGGGATTATTGCAATGACAGTGGTTCTACCGATTCTAATCAACAGTAAAACTATGATTAAGAAAGATGGTACACCTTTAATACTTTATGGTTTCCCTCTTGCGGTTTTCATGGATATATTTATTAAAGCATTACTGAAAGGTTATGATTTGAGCTGGATTCATAATAGCTTAATAAACGGTTTTATCATAGTGCTTTCAATCTTTGCTCTCTATTCGTTGAAGAAGATTGCGAAGAATAATAGTGACTTGAATTCAATTCGTGAATCAGCTCGGTCTGATAATGTTTCATTTATATTCTTTGGAATATATTTTTATTTATATATGGTAGTGTTGCAAAATGTAAATGTAATTATTGAGTTTGGTAATTTTAAAGATGTTGATGGGTATCTGATATTAACAGTAATCAATGCGGTCGGGCTAATAATCTGCACTAAAATTAGATACTTAAGTACACGTTGGTTAAAAGTGTTAGCAGGTTTTTCTTTCACATTCTTTACATATAGTTTTTTGTTTGTCGATAGGTTTAAAGTGATTTCACTTATCCTAGCATGTTTATCGAGCTGGTTTGTTATAGGATATATCCTAAATGAGGTTACGACAAGCATAAAAAGTAGGTCAACAATTTTCATGAGTACACTATTTCTATTTATTGGATTTGTCATGATGATTATATTAACATTTTTAAATTATGAACTGCTTATCATCCAATCAACAGTCATTGGAGTTGCTATATTGAGTTTGCTTCCGATCGTATTGCATTCTAAAAAAGAAAAAGTCGTGCAATATGATGATATAAGTAAGATATACTACCTTGCTTTGGCTAGTTGTCTTGTGGTTATCAGTATAATTAAATTTATACCAGCACCGACATCAGTACTATCTGAAACCGATAACCTTGTTGTGATGACATATAACATTCATCAAGGCTTTGATGCGGATTACAGAATGGATTTAGACGCAATCATAGATGAGATAAATGCATCAGAAGCTGATATAATCGCTTTGCAAGAAGTTAATCGTGGTCAGGTGATGAGTGGAATGGTTGACAATCTTAAGTATATTTCAGATCGAGTTGGTATGAAATATTATTATGGCAGTACTTATGAGGATAAGTTATTAGGTAATGCATTTCTGACGAATTTAACAGTTGAGTCTTTTAGTAACGATATATATACAGTTAATAAAGAGGATCAAAGGGGTTATCTGAGCATTGATGTGAATTACAATGGCAAGACTCTGACATTTGTAAACACACATTTAAACTATATTGTAGATGAGCCAGAATATAATCGGAAAAGTGTCAGATACGAACAAGTAGAAGAACTACTACTGACATATGAGAATGAGCCCTATACAATTTTGCTGGGAGACATGAACAACACACCTGATTCAGAGGAAATGCAAATGATTTATGATAAAGGTTATATTGATACATTGATGCTTTATGGTTTATCTGAAACCCCGACATTCTGGGCCGGTTTGGATGGTGATGCAGAGAGGTTAGATTATATTTTTACAACATCTGATATTTCTACATCAAACAGTATGATAATCCAGAGTCGCGCGTCAGATCACAAACCAGTAATTGCAGTGCTTCAACTAACTGAATAGGATTGATTATAGTAACCATTGAGGTTATGATATGATTATTGTAGTAACTGGACAATACTAGATTTTGTGATAAAAAGCAAATGTGAAATGACGTTAGAAAATTCTATCGTCATTTTTTTTGAAAATTAATTTTAATTAGATGAGTATCGAATTAAAATTGACAAAAGGAATTGTTAGTGTATAATTTAATTAGATAATAATCGAAATGGATTTAGGAGGATTAAATGACAAAAGAAGAACAATTAAAAATAGAGTTTGAAGCATTTATTGATAAAATGCAATCGGAGTGGAACGAAAATGCTACTAAGGCAAAGGAGTTTAACGATTCAGATACAGTAAAGTCTGAATATATTAAATGTAACATTGCCAAGGTGATAAAAACTGTATATAACGTTAAGTACAAACAAATATACGGAGGTGAATAATGATGAAAGAAGACATATTGATTTTGAAAGCACTTTCAGATGAAAGTAGAATTAAAATCATAGATGCACTTCTCAAAAAAGAACAATATGTTGAAGCATTATCTGAAATGTTGGATTTAAAACCACCAACAGTATCCCATCACCTAAAAAAACTAGTCCAAGCAGGCATTGTCACATCTAGAAAAGATCAATACTACACACTATTTAGTGTAAATAAAAAAGTACTAAATAGATCTTTATTAAGCTTTGTGAATATAGAAGCTGATGAAGTTGAGAGTCAAAAACAAAAGCTTGAAGCGTATGAGAAAAAAATACTGTCAAATTTCATTAAATACGGCAAACTAGTGACGATTCCAGTTCAACTGAAGAAAAGAATCATCATTTTGAGAAAGCTTGCTGAGGAGTTTGAACATGGCCAGCTTTATGAAGAAAAAGAAGTTAATGATATTTTGAGTAAATATCATGAAGATTATTGTACTTTAAGAAGAGAAATGATAGTGAATAAATTATTACAAAGAGAAAATAATAGATATTGGAGAGTTATATAGGAGATTGATATGAAACAGATTTTGAAATGTATAGAGGGTATTGGCATAAAGAGAGAAGATAAGGTACTGATTCAGTTATGGGGGAGTTCAAGTGATTTAGATTATTTGCATGCTTTTGAGAAGGAATCAAAAAAGTATAGTGATTACATTACAGTATATCATCACTCTAAATCTGGTTATATGAGTGAATTTGATCAGGACGATGTCGTTGAGAAAATAGACTTCAAACCATTTGAGGAGAATGATGTGGTAATTGATTTGATGGCTGAATCAATTGCCCCAACACCAGATTTTTCTAAAAAAGCTATAGGTAATTATAGGGTATTCATGGGAGAAATGTTTAGACGGTTGATGCAATCTTCGACTTTTGTTCAATTGCGACTTCCAACGAATGAGATGGCAGATAGTCTTGGATTAAATGCAAAGACATATGTAGAAGTATTGAACAATGGATTAGATGTAGACTACAAAGAAATAAAATCTACCGGTGAAGAAATGATAAAAAAAATATCAAACTCACAAGAGTTTTTGATTGAAACAGGAGATGAAAAACTGGTTGTTAGAGTTGACGATCGACCTTGGTATAATGACTGTGGTAATGGGGATATACCATGTGGTGAGGTGTATACGCCATGTATCGAAACCAGTGCAAATGGACGTGTTCTGATTGAAACAACTAAACTAATGGGTAAAACCTTTGATAATATCGTATTAACCTTTGAAGAGGGGAAGTTAATAGAATCTAGTGAACCGGGATTTTTAAAACTTCTTATTGAAATGAATGAAGACTCTAGAAGAGTTGGTGAACTGGGCTTCGGAACGAATAATGGTTTATCAAATCTAATTAATTGTCCAGTATTAGATGAGAAAATAATGGGAACAGCTCATATTGCGTTAGGTAGAAACACTATGTTTGGCGGTAAAAATGAAGGTGACATTCACCATGATTTAGTGTTTAGACCAACAAGAGTATTATTTGATGGTAAAGAATTGATACTATAAGAATCTGATCTAAAGAATAGGCTAGAAAAAAACAGTTTCAGATCAATCTGAGACTGTTTTATAATTTGTGAATATTTATGAACTGAGTCCACCTAAATGAGTTATATCGATCTTATAAATTGAAATCTCAACATGTTATTGTGTGTTGACCTTTTCTAAGATAACTTCAGGTGTATCGTTGAGTGAACGTATATGCGTGTTGAATTTTGAATAAAGTGTTGCAAATCCAATTCCAATTACTCCTAGACTGAGAGATGCAAGTACACCAAGGCCATCAATGACAAATCCGTAAACTATCATGGCAAGCGGTGTCGCCACTGATGATAAAGCATGTCTTAGAGCCATGACTCTAGCCATCATGTCTTTATCAACACGCTTGGCATAAGAGGTGTTTAATGGAATTTGAATATAACTGCCTGATGCTCCAAATAGAACCATTGTTATGAATAGAATGCCGACAAAGGCAAGTAGCGGTATCATTTGAGTTGAGAATAAGTAATAATCAAGTAATATAGCAACTAAACAGAACCATCCCCATAAGAATCCATAATATATTCTATCACCTGCATCTGTGACTTGTTGATTGGCAATTTTCAATGACATGATGATGCCACCGATGCTCATAGCCACACTTACACCTGCTAAGATATAAGGTGGTAATCCTAGGTCGTTGTTAATCATATAAGGCATTGTAATACCGAAGGCGCCAACTAAGAAGAAATTCATGATAACGGCAACTTTTGCCATATTTATGAGTTCTTTCTTTTTGTGCATGTAAGAATAGCCTTCCTTTACTTCGCTTATAAGTTTATTAAATCCTCCTTCAGAAGCCTTAGGCGTATGCTCTATTTTAATAAACATTTCTAAGAATGCAGCGATTACAAAGGTTACACCATTAAAAATAAGTAACCATTTAAATCCAAAAGTTGCATAACAGATTGCAGCAAAGAGCACCCCAAGAATGTTTTGAAAATTAGCAAGCGTAGACATAAATGAATAAGCAGGATTGAGTTCCGCTTCTTTTAACATCAGAGGTATCATGCTTTGAGAGGTTGGTTGGTACATTGCCATCATGGTTGAATTGATAATGCCATTTACGAATAATCCAATTAATATTAATGTTGGATCATCGGTTGTAAACAATAAAGCTGCAAGTGCTAAATCGGATAAACCACTGGCGTAGTCCAATAAATAGAGTACTTTGACTTTGTTTAAACGATCTACAACAGCGCCTAAGAAGGGCTGCATAACAATATACATGGCAGCAGAGATGGCCATAAATACTGACATATACATGGCTTTGCCTGTTAAATCTAAAATGAATAATCCAGCTGCAAAATTAATGAAAATGCTACCTATTTGTGAAACGATACTACCAGCAAAAAAAAGACTGAAATTACGGTTTTTAAAAAGTGAAGTACTCTTTTTCATAAGACCTCCTGTTCTACGTGTTAATGAGTTGTACTCATAAATGCTATGTTTATTACTAATATTTCAATATCGGCTGATAGCCATATTAATTCTTCCTCCTAAATTTTAACATAACGACATTGCCTGTTCCACTATATTACTTAATTCTCTGAGTTGTTTTTCAAGGCGTTATGAATCCATCATAAATTGACCTTTATAAATCTGTAAATGATTGAAGACTCAACATAGCATGAGCGAGTTGTATACTCATAATATTCAGAAAGAAATAGTAAGTAAATTGTTTATAAAGGTTTAGATAAACTTAAGGCATATGTTATTATATATATAATAAAACTATATTTTAGGAGGAAATATGTCTATAGTTTGCGGAATAGAAATAAAAAGTAAAACAGCTACTTTAATAGCTCTAGATGGAACGAGAGATGACTTTATTATAGTAAAATCAAAGCCGTTGAAAATTGAGTTATCTGATAGCTCATCACAAGAAAGTATTAAAACTTTCTCAGATGAAATAAATGAATTCTTTTCAAATGAGAAAGTAGAAAAAGTTATTATTAAGGAAGGTATTTCAAAAGGAAAATTTACTAGCGGATCTCCAGTATTTAAAATTGAGACAATTATTCAGATGAGTGGAGTAGAAGTGGATTTACTAAAACCTCAAACACTAAATACATTCTTAAAGAATGAGGAATTTGATTTAAATGATAATGATTTAAAAAAGTATCAACAAGCGGCTTATGAAGTTGCCTATTATGGATTAAAATAATTTAGGAAATATGATATATCTTTATATGTCATATTTTTTTATGTTTTATTTCTAGTTATCATTACATCATAAGTAAAATAAGTAAAAATAAAAATTTTATTAGAAATATTGACTTTGACGTTGGGTAAACGGATATTCTTAAACTATAATAGAAAGTGGAGGAAATTTAATGAGAGAACTAATTAAAATATCTGAAGTGTCATTAAAATACGATATTTCAACAAGAGCACTACGGTATTATGAGGATAAAGGATTAATTGATAGTATCCGAACTGAGGATTATGCATATAGATTATATGATGATATAGCAATAAAACGTATTGAACAGATCTTGGTCTTAAGAAAACTGAATATCTCTATTAAAGATATAAAAAAAATATTCTCTGCCAATAGTGTTGATGTAATTTTAGAGGTGTTAGGAAATAAAGTTAGCCTAATTGACGATGAATTAACTCTATTACATGAGTTGAAGGAAATTGTAATAACCATTATAAAACAGCTTGAGAAATCGGATGTTGAATCTAATTTGGATTTAATTGAATTGTATGAAAAAGCTAATGATTTTGATGCGAAACTTACTAGTGAGAAACAGGATACTACTAATAAATTACTTGAAGTAACAACTAAACTTGAACGTATGCCTGATATAAGAATTGTTGAATTACCAAATATGAGAATGGCACGCTCTGGAAATACTGATTTAAACACATTTGATGAATGGTGGAGTCGTGTTGAAGTACCACAATCAATGTTTCCAAGGGATTTTATGTGGTATAACAATAGAATTGAATGTTTTGAGTGGTTGTTTATGATACCAGATGGTATGAGAGACACAAATGGTTATGAAGTATTTGACTTTCCTAGAGGGTTATTTGCTGTTGCAACAGCTTATGATGAAGGGGAAGAAATAAATAGAATAAATAGATTGGTACATAAATGGGTAAATGATAGTGAAGAATATGATGAATACTCAAATGAGTATGGTGAACAAGAACGGTACGACATGGGACATGTTATTACTCCTATAGGCATATCACGTCCGCAAATGGATTTGTTTATACCGATTATTAGAAAGGTAGATTAATATATGCATGATATGTACTGGGTACAAGAATGGGCGAGAGTACGACAAAAGGAGATTGTTAGGTATTCAAAAAGTTTCATAATCCATCAGGTTTATACAACAATATTATCAGAAGAAGAGATAATTACTGCTTTTGAAGAGATATGGAACTTATATTTCGAAATCTATGGAGAAATCACTCTGTCACCAGAAGTGTTTGGAATGCCTTTACATAAGATAGGAGACTTTAATTCTTTTACTAGACAAGCAAGAGAGTCAAGGAGTGCGCCATATCGACCATTTGCCCTTTTGTATTATCTGTTTTTATCTGGTGAGTTTCAAACTAATGATTTCATTGTAGATATTAAGATTCTAAATGAAAATAACAATATTAAAAATCAAAGAAATATATTTAAAGCCTTTGAAAATTATGGGTTTAGATTTGAGGGATTGAAGAATAGTAAGATATCAAAACAAGATATTACAATTGAGTATCCCGATAATAAGAACGTTATTATAGTATTAAAATATATGGCAGAAAAAGCAAATACAACAGATAAATTGAATGATTTCTTAAGTTGTCATTATAAGTTGCTTCAAGATGATTTTGATACAGCTAATTATGGTGATGGCGCTGATATCGTTTCTGATAAAATGCATACAGATGATGAAAAGAAAATAATCAGAAGAATGGATTCATTGCTTAGTGAAGATGGTTATTTTGCAAAAGAGAAATCATGGAATGAAGGTCTTGGTTATGCATATTATGATAAAGAAAGCACAATGTTGAGAAATGGGCCTTATCATTATTGGCTACTATCTTGGAAAACTGAACTTATCCTTTATTTAAGAATAAGAAATGCTTCGAGATGTATGGAGTATTTAGATGGGTGTCCTGAATCGATAAAAGATATTTTTAGAAAATCTGACGAAGGCTGTGATAACCGAAAGATAGGAACGTGTAAGTTTGGTCAGGAATATAGCTTTGAAGATAAAATGCATTGGAAGTGTGGATGTTGTAATGCGCCATTTTATTTTAAACCCTTAGAAGAAGATATACCACATTATATAAAACTCCTTGAAATAGGATTGAAGAAGTAGGAAGTTGTAGTCATTACGCAACTTTCTATTTTATTACTTATGATTCAATGGACTATAACTATTTAAACACTTTTTTGATGACATGAGGAGGATAAAAAAGGCTATATTCCTGGATTCTTCATAAATCTGAAGAACTTAGATTATAAATCAGGTTAACTCAGAATTTAGGTAAGAATAATAAATATATATTCATAAATGGAACATTTTTAATTACTTTTCGTCAAATGGGTATATACATAGCAGAAAAGGATGTGTAGAAATGAAGAAAATATTCGTTTTATTGGTTTTAGCAGTTTTTATGTTTAATCTAATTTCATGTAGTAGTGAAACAGAAGAGAATTCACCTAGTGATAGAGTTAATGAAGATAAAAAGGTGGTTGCTGAGCTAGAGGGTACAATAACAGCTATAAGTGAAAAATCAATTGAATTAGTAGATATAAAAGGTGATCCGTATGTAGCTCATCTACCTGAAAATCTGAACTTCGCTGAAAATGTCAGTGAAGATTTTGAAATTGGTAACCTAATTGTTATTGGTTTTGATGGAATGGTTATGGAGTCATACCCAATGCAAATAAACGCAATTTCAATAATATCAAATGAAACAGGTGAAATCAATCAAGTTGAGAACAAAACAGGTGAATTCATTCAAGTTGAGAACAGAACAGGTGATTTCAATAAAGAGATAATAGATGGCATAAATCAGACTGGCTATGACGTGCTTGATTTATTGTATACTAATGATTCCTCTGGGAATTTGCTTTTTTCGCCTATTAGTCTGACAAGTACATTATCGATGCTAGAGAACGGTGCTAGCGGAATCACTAAGGATGAAATACTTGATGTACTAAATATAGAAAGCGATTCGGAATTAAACGAAACTTACAATGCTCTCATCAACCGCTTCTATTCCATCTCTGATAATGTGGATGATAAAGATAGACCTATCACAACTATCGATTTGGCCAATTCATTCTGGTTCAGGAACAATAATCTAAATATCAAACAGAGCTATATTGATATAGTTAAGTCATTCTACGACGGAGACATCTATTCGGTCGATTTCGGAAAGAGCGAAACGAAAGATTCGATGAATAAGTGGATTGAAGATAGAACCAACGGTCTACTAAAGGATACTATCAAAGAAACAAACACTCTTGACGTTTCTTATCTGATTAACACGCTTTACTTCAAAGGGCAGTGGCTTGATGAGTTCCCGAAGATTTACACAAAAAAAGAAGAATTTACTCTTGGTAATCAGGAGAAGGTGACGGTAGACATGATGCACAGATTGACTGGCAGGAGCTATTACGAATCAAAGGATGCTCAGGTTGTTGTTCTTAACTACTCGAGCGCTTCCATGTATGTGATTCTTCCTAAGGGAAACATAGGGAGGTTTATTGAGAAGCATGATTATGAGGATATCCGTGATATGATCAGTGAAGCTGAGTATAAGGAAGTGGATCTGTATTTCCCTAAATTTAAATTTAGCAGCAATAATGACTTGATTAAGATCTTAAAATCACTAGGAATGCCATCTGCGTTCAATTCTTCTACAGCAGAATTCGATGATATGATCGAATCCTCAGGTGATTACGCTGTTTCAAAAGCGTTTCAGAATACCATAATCGAAGTTGATGAAGAAGGTACAGAGGCTGCTGCTGTAACTGTAATTGGAGTAATGGCAACTGCCTTGAAAGAACCTGAGGAGCCTGTGCTTATGAACTGTGACAGACCTTTCATGATAATAATAAAAGAGCGAAGCAGCAACTGCGACTTATTTATCGGCATCGTACAGGATCCATCTAAAAACTAAATAGAATGATATGCTCCCTATATAGTAGACCGGTTTAATAACTAGAATCTAGAAGCTATTTAGGGAGTTTTTTACGTCCTAAAACCCTATCACATCAATTTAAATCATTATTGACAAAACCTATACCACATATGTAATATAAGAGATACGAGGGAGGTATTATGTTTAATAAGATGAATATAGTTCGAGGAATTACTGATACAGCAAAATGTATCAAGAAGGATTGGAATTCATATCTTCTGTATATGATTTTACAAACTGCTGTCATATATGTCTATGCAAATAAGTTGATTGAACACACCACAGGGGCAGATTTTTCAGGATATGACACTTTTATTAAGAGCACTAACATCTCAACCATCATCATCATGTCTATGATTACATGTTTTGTTTTGTTACTCCTTCAAGTTAATATCATAAAGACTACGAATGATTTGAAGGAGAATCAAGAACGTCATTTATTATTTAGAATCGGTTTTATTATAGGTAAATTACCAAAACTGATTGGTGTTTGGATTATTCTTATGATACCTGTTGCAATACTATTGTTCATTATGATTAATTTCATACCTACATTAGGTTTCAGTAGCTTAATCATATATTTGATTGTGTTAATTGGTTTGGTTATATATGCCACTATTGTTTCGTTCGTCAACCACGACATTATAATCTGTGGAGCTGACATTTTCGAGTCAATTGAAGAAAGTTTTTCAATCGTAAAGAGTAATTTCTTTAGATATTTATTTATATTGATTGGTATCGGTGTTGTTGTTGGCATTATCAATGTAACATTTTACAGTAAGGATATTGCAGTATTATTTCTAAATTGCACTTTAAACACAGTTGTAAACGTATTCAGTGTAGTCTTGATCACAATGCTTTATAAACAAATTCAACCGTATAATGCGTCGTATCCTACAACCGATAACGAGCAAGATTAAAATTAATAGGATAATGATTGAAATGAGCTTCATCAGTTCGATCGGTATCTAATAGCCTAGATTAGCTATCTTGTAGTCTACTGATTTATGTTGTTGATAGTTTTATATTAACGACATTTACTTCTATACACAAAAATCCCTCTATCTAAATTAGCATAGGGGGATTTTTTTATAGGCATACCTTATTACCGATTAGTGCTACTATACTAAACAAGTGCATTCCAGAATCGAGATTCAGATTTCAATTCTGAGGATGGTAACGGACTAATCAGTTACTTCCTAATCGATTGTTGTTTGATGGATTGTACTGCTAATGTTTCGTCTAGATTGCCCCCAGACATAACCATTGCCACATTTTTTCCCCAGTACTTATTTTTATGTTGTAAAACTGCCCCAACACATATCGCACTGGAAGGTTCAACAATAAATTTTTCATGTAAAATAACATGTGATAGTCCTTTTAAGATATATGCTTCACTCACTAGAACGACCTCATCTATACATGATTCTGACATCTTATAAGATAGTTCACCTACACCACCGACGAGAGCGTCGCAAGTAGAAGGTTCTGTTGGGTAATCTTTGTAAAATACCTGATCTTCCATGGCTTTTAACATAGCAGGGCATGCCGCGGGTTGAATGCCAATGATTTTTAGATTAGGGTTAATAGCTTTTGCTGCAACGGCAATTCCCGTGATCAATCCACCACCACCAATCGGAACCATAATCGTATCTATTTCTGGTCGCTCATTTAGAATTTCCAATCCAGCAGTTCCTTGTCCGGCATAAACATCTTCGTCTTTGTAATAAGCATCGATCTCGGTCATTTGATTTTCTTTAATGTACCTTTCACCAAAGTGATGAGCTTCATCATAGTTCTGGCCTTCTAAAATGACTTGACCACCATAAAATTTAATACGCTCAACTTTACTTGATGGTGTCGTTTTAGGGGCTATGATAATAACTTTTTCGACACCTAATTGTGTAGCAGCATAACTTACAGCAACACCATGATTACCAGATGAAATAGCAACAATACCTCTAGATTTTTCTTCTTTTGTTAATAATGTCATCTTACTAAAAGCACCTCTAATTTTAAAACTTTTAACTCTTTGAAGTGATTCTAGTTTTAAGTAAAAATTAGTTGTATCATGACTCAAATAGAATGATTTTTCAAGTGGTGTTTTATAAATGTATTTTGAAATCCTTTTATAAGATTCTTCGATGTCTTTGTAAGTTAGCATAAATTCTCCTTGTTATATAATTGCCTGTTCTTTGATTTCTTTGATGTCTTTAACGATTTCAACTTCGGAATCCTTAGGTAAACCAAATAGTGGTATAAATCTGTCTAGTCCTGTAATAGTAAGGATTAGAATTGATCCTACAGCAATGTATGCCATAAAGTTGTATTTGATTAGATCAAAGGTTTTGAACTCATATAATGGGAATACAGCATTAGCCATAGAAGTGTAGAAGATGATAAATACATGCCATGGTATAAGCTGTGAACCATATACACCTAACGCATCTGCAAAGGTTGCATTTCTAAGTCTAAGTTTATACATATTTTCTTCTGATGTTACAACATGTTTATCCGTAATTGATTTAATCACTGGACTGATGGTTACAATTTCAGCTATTTCATCACCTAGGATAAGATTACCTATCAGACATAGCAGTGCATTTGAGAACATCAATTGGCGTATGTTATTTGAAAACTTAACAACTAACTTAGCAAGTGGTTCAAATGCATTGATGCTATTCATAATGCCACCGAATGCAGCTACCCACATAATCATTAAGATTGTCCAACTACCAGCACTAGTAAAGCCATTTGTTATCATTTCAAAACTACCTGATAATGACGTCACAGTTCCTGCAAAGACACCTAATACCAATGATGATACAATACCTGCACCTAAACATAGTAATGTTTGAACACCTTTAATAGCAAGAGCTATAACGATGATGATTGGGATAACCATATAGATAGGCACACCTTGTTCTACTTGTTCTAATAATGTTACTGCAACAGGTTTAGCATCAGCAATTGATTGCCAAGCTTCAGGTGTTATAGATTGAATTGCTTCAGATGAATTACCAGCAATGTTTGGTAGATTCATAACTAATGATGCTACGAAGAAGGCTACAGCTGATAAAGCTGCACATAGTAGTGACCAAATACCTTGATGTCTGATTCTATCTATAACCTTTACATTTTGTATACCTGAGGATAAAACGGTTGTATCAGATATAAGACCGATGTTATCTCCGAAACAGGCTCCACCAGCAATAGCACATGCTGTTAAAACAACGTTTCCGCCAACTATGTAATTTAGCCATAAAAATACAGGTGCACAGGCTGCAAAAGTACCCCATGAAGTACCTGTAGCTATTGATAGAATACATGTAACAAGGAAACCTATAACTGCGATTGTTCTTGCAGTGATTCCGAGTTTAAGTGATACTGATATAATCGAAGCACCAACTCCGGTAGAGAGTAATACCTCTGCTAGAGCATATGCGACCATAATAATAAAGAATATCATGACCATATCTTTTACGTTATTTAATGCGTTTTCAAGTACTGTTTCAAAAGAATGTTTCTGTACAACCATAGCAACTATTGCTGCTAAGACTACTGCGATTGGTGCGGCGATAAGTATATCGAACTTACTCATCAACAATCCTACAAAGGCTAGTATTGGTATAAATTTCACTAATGATTTCATGTTACCTCCCTTAAGATACACTTGACAACAAAATAATTTAAGCTTAAATTTAAACAAATAGTATCATTGTGGGAATGATCAGTCAATGAAGTAAAACACAGTGAAATAACTGAAAATATGTAGACTCATACAACGAGGTAATGAGATGATAAAAGTAAGGGAACTCTTAAAAATTGATTTGTTTAAAGAAATGACACTTTTAGGTGAGAACATTTGTTATGATAATGAAATTGACAGTATTGGCATTTTAGATTACGAAGCAGTAGAAAATAAGTATAGTCTATTTCGAAAAGGTGACATTGTCTTAACGACACTTATGTTTGCTCGAGAGAAACCAGAATTAGCAGAGGAAGCGTTAATTGAGCTGATGAAACAAAGAGTTTCTGCAATTGCCATTAAGAAAATCTACTTTGATTTTGTCACTGAAAAAGTTCAATTATATGCCAATAAATATAAGATACAACTGATGGTGTTTAATGATTTATCTTTCGAGGATATTATAGTATCGGTCTCTGATGAAATCAGAAAAAAAGAAGTTGTTAAGTATTTTGAAATACGTGTTGATGAGTTGATGAAGCCACACAAGAGTAAACAATATGTATTAAAAAAACTCAGTGAAATCAATAGTTCTTTTTTTAGTTCTTCAGTATGTGCGTTTTGTACACCTTTAAGAAGCAATCGATTGAGTAATCAAAAGTTGATCGGTAAAATCATGAGTAATGTTAGATCTAGAAAAACAAAAGGGATCAACAGTATACACAACACTATATTCGTGTATAAAAATGGTATTTTTATTATGCACACATATAATAAATGTATTCACCCTGAGGGGTACTTAGAGGATTTAATAAAAAATATTGGTTTGAATAAGAATGAATTCAATATTGGTATAAGTAGAAATAAAGTTATGTTAGATGAAATGGTATATGGCATTTCAGAAGCGATAGCGTCTAATACATATGGTAAATCTGACAAAGAGATCTATATAGGCTTTGATGATTTAGGGTTAGATCAGTTGTTGCTTCCTTTATTAAGAAACAACTGGGTATCGACTTACAGTGATGAATTGTTAGATAAAATCAAAAAACATGATGAACATGCAAAGTTAAAACTATACCCAACTGTAGTTGAGTATATTAAGAACAGGGGAGAACTGAAAAAGACATCTGAAGTAATCGGACAACATGTTAATACCATAAGAAACAGACTCAATAAAGTAAAAGATGTAATAGGATACAATGAGAATAACAATGATTTTTATGAACAACTTTATATGGCTGTAAAAATCGAATTACTAAAAAAAACTTGTTAAATATAAAAGATGCTTACACTCCTGTAGGCATCTTTTTGTAAGATGAGTATACAATTGAAAGAATGATTGCAGCAGTATTGGCGAGCATATAGTTATTAATGCATACAAAAGAATGTATGGTGGTTAAATTCGAATATAACTGTTATAACAGGGTTCTTATATTTAGTTGTCTTGTGTTAAACGACTTAGTCTAAATTAAAAAACTCAAGTTCATATTCAAATGTAGTTTTTTCTCCTGCAACTGTATATAATCCATCTATTTTAACGGTATAGATATCGCCACTTTTATATGTTTCTCCACCCATAAGTGGTCTAAATATGATGCAAAATGGTATCGCATAATAGTTTGTTTCTACATTGAAGTACTCGCCACTTTTATCGGTGTCACTCCAGTTGATATGCCATACCTTATTATCATTAACTCTTGTTAAAACAACATTTATTTCAGATGTCTTTGATCTATCATAGAGTGTTGGATTTAGAGTAACTGACCAAGGGGTTTCTGATGATATGAACTCAGTAGGAAAGGCGGTTTCATTTGGCCAAAGAACATAGTCAAATTCTCTCTCAATAGTATTTAGATTTCTAAATACTTTCATAACACTATAATAACGCCAACTCTCAGATCCTTTTACGTGACCAAACCCAACTTCATTTAATTTCGGAAGCAAAAACCATCTTCTATGTCCAACTCTATCAATATTTGAAGCATCAGCATCTTCCATAAGATATCTTACAGCCTCTGATAGGTTTCTACTTCCCATTGCTAAGTTACTTGATGAAGTTGCATCATATGCAATATCATATAACTCATCCTCCATATCAGAAGGTTGATCCGGTGTATGTGAAAAACCAGCAACAGCATTTAATAATGCCCCATGTTGGGCTGCTGTATTAGCTGAGTCTGAATCATAAATATCCTCACTCACTCCAGCTAGGATTCTAACATATTTTAGTGTATTAACTGCATCCTGTATAAACAAATCAACTAGTGTTCCTACCGAATAAGGAGCAACTATACTTGGTTTTTCTATAAACCTTTCACCATTATATGTTGGCTTAAGCAAATTCCATTTATATCTAAGGTATGACACTCTATCATCAAAAGAACTTTTAATTACCAGTGTTGGAATACTTCTTCTGTCTGGTTCTAAAAGTTTATTTAGAACGACTGATGCTTGAGCTCTGGTTGCTTCTCTAGTCAAAGAAAATGTACCGTCGGGATACCCACCAATGATACCTGTGGTATATACTCTTAAAGAAATATCTTGCCAATAAACATCCATATCATTATAATCAACAATCATACTTGAATACTCCTGATAATTATCTGGAACATCTAATTCACTTGCTCTTAATATAATACGACTCATTTCACCTCTAGTAATGTCTCTTTGATAATTATCAAATTCGCCTTCTAATACATACTCGAGATTAAGTGCCTTTTGAATGAAGCCGTCTGACCACCTTGTTTTATCCATGATAACTTCATCTTCACCCATTACTTTTATAGTGATAGTAATGAACTCTTCAACTGAAATATTGGCATTAGGTCTAAATGTACCATCTGGAAAACCACTAACATATCCTTGACTCTTTAGCTGGATTACATCATAACCAAACCAATCTTCTTCAGAGACATCGATGAAGCTATTATTATCACCATAAGTCATGTTACATAATAAAAATAAACTAAGTAGTAATATCGTAAGTTTTTTCATATTATCACCTCAGTTTGAATATACCCAAAATAATTTTGTCTTATCAGTGTTGTTACTTATGCTAATAGGCAATAAGTAATATTTTGTTCAAGTATAAAAAAGCAACTTCCATTTGAATGTCGTTTTAATAATTAGAGTAAGTTCCCTAATAGTTTGTTTTGTCTTTTTCATTTCCTACCTTCTTGAATTTAAGTCATGATTGTAAGGTGGAGTAATTATTTTAATCTGATACCACAGTCGAGTAGGATTAGTGTTTATAGCCATTTAGAACACCTCCGATGTTTTATAGTAGAGTTTTGCAATTTGCCTTCAATGGTTCATGGTTGTGTTTGCTGAAATAAAAAACAGCCCCAGATTATTAATCTAAAACCGTTTCTTTTAATTGGCGGAAATGCGTGGGAATCGAATCTGACTAAGAAGCTCTTAATCCTTCAAGCTGGTTTTTAAGACCAGATTTTTATATTTTACGTATATTCCTTATACAATATTAGTATTTACAATGTTTTATGTATTTTAGTAATACCAAATTGTTTGCTTTTTCTTTGGTCGTGAGATAATATTATACGATACGACTTAGATATAAAGAATTACAAGAACTACTTTTGTATCAAAAATTTAAACTTTAGACTAATTTTATTCTATATTTTATCTAAATACCTTATTATGCTAAAATGATATGACACAATAAAAAGGAGTATTTTTATGCCAAGAAATAAAAACAATTTCGAGTTAACCGCTGATTTAAAGAAGCAGCATGATTTACTACAGAGAAGTTGTTATGCTTTTGATACTGGAGATCAAGATGAAGTTTTAAATATCGCTACTTGCTTAAGAGTATTATTACATGACACAAAAGACTTTAATGGTTTATATTTTCAGTTAGGCTATCAGAAATATCCTTTCTTATCAAGAGTTTCTCAGTACTTACCAGAAGATTTGAATAGTTACTCTGGACTAGTTGAAATTCATATGACTGTCGAAGGACCATCAAAATATTTACCGCAAAAAGAAAAATCAATATTGGAAAAAACGATTATGTTTGATGATTGGTGGCATGAAGTTGTTATCGATGACTTAGACAATTTATATAGCAGAAAAGACATCGTTCTTCATTTGGCAAACAAGGTTGACAAAAAACATGAAGATCTAAACATATTTAATTCCTCAGATGATTTGTTTGCTTTGAATGGGATAAGCTGGAGTACTAGTAGCGGTGAGCAAATTGATTACAGGAAGATTTTATATCCTACTGTACGCGCTATAGCTCAAGAGGTATTGGATTCTTTTGAAGTCTATCATAAACATATTCATAATACGATTACACGGCAACAAAAGTATGCATATAATTGGACTATTAAAGTATATAATATTAGGGATAAGAGATTATTTATAATCAAAGCTAATGAAAGTCTAGAAGAAGATTCTTTCGATACCGTTTTTACAAAAGTAAAAAGACTAGAAGAGGGATATTTTGCAAGTCGTGAATATTATGAAGTTTTTATCACTCAAGGTAACCGAGTTACTGGTTCGTTTTTCTTGTTGAATAAGTAGGCAATTAAATTTCTACAACACATGTTAGAAAATGAACTGATCTTAAGGATGATTAAATTGCTATTATTTATGATAAAGAAATAATGATAGCTCTCAAGACAATTTGAAGAAATGGTGAATATGATATGTAATTGTTGATTTTTTTTCATATAAGAATATAATTGTAGTAATCTTATTAGAAGCAATCACAGAAACTTGATTAGACCAGAAAACGAACTAATACTGAAATTTCATTGATAGAAATACATACTTATAGAAAGAGGAAATATGACTGAATTATTAGCTCCAGCAGGAAATATGGAAGCATTAAAAGCTGCAATTTCTAATGGTTGTAATGCAATATACTTAGGAATGCAAAAATTTGGTGCACGAGCATACTCATCTAATTTTGATCTAGAAACATTAAAAGAAGCCACTATGTATGCGCACCTGAGGAATGTAAAAATATATGTTACTATGAATACCATCATTTTCGAAAACGAAGTTGAAGAGATGAAAAAGCAAATCAACGCATTAAATGAATTAGGCGTTGATGGCATTATCGTCCAGGATCTGGCTGCTTTTGATTATGTCGTAAAGAATTTTCGTGATATAGAAGTGCATTGTTCAACTCAAATGGGGATAGATGACTTAGAAGGAACTCTATTACTTAAAGAAATGGGTGCAAAAAGAGTTGTTCTTTCCCGCGAACTTGAGATTGAAAAAGTAAAAGAGATAAGAAGAATAGCTAAAATACCTTTAGAAATCTTTGTTCATGGGGCTTTATGTGTATCATATTCTGGCAATTGTCTCATGTCTGGATTAATCGGTTATCGATGTGGGAATCGCGGAAGATGTGTTGGATCGTGTCGTAAGGAATTTGAACTAATTGATAAGACAACAGATACATCTTTAGGGAAAAAGTATTTTCTATCTACTAAGGATTTAAATACAATCGATTATATCAATGATTTGAAAGAAATAGATTCTTTAAAAATTGAAGGACGTATGAAAGAGGCAGTGTATGTTGCTAATGCTGTATCGAAATATCGAATGGCCTTAGATAAAGAAATAACCGAAGACGACAAAGAAAATCTAAGTAAAACATTCAATAGAACATTTACTAAAGGTTATTTGTTTCACGAAGATAAGAAAGATATTACGAACATCTTAAGACCTAATAATTTTGGTTATGAGATTGGTAGCATTAGTAGAAGTTTTAAAGACATGTATGAAATAAAGCTTAAACGTTCTTTAAATCAAAACGATGTAATCAGAATAAGTCATAATAATGAAGATATTAATTTGTCGGTTGTAAAACTGTACGATAAAGATGGTAATTTAATCAACAAAGCAGATCAGGTCTGTTATATCAAAATTAAGGAAAAGGTTTCTAAAGGAGACATAGTATACATCACAAAGGATTATGTCTATTATAAAGAGCTAAATTCATCAATGGAACGAGAATTTATGCGTTTTAGCCTCGATATTAAGGTGTATGCCTATGCAGATTCAAAACTTGTCATAGATGCTGAAGGTTTAGGTTATAATTATTTATACGAAAGTGAAGAAATACTTGGTGAAGCGATTAATGATCCTACAACTAAAGAGCAGGTAATTAAACAGTTGTCTAAACTAAACAATTCTATATTTGAACTTAATCATGTAGATTTTGAGGAATATAATGCTTTTATTCCAGCTAAACTGTTAAATACAGCAAGAAGAGAAATTGTACAAGGTTTATATGACTTAAAGATTAACAGGAAAAAGAATAGAATAAAGACTCTTAAGACAAAAGAAAAAATAAACTTTGTCCCTAAAAAACCATATCTTACTGCTACTGTAACGACCAAGGAACAGTATGATGCTTGCATAAGCTGTGGCATTAAGGAAATCTATTTTGAAAACGTGGTTAGAAGAAACCAGAATGATTATAAGGAGTTAAAAGGACAGGTGTTAATCGGAGGCTATGGTGGTATTTATCACTATAGAAAAACTAATCCTGTTATTACGGACTATTCTCTAAATGTTGTTAACTCTTCTAGTTGTTATGAGTTATATAAATTAGGCGCAAAACGAGTAACTTTATCTTATGAGTTGAATAAAAATCAAATTGTAGATTTAATTAATGCTTATTATGAAGAGAACGACGGATATCCTGCACTCGAAATGATTGTATATGGAAAAGCGCTTTTACTTTTTACTAAGTATTGTCCGGTAGAAACAATGAACCAATGTGGCATTTGTAAAACGAAGAGCTATGAGCTAAAAGATGAGCACGGCACGTTCCCGATTATTTTACATGATGATTGTACAACGACGATCCTTAATGGTAAGACGCTAAATCTTTTCGATGAGTTGCAAGATATAAAAGGAATTGAAGCATTCCGATTAAACTTCACAGATGAAACAAAAGAGCAGGTTGTTAAAACTATTAACATAGCATTAGATAAATTAAATGGCTCAATGGACAAAGCTGTTTTTAATCAGAAAACAGATACAAGAGGACATTTTAATAAAGAGATTTTGTAGAGGGATCTTTACTTAAATCAAATGGCACTTCTAAAATCAAATACTAAATCTAACTGAATCAAAGGTTTTTGGCGCTTTTAAAGTATATAAGCGATCAGTAGCCTAGTCTATTAAAATATGTGGTTGTATAGTAAGTTACAATCGTTTCTGATATTAAAAGCATATGTAATATTTGAATAATATAGTAGCAATATAATTTTAAAATAGGATTGTATTGCTATTTTTTATAGTACAAAAACAAAAATGACTCTAGAAATTATCTAAAGTCATTTTTGTATATTTGGCGGGAATGCGTGGGAATCGAACCCACCTAAGAAGCTCTTAACCCCTCAAGCTGGTTTGAAGACCTAATGTTTCTATATCATATACAGAGTTTATTACGGTATTAATATATAAATCCTTTAAAAAACGGGAAAGGATATACATTATAATTGATTTGGCGCGATTGATACGTCGCGAATATGGATTTCTGAATTTGCAAAAATACTATAATAACGAACATCGAAATAATGCTATAAAGTTTCAAACATTGTGTGAAAGACATAAATGACCTACCTATTGAATCGTTGCTAATAGGAGCGTTGTCAATGAAAACAATTACATAACATTTAGTTAGTTGCGACCACTTTATTGAAAAACAGCATACATCTGAAACTACTATTTACATGGTAATTGAACCTGTATGAATCAGACCTTTTATAAAGGCCGTAACTTTTTTGCGAATCTGGATACCAAGTAAAGTTTAATCTAAAAAAATCAAAATTATATCTCATGACTTAAATTTGACAAGTTGGTATTTGTAATGTGTAGTAAGGTAGGCTATCAATCATTCTTTATGAATTACAGTTCCGAAGAACTAAGTCCACCTTTTTGGTTGCAGGATAGTCGATACCATAATTCGTCGCCTTCATTTATTGCTATTATACTTGTGATGACATAATGATTATCATCAGAAATAATTTCTTTATTATGCATGAGTTGTTCAAATTCACAGTTATAAACAGCGAGTGTTTTTATTGATTGCTTATCATCGAAAATGAGTTCAATTTTAATTTTATTCATTTTTGTCCTTCTTTTTTGATACGAGCTAACGATAGGCTCTAAACTAATAACTGAATAATGCACAACTTTGTTTTTGTTAGTAATTTTTGCATGAGATAGTGCTTTGTCAGCCATATAAATAAAATCGGTAAGTGAAGTTTCATTATTTAGGAGCGTACTAATTCCTATACTCACAGTAATGGTAAAATCACTAAAGTCATATACTTCAATACTTCTTCTAATACGTTCTGCTATAGTCTTTGCATCTATTGATGCAGTGCTAGGCATAATAATTGAAAACTCCTCGCCACCATAACGTGCACCTATGTCCATACTTCTTATAGATTTGAGTATGATATCTCCAATTATTGACAGGGTTTCATCTCCTCTTTGATGTCCGTAATTGTCGTTTATGTATTTAAAGTCATCAACATCAATCATTAAAAGAGAGAGAGGGATATTTGCTCTAATAGATAGATCATACTCTTTCAAAACAATAACATCAAATACTCCTCGAACGAATAATTTTGTGAGCTTGTCGAACAAGTTAGTTGTAATAATATACTCACTTTTATCTTCTTCTATGATTGTTACGTCATCTAGAAGATGTTCAGTATTTGTAAGATAATCTAGACTCGTAACCATAATTCCGGGATTTCGATCTAAAGTCAATATCAAGTTTTCTCTATGATTCAAAATTTTATTCCATAACTTATGAGCTTCATATTCACCAAAATATTTGTGGGTTATTCTGAGAAGAATATTTGAGTATAAATTGATACCGTATTTGCTTATGTATTCTTTTTCAGAGAGTTCATTTATCGCAATAAATTCGATGTCTTTTAGAGTGATTTTATTTTTGTCCAGATTAACAATATCTGTCATTTTATTTGAGTTATTCATATTATCATATCCTTCTGTCTACATTTGTATTATTTAATATACCCCCAAAATAAGTACTTAACCTTAATAGTTTAATAGATTAATCGTACTATATTCTATATCAATTGAAAGTTATGAGAGGGTACATAATGATTTAAACAGCAATAGTAGTAGAGCAAATCATCTAATAGTTACTCAAAAATAGTGGGTGTATACTGTAGGTCGAGTGATACTGAAAAGGTAATATATATCATAAAAAAAAATTGAACTCTCATAATATGTTCAAAAAGACAATATCAATGATATAAATCTGAGAACTTTTCGTATTTCATGTGATAGATTCTTTATACTCTAAAATGACGTCTTGTTTATCCGCTGGTTTGTGTAATAACCAAAAACGTAAAAAGAGTTACAGCTTATTTGCTATAACTCTTGATACTATTATTATTGGCGGGAATGCGTGGGAATCGAACCCACCTAAGAAGCTCTTAACCCCTCAAGCTGGTTTTGAAGACCAGAGGACACACCAGCGCCCATCCACTCCCAAAAAGTGTTTCATTCCATCATACTCATTTTCTACTAAAGTTGAGTACTTTAATATTGTAATGGGATTTATAAGGAATGTCAATAGTTAATGTAAGCTTATTTAACTAGAAAGATGACTCTATAAAGAGCCATCTTTTATTGCGTTCATCAAGTATTCAAATGCATTAATACTATCATCCAATAGAATATCTGGTGTTGTACCAAACTCTTCACTATTTCGCCCTGAGTGATCCATACCGTAGATGGTAGAATAAGCAACCAAAATACCAGAGTTAGGCATGCTGAGGATGATTGGATCAAATCCAATACCATCTCCACCGGTTTGGTGTCCCACTAGAGTAGCGAATCCAGTAACTTTACAAAAGTTAATAAATGACTCAGATGATGAATAATTCATTGGTCCCACCAAAACATAGATATTTCCTTTATAACCGTCACCGGTAGGGGTTACGGTAATTGATTATGGCATGACTAAGATACTCTAAATCATCTGTATTAAACTCAGGAAATTGAGTAAGGTCTAAGTCATTGATATCAGTGATTAATCTTTGATTACCACCTAAATTATGTGTAATAAACGGAAGGTTATGATCATCTTTATTGAACAACATATATGTTATATAATTCATTTCGTTATTCATAAGTGTGAAACGATGTTTTCTATATAATAGCTTGTTGAACCACCGCCATTGCTTCTAATATCGATAACGATGTTATCATAATACTTTGCGATTTTATAGTAATCAGTCAGTGTTTTGTAATCCTCTTCTATGAGTTCATAACTGAAACTGTTAATTTCTATATAAACTGTACTAATGTCGTCATAGGCCTGAGTGTTTATATTGGCTCACTTATTTGACTTGTTATTGTCAAACTGAGGTAGTACCAAAGTCTCGTAGAATGCCTTGGTTTGATCTGTACCTGCTACATCACTCCAAGGTAACATACTGGTATTTTCATAATAACGTTATCTCATCGAAATCAATCTCTGAACGGTCTAAAACGCCAAAGAAAGGGTAGGTTTGTTCAAGCGTACTGATCATGTAGTCAAAATCCTCATAATACAGTTCATTGTCGATGACCACTTTACTAATTGTGACATTAGTTTTGTTGTTTCCAGTACTGGATGCGCCAGTGTCTTCACATCCGATTAGGCAAATTGCGAGTAATATTAGAATGTATTTCTTCATAGTGTCCCCCTATGAAAAAAAATATACCCCAAAATTACATTTTAATTATGAAGAAAAGATTAAAAGTCAATAAAAAAAGAGATGCAAGATGCATCTCAATAATTTTATTCTTCTTCTTGACCAACTTCTGGAATTTCATCAGCAGGTACAGCTTCTAAATCAGGATCTAGTTCTAAATGAACTTGTGATTCACTAATTGTATAAAGCAATGTATCTTGTGAATCTAAGAATTCAAAAGCATCACTTTTAAAGATTTCCAATTGCTCAATCATCATACTATCACCCAATCCAGCGCCTGTTAAATCAATATCTATAGACTCAAAAAGATCTTTAGGTAATACTTGTATTTCAACTTCATGGTGTAATTCTTGGAAGATTAGACCTGCAGGAATATTTTCCTTACCTCTATAATGTACAGGTACTTTAATCTTAATCTTTTCACCTGCAGCTAAAGCTTGGAATTCTACGTGCATAGTTTGATTTCTTAATGTATCAATATCAGCATTTTTAAAAAGTACAAAAGTTTTCTCGCCATTGATTTCTAAATCTAAACTTGCACCAAGACCATGCTTCTTATAAAATTTGTCCATATCAGTTTGAGCAATACTGATATTTACATTGTCAATATGATGACCATATAAAACTCCAGGAATGAAGTGTTCATTTCTTACTTTCTTAACTGCGTTTTTACCTGTTCTGGTTCTTAGGCTTGCTTTTAATAGATCTTTTGACATACATACCTCCTCTATATTTTTAGATATATATCCAATTTAAACATTTTTATTCAGAATTCTTATGTTTTACATCGGATGATTCGTATATTCCTATTTGTGATGGAATATTAAGAATATTGTGACAACTACTACATATAGTGTAACACAAAAATGTACTAGCGATAAAGTAATGTTGCTTAATTTAATATTTCTTATGAAATAAGGGATGTTATGTTAGCAATATTATTTACTCTTTAGCAATTAATCTACTAACAGGATACCAATATCCTGTTGTTGTTATACCTGGTGTGATGTACTAAAAATAGAGATGGAAATATATATAAGAATTAGCTTAAATCAAGGTGTATTTAAACTGGAAATGGAGTATTTGTTAAGGAACGTTGATAAGGAACGTTGATAAGGAACGTTGATAAGGAACGTTGATAAGGAACGTTGATAAGGCGTTGATAAGGAATGTTGATAAGGAAATATTTTCGCTTGTATAGATATTTTTATCAAAACGTGTAACTTAATGTGAATTAATGTTAAAATTAATATAAAAAGTAAGTTTGTAATTTAGAATTGAAATTATATGAAGGTTTATTACTAGAGACGTAGAATTTTTATAAAACAGTAGAGTTAAAATGATATTAGAGGTGTAAAATGAAAAGAAATCTTATAGTAATAATAGTTGCCTTATTATTGATGGTAGGTTATTTATTACATCAATTAAATGAAAAGAAACTTCAATATGAAATGTCACATCACAATTTGACTCAGGTAGTTTATGAACTTGAGGAAGATAAAATGTCTTTAAATAATACTTTACAGGATTTTCATACTCAAACTTTTGAACAAGCATCTGATATACAATCACTAAAGAACATGTTGCAATCTGCTTTCAAAGAATACGATCATGTTACTACTAATCATCTAGTAATGGATATGATTGATATTGAAAGTTATATAGAATCTGGTGATCAACGTTATGAATTGCCGAGACAGGGAGAATTTTTCATCACTGAAGATCATTTTACTTTTCATGCATCAATACGAATACCACCATTATATGATGATGAACTTCGTCAATCATTCGAGGGTGTTGGGTTAAATCCATTGTTTAGAACAATATATTATCCTAAAGCATCTGAACGGATAGAAAAGGATCGTGAATTGACTTTGACATATAAGAATTTAGACATTGGAGATAGAATTCAATTTAAAACCACAGGTTCGTTTAGATCAGCTTTCAATATAGAGTCAGAGACCATTACGATCATAAGAGTTGATGAAACCAAATATCAAAGTGGCAGTGATTATTTCCCATCAATGCCAATAAGTATTACCGAGTATATTGATGAGGAGAATCAGATGACACATGACTACTATGAGATAGGTGAACACGAAATATCCTATAAAACATTCTATAATGGTCATGAATATGTTGATTATTATGGAGGTAAAATATATATTAGAAATGGTGCGTTAGGATATATAGAAAGTGTCGGACCAAACACCATTAACAATACAACACCACTAAATGTAGTTATATTACCAAGTATGATGATAAAGGGGACAGAAGTTCATCAATCAAAAGAATACTACTCCGTTGTTCATGATAAGGTAATCTTATCAATCGATGATGTTGAATATGACTGTATCGAGATTAAAAGATATAAGAAAGAAAGATATATCGGCTCATCTTATTATGCAATGGGTATTGGTTTAATCAAGTCAACCCAATTAGATCAACTATCTAATCCAGAAAATAATCTTGTTGATAAGAGGATAGAGTTTTTCATTAAGGATGAATAGATATAATGTAAAAAGTGATTGTTGGTATTTAAGTTTATTGGTAATTGTCACTAACTAATATAATCCAGTAATTACTGTCATTAATGGATTATATTGAAGTTGGGATAGAAATTTCTACAAATCAAAAAAAATACAGCATATTAATGTAAAGCATGAATAGCAATTTATTCATGCTTTTTTGTTGACATAAACTGTATTACTATATATAATACAGATGGCAAGTGTACTACACAACATAATACAGTTAGGAGAGATAGTGTGATTCAA
>Ga0209272_10000141_pt1 | contig 82995 bp, 57 predicted proteins | sample tdDd002_FD_187125 | JGI IMG/M metagenome (GOLD analysis project Ga0209272, IMG submission 187125) | Marine sediment microbial communities from the Atlantic coast under amendment with organic carbon and nitrate - tdDd00.2 (SPAdes)... | ecosystem: Environmental > Aquatic > Marine > Coastal >...
TGGTTTCTCTGCAACGGTATCGTATAAAACGTACCTCACCGTAACTGCTTTCTTGCCTTCTCCCATTTAATATACTAAACTACAAAATCAGTAATTAAATGAGTCTTAGATATTACAAACGTACGAGCACCGTAACTTTCTTTTTGAGATAAAATATAATTCGGTAAATGTATTGGTTAAAATATTCACTGGGAAAGCAAGCATCACTCTGATCAGATGTCCTTGTTCTTAAAAACTAAACTTTATCAATTTTGATCAACCCTCCTATTCTCCTCATGAACAACACGTTAATTGATTGTTATTTTTATTTATTCTATATAAATTTAACGTAGACTAACAATTAACTACAAAATATGGAATCAATTAAACTGATAATTTGGGATTTAGATGATACATTTTGGAAAGGAACTTTATCGGAAGAAGGGATTATTCCTAACAATGATAACATTCAACTAATTAAAGATCTAAGCTCAAGAGGAATTATCAATTCAATTGCTTCTAAAAACGATTTTGAAACGGCTAAAGCCAAACTAATTGAATTAAAGATTTGGGAATATTTTGTATTTCCGCAGATCAACTGGAATCCCAAAGGCAACAACATCAAGCAAATTATCAGTTCGGCACAGCTTCGTCCTGCAAATGTTTTATTTCTCGACGATAACCATTTAAATCTGGCCGAAGTAGAATTTTACAATCAAGGAATTCATACCAAAGAACCTGATTTCATTCAAGAAATTAGCAAACACAAAGCTTTTTCGGGAAAGGATGATACCGCACTGAGCAGATTGCAGCAGTATAAAATTCTTGAAGAAAAAGAGAAAGAAAAAGAACATTTTTCAGACAATATTCATTTTCTGGAATCATCGAATATTCACTTGGCAATTATAGAAAATTTAGAACCTATAATTGATAGAATTCACGAACTCATTAATCGAACCAACCAAATCAATTACACAAAGAAAAGAATTGATAAAAATGAACTTGAGCAATTGCTAAAAAGCACTGATTATGAATGTAAAGCTGTAAAAGTAACAGATCGATTTGGAGAATATGGTATTGTAGGTTTCTATGCCTTGCATAAAAGTAAAAACCAGCTGGAGCATTTTCTATTTTCTTGCCGTTCGATGAATATTGGTGTGGAGCAATACATGTATGCCAAACTCAATTTCCCAGGATTAAAAAGAGTGGGTGATGTTACTGTGGAATTGAATTCGAAAGATCAGCCACACTGGATCATGGAAGTTAATGATTGGACAAACGATAATCAGAAGCATAGTTCTTCATCAACCAAAATACTTTTAAAAGGTGCATGTGATTTAAGGCAAATGGCGCACTACCTATCGTATAAAGATTTGGAATTGGATACCGAATACAATAACGTAAACCAGAACAACCACCCTATTCCAAAGGCGCATACCGAAATTCTTCTACAGTCAGAAAGTCTGGACAAAGAGAGTAAAAAAGAACTAATTGCTTCCATTCCTTTTTTAGATCAGCAGGTTTTTGACACTAAATTGTTCTCCAACAATTACGATATTTTAGTATATAGCCTTCTGATTGATTATACAATGGATTTGTACCAATCGAAATCTACAGGGATTAAAATTCCATATGAATCCTATTCCGATTTTGTAAATGAAAAGAAAGCTGAATTTGTTGCTCGCTGCAAAAAGCACGAATTCAAAAATATGAATGAAGCCTTTTATGATTTTTTCAGCACTGAATATGATTTTATTGGACAGATTACGGAAGATCAATTAATCAAGAACCTCGAAATCATTCGAAAGAAGGTAAAAAAGCCAATCATATTTATTAATGGAGCCGAAGTTGATACTCCGCTTACCAATCAATCCGAGTATGGTAAGGCCAGAGTTCGTCACGAAAGAATGAACAAAGTCTTGGAACAATTCTGCAGTTTACACAAGAACACCTACATTCTTGATGTAAGAGAATTTATTACTGAAGCAGATATTAATCATAGCATCAGACACTACAAAAGGTCGGTGTATGAACATATGGCCAATGGACTCATCTCGAAAATTGAAAATATCAAGGACCAAAAACTGGAAAGAAATGAGCTTGAATACCATTTTAAACGCAGCCTAAAAATATTCAGATCAACAATTAAAGAATTTGCAAAAATTATCCTTTCACGTGCAAGCTCACTTTTTTAATCTCCAATTACATCAACATCTGTTATTTACAAAATATTTTTTTCCTCAATACTATCTTGGTATTTCTTTTTAATTATATTTATTCTCTTAAATAATTAAAAAGACATGCAACGCATGATTTCCGCAATCGTCATTAGAATAGAAATTGATTAATGAGCTCATTGTACCAAAACATTCACCAAGATTTAATTGAGCTTTGCGGAAAGAACGACCCCAAAGCACAATTTAAGATTTATAAATTATACTACAAGGCAATGTATAATTCGTCTTTGCGAATCGTAAAAGACGAATCGGAAGCCGAAGATATTATGCAGGAAGCATTTCTGTCTGCATTTAAAAATATCAGAAAGTATAAAGGTGAAGTTAGCTTTGGTGCCTGGTTAAAACGAATCGTAATTAATCGTTCTTTGGATAGCTTAAAAAAGAGAAAGCTTGAACTTTTCCCATTGGAAGATGAGTTATACAAGCTAAAAGAAGAGGAAAGCAATTATGAGATTGAGGATACCAAAGAGCAAATTGATATCATTAAAAAAGGGATAAACCTGCTACCAACAGGTTACCGTATTATATTGAACCTGTACTTATTGGAAGGATACGATCATGAAGAGATAGCAAAAGTTATGAATGTAAATGCTTCAACATCAAGATCACAATTTTTGAGAGCCAAAAAGAAACTGATTCAAATATTAGAAAAAGAGAAAACCAAAAAATTGCTGTAAACCGTTCTCTTATTGCCGTTAATACCAAATGACTACACCACCATGAAGTATTAACATAGAAAAAAGAAGGTTACGTACAACAATTCGAATAAAACTTGTATGTATGAAAGAATTGGAAAAAGTACTTAGGGAACACAGGGAAGCATTCGATGATCATGATCCTGGGAGCGATCATTTTGAAAACTTTCTTGGAAAATTAAACGATGAACAAAAAAAGAAATCTCTATTTGGGATGTCAAGACTTTTAAAAGTGGCAACAATAGCTATTTTTGTGGTCATTTCAGGGATTACTGGATATCAGATTCGTAAAATGCAATCTCCTGTAGAATTAGGACTCGGAGCAATATCTCCGGAATATCAGGAAGTTGAATTGTTTTACACATCGAATATCGACAGCCAGTTGAGGATGATTGAGCGAATGGGAAGCTTTGATAACAAGGAGCATCAAAACATTTTATCAGAAGAACTGAAAGAAATGGATAAACGCTACAATCAACTGAAACAAGAATTGAAATTGCATCCTGATGATGACAGAGTGATTCAGGCTATGATTGAATATTACCAGGTAAAAACCAATATTTTAAACAGAATTATTGAGCAATTGTACCAGGTAAGAAAGCAAACAAAAACAAATCTGAATGTCTCTGCATAATTCAGAAAACAACCACTAATAACAAGAATTTAAAAGCATAAAAATAGAACAACGATGAAAGCATTTAAATTTAAATTTTCGGCTATCCTACTGATTTTAGTTATGGGATTTGGATTCAACTCCTTTGCTACGGATGAATACGAGAAAGAAATTATCGAAGTATTCTCTGCTAAGCAAGGAACTGAATTAAATATTAGCAACAAATATGGTGATGTTGACATCCATAATTGGGAGAAAGATTCTGTTTCGGTAAAGGTTTTAATTACCATTGAAACTACCAGTGAAGAAAAGGCAAAGTTACTTTTCACCAATATCGATATCAATATGGATAAAATTGGTGATGTGATTAAAGCAGAAACCAGAATGTCAACCAAGTTTAAAACTGGTAAGAAATTTAGTATCGATTATAAAATTTTTATGCCAGAGTATATTAAACTTGATGTAGTCAATAAGTTTGGGAATATATTCATTCAATCGATCAAAGAGAAAGCAAACATCAACCTGAGTTATGGAAATTTAAAAGCAGGAAAACTTCTGTATTCAGAAGAAAAACCTCTTAGTGCCATTAACCTGGCTTATGCAAAAGCAACCATTGAAGAATGTAACAGAACTAAACTTACTTTAAAATATTCGAAAATGAATATTGGAACAAGTAAGGCATTAATTGTTGTGAGTCGTTATTCTAAACTACATTTAGATAATAATGAAACTGTTTTTGCTGATTCGAAATATGATGCTTTCAACATTGTGAATACAGATGTATTTAGAGTTAATATGGGCCAATATTCCGATTTTAGAATCGAAAATGTAAACAAAACATTGGAGTTGACTCTTAAATATGGGAATTGTAAAATCGATAATGTTTCTAAAGATTTTGAAAGCATTAAAGTAGATAATCAATACGTAGCAAGTAGAATTGCAATTGAAGAAGGAGCTTCCTATTCGCTTGAAGCTGAAACCAAGTATTGTGGTATCAATTATCCGGATAATTCACAAATTATACAAAAGATAGTTGATAATTCGGAGACTTATTTGAAAGTAATCGTAGGAAATTCAACTGAACCTAAAGGAAAAGTAAAAATTAACAGCCAATATGGAAATGTTAGTTTAAGATAAAAAAATACAATTTGCAGAAACCTCTTTTTCTTATGAGAAAGAGGTTTTTTTGTATAAAATCATATTTTCATTGTTTTTTTTAAGAAAGGAATCGTCTCAATCCCTTCGAAAATTTGAGGAAATTTCTACTCAAATTCAATTCAAACTGTGACCATATTTTTAGTCAAACTCAGGTTATTATTGTAATTTTATGGCCTAAACAATAACAAACCTAAAAATGACTATTGCCGAAAGAGTGAACGCATTGCGTTTTCTAATGAATGAAAAAGAAATTAACGCTTACATCATTACCAGCTCAGACCCACATATGAGCGAATACGTTCCTGATAGATGGACCAATCGTCAATGGATTTCAGGATTTACCGGATCGGCAGGAACTGTTGTTATCACCGAAAAAAAAGCAGGTCTTTGGACAGATTCCAGATATTTCCTACAAGCCGAAAAAGAGTTAACTGACAGCGGTATCGAGCTGTTTAAAACGGGAACAGAGAATACTCCTACTCCATATCAGTGGTTAACTTCCGAACTGGATGTAGATGCAAATGTTGGATTCGATGGAACTTGCTTTTCAGTTGCCGAAACTCGCAATTTAAAGAATAACTTAGGCGATTTAGGAATTCATATTGTTGAAGAGTTTGATTTAATCAATGAAATTTGGGAAGATCGCCCTGCTTTGCCTAATGGAGAAATCTTTGACCATGATTTAAAATATTCTGGCAAAACTAGATTTGCCAAGCTAACCAAGGTTCGCAAGAAAATGGCTGAATTGGATTGCAACTATCATTTTGTAGGAAGTATGGATGATGTTGCATGGATCTTCAATTTACGTGGAAGCGATGTTGATTATAATCCTCTGGCATTGGCATACGCACTCATTGAAAAAGAAAAGGCTACCATATATTTGAACGAAGAAAAAGTACCTGATAGCCTTACTAAAACTTTGCTCGAAGATGAAATTGAGATTGCTGGCTACGGAAGAATTTTTTCTGATTTAGAAGAAGTTCCTGGTTCTGCTAATGTTCTATTGGATATCAACAGAACAAACTTAAAAATCTTCAATTCCATATCGGCAAACATCATTGAAAGAGAAAACCCAACACAACTTTTTAAAAGCACGAAGAATGATGTAGAAATTGAAGGAATGAAAAATGCCATGAAAAAAGATGGTGTTGCCTTAACACATTTCTACTATTGGTTGGAAGAAAATCTTGGGAATACAAAAATTACCGAATTTACGGTAATGGAAAAGTTAAAGGAATTCCGCTCTCAACAAGAAGGATTTGTAGGTGAAAGTTTTGGAACCATTTGTGGTTATAAAGCTCATGGAGCACAACCACATTATCATACAACAGAAGAAAGTAATGTTGAGATTGAAAAAGAAAGCATTCTTTTAATTGATTCTGGTGCTCAATATCTCGATGGAACAACGGATATTACCAGAACTATTCCTCTTGGCGACTTAAGCGAAGAGCAAAAAATAGATTATACCTTGGTGTTAAAAGGAATGATGCAATTGTCAATGGCTGTTTTTCCTGTAGGAACACGTGGTTGCAATATTGATGCTTTAGCACGTATGGATTTGTGGAAAAACTTACGCAACTATGGTCATGGAACAGGCCATGGAGTTGGGTGCTTTATGAATGTACACGAAGGACCACAAAGCATTCGTCAGGAACTGAAAGATCAAGCCATTCTAAAAGGTATGATTACGTCGAATGAACCAGCATTGTACCGAGATGGGAAATATGGAATTCGCCACGAAAATCTAATTCTTTGTAAAGATGCTGGATCGTCAGAATTTGGTGATTATTTGGAGTTTGAAACCATAACACTTTGTCATTTCGAAACCAAAGGCATCATTGTAGAATTATTAACGCAAGAAGAAAGATACTGGCTGAACAATTATCATCAAAAAGTATACGATATTCTTTCTCTAGATCTGGATGAGAAACACAAAGCATGGTTACGAGAAAAAACACAATCTATATAAAGAAATAACGCCTCATTTAGAGGCGTTTTTTTTATGAATATATCGTAACAACAATTTTGCGACGTCCTCCTCTATTTCTAAATTCGCACAAATAAATCCCCTGCCAAATTCCCATATTTAATTGGTGATTTGTAATGGGAATAGTCAATTCTGTTCCCATCATAGAAGCTTTTACATGTGCAGGCATATCATCTGCTCCTTCGAACACATGTGTATAGTAAGGTTCATTCTCCGGAACCAAATGATTCATAATTGACTCAAAATCATCCCGAACCGAAGGATCAGCATTCTCGTTAATGGTTAATGCTGCCGATGTGTGTTTGATAAACAGGTGCATCATTCCTGTTTCTGGTAAATCAGGCAAATTTCTTCTTATTTCTGAGTCAATTAAGTGATATCCTCTCGAATAAGCGGTTAAAGTGATTTCTATCTGTTGAATCATTACTTGTTATGGTTTCTTCAAAATTAATATGTATGCTAATTTAAATATTCATGCAAATAATCGCAAGTATTCAATTATCAGCTTCAAGCCTTATATTACAATCTTAGAAACTTTTAGTTTTCTTATTACAATGAAAAGAAATTCCCGGCTTTGAATTCTGCTTCGATGGCAATCTTGCAAAACATTCAAAACCGGGAACCGCCTTACTTACCTATTGATATGCTAGTCGATTATATCTCAATGCCTGATCCTTGCTTTAGTCTTTACAGGATCGGAACTAAATATCTCTTTAACACGAGCAATCATTTGATTCTCGGTCATATTATCTTCCGATTCAATCTTTCTCACTTTATCATTAAGATTGGTATTCTTATTTATATGCTTTGCCAGATGTACTTTTGTTTCAGCAGGTCCAAACAGGTAAATCTCCTCTGCATTCTCCAGTTTAGAACTTATATTTTCAAAATACTGCTTAAACTGATGTCTGCGTCGGTGAGTCATTCTCTTTGCCGGATTAATAAACTGATTCCCCATTCGGGAATAAGCCTTTGTTTCTCCTTTAAAACGCACTCTTGTTTCAACTTCCGATTCAATTGTTTCAATATGACAATTGCCACTTTCAAGTGTAATAATGTAGGCTTTTTCGGTATCTAACCAAACTCCAATGTTTTTTTTCATCTTCGCCTCCTTTTGTATGAATAGATTCTAAAATAAATTGAACTGCTTAATTCTTTTCTGGATTTTGAGAAGGTTTACTCCGATAGGTTTCCTGAAGTATGTCTATAATAATATGGAACATCACAAAGATCATAAAATATTGATTTTACAAGCATTAGAAGCCCAATCGGATCTATTTTAAAATTACGAATAAATCACAGCCATGTCAAGCAAGTTGGTAAAAAACAAAGCTTATTCAGACAAAATAAATATGATGAAAATAAAAATGTTTGAAACTCAATTTCAAATAGGAAATTAATAATTCCGAATATTACTTAGCATGTTAATTCATCTAAAATCAAATGAATCGGCACAAAAAAAGAGATCCATTACATGAACCTCTTGGTAAATTTAACACATAGCACTTTATCAAATTAAAGTGCTATGTAAATAAAATATATTATCAATAAATCTGTTAATTTATGATACAATCTGGAAGTGTTCCTGCACAAATACAAAGCAAGCGTCGTCAACTGCATTGCAAACCGCATTGTAAGCTTGTAATTTTACCTTCTCCTCTCCTTCTATTCTAGCAGGATTTGGCACATCAAATACTTTCACTTCTGGATTTCCTTTTAACTCTGGCAATCTATTTGAAAGCTCTTTATCGAAACACAATACGTAATCGAAATTTTCCTCTTTTATTTCGCTCAAAGCTTTCGATTTATATTCAGGAATATCCATAACAGCTTCGGCCATTGCTTTCTGCGCCAAAACACTAATTTTTCCTTTCTCTAATCCGGCACTCCAAACTTTTAAATGTTTTTTACCATAGTAATTCAACCATTTTTCGGCCATTTGCGAACGGGCTTCGTTCTTCTCGCTTATTACTAAAACTTTCTTCACAGTTTTCCAATTTTATCAATTGAAGCAAAAGTAAAAAATTATTCAGTTAATTTTTTGAATCATTTAAGCTTATTACTCTTAGCAAATATAATTTTCAACGTTTAAAGATTAGTAAAATATAACGATAAGATACTTGCTTAGAACAGTAAGTTATTGAAGTGTTAATTGGCTGATTAAATTTTTATGCAAAGTTTCTTATTTCTGTCTTTCCTTTGTATATTGGGATTTCTGATTCTTTCGAAATCTAATTCTTGTTAAACGAAAAACACATGTATCAAACTCTTTATAGATCAGTACTTTTCTTTATTCTTCTGATTCCTTTTTTTTGTATTGCACAAAACACCAGCAAAATAACTGGTAAAGTAAGCGATACAGAAAACAATCCAATTAAAGGCGCTCACATAAAAATAGTTGAAACAAATATTGCAACCTGCACAAGCAGCAATGGAAGTTTTGATTTAGCAATTGATTCTGATAAAAACTACACTTTAAAAGTTACACATATCGCTTTTCAGGATTATGAATTGCCAATCAGACTTAAAAAATCGGAAAATAAAGTATTAAATATCAAGCTAAAAATTAAAGAACAGGAAATATCTGAAGTTACTGTTGAAACAGATAAAATCATAAGAGATAAAAACATTTCGATTGATAAAAAGCATTTGAAACAAATTCCTGTTAGCAGCAGTGGAGCTGTTGAACAAATTATTAAAACACTACCAGGAGTGAATTCCAATAATGAACTGAGTTCTCAATATTCAGTTAGAGGTGGCAATTTCGATGAAAACTTGGTATATATCAACGAAATAGAAATTTACAGGCCAAATTTAATACGTTCTGGTCAACAAGAAGGATTAAGTGTAATCAATCCTGATTTGGTTTCATCAGTTCAATTCTCATCAGGTGGTTTTGATGCAAAATACGGTGACAAATTATCTTCTGTTCTTGATATCAAATACAAAACTCCAACTAAATTCGAAGCTTCAGCCGAGTTGAGTTTAATGGGCGCATCTACACATTTTGCCAATGTATCAAAAAATGGAAAACTATCCTATATGGCTGGATTGAGATACAAAACCAATCGCTACTTGTTAAATTCATTGGACACAAAAGGTGAATATGAACCCAATTACACAGATTTTCAGGCGCTAGTTAACTACAAGTTCAATTCGGTGCTTAGTATGCATCTATGGACTAGCTTTAGTCAAAACAAGTATAGTTTTGAACCAGAAAACAGAAGTACATCATTTGGCACCATTAGCAATGCATTAAATCTTGATATCTATTTTGACGGAAATGAAAAAGATGAATTCAATTCGAACATTCAGGCAGTTACTTTTAAATATCATCCCAATTCGAATTCTTTCATTCGATTAATCGGCAGCAGATACGAAAGCATTGAAGAAGAGAAGTATGATATTATGGGACAATACTACCTGAGTGACCTTTTTGTATCGCAAGGAGGATCTCAATCAGAAAGTGTGGAAAATCTGGGTATCGGAACTTTTATTGATCATGCCAGAAACAAGCTCGATCAGGAGGTTTATAATATGGACATCAAGGGAGATCACTCTTTTGATGATTTATTCATACAATGGGAAGTTGGAGTTAAGAAGGAGGATATTAGCAATCGAATTAATGAATGGCAATATCAAGATTCTGCGGGTTATTCAGTTCCAGTTTCCGACAGTAAAGTTTTGCTGGCATACAATCGTAATGCCAACAATAAAATTAGTTCCAAGCACTACAAATCATTTGTACAGGCAACTCAAATGCTAGAATCGAAAAAAGGAGAGCTACAAATAACAGGAGGACTTCGTTATCATTACTGGGATTACAATAAAAAAGGATATTTTTCACCAAGGGGATCCATTCATTATATTCCGAACTGGGATAATAAAGTAAAATTTAAACTATCTGCAGGTCTTTATCAGCAAATTCCATCATATCGAGAAATGTTAATGATTGATGGAAACATTAGTCCAGATGTTAAAATCCAAAAAGCAATCCACTACGTTTTAGGTCAGGAGTATTACTTTACAGCATGGAACCGTCCCTTTAAATTTTCAAGCGAATTGTACTATAAGGACCTTCTTTCTATAACTCCTTATGATATCGAAAATGTTCGAATTCGATATTATGGTGATCAGGAGGCAGAAGGATACACAACTGGATTGGATTTGAGAATCAATGGTGAATTTGTTCCCGGGACAGAATCCTGGGCTAGCTTATCCATCATGAAATCAGAGGAAAACATTAAAGGAGATAAAATGTCTTTTATCCCGCGACCTACCGATCAAAGGTTTAATTTCTCAATGTTCTTCCAGGATTATTTACCAAACAATCCTTCTTATAAAATGCATCTTGCTTTATTCTATGCTGGCAAACTTCCTGTTTGGACTCCCAAACGAGGTAAAGATGGAGGAAGCTTTAGAATGCCAAACTATCGTAGAATTGATTTGGGTTTCTCGAAAGTTTTAGTAGATGAAAAATCTATAAACAAAGGATTACTGCGTCATTTTAAATCCATGTGGATTGGTTTGGAAGTGTTTAATGTTTTAGATATCAACAACACGGTTTCCTATCTTTGGATTAACGACATTTCGGGGAATCAATATGCAATTCCAAATTATCTTACAGGACGAAAATTGAATGTAAAGCTGAGTGCGAAATTCTAAAGAAATCCTTTAATTCAAGTTAGTTTTTAGCTATTTTGCCAGTACTTTTAAGTTAAGGAAATATGTCGCTACATTTTTTGCACCCAAATTATCTTTGGTTTCTTTTTATATTATTGATTCCAATCATTATACATCTGTTCAATTTTAAGCGTTACAAAAAAATCTTTTTTAGTAATCTACGCTTTCTTCAAGATTTAAATACCGAGAACAAGAGAAAATCGAAGCTTAAAAACCTACTTGTGCTATTACTAAGAATATTAGCACTGTCATGTATTATCATAGCATTTTCGCAACCTTACATTCCCATTTCAGGAGAGAATTTATCCAATAAAAGCAACGAATTAATTAATATTTACCTTGACAATTCGTTTAGCATGAATGGTAAAACTGAAAAAGGGAAAGCCCTAGAAGTTGCTAAAAATCATGCATTCGAACTGATTAAATCATTGCCTGATTATGCCAAAATCAGAATTTACAGCAATGATATACAGCACTACTCTACCAGTTTAAATAAAAATCAAGCCATTGCAAGAATACAGGAAATAGCCCCCTCTCCCAATTCGTTAAAATTATCGAAAACACTAGCTAATATTCGACTAGATTCACCTTTTGAAAAAGCACAAGTTTATGTACTATCTGATTTTCAAAAATCTCAAGCCGATTTAGAAAAACTACAAAAAGACAGTCTTTTAAATGTGGATTTTATTCATCTCCAGTTGCAAGCAACAAACAACCTGGTTCTTGACTCATGTTGGTTCGAAAAGCCTATACATTATACTGGTCCTCAAAAGGAATTATCGGTTAAAATTTCAAATCATTCCAATAAAGATTTAAAAAATATTCCGATACAATTGACAGTAAATGATAGTTTGAAAACGGTAGGAAGTATCGATATTAATAAAAACTCATCCCAGATAACTAAATTACGCTATAGCGATAGACAACCTGGATTTGTACAAGCCAAACTAAGCATTGAAGATTATCCAATTATTTACGATAACACTTTGTACTTTTCCTACAGAACCAATAATGTTAATAGTATTTTATCCATCAACCAGAAATCAGAAAACCAATACATAAACAAACTTTTTGCATCGGATAAAAACTTTAAGATTAAGAATATTAATAAAACGCAATTACACAATGAAACTTTTAGCGAATTTCAGCTAATTGTATTAAATGAAATTGAGGGTATTGAAAGTGGTTTTAAACAAAGCTTACAAACGTATTTACAAAATGGTGGAAGTGTTCTTTTTATACCCAATGAACAAATTAAAGCAAGTGTAAATTTGTTCTTATCTGATGTTTTGGCTCCAAATTATTTAGAAATCGACTCTACCCAACAGCGAATTTCAAGACTTGAAACCAAAACAAATCTTTACCAGGGTGTTTTTCAAGATTTGAAAGATAACGCACGTTTGCCTGATATCTATAAATTCTACAAATTATCAACACCAAGTAATCCAACATTAGAATCTATTTGGCTAACTGCAGGTTCTGAAAAATTATTCACAAAAATTCAATATGGAAAAGGTCAATTGTACCAATTCAGTATGAATTTAAATGGAGAATGGACAAACCTGATAACACACCCAATTTTAGTACCTACTTTAATCAATTTAAGTAAAACAAGCACAAACTCAGGCAAAATATATCATCAAATTGGAAAAAATAATACAATTGAATTAATAAGCTCTTTTAATTCGAATAGTGACGAGCAATTCCATATTAAAAATGATCAAATTGGTATTGATATCATTCCCTTAAGAATAAACAGTTCAAACCATTCAACACAGCTTAGAATTGTTGATCAATTAAGGCTTTCAGAAAATTATGTAGTTACACTAAACGACTCTATTCTTCAAACTTGTTCGTTCAATTATCCCAGAAATGAATCTGAGATTTCGTATTACGAAAAACTAGAAATTGAAACTAAAATAAAGGCATTAGACGAGAACTATTCTGTAATTTCTTCTAAAAAAATGAAACTATCTGAGTTTTATAACGAAAAAAGAGAAGGAAGACAGTATTGGAGAATATTTATTTTGTTGGCTTTAACATTCTTTTTGACTGAAGGAATACTTAAATCATTAAAATCATAATCCTACATTTTACAATTCTTCATATAATCTCTAATAAAATAAATTAGACTTCCATATATTAACATATACCCAATTCAAAATGATTAAACTAAATACTACAACTGAAATCAGACAATTAAAAAAAATACACAGCATAGCTGGTATTGGTTATTGGGTATACAATTATTCAACAAAAGATTTTTGGTGGTCAGAAGTGACTCACTCAATTCTTGGCTATCAAACTGGAAATGTTATTCCTACCAGAGATATCCTTAAAAAACACATTCACCCCGAAGACCTTGTTTTTTTTGAAGAATCATTAAAGCAGATGCAATTGCAGCCAATGGAAATAGAATTCCGATTCTATAAAAATGGAGAATTAAGATTGGGGAAAATTACTGGAGAAGTCTACAAGGAAGAAGATATTATTGAAGAAGTTCTTTTTCAAGACATTACTGACATCAAAATAAAAGAGTTTGAAATTGCTAAAGCCTGGAACAAAGCACTCGAGGCCGAGAACTTAAAAAATGCTTTTCTGGCCAATATGAGTCATGAATTAAGAACTCCACTTAACTCAATCATAGGCTTTTCCGAATTACTTGAATCTGGAAACATAAAAGAAGATATCCCAAAATTTGCAAGCTCTATTAAAGATTCTGGACTGCAACTTTTAAAAATTATTGAAGATTTGCTAAAAGTATCTATGCTGGAAAGCAGAACTGCGAAACCTGTAAAAAGAAATTTTAACCTTCACAACATGATGAAGGATGTGAAATCTCTCACAAACAAGCTTTTATCAAACAACAAGAAGAATCATTTACAATTAAATTTTCCAAATATTGAAGTGAATCAAGTTATCAAATCTGATCAGAATAAAATAATCAGCATCTTAAGTAACTTACTACACAACGCTGTTAAATTTACCGAAAATGGAGGTATAACTTGCTCCTATCGCTTCATTAATCAAACCATTGAGTTTACGATTAGTGATACAGGAAAAGGCATCCCAACCAAATCTCAGTCAAATGTTTTTCAACGTTTTAGACAAGCTGAGGAAAATGGAATAAACAACTTTGGCGGTACTGGACTAGGTTTATATATATCAAGATTGGAAATTGAGCTTCTTGGTGGAAAAATTTGGATAGCATCGGAAGAGAAAATTGGAACAACAGTAAAATTTAGCATCCCTAATGTTATTGATCAAGAGCTGATTAGCGAAACAGATTCAACCACTAATCTATACAATTGGGAGAATTATACGGTTGTGGTAGCAGAAGATCAATTCACTAATTATAAAATACTAGAAGCTTATCTACAACCAACCAATATTAATATCATTTGGGCTAAAACAGGCAAAGAAGCCATGACAGCAAGCCTCCAAAACCCGGAGGTAAACCTGATTTTAATGGATATAAACATGCCACATACCAATGGACTAGAGGCAACTAAATTGATCAAGAAAAAGCGTCCAGATTTAACAATTATAGCTCAAACTGCTTATGCCTTGGAAGGCGATAGAGAAAAATCATTAAAGGCCGGATGTTCGGAACATTTATCAAAACCATTTAATAAATCTGATTTGCTGCTTTGCATGTCCAGATATTTACCTTAAAACCTTTGTTAGCATCAAATTTATAGAACATTAGCTATAATCATAAATACAACGACAACTAACAATTGCATTTATGATAATAGTCATGATTAATATTTTTTTCGATTTTTTCTGTATTTTTTCTTCCAAAAGCATTGGAAAATCAAAAAAATAGTTATAAAATTGGCGTACTGAATTTTCAGAATTTAATCCTATTTTAAAAATCTTATAAATGTTCTAGTTATGACAAATACTGCAACAATGACTGCTCAGGACTATATGGATAAGGAATCTAAGTTTGGAGCACACAACTACCATCCACTTCCAGTAGTTTTAGAGCGCGGAGAAGGCGTTTATGTTTGGGATACTGACGGAAAGCAATATTTCGATTTCCTATCAGCTTATTCTGCTGTTAATCAAGGACACTGTCACCCAAAAATTATTAATGCATTAGTAGAGCAAGCACAAAAACTAACCTTAACCTCACGTGCTTTCTACAGCAACAACTTAGGAAAATACGAAGAATTTGTTACCAACTACTTTGGATACGATAAAGTATTGCCAATGAACACAGGTGCTGAAGCTGATGAAACAGCACTTAAATTAGTTCGTCGTTGGGGTTACGATGTGAAAGGTATTCCAGAAAACGAAGCAAAAATTATTGTTTGCGATGGTAACTTCCACGGTCGTACAATTACTATCATTTCTATGTCTACTGATCCGGATTCATACAAAGGATTTGGACCTTACACTCCTGGTTTTGTTGTAATTCCTTACAACGACACGGAAGCTTTAGAGAAAGAATTGAAAGACCCTAATGTATGTGCATTCTTGGTTGAACCAATTCAAGGAGAAGCAGGTGTTTACGTTCCGGAAGATGGTTTCTTGAAGAAAGCTTACGATTTGTGTAAAGCAAATAACGTATTGTTCGTTGCCGACGAGGTACAAACCGGTATTGCAAGAACTGGTAAATTATTAGCTGTTGATCACGAAGGTGTTCGTCCGGATGTATTGATTCTAGGTAAAGCAATTTCTGGTGGTGTTGTACCAGTATCTGCTGTTTTAGCTGACGACAATGTAATGCTTTGCATTAAGCCAGGTGAGCATGGTTCTACTTTTGGTGGTAATCCTCTTGCTTGTGAAGTTGCAATGGCTGCTCTTAATGTAATTAAAGATGAAAATCTTGCTGAAAATGCAGAAGCAATGGGTAAGATTTTCCGTGAAGAATTGAAATCAGTTAAATCGGAAATGATTGAATTGGTTCGTGGTAAAGGTCTTCTAAATGCAGTTGTAATTAAGCCTAAAGGTGGTAAAACTGCCTGGGATGTTTGTATGCGTTTACGCGACAACGGGTTATTAGCTAAGCCAACTCACGGACACATTATTCGTTTTGCTCCTCCATTGACAATTAACGAAACTCAATTGCGTGAAGCGATTGAAATCATAAAGAAAACAATGGCTGAATTCGAATAAACAGAACTCCATAAAATACAATTAAGGGTGACTCCAAATCGGAATCACCCTTTTTCATTTTTAAATCAATCTATTTTGTAATAATAAGCTTTGTTCTAATCACTTTATCAGGATACTGAATGACTAGGAAATAGATGCCTCCAGGAAGATTCTTTAAGTCGAACTCCAATCGGTCCGCATTAAAGCTGAGTTTAATTTGCTTGCTTAGAACAACACTGCCCGACGAATTGAATATCCTCAACAAACCATCATCATTCGTAGCCGAAAGCTCAACAAAGAACTGACCCCTGTTAGGATTAGGATACACTACAATTCCTTTATCAACAATCAAATCATCAATTCCTGTGGTAATAAATACCTGCTGTGATTTTTGACTATTGCCACAAGCTTCGTTTGATGCGGTTAATGTGACTACAAAGCCAGATCCATTTGCATTATCCAACACAAATGAATGCGAAGGTTCAAATTCACTACTTATGATTCCATCTCCAAAATCCCATAAAACGGAAGTAGCATGTTCACTCAAATTGGTAAAGTGAACCTCATTACGATCTATTTCGAAAGTAAAATCAGCCACAGGAGGCTCCATTGGACTTACCGACACAGTATTTGAATACTGATCTGAAAATCCTTCTTTGGAAACCTTAGCACGATATATCTTATTTTCTACAACCCCAGGGGTTACCAATAATTCGGCATTTTCGCCATCCAGATCTTCATAAACATCGTTTAGCTCATTGTAAACCTGCCACTGAATGGTTCCATCAAATCCTGTTAATGTAATATTGGATTTAGATCCGTAACAAACCAATTCCGGATTGGCACTTGCCTCTCCTGCCCTATTGGTTTTTGGTTCAGGTATTGTAAACGCACTTGATATTTTTGAATTAATACCAGGACCTTCAAATTCCAGTCTTGCACCTTGAACTTCCATATCACTGCTTGCTGTTAAGTCGGTGAATTTTACAAGACCTTCAACAGCCATTTGAGTTAATGTACCTTCTAAAGTCCATTCCTGAGAATCAGCTTTTCGCACCGTAATCATTGTCTCACTATCGGTATCACAAATATTTCTATACTGATCCTGCAGATTCAGTTCAGGCTGCCTGATTAATGTTTCGCCATTATTTGCAGGCGCTGAAGGTTCTTTCCCGATAACCAGGTATTTTGATTTACCATGATGGATTGGCTGCTCAAATCGGGTTGTATCGTACAAGCCGGAATAAACATACATTGAATCAACTCCATATTTCTGAAGAACAGAAGTTACCTCCGGATCAAAAGTAATTTGACCGGGAACAGATTTGTCATATTTTCCTTCTAAACTTCGAATACCATAGCGAATATCAAATATCTTTTCGCGCCAAGTTGTATTCTCCGTATATGTAACCGTAAACATTTCATCAACATTAGCATTGGCAGCAGGTGTTATTATTGGTGCCGGTGGCCTTACAATATCAAAGCTATCCGAAACTACATTTGGAGGTCCATCAGAAGTAAATAGTAATCTTGCACCAATCACTTCATCTTCGCTGGTAGCACTTAAATTCGTATACTCAACTACTCCTTCCAATGCGGTGATAGTTTTTATTCCTCCCAGATTCCACAATGCAGAATTATCATTATCCGGATCGGTATATTTATCTACCAAAACCTCTGTACTATTATCGGTTGTACAGTTATTTTCATACTTATCTCGCAATTGTATTTTTGGCTGCTGAACCAAAGTATCCCCATTGTTTTCTGGTCCAATTGGCTGATCTACCAATAACATCTCAGTTGTTACTCCATGTTGGATTTTTTGTTCGACTTTTGCATCGGCATAACCATTAGCAATCACAACAATGGTATCGGTCCTGGCGATGTACAAAGTAGAGTCTTTTTCCGGATAGAATGTTATCGAACCAGCTTCAATCAGATAAGAGGTATCTACCAAAACTTGTCCTGCAAAACTAATGGAGGAAATGGAATCTCTCCAGCTTGCATTGTCACTTGCCTGAATTACAAATTCATTGTCAACCGTTGCGTTTTCAGCAGCTATTAGCTCAATAATTGGAACAGGAATCGTAAATAAATTAGAAACCACTGAATCTCCGGTAAACGTGAATTGCAGATAAGCTGAATCAATAGCAATTTCGCTTGTCGCAATCAAATCTGTAAATAGAACTTTCCCTTCCGAAGGTTGAACTTCCAGCGTTCCGCTTAATTCCCAAGCCTTGTTGTCATACTTTTCAACGCTTACCTGTGTAGAATTATCTGTAGTACAATCATTCAAATATTGATCTGCTAGTTTCAGTTCTGGTTGTTGTGCAAACAGTTCTCCGTTCACATCCGGACCAACAGGTTGAGTCAATACCAAAATACTATCGGCAACACCATGCTGAATATCTTGCTGAACCGTATCATGAGCAAATCCACGTGATTGAACAATGATTTGGAATGATCCATTCTTTTGAAGGAATTTAGAAGCAGAAGGAATCAATTCCAATTCGCCTGGTTGCGTAAAATTATAACTCTCCGCTACCAACACACTATCATTAACTGTTACTACGTTAATTCTATTTCTCCAAACAGAATCCTCCGTAAAGGTAATTTTAAATGGATTATCAACACTTGCATCAACTGCAGCAGTTAATACTGGTGGAGTTGCAACATCCGGAATATCAAATGGATCTGCTGTAACAGCATCAAGTCCTTCTGAACTAAACTGAATGATAGCCCCCTCAATTGGCCCTGTTGAATAAGCCGATAAATCATCGTAAGTTACAACACCATTTTCGGAGGTTTTTTCGACAGTACCTGCCAAATCCCACTCGCCTTCGTCACTTCTCGAAGCTTGTATCGTTCTATCACTATCAGAATCACATAAATTCGAATACTGGTCATAGAACTCTAAAATTGGTTGTTGCTCCAACAAATTTCCATTTGAAAGAGGCGCTAATGGTTGTTGTGTTATCTGCATAATTGTTGCTACACCATGCCCAACCGTCTGCTCTACCGTAGCATCACTAAAACCAAGAGCTTTAACTACAATTTCGAAAGTGCCTGCCTTTTGAAGTAACTCCTCTTCAGAAACACGAAATACAATATTATCAGTATTTATGGTATAAGCAGAAGCAGGCAATGTATCTCCTTGATACGTAATCATTGTAATTTCAGTTCTCCAATCGTCATCAAAATCAAAAAAATCAATTGTAAAATCAGCATCAACCGTTGCATCAAACTGAGCCGTTAAATTTGGAGGATTCTTTAACATTGGAATATCAAACGGATCTGAATCTACCGAAGTAATCCCATCTCCTGAGAATGTTAAATATGCTCCTGTAACAGCATTAGCACTAGATGCCGTTAATGCACGATAATTGATAACCCCATTACTTACTGCTTGCAAAGTATCTCCTCCTAATGTCCAATCATTTTCATCACCTCTTCTTACCACTACTTCATAAGTACTCTCTGAATCACAACTATTGTTGTATTGGTCCAGCAATGAAATTTTAGGTTGTAAATCAAGCTCTCCCCCATTCACCAAAGGAGCTGTTGGTTGTGTTTCGATAATTAATGAATCAGGTACTCCATGTTTAATTTCCTGATCAACCGAGGCATCTTGATATCCTCGTGAATACACAAGCACTTGTTTGGTGGCCGCCTCTTGTAAAGCTGCATCTTGTGAAGGATCGAATACAATTTTACCAGCCTGACTCTTATCATAGGCTGTTTCAGGCAACATGCTACCTCCATATGAAATTGAATCAATCTTGCCTTGCCATTCTGCATTATCAGCAAAAGTAACATCAAAGAGAGAATCTACCGTAGCGGTAGTAGAAGCAATTAATGATGGTGCAATCAGAGGAGCTGGAATCAAGAATGAATCAGATTCCGCGTTTGTTAGTCCTGTGCCGGAAAATGTAATTGTTGCATCGCTAACCATATCAGTACTTCCGGCAGTAAGATCGGTATAAGATGCAACACCGTTTGTTACCATCAGAGAAACTGATCCTTCAAGAGTCCAACTTCCTCCACTTGCATTTGCTTCTACTGTTGTAGAATTATCATTTGTACAATCATTTTGATATTGATCCTGCAGTTTTACTACAGGCTGAGTTTGTAATAAATCACCATTATTCTCAGGACCAAAAGGCTGAGTAGTGATTACAATATTTGTTGCTACACCATGTCCTATTTCTTGCTGGACTGAATCCAATAGATACGAGGTTGATGTAATGTAAATATATTCATTTGCTACCAGCTGTAAATTGGCCGACTCAGCAGGCTTAAATATAATTTTACCCGCTACACTTGCATCGTAGGCAGTAGCTGGAAGAACATTTGTACCATACCTAACTTCTGTAATATTTGTTCGCCAGTCAGCATTATCTGTAAAAGTAATTTCAAAATCATTATCAACTGTTGCATTCGTAGCAGCGGTTAATACGGGACCTGCATTTAAATCAGGGATATCAAATGTATTGGAATTAACAGTTGTTAAATCTGTTGCAGAAAAGCTAATAAAAGCACCTGTTACTGGCCCCGGACTTGAGGCTGTTAAATCAGTATAACTAACCGAACCACTGGCCACGGTTTTGCTAACTGTTCCACCAAGTGTCCAATCATTGGTATCTCCTTTTGATGCGGTAACTTCTATGGAGTTTTCACTGGTACAGTCATTTCCATATTGATCTCGCAAAGTAATACCTGGTTGCGTAGCCAATTCATCACCATTCTCTGCTGGCGCAGCTGGTTGAAGAGCGATAATCATCTCGGCAGCAGCACCATGTTTTATTTCCTGAGAAACACTTGCAGTTTCATATCCCTGCGCAAAAACCTCTATATCCTTGGTTCCTGCAAGCTGCAAATCAGTATCCTGTGATGGATCGAAAATAATTTTCTCTCCTTGTGTTTTGTCATAAGCTGATTCTGAGATCAGATTTCCTCCATAATGAATTGAATCTATAGACAATTGCCAGGTAGGATTTGCTACGAATGTTATTTCAAAAGTAGCATCAACAGTAGCATTTGAAGAAGCCAACAAACTAGGAGAAGCATCTAAAGCAGGAATCGTGAAAGCATCTGAAATTACATCACTCAAGGAGAATGATGAAAATGTGATGGTCGCATCGGTCACTTCATTATCGCTACTCGCTGTTAAATCAGTAAATGAAATTTCGCCTGCTGTTGCAGTTAATTCCAATGTTCCTCCAATAGTCCATACTCCACCTGAAGATGCAGCAGTAAGATTTGTTGTGTTATCAGATGTTACAACATTTGCATATTGATCGTGAATTTGAACGACAGGCTGAGTGGCCAAACTTGCACCATTAGATCCAGGTCCAACTGGCTGTGTTGAAATAAAAAATGCACTGGCCAAACCATGACCTATTTCCTGCTCAACCGTAGCATTGGCATAACCACTTGCTACAACTGTAATTGTTTTGGTTCCCGCAGCTTGTAATATTGAGGATTGAGAAGGTGTAAATGTTATTCTTCCTGCCGCACTAGTATCATACGAAGCGCTCGGCAATGTTTCATCACCATATTGAATTGAACTAATACTTCCTCTCCAACTTGCATCTTCAGCAAAATTGATGAAAAAATCATTATCAACCGTTGCTCCTTCTGCTGCAGAAAGAGTAGGCGTTGCATCTACAGGAATGTCAAAAGTATCGGAATTAACCGAAGCAAAACTACCAGAAGAAAAAGTAAGGTAAGCTCCTGTTACCGCTTCATCACTTGTAGCAGTTAAATCGGTGTATGTAAATTCTCCGGAAACCAATGTTTGATTTGGAGATCCTCCCAAAGACCAATCTCCACCATCTCCTTTAGCAACAGATATTGCAGTGGCATTGTCTCCTGTACAATTGTTTCCATATTGATCTTTGCTTCCAACTTTTGGTTGGGTAGCCAATAATCCACCATTTTGAGTTGGCGCACTTGGCTGTATTTCGATATAAATGGAAGTTGGAGCACCGTGTCCTATCTCCTGCGACAATGTTTTATCGTTAAAACCATCAGAAGAAAAAACAAAATCTGCTGTTCCAGCAGTTTGAAGAGCCGTAGATTTCGATGGATCAAAAGTTATCTGATCTCCTACACTAGTGTCATAAGCCTCTGAATCAACCGTATTTCCACCATAAGTTATCGATGAAATCTTAGATTGCCATGAATTAGAATCCGTAAAGGTAATGGTAAAACCATTATCAACCGTTGCATTGCTTGCTGCAGTTAAATCAGGAGGTGAGTTCAGTCCTAAATCAAATGTTGTTGAATTAATTCCTGTCACTCCGGTGGCGCTAAATGCAATAAAGGCAGCATTTACAACATCAGTACTTGATGCCGTTAAATCTGTAAATGTTATCACACCTGAAGATGCAGTTACACTTAAAGTTCCTTGCAAATCCCATGCAGCAGGATCGTTTTCTGCTGCAGTAACAGCTAAAGAGTTGTTTGAAATACAAACATTACCGTACTGATCTTGCACCTCAACTATCGGTTGAATTTGGAATGTATCACCATTATTGGCTGGAGCCACAGGTTCTGTTGCCACAATTAATTTGGTCTCCCCTCCATGTCCTATGGCTTGTGATACTGTTGCAGGACTATACCCATCAACCGAAATTACGATATCTCCTGTTTTTGCAGTTTGTAAAACAGGGTCATCAGCAGGATCAAAAGTAATTTTGTTGGTTGTTGAATTCACAGTATAAGCAGCAGTAGGTACTGTATTTCCATCAAAAGTAATTGAACTGATATTTGATTCCCAATCCACATTATCTACATAGGAAATTTCAAATGCAGCATCAACTGTAGCTCCGGAAGCCGCTGTTAAAGCTGGTGGCGTATTTAATCCCAGGTTAAAGTTTGCCGAAGTAATACCAGTTAAGCCTGCTGAACTAAAGCTAATATTTGCATCAGTTATTTCCTCATTACTACTTGCTGTCAAGCCAGCAAAAGTAAGCGTACCCGAATTTGCACTTTGGTCCAATGTTCCTCCCAAGGTCCAGTTTCCTGCATCACCTTTTGCTGCGGTAATGGTTCTCGCACCATCGGTACTACACAAATTATCGTATTGATCAAGCACTTCAACTACAGGTTGAGGATTCAACTCTCCACCATTAGATGTTGGAGATCCTGGTTGAGTAGAAACCGAAAGCTTGTTTGCAGCTCCATGATTAATGGTTTGAGATAAGCTGGCATCATTAAAGCCATCTGAAACAAATACAAAATCAGCAGTTCCTGTTGTTTGTAAAGCAATTGACAAAGATGGCGTAAAAGTTATTTGTCCTGACGTAGATGTATTATATGCACCAGCATCGACACCATTTCCATTATAAGTAATACTTGATATTTTTGATTGCCAACCGTCAACATCTGTAAATGTAATGGTAAAATCTCCGTCAACATCTGCATTACTGGCAGCCGTTAAATCAGAAGGTGATGAATTCAGTACCAAGTTAAACGTATCTGAATCTGCACCAGTTAAACCAGAACTACTAAAACTTAAGTAAGCACCAGTAATTGCTTCGTTACTACTTGCTGTTAAGTTGGTAAATGATAATGATCCTGAACTAACGCTGGATGAAAGATCTCCACCAAGAGTCCAGTTTCCTGTATCTCCTTTCGCAACTGATACATTTGTAGCATTATCTGTTGTACAATCGTTATTGTATTGATCTTGCAATTTAACTGATGGTTGTGTTGCCAATTGTCCCCCGTTTACAGATGGAGCCGCAGGTTGAGTTACCACAATAATTTGTGTGGCTGATCCATGACCAATGGTTTGTGAAACAGTCGCATCAGCATAAGTATCTGATTTTACCACCAAATTGGCAGTTCCCGCTGTTTGAAGAACTGAATTTCCTCCACCTGGCTTTAGTGTTATGGTATTGGCTGTTCCATCGATATCGTAATCAGTTCCCGAACTTAGTACTGTACTATTGTAAGATACTTCTGATATCTTGGATTCCCAATCTGAATTGTCATCAAATGAAACCGTAAAATTGGCATCTACAGTTGCCGAACCGGCAGCGTTTAGCGATGGTGCAGAATTTAGACTTAAAGCAAATGAGTTGGATTCAAGAGTAAAACTTCCGCCACCCAAATCAAAAGTAATGCTTGCTGCTGTAACTTCCACGTTACTACTTGCGCTTAAGCCTGAGTAGCTTACCACACCACCAACTGCAGTTTGAGGTAAACTTCCACCCAAGGTCCATGTTCCATTTCCCGTAGCTGAAGCATCTACCTGCGTTGCACCATCAGAATCGCAATTGTTATCGTACTGATCTTTTAGTTGAAGAACAGGCTGTGTTGCCAGTGATGCCCCATTTGTAGCAGGCGCTGCTGGCTGAGTGGTAATGGTGAATTTTGTGGCCGCTCCATGACCAATGGTTTGTGAAACAGTCGCATCTGCATAAGTATCTGATTTTACCACCAAATTGGCCGTTCCCGCTGTTTGAAGAGCTGAATTTCCTCCACCTGGCTTCAGTGTTATGGTATTGGCTGTTCCATCGATATCGTAATCAGTTCCTGAACTTAGTACTGTACTATTATAAGATACTTCTGATATCTTGGATTCCCAATCCGAATTGTCATCAAATGAAACCGTAAAGTTGGCATCTACAGTTGCCGAACCGGCAGCAGTTAGCGATGGTGCAGAATTTAGACTTAAAGGAAATGAGTTGGATTCAAGAGTAAAACTTCCGCCACCCAAATCAAAAGTAATGCTTGCTGCTGTAACTTCCACGTTACTACTTGCAGTTAAGCCTGAGTAGCTTACCACACCACCAACTGCAGTTTGAGGTAAACTTCCACCTAAGGTCCATGTTCCATTTCCCGTAGCTGAAGCATCTACCTGCGTTGCACCATCAGAATCGCAATTGTTATCGTACTGATCTTTCAGTTGAAGAACAGGCTGTGCTGCCAGTGCTGCACCATTTGTAGCAGGCGCCGCTGGCTGAGTGGTAATGGTGAATTTTGTGGCCGCTCCATGACCAATGGTTTGTGAAACTGTTGCGTTGTTATAACCGGTTACATAAATAATCAAATCTGCAGTAGCAGGTGTTTGCAATATAGCCTGAAGAGAAGGATCGAAAGTAATCGTATTGGCATCTGTATCCACAGTGTATACACCTATAGCATCTAGCTTGACACTATTGTAAAAAATAGAATCAATACTAGCTTCCCAAGTCGTCTCGTCAACATATGAAACAACAAATGCATTGTCAACGGTTGCACCTGAGGCAGGTGTTAAAGCTGGTGGAGTAGTTTGAGCCAAAAGAATAAACGAAGTGAATACCCATAGGTATCCCAGGAGTAAATATTTTTTCATAGCATAGGACTTTTGATAACTAACAGCTTGAATAAACCAAAGCACATACCAAACCTCCTATATCACTATTCTCATGTCACTTAAGTGATTTTACTCAGTCATACGTTTCATCTACGTTTTTGGAGAAAATAGGATGCATTAATCCTGAAAGCATTGAATTCTCTATTTTCTTTTAACATTTCTTAACAAATTCCCTTTTTGGAAGAATTATCCGATTTTGGATAAGAAAAAGCGTTAAATCAAGCCTACTTTCAGCCATAAACAAAGATATAATTAACAATAATTCTTTAAGCTGGAAGTCAAAATTTTTAGGATAGATCGTAGTTGGAACCACGGTTCTTGTTAAACTTTTTAAGCGGAAGTGTGTCTCGATACACGGTTTGCGTTAAAATTCTTAATCAGGATCGTATCTTTTTTAAGCTCAAGTATAGTTCGAACCACGATTAAGGTAAAACTTTTTGAACCAAGTGTGCTTCGATACACGGTATAGCTCAATATTTTCAATTGAGAAGTAGCTTGCTTCACACTTCGTGTCTACTTTTTTTATAAAATTCGGTTAATACTAATACACAAACAGACAAAAGAGGCTTCTTTGCTATAAAGCAAGAGAAGCCTATCTAAATTATAAATTGAATTTACGCTATTTAATATTCAAATGATTTTTGCAATAAATCCAATTCCTGCTCTTTTTCTTCTTCTTTCAACTTCATTTCTTTGTGTCTGATTTTGAAATCTCTAGAATAGTTTATCAAATGAGTCCCTCTATTCTCCAACCCTCCAAATGCTGACATTCGCTCAAAATGATAAGCAGATTGTAATAGCTCCACCTCCATTTCATTCATCTTTTCTGGAAAATCGGTTCCAAACTTACTTGCTGCCAACGAAAAGAACCTACAAATATCATATGCTCTAAAGCTAAAGTCACTTGGTTCACTCATAAACCTATTTCTAAATTCATTCACAAACTTATTGACTTTTTCTTCTTTATAATCAACAAAATAAGGACTAAACAATGAGAAATTTAAATTGTAATAATAGTCAGCTTCCAAACTGGTATATCTTTGCCATTTCGAGAATCCCACCAAACGTATCGCATATCTTTGGCTCAAGACATTTAAATTGGTAATGATATTCTCCACCAAAGGTTGATCATTCGATGGCAAAATCACTATGTTTTCACATGAATCGCACATGGTAGCCTCTAAACCATATCTACCATATTCATCAAACGAAATTTTCTTATATGATACTTCATCGGTTTGCCAATACAATCCTTTTTCGAACAGCTGATGTTCGATATCCTTAATCAATTTTGCTTCATTTAAATGCTTGTATCTTTCAGGATGCACAACAACAATATTCTTGTACTCAAAATCTTCACTTACATAGTTTGAAATTTGTCGACAAATTGAGTTTAATGAAGTATTCAATTGTATCACAAAAGGATTAGAATCGATTTGAGGATTCTTTGCTGACAAAGGCGAAATGATTGGAATTTTCTTTGTTCTGGCAAAATCAGCAGCTACTGCGAATGTTCGTGGATACACAGGACCAATCCAATAATCGAAATCAATAAATTGAATTTGCGATAAAGTTCTTTGTAATTTCTCAGGATTACGTTCGGTATCATAAACATGCAAATCTACCGACAATCCTTCCTTTTGCAAAGAATCAACAGCCAGCAATACTCCTTGATAAAAACGAATAAATTCGCGCGACTTGCGATAAATTACACGTGATTCTCTTTCTGTAACAATTTCAATGGTATCTTTATAAGTTACGATCTGATTAATAGTATCGTTGGCTTCCAGATACAATGGTAAAAATAAACCAACACTCACCTTTTTCTTGGCAACCTCCGCTACCACTTCATCAACCTGCTGTATGGTATCCAGAACAACCAACTCTTCTTTAATTGTATCCTTTGGTGTTTCTTTTATCTCAAAATACTCAAGTGGTACCAAATAGCGTGGAATTCTCACCCAATCACCAGGTTGTAAAATTTTATTCTTTAATTTCGGATTTAATTTTCGAAGCTTTTTTTGCTTCATCATAAACTCGTTTGCAATTGAATACTGCGTATCACCAGCTTTAATTACGTAGTAGTAATATTTTTTATCGTACTTTGGAACGCTTAATTCCTTTACTTCTTTTTGCTGTTGATTTTTGGGGATTTTTACCACAGAATTCAATGGCAAGGACTGATTGCTTCCTGGATTTTCCTTCTCGATAGATGCCATTGACACACTATACTTTTTCGAAAGCGAATAAACTGTATCAGCCTCCTTTACAACATGATAGATGTATCTACCATCCTCTTTTTTGACAATAATAGGCGAAATCGCCTTTTGCCCTTCAACAAAAGGAATTCGCAACACTTCATTAATACTTACTGTAGCCTGACTTTTGCCATTAACTTTCATAAGATCATTAAGTGCCACTCCATAGGCTTTTGAAATGGAAAATAAAGTTTGTTTTTCTTTTACTACATGCAAAAGATAGGTTTTACCACCAACAACTACCTTATTTTTAGATATTTCAATTGTAGCATTCTGAGAATGAGCAAAATTAACAGTCCCTAAAGAAAGACCAATCAAGAGAAAAATGCGAAGAAAACAATTCATTAAATATTTGTTTTTCAAACGTTTATAGTTTATTCAAATTGCAAACAAAAATACTAAAGTATGCTTTGAAAACAAAATATATACAAGAATTGCGCCATAGAAAAAATAAAATCGGAGTTGAACAGCTCAGCTCCGATTATAAAGTCAACACATAAAGTATCTATAAATTAGTTTTCTACCAGAACAAATTCATCATATTCAATCTCAAACTTCAGCTTTTGTCGAGCCTCTTCTTTTGCCAAAGCTATAAATGTATCTCTGCACTCATTATTTACTGCCACCTCTGACATCTCAGAATAGAATTTGAACTTCTCTTTCTCTTTTTTCATGGCAAGAATCAAAGCCTCCTGATATGATAGATCTGTTTTTGTACAATCAATATCCTCTAGCGAACCTGCAATTTTCATATCCTGTACTTCATCAACATCGAACTCTACCTTAAGATCCTTCATCTTTTCTAGCCTTAACATTCTCGCAGTTTTCTCAAGAGCAATATTCATGAATAATTGCTTCACATTCTTCCTATCCATCCGCTCTGCCAAATCTGAGTAAAACTCAATTTCGCTCATTTCGCTATCAATCGCATAATCGATAATTTCCTCAAAAGTTCTAAAAATTTTCATCTAACCTACTATTTTGACGTTTACAACCACATTAACTCAACCAAGCACATTACTTTAAAAAGTATCAAATCAATAAGTTACAAAATAATTGGTTCGATGTCAAAAAGATTATTTGCTTTTAAGAAACCATGAACCGAAAATCTATCATTCTACACTTATTTATTCCTTAATTGAAATTGTATTTAGATGAAACATATGTATTCAAAAACCGAATATCAGCAGTATTATACACTTTCAACAAACTTTTGTTGATCTATTCACAATCTCTATTTTACTCACAAAAACAATACATAACTCTATTTCAATTAAGTCGTTATAATAGGTAAAATATAATCTCTGTTGAATAATTATTAAAACAACACCCTTTTTTTTAGTTTCATTTTTGCGTATTTAATTTGTTTTTTGAAACCTTTTATCTATTTTCACTTAAGAATTCACAATTACCAATCGAAATGGCAATACAAGGAGACATATCAAAATCTGAACATATTGAATGGAAATTCATTCCTCTTACCATTCAAAAACTTGAGTTGAACAAACAGTATAAAATTGCTTTAATTGTTGCTTTTGGATGTTTTTTTGGTCTTAGATTAAAAAACATTTTAACAATTAGATGGGAAGATGTTTTAAATAAAACTTCTTTTGAAATTATGGATAAAAACAAATTAAGAACCATTTATATCATTGATGATATTAATAACCTGATTCGTAGAATCTATTGCAAAATGGAGACTCCAGATATAGAACAGCATATATTTTTAAACAATAGTGGTAAACAAGTTTTATCCTCGCAGTATGTTAACAAGCAAATCAAATTGCTTTTTACCAAATACGAAATACCTTATCAGAATTTATCCTCAGATAGTTTTTTAAAGACTTTTTGCATAAAATTTTTGGAAACTAAGAACTTCTCGGCTGATGCAAAAAGATGGATTTCCCAATTATTGGGGCACGCCTCCTGGACAATAACAGCTAAGTTTTTAGGCTGTTCTAATTCTTCTGAAGACAAGGATAACTATATGATATTCTCAATGTAATCCATTAAAACAAAAATTAAAAGTTAGTCACAAAACATATCATTAACAAAATCAATATTAATTCATAAAAAAAACTAAACAATGGAAAATTTAGCTATCATTATTTTTAGTGTTCTTGCAGTAATATTATTGCTCTTCTCAATTGTTATCGTTAATCAAAAACAAGCCAAAATCATTCAACGATTGGGTAAATTTCAATCTGTGCGAAAAGCTGGTATTAGCTTAAGGATTCCGTTAATAGATCAGGTAGTTGGTGTTCAAAATTTACAAATTCAGGAATTGCGTGTTCCGGTTGAAACCATTACTCAGGATAAGGTTACTTTAAAGATTGAAGTTGCGATACAATATCTTATTAAGGCTGATATGGAGAGCATTAAAAACTCATTTTACGAGCTTGCAGATTCAACAGCACAGATAGAATCTTTTGTTTTCGATGCCGTAAGAGCAGAGGTGCCAAAAATGGAGTTGGATATGGTTTATGAGAATAAAGACAACATTGCAAACACGGTTATGGAAGGTCTGAATTCATTATTGTCTAGCTATGGTTTTGACATTAAAAAGACATTGGTAGTAGACATTTTACCCGATGCTAAAGTTGTAGATGCAATGAATGCGATTAACGAACAGAAAAGACTTCGTCAAGCTGCTGAAGAAAAAGGAGAAGCTGAAAAAATTCTGATTATCAAAGCAGCTGAAGCAGAGAAAGAGAGTAAAAAATTACAGGGTGAAGGTGTTGCTTTACAACAAATGGCCGTTTTAAAAGGACGTGAAAAAGCCATTAAAGATTTAACTGTAGGAACCAACATGGAAATTAAAGACGCTACCGAATTAGTGATAAAACTAATCGACCAAGAGACACTAATCAGTATGGGAGAAAAGAATAAAAATGTGATTTTTATGACTTCCGACCTAGGTATGAAAGGAAAAATGATGGAAGCTATGGTTGGAGCTGATGTGGTTAGCAACCAACACAAAAACTAAGGCTAATTACAAAATAATATTTGACATCTAAAAACCCTAAAGTTTCCTGAGCTTTAGGGATTTTTATTTTGTCTTTTCAATTAAGATCAATTGAATTTCAAGCAATAAAAAAGCCGTAGCAATGCTACGGCTCTTCAGTATTATCAAACAAATTCTAGTTCTCAGTTAAGATGTTGTTGTCATATTCAACTTCGAATCTCAATTTGTGTTTTGCTTCTTCCTGAGCTAACATCAAAAACATATCACGTGAAACTTCATCAGATGCAGCAGCAGCCAAATCGTTATACAATTTAAATGCAGCTTTCTCTTTTTTCATCGCAATGGTTAAAGCTTCCTGGTAGGTAATGTTTGTTTTTTCAGTATCAACATCAACAAGGTAATCACCAATCTTTAAATCAGCTACCTTTTCTTCTGATACCTTATACTCCTTACCATTTTTAATAGACTCCAACTTCGCACGGTGTCCGATCTCTTCCAAAGCGTATTGCTCAAAAGTATCTTTCATTTCCTGGTGATCCATTTTCGCTGCCAAAGCAGTATAGAAATCAGCAGCCATTTGCTCTTCGTTGATAGCAAAATCTAGAATATCCTCAAGTGAATTAAATTCCTTCATATCTTATTTCAATTTTAAAGTATCGCAATCTTATTATTTCAAAATCCTTTTTAATGAAAGATAATGAATAATTTGATATAGTTATCGGTTTTCAGCATATAGCAGACAGCATCTTTTAAGCTTTTAACTGTCCGCTAAAAGCTGTTTGCCAATACCTATTGTTCTACTTTTTGAGACAAATATTTTTCTTTCAAATATACATCCATATTGGCAGCAGCCTTACGACCGTCACCCATTGCAAGGATTACTGTAGCACCACCGCGCACGATGTCACCACCTGCAAATACTTCCGGAATGGAAGACTGCATCTTATCCTTCACTACCTCAATGGTTCCCCACTTCGATACTTCCAATCCTTCAACCGAGTTTGGAATCAATGGGTTTGGAGATACACCAACAGCAACAACTACTACAGTTGCATCGATATTGTATTCCGATCCTTCCATAGGAATAGGTCTTCTACGTCCTGATGCATCAGGCTCTCCCAATTCCATTTTCTGAACTCTTACTTGCTTCACACGACCGTTATCGTCAGCAATGTATTCAATAGGATTTGTCAGAGTCAAGAACTCAACACCTTCTTGTTTTGCGTGGTGAACCTCTTCAACACGTGCAGGCATCTCCTCTTCAGAACGACGATATACGATCATTGCTCTTTCAGCTCCTAAACGTTTTGCAGTACGTACCGAGTCCATTGCAGTGTTACCACCACCTACTACTACTACGTTTTTACCACGTAGAACCGGAGTATCTGAATCCTCAGCATCTGCTCCCATCAAGTTCACACGAGTTAAGTATTCGTTTGATGAAAGGATACCATTGGCATTCTCTCCAGGAATGTTCATGAATCTTGGCAATCCAGCTCCTGAGCCTACATAGAATGCTTTGTAGCCTTCTTCTTTTAGGTCTTCCAATGAAGCAGTCTGTCCTACAATAAAGTTTGTGATGAACTTCACACCCATGTTGCGTAGGTTGTCAATTTCAACGTCAACAACAGCATTTGGCAAACGGAATTCAGGAATACCATATTTCAATACACCACCAATCTCGTGAAGAGCTTCGAATACAGTTACGTCGTAACCCAACTTAGCCATGTCACCAGCAAAAGACAATCCCGAAGGACCTGATCCGATTACTGCAACCTTCACTCCATTAGACTCTGCACATTCCGGAACAGCAATCTCACCCGATTCTCTCTCCCAGTCAGCAGCGAAACGCTCAAGGTATCCAATGGCAACCGATGGTTGGTTTAATTTCTCTACATAGAAACACTTTTGCTCACACTGTACTTCCTGTGGACAAACGCGACCACACACAGCTGGCAAAGCACTGGTTTCTTTCAATACAGAAGCAGCTTTTCCAAACTCGCCTCTTTCAATGTTCTTGATGAACTTAGGGATGTTGATGCTCACCGGACAACCTTCCATACAGGTTGGGTTAACACAATCCATACAACGAGTAGCTTCCAAAATTGCCTGCTCCTTGCTTAAACCGTTGTTCACCTCAATTCTTTGAGATTTGATACGATCTTCAGCAGCTTGCTCAGACATTTCTACTCTTTCGATAGCCATACGATCTTTGGCCTTTGTTTTTTTCTGGAGTTCAACTCTCCATTCTTTTTTGCGCTCGTTTTTTATATACTCTTCAGACCTTTCCATTGTCCTGATTTTGTTATTGTTATTTGATTATTCCTGAAAGTGATCCATTTTATCCTGCTCTTCAGACTTGTATCCACCAAGTCTCGACATCATTTCATCAAAATCGATTTTATGAGCATCGAACTCAGGTCCATCTACACAAGTAAATTTGGTTTTACCATCGACAGTAACACGACATGCACCGCACATTCCTGTACCATCAACCATAATACTATTTAAACTTGCCATAGTTGGAATTTCGTACTTTTTGGTAAGAAGCGAACAGAATTTCATCATAATAGCTGGACCAATTGTAATACACTCGTTAATTTTCTCACGTTGTATTACCTCTTCCATACCTTCTGTAATCAAACCTTTTTTTCCGTATGATCCGTCATCAGTCATAATGATTACCTCATCGGAATGTTTGCGCATTTCATCTTCTAAAATTAAAAGATCTTTATTACGCGCAGCAAGAACAGTAATTACCTTATTTCCCGCTTTCTTATATCCTTCTACAATTGGTAATAGTGGAGCAACTCCTACACCACCACCGCAACAAAGTACAGTACCTACATTATGAATCTCGGTTGGTTTACCTAACGGACCAACTAAATCTGTAACGCAGTCACCTACTTCAAGAGCACATAACTTTTTAGAAGAAACTCCCATTTTCTGTACGATCATGGTAATAGTTCCTTTCTTAATATCTGCACCTGCAATGGTCAGAGGGATTCGTTCTCCTTTTTCGCCAACTCTTACAATAACAAAGTTACCTGGTTTGCGTGCTTTAGCAATTAAAGGAGCTTCAACTACAAGTTTTACTACTTTTTCTGAAAAATTTTCTTTTTCAACGATCTTGTTCATTACGTTTTTTAATAAATGAATGAAAAAACTAAACAAAAACTGACTTATTAATAAATGGAACTAGCTTATTCGCAATCGTTTCCAATCTTAATAATCAGTACTTATTTCTATTCCAAATGTAAAAAGAAGTGGCATACCTACCTACAACAAAAAAAGTATTTTTAAACAGTTTTTTAGTTTAGGATAAATCTAATTAAACCCTTAGATTCTCAGCGGTTTCGACAATCACCTCTTATTGCATCTAATGAATCCGTAAAATATAGCATTACAACTACTTATGCAAAAAATAAATAGGTAATTACATTTCTCATCTCCTATCAAGAATAAGTCGAGATTAGAGAGTAAAATAAGCCAGCCTCTTTATCATTTCATTTGCCAAAATGATTTTATGACAAAATAGTTCATCTGCTTTGCTTCAGTTTGAAGCAAAGCAGATAAGTGTTTATTTAAAAAAAGCACTATTCTTTTTCCTTTATATAAGGAATGAACTTCTTTCTAGACTTAAGTGCAAAAGTATTTTTATATAAAAAGGGCATCCATATTATAAGGACACCCTTTGTTTTCGTAACACATTAACTTCAATTAGAAATCAATTTTTGTTCCTTCGTAACAAGCTTGGTAAATTGCCTTAATTTCTTCAAATTTTGGTTTACGAGGATTGAATAATGTACATGGATCATCCATAGCATTCTGCGTAAGCGTATCTAACTTCGCATCCCATTCTTCCTGGCTGATACCATACTCTTTAATAGACCCTACAACACCTACTTTAGAACGAAGATCTTCAATTTCTTGTGCAAAATCTTCAGCATTTGATTTACCAAACAATTCAGCCAAATCATCATACTTATCAGTAACTTTTGAATTGAAACGAGCTACATTAGGCATTAAGATTGCGTTACCACATCCGTGAGGAATACCGAAAGTACCACCAATTTGGTGAGACATAGAGTGAACAATTCCTAACCATACATTAGTAAATGCCATTCCTGCCATACATGATGCATCGTGCATTGCTTGACGAGCTTCTTTGTTGTTTGGCTCAGCGTAAGCTGTTGGTAGATTTTCGAATACCAATTCGATAGCGCCTTTAGCCAAAGAATCGTTGTAACGATCAGCAATATTTGAAACGTAAGCTTCAACCCCGTGGCTTAATGCATCTAAACCAGTATTAGCAGTTACGTGTGCTGGCATACTTTCGCAAAGCTCACCATCAACAATTGCAACATCAGGAGTTAACTCGTGAGAAACGATTGGATATTTGGTTCCTTTTTCTTTGTCAGTAATAACAGAAAGACCAGTAATTTCGGTACCAGTACCACTAGTTGAAGGAACCGCTACAAAGTAAGCTTTGTTACGCATTTTCTTCACTGCAAATGGAGCTGCCAACTCTTCTAAAGTTGATTCAGGATACTCGTAGTATACCCACATCGCTTTTGCTGCGTCGATAGCTGAACAACCACCCAAACCTACAATAACATCTGGTTGCTCTTGAGTAAAGAAATCAGCACCTCTTTTAACTGTATCGATAGATGGATCTGCCTCAACACCCGAGAATACTACTGAAGAAATTCCTGCTTCTTTCAAAAAGTCTTCAGTTCTTTTTAATGAACCATTTGCTCTTACCGAGTTACCACCAATTACGATAACTGCTTTTTTCCCTTTTAATTCTTTTAAATTTTCAAGACTTCCCAATCCGTGGAAGATCTCTTTTGGTACGATAAATTTTGCCATAACTTTTTATTTAATTTGGTTTTTATCAGTTCAAAACAATAATTCTACTGAAAGCTCTTTTCAGTCTTGAAGCATTGTTAATGATTACGCTGACAAAAGTATGGCAAGTCTCCTTCAGCATGCTTACTGAAAAAGTTCATTCGATTATTAAAAAAGGTCAAAATGAAAATTCAATGACTTTTTTAAGAATTAATCCTCCCAAAAAGTCAAATAAATAAAGGATACTTTATTACTTGAGAATTTCAATTGGACTAATTCCAAACTTATTCTTGAATGCAATACTAAAGTTAGATAGGTTGCTGTAACCAAAATCAAGGTAAATATCCGAAGCTGTAACATCACCTTGCAGCAAAAGTTCTTTTGCCTTTTTGAGTCGCTTATCCTGTAACCATTTGCCTGGTGAAACTCCATATTCTGAAATAAAATTACGCTTGAATGTTGAAAGACTCATATTACACAAAAAGGCAATTTCCTCTAACTTTAGATTCGAATATGCATTGCTCTCTATCACCTTTTTAAATGGGGAATGTTCTTTAGATATCAATGAATGAAGGTACAATTCAAACTTCTCTCCATATTTTCCAATAAGATACAACATGATTTCTTCGAACTTAATGGAAAGCAGGTTTTCGTTAAAAGTTGAAGGCATGGCTGCCATTCTGGAGAGCGTACCGATATACGAAGCGATATATTCATCATTCTCTATCACAAAAAATGGCACTTCCTCTTTTAACTTCCCTTCTTGAATAGGATATTTCTTCAAGAATTCCTTTAATCTATCTTCAGAAAAGAAAAATAGCTTACAATAATAGATATCATCATTGTCCAAAAGCTCTGTCCATAGCCAATTTCCCTCACGTATTAATAAGGATTGTTCCTTATTCACCATTACTGATGCATCGGCAAAATGAACCTGTTTTTTACCTATCTGCAAAAAACTAAACATGTTCATGCTTAAATTGACCTTGCTTTTAACTACATCACTGGTCATTTTAAAATCATAAACAAATAAATCTTGCTCTCGACTATCCGATTGAATATATATTTCTGGAATATTTGCTACCGACATGCTAACTCGATTAAATAAAGAATCTGAGACAAAAGTAATTCATTTTCTCATAAGTATTCAACAATAAAGTGCAATCTACATTTTATGCTATCTTTGAATAACCCAAACTTTAAGCAACTCAAAATGATACAAGAGAACAGAGACCATATTGAAAACCAGATAAAAGAAAAGATTGAAAAACTGGAAGTTGAAATTGTTACACTAAAAGATTTAACCCAACCCATTTCTCCGGATTCTGCCATTGGACGAGTTAGCCGAATGGATGCCATTAATAACAAAAGTGTAAACGAGGCCGCATTACGCAAGAAGAAATCCCAATTAATTGCTTTAAAAGAAACAGTGAAAAACCTGGATGACCCTAATTTTGGAAAATGCATGAAGTGTGGTGCCGAAATTCCTATCGGAAGAATCATGATCATGCCCGAAAGTAAAAAGTGTGTTCGCTGTGCAAGCAGGTAATTATTCCGTAACTTTAATAGTGACAAACTCTTTCATCTAACTCAAACTTTTTAAAAATGTGCGACAGTTGCTGTTTTTCCGGAGTTGGCATGATCATCATGATCGTTTTCTCGATTTTGATTTTCCTTTTGCCATTGATCGCTTTAATAGATATTGTTAGAAATGAATTTACAAACTCGAACAAACTAATTTGGGTTCTGGTGGTATTGCTGTTCCCATTTTTTGGTCCAATTCTTTATTTTATATTTGGACTGAAACAAAAAATTAGAAAATAAAGTATGATTACCTCAATTCTATTTAATATTTGGCTACTACTTAAAATAGTAGCCATTCTTCTGCCTATTGTTGCAATAGTAGATATCCTCAAAAGAAAATTACTGGGAATCGACAAATTAATTTGGATTCTACTGGTAATCTTCATTCCGATTATTGGCTCCATTATCTATTTTTACGACCGCATAAAACATCGAAAGAGAAAATAGGTATCTTTGCAGTTAGCAGTTACAAAGTTCGGAGATAATTAACCTCCTACCAACTTTATACTTATTACTTTAAACTTTATCCTTTTTGTTATGGCTAAAAAGAAAAAAAATATCGTATACTCAACCAATCCAGATTACAACTACGAATACGAAGAAAATTTTGTAGAAGAAACACTTCCCCCTAATCAGCAAAAACTAAAGGTTTTACTAGATAAAAAACAGCGCAAGGGTAAAGTAGTTACTTTAATTGAAGGTTTTGTTGGCAGTCCTGATGATTTAAAGGATTTAGGAAAAATGCTAAAATCGAAATGTGGTGGCGGAGGATCTGCTAAAGATGGAGAGATTTTGATTCAAGGCGATCACCGAGATAAGATTATGGATATCCTAAAAGCAGAAGGTTATCAAGTAAAACGCGTTGGTGGATGATGCTTCGACTTCGCTCAGCAACCTTATTACGACTCCGCTCAGCAAGCTATCTAAATCTATATATCAAATGATTAAAAACCCCGAAATCCAAGGATTTCGGGGTTTTCTTATATCATCTTACAAAGCTTACATTTCTTTCAAACAAGCTTCAATGTTCTTTTCAATTCTTTCTTTAACGCTAGTAGCTTCAGCTTTAACGAATTTCTCACCAATAATTTGCTCGTACAACTCAATGTAACGCTCAGAAATTTGGTTAATTCTCGCCTCATCCATTTCAGGAACTTCTTGTCCTTCCTTACCCTGGAATCCATTTTCCATTAACCACTCACGAACAAACTCTTTCGACAATTGTTTTTGAGCTTCGCCATTTGCCAAGCGCTCTTCGTAACCTTCAATGTAGAAATAACGAGATGAATCAGGAGTATGAATTTCGTCAATCAAGTAAATTTTACCATCTTTCTTACCGAACTCATATTTTGTATCCACCAAAATCAAATCTTTTTCAGCAGCAATTTCAGTACCTCTCTGGAACAATTCCATTGTGTACTTTTCAAGAGCTTCGTAATCTTCTTTACTCACGATACCTTGTTCTAAGATCTCTTCTCTTGAGATATCCTCATCGTGCCCTTCTAAAGCTTTGGTTGTAGGTGTAATAATTGGTTTTTCGAACTTTTGGTTTTCAACCATTCCCTCAGGAAGTGGTACACCACATAATGTTCTTTTTCCAGCTTTGTATTCTCTCCAAGCGTGTCCTGTTAGGTAGCCACGAATTACCATTTCAACCATGAATGGCTCAGCCAAATGACCAACAGTTACCATTGGATCTGGAGTAGCAATTTTCCAGTTTGGAACAATATCTGCAGTTGCATCCAAGAAGCGCTCTGCAATTTGGTTCAAAACCTGACCTTTGAAAGGAATTCCCTTAGGCAATACAACATCAAATGCCGAAATACGATCAGAAACAACCATTGCAAGATATTCGTCGTTGATATTATAAACGTCTCTTACCTTACCCTTGTAAACATTTTTCTGATTCGGAAAATTAAAATCTGTTTTAACAATAGCTTCTTTCATTGCTCCAAAAAATTCAAATAATTTATAAAACGGTTTAAATTAAGCTAAAAGCCAAAAGTTGTTAGCCATTAGCCAATAGATATTTCAATTAGTTGCGAAGATAGATAAAAGTAAAATTGTAAAAAAGAACAAATATGGAATTTGTTACAGAAAATTCACCTTGAATTTATCCTATAGGGAAAACCCTAATTATTCAATAAGTTGATGCAAAAATACAACCCAATCTGAATTGATAATTGTTCATTATTTACTGATCACTGTCCTTCTTCTTCTCTTCCAGTTTCTTCTCTTTTATCTTTTGTTCTATCCTATCGTCTTCTTTCTCGTAAGCTGCAACAATTTCCTTTACCAAACGGTGGCGAATAATATCCGAACTATCGAACTCCACCATTGCAATTCCCTTAATCTTTCGAAGAATTCGGAATGCCTGAATCAAACCTGATTGTTGTTTGCGAGGCAAATCAATTTGGGTAATATCACCGGTAATCATAAACTTACCACTGGTTCCCATACGAGTTAAGAACATTTTCAACTGTTTGGTAGTTGTATTTTGTGCCTCATCTAATATTACAAAAGCATCATTTAAGGTTCTACCTCGCATATAGGCCAAAGGTGCAATTTGAATAACCTCAGCTTCCAAATAATCAGCCAGTTTTCTTGGCGGAATCATATCCAACAAAGCATCGTAAAGCGGTTGCAAATACGGATCAATCTTTTCCTTTAAATCGCCAGGAAGAAAACCAAGATTCTCTCCAGCCTCAACAGCTGGACGACTCAATATAATACGCTTTACCTCCTGATTGCGCAGAGCTTTAACCGCCAAAGCAATTGCCGTATAGGTTTTACCCGATCCTGCAGGTCCTACAGCAAACACCATATCGTTTTTAGCTGATTTTTCTACCAGCTTACGCTGATTGGCTGTTTTGGCACGAATAATTTTCCCATTGTTCCCAAAAATAATTACACTTTCAGGATCATCAGGGTCTTGAATGCCTGGCGTATTTTCAAGAATGATTCTTTTGATATTGGCAAGAGTAAGAACATTGTACTGGTTGTAGTGTTGAATCAACAAATTGATTTTATCCTCGAATACCTCAAGTATTTTCTCCTCTCCGCTTGCGATAATTTCATTTCCTCTGCCCACAATTCTTAGCTTCGGAAACAACTCCTTTACCACTTCAAGTTTTGCATTGTTAATTCCATAAAATTCAAGAGGGTCAATTACCCCTAAAGATATACTCTTTTCTATCATATAGTTTTTTCAATATTCATTACATTTGAGCTCACAAATTAGTTATTAATTCTGATTTGTAAACTCCTTACTAGTGAAAATTATTAAATAAAATTCCAATGATTATCCGATTTGTAAAACTTGAAATCCGAAAGGAGCATATTGAGGATTTCAAAATCCTGACAAAGAATGAAAAAGCTGATATTTTGGCCTTCGAAGGATGTTCTTACCTACAAGTTTTACAGGATCAAAACAATTCTTCCATCTTTTTTACTGTGAGTCATTGGGAATCCGAATCAGCATTAAACATTTATCGAGAATCAGATTTTTTCCGTGGCAACTGGAGCCAGGTAAAACAATGGTTTGCCAACAAACCACAAGCTTGGAGCCTTGCCTAATTACAGGCTTCTTCTCTTATCAAAACCATTTTTCAATCCTATTTTCACTACAACTTAAATTTACACCCACAGCAATTACTGTACAATAAATTTAAGCGCCTCTCCATAACTTTTAACAAAAAAAATACGTAAAGTAATTTGCAGAAATCATAAGATTGTTATTATTTAGCTATAGAAAAGCAATATCTACAATTAGCACCACAACTACAAAACCAATTTATATTACTTATGACTAAAGACATTAACCACATCAAACAATTCTTTTTCGCAACTAGTATAGGATTTATATTTCTACTTGCAAGTTCCCTTACCTGGAACATACAAGAAGAAAAAAAGACAACATATGAGTTAGCAAAGGTTGAAGCAAAAGGAAATCATAATAAAGATCTATCTTTTCGACGATGGGCTGCAACGCATGGTGGTGTTTATATTCCAATTACCGAGAAAATTACTCCGAACAAATACTTAAATTTTGTTCCCGATAGAGACATTACAAGCACAACTGGCAAAAAACTAACTTTAATCAACCCGGCCTATATGACCAGGCTTGCATTTGAAATTAGTGAAGCTGAATCTGGAGAAAAAGGACACATAACCAGTTTAAATCCAATACATCCTAAAAACAAACCAGATGAATGGGAAATTAAAGCATTAAAATTGTTCGAAAACGGAGCTAAGGAATACAGCAGCGTTGAAACCATAGACAATAAAGAATACTTGCGTTATATAAAACCTCTTTATGTAGAAAAAGGATGTTTGAAATGTCATACTGAGGAGAAGTATCAGTTGGGAGACATTCACGGTGGAATTAGCGTAGCCATTCCTATGGAAAGGTATGATGCCATATTAAATTCTAAAATACAAGATTATGCCTATTCGCATGTTTTAATTGCCCTAATGGGATTATTTTTAGGATGGCTAGCCTATCGAAGAACTTTACATTCGGTAAGAGAGAAAAACGAATCACAACACAAAATAGCTGTTAACGAAGCCTTGTTAAGAGAAAAAAACAGAGAGCTTATCACTGCAAAAGATAAAGCTGAAGAAAGCGATCGCTTAAAAACAATTTTCCTTCAAAATATGAGTCACGAAATCAGGACTCCAATGAATGCCATTCTTGGTTTTTCATCGTTGATTCCCGACGAATTTGATAATAGAAACAAACTAATTGAATACACCAGTATCATTAATCAAAGAGGAAATGACCTTCTGTGCATCTTGAATGATCTTCTTGACATTTCAAAAATTGAATCAGAAAAAGTAGAATTACATATTGAACAGTTTGATTTAAACTCTCTATTAATTGAAGTACAATCTGTTGCTTTAGCCCTGCAAAGCAGGTACGAGAAATACCATATTAATGTAATATTTCCAATAAACTTCGATAACGAAAACATTGTTCTTTGCAGTGATAAAGGAAGACTAAAGCAGGTGTTTGCCAATTTAATTAGCAATGCCTTTAAATTCACACAAGAAGGAAGCATTACTATTGGCTATTACCTTTCAGCAAATAAAATTTACTTTCAAGTTGAAGACTCGGGCATTGGAATCCCTGGAAAAGAATTAGAGAATGTGTTCAACCGTTTCACCCAAGTTGAGCAAGAAACCACACGTACTCACGATGGAACAGGCCTGGGTTTATCCATTGTAAAAGGAATTCTACGTCTTTTAAACGGACAAATAGATGTTGAATCAGAAGAGAATAAAGGCAGTAAATTCACCTTCTACATCCCACTACAAAATGCTGATTCCGAACAAGGCCAACAACAAAAATTGCAGTTTGAAGTGTAAATGCAATGTAACAGTCACAAAATCCAATAGTCAAAAGGTGAATCCTTAAGAATTACTGAATACTGGTCACTCTTGACCTTATATACTCTTCGCAAAATATACCTCCCCAGCTTGGGGAAACCCCATCCTATTTTTTGAAGTGCTTCCCCAAGCTGGGAAAGCACTTTATTTTTTCATTTTACGTTTTCCCAAGTTGGGGAAGGCCTTATTTTTCAGAATGGGATTTTCCCAAGCTGGGGAAGCACCTCTTTTTCTCATTTCGAGTTTTCCCAGCTTGGGGAAGCACCTCTTATTTTCATTTCGAATTTTCCCATCTTGGGGAAGCACCTCTTATTTTCATTTCGAGTTTTCCCATATTGGGGAGAGGCCCTTTTTCTCATTTCGAACTTTCCCAGTTTGGGGAAGGCGTTTTTTTTCAAAACTGGCTTCCCCAAATTCTCATTTCATATATATATTTAATTGACTATAATCATTTAACCCACCAATACACCCATCTTATTCTCTTCTTACCTCCCCTATTACTTCTTATATTAAATCACACAATTAACCCCATTAAAGCTACATTTTAACTGACAAAAGGAATTTTCTTTTAAAATTTTATTTGATTTTATGATTCCTTTACAATATTTTTTCATACATTAGTTTTGACATAAAAAACAACCTACAAACCCAAAAGCTTATTTTATGTATCTAAAGATCAATTTTCACAATCTCCAGAACATGGAGTTGATTCTGTTCATTAAATCATTTATTGAGATAATTGCCAAAGCCGATCCTGAGCTTCTTAAAGTAAAAGCCCAATACGATGCTTTGCTAGCCATTTTCACTGAAATGGACACATTCTATAACCCAGAACTGGCCAACAAGCTAACCAAGTTGATTCAAGAGTTAGATGGTAAAAGAGACCAAGCACTGTCTGGTATTATTGATGTATTAGAGGCTTACCTGAAACATTACGACCCTGCCACAAAATTGGCTGCCGAAAGTTTGCTTCATTCTATTGACAATTATGGCGATCAGATTGGCAATTACAATTACATTAAAGAAACTGGTACAATTAGAAGTATGTGTACCCGTTGGAAAAACGTTGATGAACTTACACAGGCACTAACAAAACTAAACCTAACAGCGTGGACCAATAAATTAGAAGAATTCAACACTCAATTCGACGCTCAATACATGGAGCGAAATGAATTGGATGCCAAATCGCCTGACATTACCATGGTTGAATACCGCAAACAAAGTTACGAAGCTTACAAAGCAGTATTAAAATATATGGAAGCCAATGCCTTGTTAAACGGTGTGGAACCATATACTGAAGTAAACAAGAGCATCAATCAGATGATTGAAAAATACAACCTGGTAATCAAAACCAGAATTAGCAAAAAAGACGAAACTGAAGTTCCTGAAGAGTCAACTTCCGTAGATTAGTAATAATTACTTACATGCAATTTGGAACTACCCCGAGAGGGGTAGTTTTTTGGTTGAATCTGTAAAATTAACCAATCGCAACACATAAGTTAATTTAATACCAAACACTTTACAACACATTAATTTTACTCCAATGAAGATTTATGAAAAAATAAGGCCTTTTCTATTCTTAAAAAGAGACAAGAAGTCGGTTCATTACAAAAATCTAAAAGATGGCGATAAAATCGAAATTGATGGGAAAGAATATGTGAAAGTAAGACTTCAATTGGTAGATAGCTTGGATATGGATTCTGCAAAATCAATTGATAACCTGGAAACTGAAAACAGTTTACTTACCGAGCAAAATAAAGAATTGATAGCTAATTTTGAGGAACTAAATATTAAAGCATCTTTACTCGAACAATTAAACCACAACTTAATAAACCACAGCCAACCTAATTTTTCACGAATAAAAACTCTTGAAAACAAAGTTAGTGAACAAAAAAAGAGAATTGACAAGCTACAACTATTATCGAAACGACATAAAGAAAACATCCTGAGATTAAGCATTAAGCATACAGATCTTAAAGTAAAGTTAGATAAGGAAAAACGAAAAGTAAAAGAGCTGAAAGAATACAATCTTCAAAATGAAGCAAATCAAAAGTTAATTTCAAAATTAGAATCCCTCAACAATAAAGTAATATTATTGGAACAATTGAATAAAAACCTGGTAAGTACTGATAATAAAGAAGCATGTAGATTAAATAAACGAGATGCTACAATTACCAAGTGCAATAAGGAAATCAACAGACTAAATAAACTAACTGAAAATTATAAATTTATTGAAAAGGAAAATGAAAGCCTTAAAATAAAGCTCGCTAAAGAAAAATACAAGGTAACAGAATTATTAAAACAATTACAAGCCCATATAAAATATGAACAGGTTAAAAATACAGAAGAAAGCCTGTATTAAATCCATTGTTCAAAAAATAGGGTTTAAATAATAACGAACAATTTCACTATCTTCAACTTTCATCAATCATAAAGTCCTAATGATCCTATCCTACAAAACCGAACGCCTTCCCCTTAACTTTTTTATGCTGGGCATTAGCTTACTTTTAATTGGGATTGCCTTAAGTATTAGCGAAGGTTATCAAGGAATACCAGCCATCATTCTGTCCATCCCTTTCTTATTTACCCATTCGGGTTTATTGATAGATGCAGAAAACAAGCGATTCAAAAAATACACAGGCTTATTGGGGCTTCGTCTTGGTTCTTGGTGCGATTTATCGAGAGTCACACATCTGCAAATTATTCACACACGTGAAACCAAAGGAATGGCAGTACTTTCCATAGCCCGAAACGAAACCAACGTGGTACAAAAACTTCTCCTCATGATGCCACATGAAAGAATTGTTTTGGTATCGGATACACATGAAAAATTGGAACCTATGGCAAAAGAAATTGCAACGGAATTGGGGCTGGAATTGATGTTTCCGAAGAATTAAATTCCAATCTCCAAACCAGCCTGATTTTTTTGGACTTTGGACTTTGGGTTTTGGGATTTGGAATTTGTACATTTGATCTTCGATTATCAAATACACAAGTATGGACAGAAAACTAAAAGCCTTTGAGCGCTTATTGGATATAATGGATCAACTTCGCGAAGGTTGTCCCTGGGATAAAAAACAAACATTCGAAAGCCTTAGAACCCTTACCATTGAAGAAACCTACGAGTTAGCCGACTCCATTCTTAAAGGAGACAAGCAAGAAATTAAAAAGGAATTGGGCGACATTTTGCTACACATTGTGTTTTACGCAAAAATTGGCTCGGAAACCAAAGATTTCGACATTGCCGATGTTTGCGATGGCATTAGCGAAAAGCTGATTTATCGTCATCCACACATTTTTAGCGACACCAAAGTTGCCGATGCCAAAGAAGTGGAAGAAAACTGGGAACAGTTGAAACTAAAAGAAAAAGGTGGTAACAAATCGGTACTCGAAGGAGTTCCTCAGTCTCTGCCTGCCTTGGTAAAAGCAAACCGTATTCAGGATAAAGTACGTGGTGTTGGTTTCGATTGGGACGAAAAAGAACAGGTTTGGGAAAAGGTGAAAGAGGAAGTAAACGAGGTGGAAAGCGAAATCCGTAAAGGCGATCAGGATAAGATGGAGCAAGAATTTGGCGATTTGTTCTTCTCTTTAATCAATGCAGCGCGTTTGTATGGCGTTAATCCCGAGAATGCTTTGGAAAGAACCAATCAGAAGTTCATGAAACGATTCAATTACCTTGAAAGCAAAACCCTTAAACAGGGACTAAACCTAAAAGAGATGAATTTGGAAGAAATGGATGAGATTTGGGAAGAGGCAAAGCAATTTGATAAGTAAGAGTTGCAAGATTCATACTACAAGAAAACAGCGCTAAATTGAATTAACAATTTAGCGCTGTTTTTTGTTTTAAAACTTTTAACTTTAGACTTCAACACTTTTAACTTTCTCTATGAACATTCTTCAAATCATACCGGGTTCGGGTGGCAGCTTTTATTGCGGCAATTGCTTACGCGATGACAAATTCTATTTGGCAATGAAAAAACAAGGACATCAGGTAACCAAATTGCCCATGTACCTTCCCCTGTTTTCGGATGAACATGATCTGAATGAAATTCCTGTTTTTTATGGAGCCATCAGCATTTATTTGAAACAACTCTACCCTATTTTCCAGAAAGCTCCTGCCTGGGTAGACAAACTTCTCAACTCGAAACCCATGCTTAAATTGGCTGCGAGTATGGCAGGCTCCACCAGCGCGAAAGGCTTGGAAGAGATGACCATATCCATGCTAATGGGTGAAGAAGGCAAGCAGAAAGAAGAGCTACACCGAATGGTAAGTTGGATGGCAGAACACCTGCATCCAGATGTACTGCATTTATCAAATGCTTTGTTGTTAGGTTTGGCTCCAAAGCTTCGAGAAGTATTTCCCGATGCTGTAATTGTTTGTTCCTTGCAAGATGAAGATGTTTGGGTGGATGCCATGAACGATTCGTTCAGAAACAAAATCTGGAAATTAATGAGCGAGAAAGCTGAAGCGGTTGATGGTTTTATTGCAGTTTCCGATTTTTACGCAAAAGTTTCATTGGAGAAGATGGACATCCCTGAAAGCAAAGTTTTCATTAATCACTTGGGAGTTGAACCAAGCGAGTACCAGGTAAAAGCATTTGAAGAAAAACAAAGAAATATAGGATACATCTCAAGAATGTGTGAAGCCAATGGCTTCGACATCATGATAGATGCATTCATTCTTCTGAAACAAGACAAAGAGTTTGAAGATGTTCAACTCATTTTAACGGGTGGATCTACCGGCGATGACAAAGGCATATTGAACGAAACAGAGAAAAAGCTTAAAAATGCTAAGCTTTGGAATGATGTAGAATTCCATGAAGATTTCGATGGAAGCGGACGCCACAATTTCTTTAGCAAAGTACAAATGATTTCTGTACCGGTACGCAATGGTGAAGCTTTTGGCTTGTATCTCCTGGAAAGTATGGCATCAGCTGTACCAGTGGTGCAACCCAAACTTGGGGCATTCCCTGAAATCGTTGATAAATCGAAAGGTGGAATCATTTACGGGCACAATAGCAAAGAAAATCTTTGCGATGCTTTAAAAATCTTATTAAGAGATCAGAATCAACTGAAACAACTCTCCTTAGATTGTAGAATTGGTGTGGAAAATGAATTCAACATCGTGAATCAAACCCAAAGCCTTCTGAACATTTACAATCAACTCAAGAGAAATTAATTTTCTAAATCAATCATATCTACTCTTTCTTAAAAGAGAATTGTATAAAATACAAAAGGCCGATCAGTTGATCAGCCTTTTGTTATTAGTAGTATAAAAATCGTTTTATCTTATGCGTTGCTGTTTTTTGAAATGGATCAACATGTGCAACCACCATCTGAACCTGTGAGAACTTGTTAACTCGAGAATTCACATAAACCTGCAATTCTTCTATCAGTTCGTCAACAGTATGATCTACATAATCTTCCACCTCTTTTTTCAGATATTTGTATTGTTGCTCAAGCTCTTCGTAGTTAAAGTGAACCATTGCCACCAACTTGCCTTTTTTCTCCACTACAATCGACTCAACAACATGCTTAAAGTTGTTGATTACTGATTCAATCTCTTCCGGGTAAATGTTTTCCCCACTTGCGCCAACAATCATATTCTTTAATCTACCTTCTATGTACAAGTAGTTGTCCTTGTCCATTTTGGCCAAGTCTCCAGTTTTAAACCAACCATCTTCGGTTAGAACCTCTTTGGTTTTCTCTGGCTCTTTGTAATATCCCATCATCACATTATCACCTTTGGCCCAAACTTCACCAATTTGAGTTACAGGATCAGGATTGTGAATTTTCAACTCTACCCCCATTAATGCTGGTCCTGTAGATTGATATTTGGTCTTCGACGGACCAATCCCCGCCAACAAAGGTGCTGTTTCCGTTAATCCATAACCTATTGCATAAGGAAATTTAGCTTCGCGCAAAAATCTTTCCACATTCGAATTCAACTTGGCTCCACCAATTCCAAAGAAGGTTAATTCTCCACCAAAGGTTTGCATTAGCTTTTTACCTGCTATGGCATTTAATCTTTTGCGGAAGAAAGGTACCTTATACAAAAATCTTGTAATGGCTTTCGCATTGATAGACGGAAGTACTTTCCCCTGGTAGATCTTCTCAATAATCAGCGGAACTGAAAACATCACAGTAGGCTTAACTTCCTTAAGTGCAGAAATTAACAAAGAAGGAACTGGAGTTTTTCCCAAATAATAGATACATGCTCCAGCAATCATTGGAATTACATAGCCCAAAGTATTTTCATAGGTATGCGATAAAGGAAGTATTGACAAAAATCGATCTGTTTCATCAATTGGATGAATAGTTTTAGATCGAGCGGCATTCGAACAGATGTTCTTATGCGATAACATTACTCCTTTAGAATTACCTGTGGTTCCCGAAGTATATATAATAGCAGCCAAATCATTTTCTTCAACTGCGTATTTTCTTTCAATTTGAATATTAGCATCAAATTTAAAATCTGCTGCATCTTCCCCAATCAATGAGTAATCCTCAATTGCAATTTTATATTGTAGATTCTCTGCTTCTATTTTCCCCAATTTTGGAAGTAGTCCTTTGGAAACCAATACGACTTTTGCTTCAGAGTGCTTAAGGATATTTTCAATTTCACCAATACTAAAATCAGGCAACATAGGCACTACAACAGCTCCCATAAAAACCGTTGCATAATAGGCCATTCCCCAATTGGGCATATTGGTACTTAAAAGTGCTACTTTATCTCCCGGCTTTATTCCGAGTTTCTCATAAAATGCCATTAATGATTTAATCGTAGCATCAACCTCTTTATAAGTAAATGGTTTTTGTCCGACTAAAGCCATTGCATTACAATCACCAAACTTTTGAACTGAATTTTCAAAGAGAGAAGGGAATGTAAATTTATTGTTATTTTCCATTTTTCTGGTCTTAAGGTTTGAGCAATTTCAAGCACTGTGTATAGGCTTTTTAAATGATTTGCTCCCATGCAAGTTATAAAAAATATCATTCGAGCTATCTTTTTTAGGCTTTTAGCACTTCTATGAATTAAATATTCTTTTGTTCTGTTTATCCAAAGCACCCTCTTAACGACCTAATAATAGGGCAATAATCACATGACAAACATTCATTTTTATTCATAAAGATTTTAATCTCACAAATCTTGAAATTATTCTTTTTTTAATACATTTATTGTTCTAATCAAGAAACAACACACCAAGCAAGCAACAAATTGAATGATCCTTTTCACCCATTGATGATTCTTTATACTTGTAAGCACCTAAGACCTATTTAACTATGAAACGTCGTCACTTTATATCACTATCAGCATTAGCCGCACCAATGCTAGCGGGACTAGGAATTTCTTCCTGCAATACTACCACTTCGAGTAATGAAGTTGAAGAACACCCTAATTTTAACGATTTTAAATACAATGAGAAAAGCATCTCAGAACTTCAACAGCTGATGGATGCTGGAAAATTAACTTGTGAAGAATTGGTGATAGAATATCTAGATAGGATTGAAAAAATAGATAAAAATGGTCCCGGCTTAAATTCAGTTATCGATATCAATCATGATGCTTTACCTCTAGCCAGACAACTTGATGAAGAAAGAAAAAGCGGTCTTTTACGTGGTGCATTACATGGAATCCCAATTCTATTAAAAGATAATATAGACACAGCAGATAAAATGATGACAACTGCAGGTTCCTTTGCTTTAGAGGGGAATTTTGCTGATGAAGATGCCTTCATTGTAAAACAACTAAGAAAATCAGGTGCTTTAATATTGGGTAAAACCAATTTAAGCGAATGGGCCAACTTTAGAAGCACACGTTCGTCGAGTGGATGGAGTGGACGAGGCGGACAAACTCACAATCCTTATGTCATTGATCGATCACCTTGTGGTTCAAGCTCCGGATCGGGAGTTGCCGTTGCTGCCAACTTATGTGTTGCAGCAGTAGGAACAGAAACCGATGGTTCTGTTGTATGTCCATCTGGACATAATGGTATTGTTGGTATTAAACCCACCTTAGGAATGGTAAGCAGAACTGGCATTATTCCTATTGCTCATTCGCAAGATACCGCCGGACCAATGGCGAAATCTGTTAGCGATGCAGCTATTCTACTGGAAGTTATGAGCGGAGCAGATCAAAATGACAATATCACACTAAACAAGAAGAACAAAGCATTTAATTACATTGCAAACCTGAAAAAGGATGCCTTAAAAGGAAAACGAATCGGGATTGTTCGAGCAATGATGGGATTCCACTCAGAAGTAGATAAAATCATAGAACAAGCCATTGAAGACATCAAATCAGCAGGAGCTGAAGTAATTGATGTTGAACTGGAAAACCTGAACCAATATGGCAATGAGGAATATGAAGTATTGCTCTACGAATTCAAACATGACTTAAACGAATACCTGAGCAAATGTAAATTCCCTATTGTAAAAAGCCTGGATGACATTATCAAATTCAATGAGCAATATAAGGATCGTGAAATGCCTTGGTTTGGTCAGGAAATACTGGAAATGGCCAACCAAAAGGGTGATTTGAATGAAAAAGAATATCTGGAAGCATTGACAAAAAGTAAAAAGTTATCGGGTGAATTAGGAATTGATTACACACTAAAAAAATACAATGTAGATGCGCTAATGGCTCCTACCAATGGTCCTGCCTGGAATATCGATCTTGTAAATGGTGATCACTACGGCGGAGGAAGCAGTCAACCTGCAGCAGTTTCTGGTTATCCAAACATTACTGTTCCCGCCGGGTTTGTACACAGTCTTCCTATTGGAGTATCATTTTTTGCTGAAGCCTTCTCCGAAGAAAAATTGATTCAACTGGCATACTCTTACGAACAAAACACCATGCACAGAAGAGCTCCGGAGTTCTATTCAACAATTATGCAATAGAGATTCTATTCGACCAAATGATTACAGGGAAACTCTAATTCAAAAGTGGTTCCCTGTCCTTCATGGCTTTCCACTTTAATCTTGCCTTTGTGAATCTGAACCAGCTCTTGAACTACACTCAGACCTAGTCCTGTCCCTCTTTCTCCGCGCAATCCTGCTTTACTTTGCGTAAAGCTCTTCTCTTTAAACAACTTGTTAATTAACGATTCAGACATTCCTATTCCTGAATCTTTTACCTTAATATAAATCGCAGAAAAATTCTTGAAAGCGCTTAAAAATATAGTACCATTGCTTTCTGTATATTTCAATGCATTTGAAATGAGATTCATCAGTACAATCCTTACAATATTTGGATCAATAAAAACCTCATCTATTTCATTTTCTATTTTAAAATCAATTTGATTATTATTCAAATCCGTAGTGTAAAACTCTTTCAATTCGTTAATAATTTCATCAAACTTTACATCTTCTGGTTGAAAATGAATTTTTCCAGACTGCGACATGGACCAATGCAACAAACTTGTTAGTAGCTTCAAGCCTTCAACAGCCGACTGGTTAATGAACCTTGCATATTTTCTGGACTTATCGCAATCTTTACGCTCTATCTCATTGATCAGAAGCTCACTAAAACCGATTAATGAATTAAATGGATTTCTTAAGTCATGAGAGATCACCGAAAACAATTTGTCTTTGGTTTGGTTCATCTCTTCAAGTTTCTTATTCATCCTTTGGTTAGTCCTAAATCGCCAAATTAAAATAGCAATAACCACTATCATGAAGAAAATGACCATGACCAAATTTTGCTCCATCAACTCATTGGTTTTCAACTTCTGCTCTGTAAGAAGCAAATCATTCTGCATATCAAAATTTCGGTCCATTTCATTCATAATCTCGAACTGTTGAACCGATAGTACAGAATCATATTGCACATTAAATTTTTCAAAACTCAAAGTCGCATACTTATAATCTCCTAAAATTTTATAGAAATCAATATACGAATGCGATGCCTCAATAATTTTTGCATTGATACCAAGTTTTAAGGCAATTTTCATTGCAAGCTCCAGTGATTTTTCACCTTCAACCCTCTTCTTTTTTTGGGCATAAACCAGAGCCATCCCTATATAATTATCTACAACGCCAAAGTCATGATCCTGCTTAAGGTTTAAGTCCAATGCATTTTGATAATATTCAAAAGCCTTATCAAACTGGCCCCTTTGATAGTAAATATTTGCCATCCCATTCAAACAAAAAGCAGCATATCTCACTCTTTCCACTCCAACACTCATGGCATAGGATCTCTGATAATATTTCATTGCAGAATCCTTGTCCCCCTTTACCTCATAAGTACGAGCAATTTCCCTGTAAATCGCACCAATACCAACTTCATTTCCCAATTTCCTCCATATTTCTATTGCCTTATGAAAATATTGCAAGGCAAGATCAAATTGTTCCTGCTCCCGATACACCAAACCGATATTAACATACGAATAAGATCTTCCTGATGGATGACTTAACTTTTCAAACATATTAACGGCATATTCCGAGTATCTCATGGAAAGAGGTAAGTTGCCCGTTATCAAATACAAATCCCCTAAATTGTTATAGGAATAAGCTATTTGCACAGAATCTCTCTGAATCAAACTATGTCTCAGAGCGTTATGTAAATTAGGAATCGATTCCTTGGTCCGGTAAAGGTAATGAAGCTCTATCACTCCAATAAAGCCATACACCTTAGGCAATGCTTCCTTAATATCATATTGAATAGAAAGTTCTAAAGCGCGTTTTCCCAAAACCAATGCGGAATCGGAATCACTTACTCTTAGCCGCCAACATTCATCGGCCAAGCGTTGTATTTCTTCCACAACACTCTTTTCTGTGAACAATTGATCCACAGTTTTACCATCCGACTGACTAAAACAGATCAGGATGGTTGAGAAGAATAACACGCACGCAACAATCAGTCGTTTATACAGCATATGGCATAACGATTAAGAATTTCATTTGAGTCAGATCAAAATGAATGATACCCAATACAAAATTAGAATTTGAATTTAATTTTTATTCAAGCTTTGATGTATCGCACTCAATATTTTACTAAAGGAAAAATTTGTACCCTATAATCAAAAGTACAATGAACACTGCCGCCAGCAAAGAATACTTACTGGCAAAATTAATAGTATATCCTAACATTGGATCATACTTGGGAACAAACAATCTGGGATCCTTTCGGTTACAATAAAATGGACCATGCCAATTTCCCAGATCTTTATGCATTTCATCCAATATGTGCTGATCCAGTTTCTGTTTCATAGGAGTTTTAGTTTATTTAGATAGGTATAATCAAAATTAATAATAATTATACAATTGCTAGCATAATTATGGCTAAAAAAGAAATGGCAATGATACACCAGGAATCATTGCCATTTCTCTCATAAATTTCTGCTCTTACCAGCTTTTCAGTCTTACTCCAATATAAAATGTTCTTGGCGATCCTGGCCCATAAACATAGTTGCTATCACGATTCTTTCCACTGTCAAAATCATCCTGGTAAGCATTTGTTATATTTTTAATTCCCCCGAATAGCTCCAAACCGGAATCTACCTGCTTCAACTTAAAGGCATACGATAGCTTAAGATTCAACTCAGTAAATGAATCTGACTTTATATACTCATCAATGGATTGTTCTGGTGCTCCTCCCAAATGAGCCAACAACATAGGTCCCGTATAAACGCTACTAATGGTTGCATTAAACTTAGGCGATGGCATAAAAGACAAGCTCGCATAACCATATTTTTCCGGAGTTCTCAGAAACTCACGCTTGGCTTCCAAACCTTCAATGTTCTCTACAGCCTCATCAAACTTGCTTGATTGCAAAGTGAAACCGGCTTCAAACTGTGCTACTCTATTGTAATTTGCTCTTAACTCCAAAGTGGCTCCTTGTACTTTTGCTCCCGATCCATTTCTCTTTTCGAATCTCTCTCCAAATTCATCAGCTGCCAATGGCTCCAAATAAAAAGCATCATCCAACTTGGTATAGAATCCTTCAAGTGTAAATCCTGCAATCCACTTTTCTGTTGCCTTATCGTAATTAATCGATCCACTCAAGGAGTTCGATCTCTCTTCTTTTAAATCATCAGCCAAAACAATTCTGGAAATTCCTCCGCCTGCAAAGGCAATGTGCATATCAGAATCGAAAGCCTGAGGAGCTCTAAAACCTGTACCCCATGTCAATCGCAGCTGTGTATTGGTTTTGTACTTGTACAACAATGACAAACGCGGACTCAAAATGGCCTTATCAACCAAATTGTGCTTATCCACACGCAAACCAGCAAGGAAATTTAGATTTTTACGCACTTCCCAATCCGACTGGAAAAATCCACCAAAGTTTTTTGTGGTCTGATCTGTACCATAACTGTAGCGAGGAATCGAATCCAAAACATCATCATACACATACTCAGTTCCGACAGTCAATACATTTTTACCACCTAAGAAATCATTCAATCTATGGTTGATCTGAGTTCCAAACTGTAAAGTCGTATTCTCAGTATCACCATAAGGAGGATTGCTTAAATGCAAATCTATCTCATCCTGATCATCAGGATAGATACCTGTATAATGATCTCTCTCGGTATACTGACCTGCCGCATAAGCAATAAAGGAAGAATTGTCCTCATTAAAATTGATCTGGTAATCCAAACCAGCCATTAATACATCATGCGTTCTTTCCTCTGATTGTTTTGCCAAATGAGCTGCTCTATCAACAATTTCGCCCCCATATCGATACTCATGCAAACTGGTAAAACTCAATTCCAATTTCTGATTTTCGCTAGGCTTATAAAATAGGTTGGCACCAAAGGAATTGTTCTTCAATTCAGGCAACTCCGAATAATTATCCCCATTGGCATCGTAGGCATTACGCGTTCTGCGATTCACATAAATGGATGCTCCTGCATTTCTCTTCTGATTCAGCATACTAATGTTTCCATTCATAATCACATCCGATTCTTTTCCATCAATAAATTGGGTAGTCACACCAAAATCGTAGCTTGGTTGACTTGGAATTTTGGTAATCACGTTTACGGTTCCACCAATGGCACTTGAGCCATACAGTGCTGAACCACCACCACGAACTACCTCAATTCTTTCCACCATATTGGCAGGAATCTGCTCCATTCCATACAGTCCGGTTAATGGACTAAAAATAGGACGACCATTGATCAAGATTTGTGAGTAGCCACCACCCAAACCATTCATTCTAAGCTGTGTATAATTACAAGTCTGGCAATCGGTTTCTACACGTAATCCAGGCTGAAAACGTAATCCCTCAGAAATATTACAAGCTTGCACCTGATCCAAGGCCTTACTCTCCAAAACATTCACAATTACCGGCGATTCGGTCTTTCTCTTGAATGTTTTTGTACCGGTAACCACCACATCATCAAGCGACATCACCTGCTCTTTCAATACAAAATTCACTTCTATGGTTTTGCCACTTTCTACTTTTATCTTTTGTTTGGCAATTTCATACCCCATCGATTTGGCTACAAGGGTATGCTCCCCTACCGGCAAGTTTACCAGTAAATAGTGTCCCGTATGATCGGTAGTAATTCCCAATGTTGTACCTTCCAAATAAATACTTACAAAAGGAATGTGTTCACCACTCTGTTCCGATTTTACATCTCCAAAAACATTCGCATCCGTTTTCTGCGCCAAAAGAGTTTCACTAATCCCCAACAAACAGAGGATTACAAATAAGTGTCTTATCATTTTCATTATATTATTATTTTCTTTATTATTCATTATTAATTGTTCATTGTTAACAGATAACTGTTCATTGATTATTGACCTTTGTCATATATATATTGTTCGAAAATTCTTTCGGAATAACAATTTGCCTTCCATGAATCGAAATTTCGGTCAATTGATTTTTACTATACTGTTTGGCCACTTTAATATCATTGCCAATTTCAATCTTGTTATCACAACAGAAATTGTAAAATTCTTCATCATTGCTCACCAGCCTAATAATTCGATACTCCTGTTTTTCCTCTGCCTTAAAAAGCACTGTACTGTCTTTTTCAAAATCAACAAAGCCATATACATTGGGAATGGGATCCCCATGAGGATCGAAACTTGGCTTCTCCAAATAATTCCATAAAATCTCGGACATTCTATCCGATGTAGCATGCTCTAACAATTCAGCTTCGTTATGTATCTCTAACAAACTCATGTCAAAAGTTCGATACAAAAATGTCTCCCACAAACGATGCTTTCGAATAACCTGAAGTGCCAACCTTTCTCCTTTTGGTGTTAATTGTAAAGCCTGGTACTTTCGATATTCAAGCAAATCCTTCTCCGATAACTTACGAGCCATGTCGGTAGCAGCAGCATTACTGATGCCCAAAGCCTTTGCTATAGAGCCAGGTTTAGTATCCCTTGCCTCTAACTTCTGAAAGCAGTAAATGGTTTTTAAAAAATTCTCTGTTGATACCGACATTTAAATAAAAGATTTAAGCATACTTAAATATTAATTCAAATATATTAAAAAACCTTTTATTTAGACTAATTCTACTTTAAGTTTTTTATAAAAAATACGCCAACATTACATTTAACACTTTGCTATTAATCGAAATTTACCTTCCTTTGCATCCCCCTTTTTTAAAAAAATAATTCGAGAGAATTGTTAAACAGAAGTCATCTTAATCAAACAATGCTTTATTAAAACCATGTATTTGTACGTGTTTGTACAAGTTGACTTATCCTGTATACTATAGAATAAAAAAATTGAATTATGCGAGTAAAATTGATGTTTTCATGGCTAATGGTAATGGCCTTGATTTTGGTTTTAAGTTGTAGTAAGGATGAGACAAATCCTGAAGTAGAAATCAAATTAAATCCATCGAACTTTAATATCTCAGTAAAGGATCTTACCTACAATTCTGCTGAAATTCAGTGGACAGCTTCGTTAATTGCAGATGAATCAAAAATTGTGTACGATGTTTACCTAAATGATGAGCTGAAAGCTAAGGATTTGGAGAATTTAAGCTATCAATTTGAAGAATTGGAAGCGGTAACTACTTACGATATAGAGGTAATTGCAAAAAGTACTTATGAAACTCAAGTTGTTGTTTCGTATGCTTTAACGACAAAGGATACCCCAAATCCAGGAGCAATAGCAATGAAAATAGATGAATTATCTACCGATCAAATAAAAGTATCATGGGTGAACTCTGATCCAACTCAAAATTTGTCTTATGCAATCTACCTGGACGATGTCTTAAGAGCCGAAAATTTAACTGTGTCGACTTTTACCTTTTCCGAGTTGGAAGGAAACAAGTTGTATCATATTAAGCTGATTGGAAGAAATGAGTTTAATAAAACAGTTGAAAGTAAACTTGATATTACTACAAATGACTATGCAGAGCCCAGTGATTTTACCCTTTCAGTAGAAAGTGTGACAGGTAATGGAGCAAAAATAGTCTGGGGATCTTCGGAATCTGAAAAGTTGACTTACCGAGTTCTCTTGAATACAGTTGAACATGCTAAAGGCATTGAGGTTTTGGAATATGAATTCACATCTTTGACTTACAATACGCAATATACTGCAACAGTTGAGGCTACAAATGAGCATGGCAAAACCAAAAGTAAACAAATTGAATTTACAACTTTAGAAGCTGGAGTACCTGCTGATTTTATGATCTTTATTGAAAATATCAGTCAGGAATCGGCACTTATTCGTTGGGAAACAACAGGTGATAAAGAGGAGGTGATTAGTTATAAAGTATTCGTCAATGGATTTTTTAAAGGCGAAGCTTTTAACGACAATCAGATTTTATTAGAAAGATTGGAAGCAGGAAAACTTCACCAACTTAAAATAGAAGCCAAAAATGCCTACAATAAAACATTGGAAAAGACCTCTGAGTTCTCGACTCTTGAAGCAGTCAGCTTGTCTGATTTTACTATCAGTTCGCAGGATATAGAACAGACTTCGGCACTTATAAGCTGGACCGAATGTGTGGCCAGTGATGGCAGCAAAGTAAGCTATGATGTATATTATGGAAGCGGATCCATCGCCAAAAGAGGATTGGAGGAAAGGCAGTACAAGGCCACAGGACTTCGTGCTGGTCAGGAGTATACCTACAAGATTGAAGCCCGTAGTGAGAAAGTATTATTGCCACGTACTCAAACCATATCATTTACGACCAAGGCATATGAAGTACCTGGTGAGTTTGAATTAAAAGTTCAGGATATTACAGAAACCCAGGCAAAAGTAAGCTGGACAAATTCAGAATTGCCATCAGGAGGTGCAATTACCTATGAGGCTTATTTGAATGACATAGTTTATACATACAACGCAAGTGGAAATGCTTTTATTTTTAAGAATTTGAAAGCCGAGACCAATTACACAGCCAGAATTGTAGCTAAATCTCAAAACAATACAACACATGAACAGACGATTCGTTTTACAACAAAAGCGGAAGCAGTTCCAGAAGTACAACTTAATGTAGCAAATGTTGGAATTCGATCCTTTGAATTAAACTGGAAGCTAACGGAAAGTCCATCTTACGACAGCTATGAACTTTTTCTGGATGGCAAGTCAATAAAGGCGGGGTATTTTCTAACTTATACCTTCAGCGATCTGCAATCGAACACCAGCTATAAGCTAAAAGTTCTTGGCAAACGTGCGGGCAAAACCTATCAGAAAGAAATCGAAGTAAAAACTTTAGCCTATCCTGAAGCCTTGGATTTCGATTTGGTAATTAACCCGAAATCCTACAATCAGGTTGAGATCAATTTAAATGATTTTCAAGATAAGAATAGAGATCGATTTGAGGATTTCAGTGAAATGACCTACGAAGCCTATTGGAATGGTGCCAAAGAATCATGGGGAGAAGGTGTAACATCTAAAATTGTAAGGAATTTGGAGGAACAAACGCATTACAATTTTCAACTAATTATAAAATATGCTGATGGAAGCATTGCCCTGGAAAAAAGAGCTGATTTTACAACACCCGAAAATCAGGCTCCTGTTTGGAATAGCGATTTGAAAATAAAGCAAACAGGCTTCAGCTTCTTAGAATTGGAGAATAATTTTGCTACTGATGCTGAAAATTCGGATTTGGTTTATACCTACTACGTAAATGGAACTCCTCTTCAGATGAATATTAATTATGGTGGAAACACTAGAGGTACTGGTCAGATTGAGAGTGGTGTAAATACAAATGATAATGAAATTTTATTGACACACCTGGAGTCGGATACAGACTACAGCTTTTATATTGAAGCAAAGGATCCTAAAGGAAAAGTAGGCCGCAGCAATACCATCCAGTTTAGAACTGCTGTTGATGCCAAGGAGGTTTTTAACATCATGGCAGCCATCGAAACAAATGTGAAACAGGTTGGTCCACGTTGGTCAAAAATGGGAAAGGTTTCTTCGATGAAAGAAATACGTATCAATTGGACTATTGATGGGGTTAAGATGGAGCGAGGACAGTACATCGATCCTTCAAAAGTGATTGAACTTGGTGGTGATCATTCTTTGGTTTTAGATTACAGTCCTTTCTTAAAAGAGAATCCAGATGTCAGTTTAAGCTTCACCGTTTTAATAAAATGGATTGACAACGAAGCTCTTGAACAATCGGAATCAACTCAAATTGTGATACAAGAATAAAATATCATGCTTTCAACTATAATGAATCCCGGTCTTTAATTAGATCGGGATTTTTTTAAAGATGATCAAGTATTTCCTTACCTGAGTGACCAAAATTAATTACTTCTTTGAATCATCCTTATAAGGTCGATACAAGGGTTTGTGCTCCACATCCGGACCTTCGGAATCAAACATGATGGCAATACGAGATACCAATGCGGCCAATATCATATATCCGGCAATAATCTGCAAAGCAACCGTAATGTGCCCCAATAAACTGGCAGGGGCAGCATTCATCGATCCAAAGCCCAAGGTAATCATGGTAACCACCGAAAACGAAACGGTATGTAATGCTTTAATAATGGTATCATTGCTGTTCATGTTGGTAATAATTTCTGGGTTGAACCAATAAATACAACCAAATACCAAAGCAAGTGTCGTAAAAATGTACAAGATTCTCCTTGTAGAGCGTCCATAATCCGAAATCTTCCAAAACAGATGAATAAACATATTCTTATACAACCTTTTCATGAAGCTGCCTGTTTTAAACCACTCTTCCCATCGGTTTCTTCTAATGTTGTAATTTAAGGTATCCATAAGACCCGATCGTAATCGTGCCGAGCTCAAACCTACACTTGTAAAAAGCGTACGCTTGTCTACATCAATGGTATCAATCAAGGTTTCACCATCTACAATTGCAAAGGAAAAATTGGCACTTTCAATTTTCGCGTGATGCAGGTCAGTTCCCTCAATGTGTACATATTTTGCACTTGCACCTCTCAAATCGGTACCAATCATTCGGCTTTTCAAAAATTCTGTACCATTAATGGTAGCACCTCTCATGTCGGCCATAGTAAAGTTTGTCTTTTTTGCTGATCCATTGCTAAACCATGCCTTTCGAAAATCCGTATCGCGTAAATCACAAGCATCAAAATTTACCAACGAAAGAAAAGCATAACTAAAATCAGCACAATGAAAATTTATATTACTCAAGTTTACCTTTTCAAAGTTCCTGCTGCTAAAATTAACGCCCTGTAAATAGATTCTCTCGTAATGATTCTGCTCTCTCCATCTATCCCATTCTCCAAAATCACCCTTATCGCTACAAGCAATCAGCAATTCGTAGGCTTTCTTATCTACTTTGGCATCAATTTTATCTTTTTTTGCTGCAGGCATTTCAGCACCTTCTCGTTTCGATAAGTCAATATCAATGAAAAAATTCCTTGTACCAAAAGCATTGGGTATGCTATTGCTTTGAGGTTGCAACTCCTCCATTGTTTCCACCCACTCCTCATTTATCCGATACTTGTACTGGAATGTACCCGATCGCTTAAAACTAATTTTTCGCTCGTAAACTCCATCGCCCTTATCATGTAGCTTCAAAGGAGCCTCTAACCAATTGGTGAAATCGCCCGCTATTTCAACTTTTGATCCTTCCGGGGCTTCAAAGGCGAATAAGATGGTTTTAGATTTAAATAGATTCATGATTTTGGGTTTTGGGTTTTAGTGATTCATTTATTTTCTATTGAATTAATCTTTCTTTCTATGGGTAGCACTTGTAATTTTATCTTTCCAAAATCTTCTTTTAAACGGATTTATCAGCAAATAAGGTATTGGATGATCTCTTACTGCCCAATCCATTTCTAAATCAAAAGTATATGCAAAACAGATCTTACCATCAATTAAAAAGAAGTAGAAAACACAAGTCCTGTATTTCTTGCTTACTTTAAAACAATGTCGATTTTGTATATCCATTTCAAATCCATTCTCTTCAAAAATTCTTTTAAGGATTTTGAAATTAACACTATCCGAATTATCAGTAGCTATTTTTGTAAATTTTAAATCTATAAATTGAAGTAAAGCTGTTAACAATGAAAAACAAACAAGAATAAATAAAAAAATAATACTTGCTTTTGGCATTTCGGAAGCAGAATATTTTGTCCATGTTATTATGAATATAAATATGGCAAATGCAAGCATTCCTATTTGCATCGAAAAATATCTAATAGTCCTAAAAGTGGACATAGGTATTCTTGTCTTTGAAAGTATAATGTTTCGAACTGTTACTTTATCCATTACAAATTAATTCTACCAAACAAACTGCTCTTCTATTCTCTAATCTTTTATTCTAATCTTCTCACAAAACTCCGAAATCTCAGCTTTCATTTCTTCATTTTTATGATCGCACATCCCGTAAATAATTAATGCTAAATCATTTTTTAGAAGTATCAATTGATGATGATGCATGTGATTTACTCCTGCATAACAATCACCAATCTTAGTCAATGCATTCGCACCATCCATCTGACAGTTCTCAGTACTATCTGTTTTAAATCCATACATGCCATGCTTTTTTAATCCATTGATAGCCATTTGAGATACCTGTTCCTGTGTCAAACTCCCATCAAAAGGTGTGGGAGTCAATATGACCATTGATTTTGCTGTCGATCCGTTTTTACCAATTGGTGTAAACACATACATATTTGATGAAAAACCACCAAACTTAAACTTTGTTGACAAGGTATCGACTGTAAAACCAACTCCTTCAAACGGATCAATAACAATCTCCTTGTTATATTTTACCGATAAAATAGTCTCTTTTAAACTGTTTTCAAGCGCTTTATCATTTGCCTTGTGAATAGAAGATATCATTGTTGAAAAAGTAGTATCCCCAAAAACCAAGCTTATAGAATTATAATTCTTATCATCCGTGCTACCAACCATTACCTTTGCTGGATATCCATCTACTTTTGTTTCTTCACATGAAAAAACGTTTATCCCCTGAAGTTCGAACGTTCTTTTATTAAAATCCTTGGCATTGGTATAATAATTACCTCCAACAAGATCCATAATGATGATTCCTTGTTTATCATCCTTTTGAAGTCCAGTAGTTGCAGGCATTAATGAATACCCATCAGGTATACAAATCGAAACCCTTGTTCTGGGAATTTTGCTTTGCTTTTTTTGTCCAAAACAACAAGTATTAAAAATTACAATTAGAAAGAACAATGGTATTACTCTTTTCATGTTATTTCGTTTTCTTGATTTAAAGTATTGTTATTTAATTTTCATCTTACCTAATGCCATCCAATATTTCAATTGGCATATCTAATTTCATCTTTTTGATCTTATATTTTTGAACTTTCGTTAAATCAGGATCAAAAATTATTTGTCTGGTTTTAAAATTATTTTCTCTAATCCTATTAAATAGTTTATCTACAAAAACAAACCAGTCTGATGACGGTCTTAACAATTGCAATTCTTCATAATCTGTTAGATATGTATATCCATCTGCTAAATGAAAACACATTATTGCTGTTCCCATATCACAATTATCATCTTCTACAATTGCTTTTGGAAAATCAAATCCTTCATCCCAATTATATTCATCAAGTAAATGGTGAAGTGTTTCTTTGTTTATATTCTCCCTATTTTCTAACATTTCAGGACCACTTCGTCTTAAAAGCTCAATCGATTTTAGTGTGAATAATAAAACCCTATAGCTTTACATTATTTAAACTTTATACTACAAATAGTATATTCATTTACATTCGAGCTTTTCAAGATAATCATGCACCAATGGTATTGAACTATCCTTCTCAATTGCTTTATTTAATAATTCCCTGGCCATTTGGTAATCTTTTTTCTTATAATAACAGATCCCCAAATTCCTTACTGCATATACATAGTCTTTATCAATGTTTATCGATTTTAATATATCATCCATACCCTCATCAAATCGATCAAGCATTAACAACGATAGACCTCTATTGTTAAGAGCATAAGCACATTTATTATCCAAATCAACAGCTCTGTTAAAATCAAATATTGACCTTTCATATTTTTCCAATAGTTGATATGAATATCCTCTATTGTTATAATAGACAGAACTCTGATCATTAATTTCTATAGCCTTTGAATATTCCTTAATAGCAGCTAAATGATCACCTTGCATAAACCGATCGTATCCAGCTTGAGCAAATTGCTTTGATAAGTCAATAATATGCTCTCCCATTTCATAAGAATAGTCAACTGATATACTCTTCTTGTTTTTAATCAAATTTATAATGGCCTGACCATCATTATAAACATCTCTACCATCAAGATTTACAACTGGTTTCTTTTTGGGAATAAAATCAATAAAGAGGTCATACACCGATGAAATTAATAATATCATAACCAAAGCCTTAGGGATATCCGGCCATTCATATACAATTGATAAATACGTTAAAACAAATGAAAACACAAAAACAAATAATGGGCCTGAAGCTAATATCACAACTTGTTTGAATATCGATAATTCAGAACTAAATGAGTCACATAATCCACCTGTAAATTGCATAGGACTATATTTAATGAAAATATGCAACCTCCCCATTCTTAATTTTATACAATTTTTCACATCCCTAAATGAACCGATATAAACATTAACATTACCTTTTGTGAATATTAAAGCTGGAATGGCATGACCTATTTCATGCAATGCAATTGTTATTGGTCTCAATATTGCAGAAATTAAGACTATAATATAAATAACATATATAAATTTCATTAATGCCTTATTTATCGATTGGAAAAGTTCCTATTGCATTAGCGCCCTCCAATTTAACAAGAATACATTTTAAACAAAATCTTTACCCTAATAAATTAACATGGAATTTATCAACTTTTCTACATTTTTACCATTTAAAGTCTTTCAGAAAAAAAGCCCCCAATTACTCAGAGACTTTCTATTTTACCATTTAAAGTATAATTTTCCACATGAAGAGCTCACATTAAGAATGGCCTCTACATGGCTAGCTGAGATTTACAACTATTTCTTTATTGCTTTAAAAGTTCCATTGGGCTGAATCAGGCTAATTTCTGTATTATCTTCAGCAAATTTCACCTTATAACCATCTAATCCCTTCAAAAGAAACAAATTCTTATCTGATGCCAACAGTTGATATTCCGGTTGCCCCGCAACAAATAGATACAGTCCTTTATCATCTTTGGTATAAACCTTTATAAGCATACCGGCAACTTCATATTCTCCTTCATATGCCTTAAGTTTCGATATATCCACATCTATGACTTCCGGTTTATGAATGAACTCAATAGGATCCAGACTTGCCTCCAGTTTTAATTTCAAGGATGAAATTTCACCAGCATCATTCGTACTAAAATTAAATTTCAGAAAGCCAGTATCGCTTGTGTCAATGCCATGTTCAGTTACCTCAATTGGATCAAATACATCATAGTGAAAATGTTTTAGGTAATAACTATTTCTTTTTACGTTTGCGAAGAGTGAATCTCCCTTAACCGATACATTGATTGTTCCGTAGCCAGGATGAAAGTAATTTCCCTTGTAAGAAATGTTCTTATGAGATGGCTTGGTGTTTTTTGCTCTTTGCGAATCGGATTCCTTTTTTTCACTGGCTTCTTTTCGTTTCTCTTTTATTTCGGAGTAGTAAGCAAGCCAGTCAAACTTATTCTCAGCCAACAAATAATCCGAAATCATATTTCGAACCATTCTCGGAACAAATGAAGCATTTTGATTGGCCAGAACAACAATTCCAATGCTATCCGAAGGGAAAAATGCTACATTGGCCGAAAAACCATCAATATTCCCTCCATGCTCTACCCTGTAATGACCTCTATATGAAGATATCATCCAGCCATATCCATAATTAGACATGTGAAGATCAGGATTTTCTTTATCAGGTAAACCACCGGAAATTACTGCCTGTGAACTCATTGCTGCCTTAGCATATGACTCTGGTAAAATTTGTTCTCCATTAAATTTTCCATTATTTATCCAAAGCTTCAACCAGTTTGCCATCTCACCTACGCTACTGTTAATGCTTCCTGCAGGAGCCATACCAGCAATACGATAATAATCCATTTTACGATTTACACTATCCTTATAAAGTTCATAACCAATTGCTTTATTTGTACTTTGCTCCAGTTCCTCAATCGATAAATTGGATCGTTCCATTCCCAGGGGATTAAAAAAACGCTCCCTAATATTCTCTTCCCAGCTTTTTCCTGTAATACGCTCAGCAATCACCCCTTGAAGAAGAAACATGAAATTGTTGTAATGCCATTTCTGTCGTAAACCAGTAAAAGGTTCGTGATACTGAATTCTTTGAATTAAACTATCCTTGCTATAGCTTGGAAATAAATACCATGAAACATCATGCCTTGGAATTCCTGTTTGATGACTCATGAGGTCACGTATATTAATCCCATGATCCAATTCATTGCTAAAGAATTTTAGTTCCTTAACATGCTTTATGGGACTATCTTCAAAAGATAACTTCCCCTCATCTTTTAATTGCCCTAAAAGTGCACAGGTAAAAGCCTTTGATGTAGAACCAATGGCCAAGAGTGTATTTTCATTCATGGGAATTTTATTTTCCAAATCCTGATATCCAAAGCCTTTGGCATAAATGGTTTTATCTCCATGTACAACGGCTACAGCAAAACCAGGTGCCTGTGTTACTTCCAGTATTTTTTCGAACTCTTTTTCAATGCCTTTTAATTTATTATCATTTTGTGCAAGCCCTGCAGATACCATTCCAAGCAGGAACATAAACATTATACAATTCTTAAACATAGCTTATGGATTATTAATTTATTATCATGATGATTCCCAAAAACAATTCTTCTGCTCTCATGCAGAATCATCCATTAGAATTACTCACACTAGTTTTTCCCAAAACCATAGATGTAATCCTGGGCACGGATGATGAACAACTTGTCGGAAATGGCAGGAGTAGCCATGCAGGTTTCACCCACCGGGTTTCTTGCAATGATTTCAAATTCAGGTCCTGCCTTCACCACAACCACACCTTTGCTTTCACTGGTACAGTACAACTTGCCATCAGCCGCCACCAGCGATGCAGTTACTGCACTACATTTTAAGTTTTTTCGGTAGATCTTCTCTCCCGTTTGGGCATCATAACAAGTTAGCAATCCGTTATTGGCCATGGTATACAAATAACCATCATAGGCAATTGGTGATGGCATATAAGTCCCTCCTTTTAGGTATCGCCACTTGATAAATTCTCCTGAAGATAAACTATCCGGGATAGAAATATCCCCACGCCCTCCGGGGATGATGGCATAAACCGGACGAACAGGTGGATATCCTCCCGTTACGTAAATCAAATCCTTATACACAACAGGTGTACCCACGGTAACCTCCGAATTTGGTCCCAGTTTCCACAGTTCCTCACCAGTATCCGGATCATAGGCCTTTATGTATTCGGTTCCATTTGTAATCAGCTCATTATGATCTTTTCCGTAATACACAACCGGAGTTCCCCAGGAAGAGATCTCTTCCCGATTGTTTTTCCAAACCTCCTTGCCCGTTGCCAAATCAAAAGCAGCAACATAGGAATCCTTCGATCTGTCGGCCTGAATGATTACAGTATTCTTGTAGATCAAAGGAGAAGCAGCATGCCCCCACTGGGTTTCCGACTCGAAAAACCAACCCGCGTCAAGAATTCCCATATCTTTTCTCCAAATCTCATTACCATCCATATCGTAACACACCAATCCCTCAGATCCATAAAGTGCTACCAGGTATTTCCCGTTGGTAACCGGAGTGGAATTGGCCTGTGTTGCCTTTGGATGGCGCTTCACCTTAGGCACACCCTTATAGGCGGTATGTTCCCAAAGAATATCTCCCTTGCTCTTGTCCAAACAAAAGATCTTCCATACATGATTCGAATTGTCATTTACAGGTTTTACATCACCATATAAACCCACGCGATATTCTGCCGTTGGATCTTCGCCTATGGCCGTAATTACATATACTTTGTCTTCCCAAACCACTGGACAAGCATGAGACAGTCCCGGAATCCTGGTTTTCCATTTCAGGTTTAAACCTTTTTCTGCATCCCATCTTACCGGTGGGTACTGTCCATCACCGTTTCCCTGGCAATTTTCTCCCCTGAAGGCAGTCCAGTTCAATACCTCTTTCACTTCTCCTACCTCATCCTTGTACTCAGACTTTACTTCCTTTTTCGCTACTTCTTCCGTTCGAACAAAATCTCTCTGGTTTTCACCATTGCGAAACTTTACCGCTACAGCTATGTTCTCAACGGTTTTAAACGAGAGTGTAATGCTTGGAAATTCTGCTACAGAAAAAATGTTTAATGAGTCATATTTCAATTCGTAATACTTGACATCATCAAAACTTGCAAATATCTTATTGTCTTCATTTTTGATTCTCAATTGCCCGTCTTTTTCTGAATACAAACCAGCAAACTTCACGTTTTTATCGTGATTATTCACTTTTGGAAGTACAGCTCCTGCATCCTTCAACAATTTGCATAGGTCTGTATTGTTCATCCCTGTTGCAGTTATCAGGGCAGCATTTAATTTATCACTTTCAATTTTCGTATGATCCAACAGTAGTTTTACGATCTCCACATGCTCATTGCGCACGGCAAGCACAATGGCATCATTGGCCCCAGCTACGTTTTTATCCAGCAATAGCTTCACGATATCAAGCTTCCCCTCTCTTACACTAAAAGGCAACAACCATTTGGTACTCAAATCAGCACCATGCTCCACCATCAGCTTTATCATTTCGAAGTTGGTTTCATAAAAAGCCCATTCAAAGGGAGTAGATTGATAAAAACGATCCCTGTTGTTTGGATCAGCACCATGTTCCAACAAGAACTTTACTGCCTCAAGGCTATTTTTCTCCACAGCAAAAGTTAAGGCCGTGGCTCCATATTTCGATTTTGTATTTACATCGGTGCCCTCTTCAATCAACTTGGCAAGAGTGCCAATGTCATTGTTTTTGGCTGCCTTAAAAAAAGGAAGGTTGTCGGATTGTGCATGAGCTGAGAGAAACACAGCTACCATTAGGAAAATGCTTAGGAATAATCTTTTCTTCATTCTTATAGAATTTGTAGTTAGTATTCAGGCCCAATACGGATAAGTACTTCTCACTCTCCTATTCCTTCAACACCATCCTACAAATCATATACTTTCCATATATCAATTGGCATTATATCGTCATATAAATTTATGATATATTTTTCCTTTCCCTTACACTTTCCTTAAAGATTTAGTTTTCAGATATCTATTTGGAACAATTCTATGCTCCGAAACCAATATGATACAAAAGATTTTAATTCATAGAAATTCTTTTCTTGCGAAAGCAGCCTAAGGCAGAGAACCATCCTCACGGCTTAGCAAAGTACTTCAAATTCAAAGTATCTTTCTTAACTGTTACGATATCTCCATTTTTCCGAACCAACATTTTCTTCTCAATTTCAAACGACTTTAAGCTATCTGGCCTTGCAAACTCTTCATTCAAATTTTCAAAAGAATACGAAGAACTTATATTTACAATCGAATCAGAAAATTCTCCCGAATAATAACAATCACCTTCATAGTCAGACCAACCTCCTGCTATAAATTCAAATGCACCTCTTTTCTCCAATAAGGAATCTAAAGTACATATTGCTATAAAATTTGTTATTTCCCCACAATCATATTGTTGCCCATAAATAACACATGGATAAAATTCACCAACATTGGGTTTTACAGCTATAATATAACTGGATTTTAAAGCATATGTTTCGTGTATTTTCTTCCCAAATATGGTAGAATCTAAACGAATTAATTTACTTCTATCAAATTCGGATAACTTAAAGCTAGTCTTATCATTATATCTAGCAACTTCTTTTAATTTACGCCATGATTTCAAACTATCAGGAGGCAAGGTCAGGTCAACAATTGTCTTAAGAGGTAATTTTATGGCATACTTTTTAGGTAAGACTCCATTTATGATATCCACAACTTCCTTAAGCGATTTAGACTTACAATTTTCAAATGACAATTTGGTTTTAAGACCATTTTTAAAATCAACATTCAGCCTCATAAACGAAGCTCGACTTACAGAATAATAACTTTGCTCTTCACAAAAATCTATACTTTCCGCAAATTTATTTTCAATAGTAGCAGATACACTTGCTAACAAATAAGGATCACTTACTTTGTAAACTAAACCTTTCAAAGAATCTAACAATCTAGAAGGTTTTTCAATAACAGATACCGAATCAAGTGTTACCACAGTCTTTTTAAAAGCATACGGCACCTTTTTATATTCAATTATTTCAAAAGATTTGATTCTTAAATTTGATTTAATAGATATCAAATTCTCCAAAGAATCAATTTGTCTTTTTTTAATTAAAGTTGAATCGACACCAATGTTCTCGCTGTAGTTTAAACCTCTTTCAACATTATTCGTGTTCTTTCCAGATTCATTTTTACAACCAACTAGCATTAGTGCAAAAATTAATATTAGGTATGTTCTCATATTCTAGTCAACAGTATTTCACATGAGCGATTTTTCTTCGCTCTTAACAAATGGATTGATAAAGGCTTTTCCATTCATTACATTAATTGCATTAAAGATTGACACCAAAGCACCAATAAGTAATCCTATCATAAAGGGAGTCAACTGATTCACTTTCCAATAAACCCACAAGCCTCCCAAACTGATTCCCAAAATACACACCTGCATACTAAGAACAGCATGAAAATGATGTATCATATCTTTTGTTTTATTTTTTCTCTGACGCCAAAGAATCAAGCTTGGAAAGAAAAGAGGCAACAATCCACTTAAATGCAAAAATCCAAGCCAAGTGTTGTGATTCACTTCCTGATCCTTCTTATCATCATTCGTCTCCTCTACAAATAAGCTGAAATCAACATCTAATGCCTTTGCAATCATCTGAAGTGTATAAGCCCGTGGGTCAACCTCTCCATTCTCAATCCGCTGTATGGTTCTTGCACTAAGCTCAGTCCTCTCAGCCAAGTCTTCCTGAGTTAAACCTTTTTTTACCCTTAGTTCTTTGATAAGTTTTCCTGTTTCCATTTTCATTTCGTTTTTGATTTTGAGTCAAATGTCTGACTGATTAGGGTAACTTTCCAACTACAAAAGCACGACATTTACACGACACTCAAAATCAATCTACACATTATCAGCACTTTGAGAAAATGGAAAAATTAACTAGTACTTAATATTATCACTTATTCTTTTCATTCCCAAATTATAATATTGATTTAGAAATGTAGTCTTTATCAACTTTCCCAAGTTATATAATTCAAAGATCCGTCCATATTAATTTGTACTACTAAAAGCTGATTACAAGGTTCTCCATCAATGTCAATCGAGTAGTCAAATGTTCCGAAATAAGATTCCTGTGGATAAATCCCAACTCTTATTAATTTCAGTTTTTCCATTAAGAGACTACTTCTTGATTTTTTTCGACTTTTTAAATCGATTATTCCAGCTAATTCATTCTCGCTAAGTTCATCAAGATAGAAATTTAGATAGTCGGATGTCATACTAACGGCTTGTTCAAAGTCTGCTTTTATGTAGTTCTGATTTTGATTATCAAATTCAGGTATCTCATTCACAAATGCTATTATCTGATTTAATTCAGATTGGCTCGACATTTCAGTCTCAAAATTCAAATCTAAATTGAGTTTTCCCTCTCCATACTTTAATGTCCAATCATAATAATCGGTTAATTTATTCAATTCAATCTCTGCGAAATCTGGTTTTTCCAAAATTCGGATTTCCTCTTTTCTTTTTTCATCCCTTTTATTGTTCTTTTTGAAAAAATCAAATATTCCCATTTTTTTGATTGTTTAGTCAGATTATAGCTAATCGTTTGGGTATATGGAGTGTCCCCTTGCCTCACGAATCTTAGACTAATGCTATTTCACCACATTTTCTAAAAATGATTTTGCTTTCTGTATCATATCTTGTGCTGGCTCTCCTTTTACAACAATAGATGATTCTTCCCTAAAGTATTTGCTTTGCTCGTCACGCAGAGCTGAAAACCAATTAAACGATCCATCAACAATGATATCATTATCAATAATTATTGTTTTACTATGAATACCATTTACAAGCTTTAATTTTGCACCACTTTGCTTGATGATCTCACGCCCCTTTTTGGCTGGAAGTTTTAATTGATTATTTGAAACATCAAGTGTTGAATCTGTAATAACCAAAACCTTTACTCCTCTATTTACCGTACTCCTTAATTGTTCCTTGATAGAATTAATCCCTTTTGATTTCAACGCTTCTTTCTCGTTTCCATCATAATACTTAATCGTATCACATTCTATGGCATTGGAAGAAATAAAAGGAGAAACAATGATCAATTCTGATTTTGCAATTTCAAATGCTCGATTTAAAGTTCCAACATGCTTATTTAAATCACTCACACGAACGACATTCTTATCTGCATTTTTATTGTCGTAAACAATTTTATTCGAGAGCTCACAACCTTCATCTTCCTGTAGCCATTGTTTTAAATAACCTAACGGATTTTTCTTTGTTGCATCAATGGCATTTAGATTTCCAAAAACAAGAAAACTCGACTTTGCTCTTGATATGGCTACATTAAGCATGTTAATATTACCTGCAAAAGAAGTACTGTTACCAGGAGTAATCACCGTAGAAAAAATCACAATATCAATTTCGGCGCCTTGTAATGCATGAACCGTTCCTGATATCAATTTCTGATAGATTTTCTTATCAATCTTTAATAATTCATTTTTAATTAAAGAGGCCTGTGCTTTATATGGGGTTACAACGGCCAGAATTTCTGTTATGGGTTTATTTCCAAACGCTTTTTCAAGCTCTAGTCGTTTACTATCAATCCATTTGGCAATGATTGCTGCATCCTGCACATTTCGCTTGCTACTTCCAATTTGCTCACTAGTACTATCAATATGCATAAACCCTTTTAAAGGAAGTTCAGTTTCGACCTTCCTCTTGTTTCCTTTTGTTAATATCAATTTGTTATGATATACATGCTTATTGCTGTAAGATATGATCTTATCGGGGCATCTTCTGTGTTCTTTTAGCAGAGTTCCTCCATCCTCACCATCTTTTACAAAACAGGCTTGTTGAGCCATTCTCATTATATTACCCAGCGAGCAAAGTAAGCCGTAATTTTTATAGGTGTTGAAGATATCATCGAGTGCAGTTTCAGGTAAAAGATTGTTCATTTTAAGATTTACAACATCCAGCTTATCTTCTACCGAACTAACCGGCGGAATTTGAAAAATATCACCCACTACAATTGCTTTTTTTGCCAAGGAAAAGGAAGGAATGGCAATTTCAGGAGCTACCTGACCTGCCTCATCAACAATCAACAGATCGAACAAATTGTAAAATGCTTTTTCGCCCTCACCCTTAGCATAAAAAGTACTAAAGCGAGGAACCGAATGAAAAGTAGAAATATAAATTGGCGTTACACCTGCAAAGCGTTGCAATTTTTCTTTATAAGTATCCTCGCCTCGTTCTCTATCATTGCTGTCTTGCACTTGCTTCAGCTCCAGATTTAGCAAATATTCAGCTTCGCGAAAATGTATCGCATACCAAAAGGCTTCGTAACGGTACGATACATCCATTTTAACTTGCATATCCTCCAAAGCTTGTAAACCTGTGTACTCTTTACCTGTCATAGCCTGAAGGCTTTCAAGAACATCGCCATAATTCTTATTCCATTCGCGAATACATTGATGATAACTTGAAGTCAACTCTTCAATTTTGCTTTGCAATGCCAGTAATTCATTCAATCGCTCATTGAGTTGCTTAAGCGAATTGGTCTTTGATATTATTGCTTCGTTTAGCAAATGAAGCAGAGCATTGTAATTGCTATAATCCGAAATTCCATTAACATCCACATTCAGCAGAATTCTTTGAAACAGAGCAGCTCTGCGCTTTTTAAATTTTGGCAGAAAACAGAATAGCTTTTGCAGAAAAGGCTGTTGCTCTTTGGCTCTTGTCAACTGCTCTTCCACATCAGAAATTTGTTGAATTTCAACACCATACTTTTCAATATTCTCATAAGTAGAAGAAATATTTTCTTTTAGATCATCAAGATGTGAGAAGTTAGCAGTTTTCAACAATTGCCCAATACTTTCATATCCTTCAGCAATATCAATATGCTCTTTTATCTGTCTTACTTTCGACTGTACAATGGACAATAATTCATCTTTACACTCTTCAATATCAGTACATGCCTTGATATTCTCGGCGAACTCTTTTAAAAAGAACTCCTTTTTCTCCTCTACATCGCCACTTTCAAAATCATTCAAAAAGCCATTCCCATATTCCGAAGTACAAGTTTGATACTTTTTGTTATCATTGGTCGACAAATACAAACCCAAAGAAGACACCTCGGGCAACCACCTGTTGGTTAACTTGTCTTTCGAATCCAGAACAAAACTATCAAGTATATTTGTAATTGCCTGGTTATTTGCAGAACAGGCAACAATTAGTTCTGGTTTTTGCTGATTTGCCACAGTAGAAACCACACTATTGGCTACCACCGACTGTAAAAATGTAGTTTTACCCGTACCCGGAGGACCATTTACCGCCAGAACATTCGATTCTTCAAGAAGGTTAAAACAAGTAATGCTCTCCCTTTGCGAAACAGACAAGGGAAATTCTCCACACATTTGTCCCACATGCATTTTATTTCTAACAATCTTTGATTGCTCTGGTATAGCAATAGAATTTACACCTTTCCTATCAATAAGTTTTTGAAGCAACCCTTCAGTCGGAAGCGATTCTTCCAACCTGGTGTACAACTTTCTAATATTCTCACTTAGGCCTCGCAATTCTCCTTTTTGAACAAAAATGTGCTTCTCCTGTTTTATATTGTATTCCTCAAAGCTTTTCCCCGTTATCAACTTGAAAAAAGATTCACACTTTCTCCAAAATTCACTCCATGTCTCCTCTTTAAATTCGAATTTTTGCAAACCACTATCAACATCCTGAATGGATGCAATACTGTATGTACCTTTAGGATTCGGAACCAGATACTCCCTTACAAAAAAAGGTTTAGCCAATCCCTTGTTGTTTTTTTGTGGTGCCAGTGTACCATCCTTATACATTATAGCTGGTATCCAAAACGGATAATGAACTTCCTCCACCAACTCTTTCGATTTTGCATGTTCAAATGCCGTTTGAATGGAGCAAGGACAAACATCGACATTGATAAACTGAGTTTCCTCCTTGGTTTGAGAAATGTTCCATAAGAAATTTGCATGCCTCTGTGGAACCTTATCGATAAAGTATGATTCCACCAGTATAGGATGTGTTGTAACTTCAATCTTTTTCCTATCAACATCTGCCAATGTTTTCTTCCAGTAACTTAACCAGTATCTTATATCTGAAACCTTTACCACTTTGCTAATTTTAAATTCTTACTTTATAATGTCACAAAGCCACAAGAGAAGACTCGTATGGCAGTACAAAATCTACTAAAGAAAAGATGTAATTTTTTAAGACTCACTTAGCATGACAAAACCTATTAATTCTACTTCAGCCCATCAAACTTCGCCTTCATGGTAGGATTACCATAGGTCAATTTTTTAATGGTCAAATCATCGGCCTTGTTATTTGCCAAACGCAAATTATTCTCCGATGACAAAAGCGCATCCTTTGTTTTCTGAAGATGAGTAATGGTTTTATCGATCTCGTCGATTGCCGTTTTAAATTTTCTACTGGCCAGTTCGTAATTGTAGGCAAAACCTTTTCTAAAAGCATCAATCTTTTCTTCAAACCTGGTGATATCCACATTCTGATTCCTCATCATGTTCAGCTCGGCCTTGTATTGCATTGAATTCATGGCAGCATTTCGAAGCAGAGTAATCATCGGAATGAAAAATTGCGGACGTACCACATACATTTTTTCATACTTGTGCGATACATCAACAATACCCGTGTTGTAGAATTCACTATCCGATTCCAAAAGCGAAACCAATACAGCATATTCACAGCCCTTGTCTTTTCGATCCTTATCCAACTTGGCAAAGAAATCCTCATTTCTCTTTTTGGTAGCCGTTTCATCGTTCTCATTTTTCATTTCGAACATGATAGAGATTACCTCATTTCCTGCCTCATCCACTTCCCGGTAAATAAAGTCACCTTTACTTCCCCCTCTTGCATCGTTATCCTTCTCGAAGTAGGCTCTCTGAAATGCCGTTGCACGCAACTTGTTAAATTCCGATTCGCAATGCTGCTCTAAAGTTTCACCAACCATCTTGGTTGAAAGTTTCTGCTTAAAGTCCTTCAAACGAACAATCTCATCATCCTTCATTTTTATGGTTTCATCTTTGGCAATCAACTGGTTGGTAAATTGTTCTTTTATCGATTTTTCAAGCAGTTCCTTTTCTGTCTCTTTTATTTTCAGATCATTCACCAAATCATCTCTCTGCTTTTCAATCAACTTGGTTGCCTCCGACACAGCCAATTTCTTCTCCGTCTCTGCCTGCTCTATCTTCGATTTCATCTCAGCAATTTCGCCCTCTTTGGTAGCCAATTTCTGCGATAATTCCGTTTCACTTTGGGCCTTTTGCTCTATCAGTTTCCTATCCTTCTCGGCCAACTCCTTTTCCAACAGACTTTTCACATTGGCCTCAGCCAGTTTCACCGCATTTTCCTTTTCAGCTTCCTTGCTTTTTAGACTGCCAGCCAAATCATCCCGCTCTTTTTCAATTTGCTTGGTAGCCTCCGATACCGCCAACATCTTCTCACTTTCTGCCTTTTCAATCTTCGATTTCATCGCAGAAATTTCACTTTCCTTTTCAGCCAACTTCTCCGAAAGTTGCGTATCGCTTTGCGCCTTCAGTTCGGCTAACTTCCTATCCTTTTCGGCCAGCTCCTTTTGCAAGACATTTTTAATGTTTGCCTCAGCCAACTTTATGGCATTCTCTTTTTCCTGATCTGCCAACAACAACCTCTTCTTCAATTCCTCCTCAAACTGACTGTCGCGAACCTGCTTTAGAATATCCGCAAATCCAGCTTCATCTACCTTAAAGGCTTTCTTACAATTGGGGCAAATTATTTCGTTCATGTGATATTTGTTTTCTTCTGTAATGCTTCTGAGATAAAAGCTATTTTGTTGTAATTGCTTGTAAAATTAGTGATTTTGTTTTGTGCTTGTGCGATTTTGTATTAACACCCTACTCTGATGGTCCAAACTCGTTCATTTATCATACTCGTAATCAAAACTTTTTAATTGCTCTGTGGGTAAGTATTCACTTTTAGATTGTGTTTTCCTTCCAGTTTCAGAAATTAAGTATAGATTCCGCTTTGCTCTTGATGCAATAACATAAAGCAATTTATTGGCGTCAGAAACCCCTTTATCATGCCCATTAAATATACAATCCCAGTAAGGCAGTTTTCCTTGAAGCAAACCGAAAGCAATGACGACTTCAAATTCTTCTCCTTTTACGCCATGACAGGTCTCTATAACAACCCCACTTCTTGGTTTAAAGAGCTTTCTCCAACTGTTAACGTCTTCAGGATACTCATAATCTTTATCAGCAAGACGTTTTTCTATACTCTGAAAGAATAAATCGTATTGCTGCTTAAGTATTTGAAAGTCGTTTATTTTGAAATTTAAAGATTTAGTAAATTGCTCAAAAGCTGACTTTAGATAATCAATCCCCTTGTCAATATCTGGATTAATTGAGTTTATTAACTTTAATAACATCCTAGCCGTTCCATATTCTTCATGTAATTCACTTTGAATATGTTCTTCTAACTCTATGATTAATTCATTTGCCCACCTAATTCTTGTTAAAAAGTAATTTGAACTTGGTTCTGTTAATAATAATCTCGCAAGTTTGTACCAAAAATTATCTCTACTTTTCCTAAATGGTGAGAGCCCAAATGCGTCAAATGGAATATCTGGAAGTTTAGCTTTTAACTTTCTACCCAAAGGAGTAATAAGTTGCCATTGTGGGGCTATAACACAAACTTCATTGTATGGTATTTCACTACTGAGTTCTGAAATAATTAAATCTGCAATACAGTCAATTAAATTGTCTTCGCTTACGTCCTTTATATACTTAATAATTCCTTGCTCGTTTTTATATATTTCATTGACTGCATTAATATCTGCATTCTGGACTTGAAAATTTCGATAATAATTTACTAATCTTTGATGCGAACGCCAATTTCCATGCAATACAATTTCATCGATATCAATATTTGCTTCTCTATCAATAGTGTCTTTATTTTTAGCTATCCCCCCCATTGTACCATAAATGGCTTGATTTGGATCCCCGACATATACTATTCTTGTTTTTCCTATTGATACAATTTTATGAAGAATTGCATATTGCAACTCTTGTGTGTCTTGGTATTCGTCTACAAATATAATGTTAAAAATTCTTGCTAAGTTATTTTGCACTGCTGGATACTTTTTAATAAGTAAAAACGCTAAATACAATAACAAGTCGAAATTTATGAGTTTTTGGCTTTTTAAATCTCTGTAATAATTTTGTAATACCTCTTTTTCTAAATCACCTTCAGTTTCAAATTGTCCGTCTTTTGTTAACCTTGTTGTTATTTTATATAACCTATTTTTGCCTTCCTTTGTACCATATTTTTGCACAAATTTTTCTTTATGTGCATTTCGATATCTATCAAGCAAATCATCACTTAATTCAGCATCAACAATTGCAAATCCATTTTTTAATATATCAAGAAAACCAGCATAGGGCCTTATTATCCAATCAAGGCAAAAAGAATGAATAGTACCAGCCCAAAGTTGCTCTGTTTCTATATTCAGCCTATCTATTCGTTCTTTTATTTCATCAGTAGCTCGATGTGTAAAAGTTAATGCAACTACATATTGTTTTGGATTGTCAAGCCTACTAAGTTCATAAGCTACTTTTTGAGTAAGCACTCTTGTTTTACCACTACCAGGACAAGCTGTTATTAGCAAACTGTTTGGACAAGTTACAGCATCTTTTTGTTCGTCAGTTAATCCTGATAAAATCATACAAATGATAATAATTTTGTTAGTTGATCGTCCGGCAATTGTGCTTTATATGTTTCGACAATATTTGTTTTGTCTATATCTGCATATAGTGTTTGAAAAATTGATTGGTTAGAGTTTTCGCTATCATCTTTTCCTTTTTTTATCCTGTATTCAACGATATTTCGAGCTACTGCTAAAATTGAATCTCCAGAACAAAATGCAATTGCCTTTAAAATATACTCTGGAATTAGGAATTTGTAATCTATTTTATCACAAAGTTGCAAGGCAAACCATCCTTTTTGCTCTCTTTGAGCAATTTGCAACGCAGCATCTCCGTATTTATCAACATCTGAGTTTTCTATATTTGTTAGATGCTTGGTTCTTGCAGCAACAGTATTGCGATGGGTACCTTCATACGATTTCGTTATGATCGGTTTGAAATATGAAGAGTTACCACATTTAACAAGTTCAACTTCAAATGTATATTCGCCAAAGAACGGAGTTACATATTCATTATCGTTTGTAAAACCAATCAATTCAACTTTACGATTTGCTCCTCTTTCTTCCGCTTCATTCGATACTCCCGTAATTGATTTGTCTTCATCTGTAACTATTGCACACTTTTTCCTTATTCTATTTTCGTGAAAAACATTTGCAATATTCTTAAAACCAGTAGAACCTGTATTGATAATACTTAAACCAAGTTCATCAGGCATTAATCCGAATATCTCATTAAACATGGTAGGAATAACAAAAAACTCTGCATCTCCCTCAATCATCATTATTGATTTTGCAAATAATAAAGTATTTCTACTAGCATCTAAATAGCGTTCAAGATGTATAATTTCTTCGGGAAGCAAACCACTGGTCGGTTGGGATACATCTGTAAAATTATTCTTTTTGGTTAGGATATTTACGGACCTAATTTTACAAGCTTCTGAAATATGGGTTGAATGAGTTGAATAAATTACCTGTGCTTTTTCCTTGCCAATATTTTGAAATATCGTCTTTTGAATATGGGTATGCAAGTGTGCTTCTGGCTCTTCAACAAGCAATAAATATGAAGATTTATTCTTCGGTAATTGCATTTGATAGGACAAAAGTTTCAAGGATAGGAATATTAAATTTGCACCACCTAAACTTAACTCTTCAATTTTTGATGTTGGCTCATAAATATTTTCACCGACTTGCAATGTCAATTTTTTAAACAAGTCTCCAGTTTCATTGGGTAAATGTGATGTTATTTCAACCGTAGGTGAGTAAGTTTTACCAACAGTATCGGTAATTTTCTTTTTGATTTCTCCCGACAGTTCTTTTACCTTATCTAAACTGCTTATTTTTTTATTCAAGGTTGTTACAAGAGTTTCAACCTCATCCTTCTCTGTATCATCAATTGCTTTTTCGTATTCACTTAATAATGCTATTAACGGATTAGATTTATATAAACGTAAATCTGAAACAACATCTCTTAAAGCATCAGCATATGTGCATGATATTTCATCATAGATTGTAAAAGAACGATTAAATACTCCTAATTCGTCTAAACATTTATCTGCGGGATTTGGAAAAACGTAGTTTTCAAAGTCTCCTATATGTTTTTTGTAAAAATCATCATTCGCAAAATCAATATCTTTTGCCTTACTTGTAAATACAGGTTCATAATCATCAATTGAAATTTCGTCAATCAATGTGCTAAAATTGCTGACTGTTTTGTCCGAACTGTCTAAATTGCTGAAATCAAATAATTTTTGCCTCGTTTTTTCATTTGGCCTAAAATAAAAATTGAAATTCCCCGCTGTACCTAATGTTCCCACAAAATGAGTAGCTAAACATTGAATTTTATCGTCGTTTGTTAACTCTTCAAATTCAACATTTATCACAATCCAATGTCCCTGCCAAGCACCAATACTTCTATTAAAATCTGTTTCTTTAAGGTACTTTACATTTCTCGGTAAATTTTCGTCTAAAACTAAACGAATCGCATTAAATATATTTGTTTTTCCAGAGCCATTTTCACCAATCAATGTGTTAATACCTTTTTTGAAAGTGAATGTAGCATTTTGAAAATTTCTATAATTTCTAATTGTTAATTTTGATATGTACATCTTTTATGTTGGATTTAGCTCTTATTATTTAAATATTCGGTCTAGACTAACTTCTCCTTTATCATTCAAATACAACCACTTGAATCAATAAAGAAGAATTACAAACAACATAAGTAGAAAGTATAATGCACTTTATTCCACCAATACAAGTTCATGTCTCTTATCAAACCCAATTCCGAATTTAACAACAATTATTACCATACAAAATATTTATCCCAATAAAGTTCAATAGAATTTATCAATACAATTTATATCTTGATTGAAAATACAAAAGCCCCCAATTACTTGGGGGCTTACAATTAGATAGTAGCTCATAAATGCTACCTGTAAATCTTTTATTAAGAATTTAATTTTGCTTGTGCTTTTCTACCAAGTGGAACAAGAACCGTTATAGCAAAAGCCGAAAAGAAATAATATGCCATACTAACAATACCAAACCAGTAGGTAATATTGTAACCTGTACTATACTTAGCGGCCTTTACAAGTCGCTCTGGTTCTGAAGACAATATCATACTATAAATTTTATTTATCCAAACAAAATTTCCATGAATGGCTCCCATAAAAAAACCATTAAACCCAGTGTATTCTTTAGCTGCTTCAGGGTAAACAAAATATGCTATAATAATGCTTGCAATAAAGTAAGAGATCACCTTAATTTTCTTTTCCTGTAGTTTGTTTGTTTTCTTTTCTGTCATTGTCTTTTTATTTAATTGTCATTTATCCTTTAATCCACAAGTCCGAATTTAACAACAAGTATCTCCAAACAAAACACATATCCTATAAACCACAATAGTATTTATCAAAGCCTTATACTTATTGATTGAAAATACAAAGCCCCCAATTACCTGGGGGCCTTCCTACTAATCCTGGCTTTAAACCATTCCTCTTATTAAAATTCTTAGGCATTCAACTAGTTTTTAAAACCCGTTTACAAAATTACTTCAGTACACACTCCTTTTCCGTTTCATTTTCCAGATAATCGAAAGCCTTTGCTACCATCTTGTTGTCAGTATTTTTCCATCTCCTTCTCACATTTTTTTGTATTCCCCATTTAGGATGACACAGTTTATTGAATAATCCCTCTTGCTTTTAGGAATACTCTTTTGAACTTGAACAAACCGAATGGAATTACTTTCATCATGGTTCAATTTACCTAGATTATTTCTCGATTTTCTTTCATTCTCAATCGATTTTCTTCCAATCCCAATGGATTTTCTTTCAATCTCAATTGATTTTCTTCCATTCTGAATTAATTTTCCTTCATTCTGGATCGATTTATTTACATTTCCGTACAGTCTATTTCCTTTCCCGCACTATCTATTTTCTTTTCCGCACTATCTATTTACATTTCCGTACAGTCTATTTCCTTTTCTGGAGCATCTATTTTCATTTCTGGAGGATCTATTTGCATTTCTACACATTCTATGGGTCTATTCAATAAACTGTGTCACCTCTAAATTTTTCTTTTCTCAAGATCCTCTACCCATCTACAGGATTTTGGGAAAAGAAAAATTGTTCATTTCATCTCAATTCTTTCTTCATAAAGAATAGCCAACTGAGAATATGCAGCCTTCCAATTTCTGATTGGCATGCTCCATTTTTGTGTCACTTTCTTATTGATTAAATAGAGCAGCTTCAATAAGGCCTGATCAT
>Ga0209272_10000142_pt1 | contig 82615 bp, 65 predicted proteins | sample tdDd002_FD_187125 | JGI IMG/M metagenome (GOLD analysis project Ga0209272, IMG submission 187125) | Marine sediment microbial communities from the Atlantic coast under amendment with organic carbon and nitrate - tdDd00.2 (SPAdes)... | ecosystem: Environmental > Aquatic > Marine > Coastal >...
TAGTCTTACCTGATGTCTTTAGGGCTTTCAAATGCCCCTTTAAGTCTGATTTGTCCATACTTACAGTTTTAGTAAAGATGATAAATTTTCTTAATTATGATCTTTACACAAAATCTGAGACAGTATCAAAGAGAGCCCTACTTAATCGATCTTTTCTCTTTCGTATCTTCCCTTTTTATATATCCACTTAGACAGAAAGTATTGCATCACCAAGCCGATAATTAACCAAATAGGAAGATGATACAATACGTCCCATGAGACTAAGACATCATCCATTACAGGCATAATGATGTCTATAATAAGAAACACGCATACTCCCCAAAACAAACCCGAATAAATCCACGTTTTCAATCCAAAACTCGTATCAATCATTTTTATACTTTTAAAAATTTGTAATATTTAAAGAATAAAGCCGCCTGTCTTCAGTACTAAAAAGCTGGAAAGAGCGACCTGTTGTAATTAGACAAATAATTGCATTTATATATTGACTTTAAGTCAATAAAGTAGTCTTCTTAATCGGTTTTTCCTCCAATTTCTTTTCTTCTTTTTAGTATTTATGCGTTTAAACTGAAAGTATTGCATCACCAAGCCGACAATTAACCAAACAGGCAGGCTATACAAATTCTTCCGCGTAATTATTTCTCCATCCATTACAGGAGAAATGATGGTCATGATGAGATACATGATAACTCCACAAAACAAACCCGGGTAAATCCATATTTTTAATCCAAAACTCGTATCAAACATTTTTACACTTATAAAATTGATAATATTTAAAGCCCCCTTATTATCTGGAAACAATAGAAAGCAGGAAAGAGAGCCCTTCTTGATTAGGATAAAATCCCATCTGAAAGACTCTCAACCACCAACTAACAACTCATGATCATTCAGGATAAAGGAAAAGAACAGCTATAAATAGTCAAATTAATCCCCAGTCCTTATTTTTTCAAAATTGGCTTACGAGCGCCACATAAAACACTCTTCACCAAACAATTAAACACAGCTACACTAAATAATTTAAGACACAACACACCTATTTCGCTATAATTCTATAAGCGATTAGGGGTGGTATCAAATACCATTTTCAATAAGTCTGCTTGATTTATTTTGGAGGGTTTCCTCCTATATAGGCTTGATTAAAAAAATATACAACTTAGGTACAGCGATATTCAATAAAAAACCAAGTCATTTGGATATGGAATCGTTGTATGTAAAATTTTATAGGTAGCCTCTCCGAAATAAATCGGAGAGGCTATTCTATTAATTATTAAACCAAACCTTTGATATTCCTAGATATAAGTATATGAATGCGCAGTATTAGCAGGATCTTCAAGACTATAAAACGTGTTATCGTATAGTCCAAACAATGAGTGAAACTCGGCATCAACAACCCAGCCTTTATCGCTAAACATAATATCGAAAAAGGCGATAATATCAGCATCTGTTGCTATTCTCTCCGCAGCACCTTCTAAATTGCTAACCACATCGCCGTCAACACGAACTAATTTGAACTTATTTTCTCCAAGCTTAACGATATCTATAGGAATGAAAGCAAATTCAGTCCTATCATAATTGCCTAATACCAAACCTTCTCCAAGTTCTTCCCCATCAGGAGAAACATAGTCAGTATAGACATGACAGTATTGTAAACGTGGTTCATCATAGTTATAGGAAAAAGCGCTATAATGTTCGTTTAGCTCACCTGTTGTATTCCATGGCCACGTAAACCAGCCATCAGAAGTGGTACAGATGTCATCCACAAAACTATCGAAAAATCCAGGAATTGATTCAAGTGGCAAAACAGAAGATACTAACTGACCTACAATACCTTCATTTCCAACTTCCCAAACATCAAGTTCACTACTGTAAACGAGCTTATTAAGGGTATCGCCAGCGATCACTAATGGATTAGAAAGCCAAATTGCCTCATGATCATATACGAAAGCTGCTTCGTTTGTCCATACACGGTTACCATCTTCATAATACTTCGTTGCATAGAAAATGCCAGCCTTTTCCGGCATAAAAAATTCAATAAACGTGGCATCAGTAAACATCAGGTAAAATGGATTCTCTTCGCTTGCTCCTTGAATTCCCTCCGTTACACGAATAGCAGTGTAATTACTTTCAAAATTTGATCTGAAATTTTCGATATTCTCCTGAATACCAGACATATCCCAATCTTGTTCGTCGGCTTTTTCCAGCACCATTTCATTCCCCTGCACCTTGCTTGTAAAGTATAGTTTCCCATCTTCCTCTTTCTCGAAAATATACTCTGGTTCTACTCCTAAACCCTGTGGCATATTATCACTAGGGGTTGCCAACCAAAAGAAAACATCGTTTTGAGTATTAAAATTTAAAAGGGTAGACACCTCATGATAAACTTTAAATTCAGAAGTCGCCGTATCAAAAGGATTGGCAATGGTTACATTACCATTACTGTTATCTTCATTTTGATCGAATTTAAAGAGCAACATATCACCCGCCGAGTAATAATCCTGCATCATAATAGTCGTTTTCCATCCAAACTCAGAATTCGTTAGCAAAGCGGTTAGCTCAGCATTAGCTTCGAGCACCCTTTCAGTAGGGGTTTCATCGAATAGATACTCGGAATCATTCTCACAAGAAGAGAAGACCACAAGCATTGCAAAAATATATAATAATCTTTTCATTGTTCAGCATTTAATTAATCAATAAATAATTCATCTACGGCAGTCTCAATCCTTTTCTGTAAGCTATACAAATCAATGTGCCATTTTTCTTTATAATAGGTGGTAACAATGTCTATTTTCTGCTCAAACTTGTCATACCCCACAAGGGCCTCAGGAGTTTGATACAACAAATAGGTATCCCAATCAAACTCTACCGCCCACAAATAAAGCAATTCTTCCCAATCATTAAGATAAACATCGCCCAACTCTGCCGTTAATACTCCACTTTCATCTTTCAATTGTAGATCAGTGTATAATTTAGGCTCATTACAATAGGCTGCTCGAGTAAGCATTCCTGCCACAATCTCCACAAAATCTTCATTCTCATTCAACATGGAGTAGGGAGTGATAAAACCTTTTGTTCGGGCTTCCGTTTCGTAAACCTCATACCAGTTTCCGGTATAATCACCCCTACAAATTTCCTTGAACTCATCAGGATAGAATTTGGTTTGGTGCATAATATGAGCAAACTCATGATGAAGGGTATGAAAAGCACTGATAACCGCACGTTTCTTTATTAACTGAATTTCTTCCTCGGTTTCCCATCCAGTGAGGTACGGCTCATTAAAATTATCAATATCAAAAATGGTTACCTTCCGTCCGCCCTCGGCAAGACCAAGCAGCATGGTACCATCCTCGTTGTATTGAGGACAACCCACTAGTACCAATAATTTAGGCATATATTTATGCAGAAATTCGGGATCTCCCCCAGCATTGGCTTCCGCTTCATAGGTTTTTATCCAAACATTGAGATAAGCTTCCAGAAATTCCTTAGCTTTTTCAACTTTAGGTGGAACCACTGTATAGGCATTATCAATTTCACTGTCATCCCACTTGTATTTGACTTCTACATTATAAGGTGCTGTCAGATTTTCATAAATCCATACATCCAATTCATTCTGGTTGCTTGTTTCAACAACCACAACTGATTCTTCACGCATATCGTCTTCCTTATCGCATGAGCATAAGGAGAAGAGTACAGATGAAATAAGTAATAATATATATCTATTTTTCATATGTCATTGATTATTTATTAATGGTTATCCTGATTCTTCCCGATACTTACCGGCAGGTAGAAACATCCTGATCCAAGTCAAAATCCCTGATAAGCTGATCCGATCTGAAATCTACAAGATGTTTCATAACCATATTATTTAACGTTCGTTAGGCTCCAGACCATATTGTTGAGCTGAGGTTGGAATCTGCAACACTTTTCTTACATCCGTCTCCTCTAGTGTGATTGGCGAACCATTTTTCACCTCATGCACAACTTTAATATTAAAACGTCGGATATCGAACCATCTCAATCCGTTATAAATGAATTCTCTTCTACGGGTATCAATCACACAGTTCAAATATGCTTTTGTTTTAGCATCACCCAATTCATACCAAGGGTTCAGTGGAGAATCTGCATTTGAATTATCTGTGTAGAAATCCATCACCTTCTCTTCAGTCACTCTATTCTCGTCGGTATAGTAGGTCATTCTTTTTTCGAAATAGACATCCAAATCTTGTTCAGCATCAGCATATTTTTTCATCATGACATTGGCTTCAATCCGATTAAACAAGGCTTCCTCAGCAACAATTTTAGGGGTCATAACATAGTACCACCCGATATCTGAGTTGATGTCCATCTGCTTGAAAAAGTACCCCCATTTTAAGATTACATCATCTCCTGTATCAAAACTTGCAGCCATTTGACACCATTCATTAGCACTTTCCTGCACAAAAACATTGTCGAATACTTTTTCTTTGATATCCGGAGAGTAAGCATATCTATAGGAAGCCTGGAAATAGTGAAACCAATAACTTACATTACTTGTCAATAAAAAGTTGGCACTTTCAGTTCCCTTTGAGTATTCAGCGATTTGTTCATCCAAACTCATAGCCTTGTACGCTCCTGAAAGATCTCTAAGCTTAGCTTCTGGACTGGAACCCAAGGCAATCGTAGAATATTCCACAACCTTTTGCCAATCGCCTTTGTACAAGTAGAATCGGGAAGCAAAAGAATTTGCTGCAGCAGTATTAAAGTGATATTTGGGCACATCATAGGCACCATCTTCAATATATTGAATTCCCTCTACCAGGTCTTTCTCTATCAATTCATACACTTCAGCAACAGATAATCGTTTGTAATCCTTAAATACCACATCTTCCACTTCAGTCACATAAGGAATTCCTAAATCGGTAGCTGCAGTAGCAGGATTATAATGCTTTCCCCATAGGTTTACCAGCATAAAATGATGATAAGCTCTAACAACAAGGCCTTCGCCATAATAAGGCAGATATTCATTGGGAACTTCTCCATTTACCTTTTGGCTTTCAATAAAGTCCAGGGCCATATTGGCATTTGCAATGGCTTTAAAGCATGCTTCCCAATAGAATTGGGGGGAATCCTGATTGGTATCGGTAAAATCTTCCCAGGAATAGGCCTGATCATTATTGATATCAGTTAAATGCCCCGTACCTTTATCATCAGCATTATCAGCCATGGCGTAGCAAAATGCTCCGTAGGTGGCTTCAGAATAAGCACTGGTAAGCAATTGCTTAACCTGTATTTCAGATTCCAGCACAACTCTATTATCCGGAGTGGTATCCAGGTAGCTATCACATGAGGCAAAAAATAATGCAGCCGTGATACTCAGTATATATAATAATTGTTTGTTCATTTTCTATTGTTTTATACCATTTATGAATAAAATTGAGGTATAATGCCGATATATAATTTGTTGGCCATGAGAAGCGAGTATAACGAGCTCCTGAACACCTTAGTAAATCATTATTCGTGAAGCACCGCAGTGCATGAATGGCTCCTACAAATTAATAATCGGTATTAGAATCCTAATTTAAGCGAGAATGTATATTGTTTAGGCACTGGAAGGGCAACCCCTCCGGTTCCAAAAAACTCCGGATCCTGTCCATTCAATGCACTATCTGAATACAAGAGGAATAAGTTTGTTCCCTGTGCCTTTAACGAAGCACTTGAAATTCCTACTCTTTCCAGGAAGTTTTTAGGCAATTTATACTCTAACGAAACTTCTTTTAATCTTACAAAATCACCTTTTGCCACTCTTTGATCCGAATAGTTATAGGCATTATAAGTCGCTTCCAATTCATAGCCATACTCATCGATAACTCGCTTGGATGCAATCGTTGGGATATTGGTTATATCCTCATCTCCTGATAGTATCCAACGGTTTTTCATATCATTGGTAATGGCATCCAAATCGCTATAGGAAGCATGGAAGGAAGGATACAAACGAATCACATTTCCTAATTGATAAGAACAGAATACATTTAACTTCCAGTTCTTATATTTAAAGCTATTAGAGAAACCACCGGTAATTTTAGGATCAATAGATCCTTCGTATTTCAAATGGTCAATGGCATCATCCTGAAAATACACCGTTTGCGTTATATTTCCATCCTGATCGTAAAACTGAGGTAAACCTATTTCGCTTAAGCCTGCAAAAGGAATGGAATAAAGTCCGCGAACCGGACCGCCTTCCAGGGCTCCACCCTCGGCTTTCACCAAATCGTAAATCATCGGTTTATTTTTAAGCTTGGTGATTTCATTCTTATTGTAGGCAAAGGTTAGGTTAGATGTCCAACTGAAATCATCAGTCGCAATATTTTTGGTTCCCAAACTGAACTCAATACCTTTTGAGGTCATGTCGGCATAGTTGGCAAACTTCCAACCTTCTCCACCAATACCTGATGTTCTTACGTATGCAATCAAATCAAAGCCTTTTCTTTGATAAGCATCAAGACTTATAGAGATCCTATTGAATAAGCCCAAATCGAAACCAATATTTGTTTCATATTGCTTCTCCCAGGTTAATTCAGAGTTTTCGAGTGCCTCAATATAAATAGCATTTTGCTTTTCAGAATCGTAGGGTGTCGTGGTGATGGTGTTGCCAAATACCACTGAAGCATTATTTGCAGGTCCCATAGAAGCCGTTAGACCATATGTTCCTCTAAAAGATAAATTAGACAACCAATCCACATCGGTCAGGAAAGCTTCTTCCTTGGCATTCCACTTACCGGATAGGTTCCAGGTTGGCAAATATCTGGCACTTTTCGACTGTCCCAAACGGTTAGACCCATCAACACGAACCGTACCATTTATAGTATATTTCCCCATATACGAGTAGGCTGCATTGGCAAAAGCTGCTACAAATCGATCTCTGAATTCCTCCATACCGAAATATGAGAATCCCGATTCTCCAGTAGATGCAATAATATTAGGATCGGTGAAGACTGTCCCTCCATTGGCATATTGATATCCGTACCCGTTGAAATAATCGTACTGTCTGTCTACATATTTCAATTCCTGACCAAACATCACATTCACTGAATGTATTTCGTCAAAAATTCTGTTGTAGTTCAACATATTCCTGAAATAGAAATTCTGCATACTATTATTCTCCTTGTTGTAGAAACCACCATAAGGAAGAACAGAAACAGGATTTGAATTAGGTAGAGACACATCTGTCCAAAGGTATCTGTTTGATCCTGAAACAACAGGATCGTCTACACCTGCATTATAGGCAGCAACAACATTGGACCCCTCTTTAATAATGTGTTCATTCGAAGACTTTACATATCGCAAGGAACCCGTAAAATTATAGTTCAAATACTTGTTAAACTTGTAGTCTAAGTTAGTTTGAATCGACAAGTCTAAAACATCAAGATTAATATAATTATTTTCATACTCCTCAAGAATATTGAAGGGCGCATAGTTCATTCTTACATATTCCAAGTTTCCATTCTCATCATATGGCGTAATGGTACGACTTGTATTTAAGGCGTATGAGAATGGGTTGATATCGAACTCTCTGGAATAATTTCCATTCACTGCATCGTTGGTACGGTTAAAAGTACCCGGGGTTTTTTGCTCACGAATCGATCCCTTTGTTTGCAGACCTACAGTAAGCTTATCGGTCACATCAAAATCACCACGCATATTCACGGTGTAACGATCTACCTTATCAGCTATCGTCCATCCTTCATCGTTCAACCATGAAGTCGACACATAGAATTTTGAAGTTTCAGATCCACCTGAAAAAGAAACGGAGTGGTTTTGCTGTAAAGAATTTCTAAACAGAATGTCAAACCAATCGGTATTTGCTTTTTCGTATCTTTTCAAGAAAGCAGCTCTGGCCTCAGGCGTATTTTCCAGTCCAAATTCCCCATTCTCGTATGAGTTGATTTGCTCATACATTTTGTAGAAAATCCCTCCATCTTTCGAACGCATCATGTCTGCATGATTTAACAAACCTTTGTCTTCCATTTCCATGAACATCTCCATTTGGTCCTGAGAATTCATAATATCGTAATCGCCATAATTAGGCTTCATTTTCATGGTAAACTCAGAAGTTACTCTAACGGAGCTCTTCCCTGAACGCCCTTTCTTGGTTGTGATCACAATAACACCGTTCATGGCACGAGCACCGTATAGTGCTGTTGCAGACGCATCCTTCAGAATCTGGAAGTTCTCAATATCGTCAGCATTCAAACCTGCAACTGAAGAAGAGATTAATGTTGAGGCATCACCTGAAGACAATTGGTCAGGTGTAATATCCACCACATCCTCAAGAACGACACCATCAACAACCCAAAGAGGTTTGGTATCTCCATAGATAGAAGAAGCACCACGAATTCTAATCTTAGGAGCCGCACCAAAAGTACCCGATACATTCTGTACCGATACCCCAGCTACTTTTCCTTCAAGCATACGTCCTACATCAGCCACACCGGCAACTTTTGCATCTTCTGCTTTAAGCACCGCAGCAGAGCCTGTAAACAACTTCCTGTCAATCTTTTGATAACCTGTCGTCACAATAACTTCACCCAATTGTTCAGAAGAGCCTTTTAGCACTACATTGATCGTAGTTTGGTTAGTCACGACAATTTCCTGAGGCTCCATACCAATAAACGTATAGACCAAAATAACTTTACCTGAGGCAGGAACTTCAAGACTGTAGTTACCATCAAAATCGGTAGAAACACCATTGGTTGTGCCTTTCACCACAACAGAAACACCTGGCAAAGGCAATTTCGTGTCATCAACAACGGTTCCCTTTATTTGTCGTTTTTCTTGTTCGCTTTGTTTTGGGGCAGAAACAGGAACAATAATAACTTGCTTTTCAAAAATGTTGTAAGTATATCCTGTACCTTCGAGCACTTGATTCAACACCTTATCAACGGTTTTATCTTCTACATTTATAGAAACCTGCTTAGATACATCCAATTGGGTATCATTGTAAAAAAACTTATATTCCGTTTGACTTTTTATGGCCTCAAAAACATCTTCTATTGTCGTTTCTTGCAGCTCTATACTTATATTCTCATTCTGTACAAAAGTGGAGGTATGTCCTTGAAAGCCTCCAATAAATAGAAAACAAAGCAGTAGTGTTATTCTATTTGAAATTCTTCGCATGCTATTAACAATGCCGAATTCCATCTTAATTCGTTTTTTTTTCATAATTTTACATTGATAAAAAATTTACTTTAATGTCAATTAAAGATTTTTGTCATTTTTTTTGATTAATCGGAGAATGTAGCAGCATTTTCCGATTTCTTTTTTTGTCTCATTTTAGCTCACATCATTTCTTATTTTAGGGTTAGTAATTCATAATTTAAGGTCGAATTATTATCAGGTCATCATCAATTTGGTAATCAATGCCAACATTTATCTTTAAGGTTTCCATCACATGTTCAATATCTTCGCTTTCAAAATCACCTGTAAAAGCGATATTCTCAATGCTTGAATTCTTATTAATAATATTTATATCATACCAGCGCTCTAAACGAATTATAAGAGTCTCAAACTTTTCATTTTTAAACCTTAATTTGCCCTCTCTCCAACCACAATATATCGAAGGGTCACAATTTGACAAATCAATTTGCTTAGCCCTCTTTGAATAATTAGCTCTCTGATTTGGACGAACGACTAAAGCTTTCTTTTGATCATATTTAGAATCTGTTTTGTATAGCCCTACCTTACCTTCCACAAGTGTAAGAGCAATGGATTCATCAGATTTGTATGAGGATAAATTAAATGAAGTCCCCAGCACTCTCACATTCAAATCGGAAGTCTTCACGATAAATGGTTTGTCCCTATTTTTTGCCACATCGAAATAAGCCTCTCCCTCTAGCTGCACAACTCTTTCATTTTTATCGAAACGAGTAGGATACCTCAATACCGATTCTGAGTTTAGCCAAACATGAGTCCCATCAGCAAGAACCAAATCTACTTTTTTACCCCGAGGCACTCCAAGCTCATGATACACTGCTTTTTGCACCAATTCTTCATCTTGATGGTACTCCACTTTCTCACCAATCCCCTTATGAACTAAAGTTCCATCTGAAGCTTTAATTTCCTTCACTTCTTTTTCTCCAAAAGTGACAAGCTCCCCCGACTCCATTTTGATGAATACATCCTCACTTTTTGGCGCCTTCATTTCTGTAAAATCGGCAACAACAGAATAGTTCTCATTAAGATCCGTGCTCGTATACAACAAGTAAGACCCCAAAAGAACCCCAACCATTATAGCTGCATATTTAAAAAAGGACATGACAGACTTAGAACACGAAATTTTTAAACTCTTTTCATCCTGGGAATTCTGTATAAACATTTGGTATTTGTTCCAGCCTCGTTCTTTATTTACTGAAGCATCAGAAAGGATGCCCGCTCCAAACCAAAGTTTTTGCAATCGCTGAAACTCTTTTCTGTTCTCAGTATTCTTTAACCAATTATCCAATTGCTCCATCTCAGTCTTTTCAATCTCCTGAGAGAAGAACTTAATTATGATGATATTTATATCTGTATTGCTCATTTTTTTAACCTTTTCTATTAATAAGACAGGATATTCTCATTTTTCAGTGAAAGAGAAATAAAAAAAAATCATCCTTATCGATTTTTTTCCGAATCACTAATTTCAAATTTAACCGAAACCCTTTGGGATAGAAGACTTTTGGGCTTCCAGAAGAAATATAGTGGGGACTACATTTTTTTTTAATATTATTTAAGTAGCCTTGAAAGAGCCGTAATTTCAATATAATCTCCAAGCTCAAATTAGGCTTTGCCCAATGGATGGTTTCTGGAATAGAGAAAACATCCGAAATAACTTCCTTTTGTAGATATAATAAAGCCGCATGAGGTATTCTCATGCGGCTTTATTTCAAGCTTATAAAAAGTTACAATATTCTTAATATTGACTGATCTTACAATACAAATTTATTCTACATCAACATACTCCTTTATTCTTTCGAATTGAGATAAGAAATAACAACAGTCCTTTGTCTCCCAAACCATTTCTCAACTTTTTTAAAGCAATTGCTAGCTGTGTTTGAACTGTATTAATCGATATATCAAGCTCCTCAGCAATTTCACGCATTTTTAAGCCAGAGATTCTACTGAGTTCAAAAATTATTCGGCATTTTTCAGGGAGAGAATCTATGGCAGAAGAGATCTGCTCGCCCAATTCTTTTGTCATAATCTCCATCTCCTTATGAGGAGAAAGCAAAATATCCTTCGAGATATATTCGTAATATTTTTCCTGAAAGAATTCATTTTCGGTCTTTCGTGCTTTTATATGATTTAAACAAGCATTACAAACTGACCGATAAAGATAGGATTTAACAGAAGTTTTTATTGTCAAATCGTTTCTCTTGATCCAAAGATTACACAAACTATTATGAACTAAATCTTCTGCCATATCTAAATCATGAACAATTTTATTAGCATACAAACAAAGAGGATCATAAAAGCTCATGAAAATATATTCATAAGCACTTTCATTGCCTACAGCCAACTCTTTTATCAATACGGGTTCATCCTCAAATATTGCGAAATCTGACATCTGTGTATAATTTTCGATTCGCTAATATAGAAATAAATCCGAATGTCGATCCATGTATTTTTAGCCAAAAAAAAATCTAACTACACAATGAAAGGAAGAATACAAAACAAATTCGTTTATTTTTATGACAACAAAAAACAATGCGTTTCATTGATAATCAAACAAACACACATTTCTCATATCTGAAAATTTGATTCATAAAAATCTGCAAACAATCTTCTAATTTTTATTAATAAGAATTAATAAAATATAAATATTGGATATGGATAAAAGAAAAAACAAGTATGCCCACTGGTATTAATTACATAATGAGAAATTATCATTGAGGGTAAATATTCCTGGTAATTAGAAAGCCGGAAAGAGAGCCCTTCTTGATGGGATAAATCCCATCTCAACAGCGCAAATTTTAGCCATTTGCCTGATACTTGCTGGGGTTAACTTCACACATCGCTAAAGGGTTTAATGGCATTCTAAATATCATACTTCCAGCTGGTAATACCATTTCAAACAAATTTCCCGCTGATGTCGCAGATGGACGCAGAAAAAGTTTTTTTAATTCCGACAGGATTACCCGCTTATAAATTTGTCGTTCAATAGCTTTTAGTCGACTCCTACGGAGCCATGAGCATTATACTGAATTCGGTTGCTACAAACAGCTGAATCCTACGGATCCAAAAAAAAAAAAACAATTTCCTGATATCACCATGATACATTACAATTTCCCCTCCTTACATTTAAGGAGGGGTGGCTTGTTTTACGAGGTACGAGAAAAATAATCCCGAAAGCTTTCGGGAGGGGGTGGTTTTATTAAATTATTTTCCCGCAGATGATCGCAGAAATGACCAGGCTACAAACAAGTGATCCTTCGGTTTAAAAATGAATAGTCGACTCCTACGGAGCCGTGGGCATTATACTGAATTCGGTTGCTACAAACAGGTGAACCCTACGGATCCAAAACAAACAATTTCCTGATATCACCATGATACATTACAATTTCCCCTCCTTACATTTAAGGAGGTGGTGGCTTGTTTTACGAGGTACGAGAAAAATAATCCCGAAAGCTTTCGGGAGGGGGTGGTTTTATTAAATTATTTTCCCGCAGATAATGCAGATGATCGCAGAAATGACCAGGCTACAAACAAGTGATCCTTCGGTTAAAAAAATGAACAGTAGACTCCTACGGAGCCGTGGGCATTATTCTGAATTCGCTTGCTACAAACAAGTGAATCCTACGGATCCAAAACAAACAATTTCCTGATATCAACATGAAACATTACAATTTCCCCTCCTGATATTTAAGGAGGGGTGGCTTGTTTTACGAGGTACGAGGAAAATAAGACGGGGTGGTTTTATTAAATTATTTTCCCGCAGATGGTCGCAGAAAAGGCCAGGGTACAAACAGGTGATTCCTAAGGATTCGATTATTGTTTTGAACGGTAACACTATAAATCTATCTCGCTTATTTTTCCCGCTGATTTAAGTGGATTACCGCAGATATCAATGATAGTCGCACAAAAATAATTTTACATACAGGTGGATTCTTCGAATTTATTAATTCAATATCATAAGTACCGCTCTTTAGAGCGGTGTTATGATTCGCGTGTAAATCGGGCTTTAGCCCCAGAACTTTAGATGAAGCGTTCAAGCTCTAATTCGTGAAACGCCAACAGGCCTGAAAAGACGCTGTCGGGTTTTCCCCTGAACAAAAAAGTGAGACCCTCAGAAAGTAGCTCGTGCAAGTTGTTTGACTCAGAAACCATGTTGAAAGGCTTGGAGTGCGGGTTGGAAGACTCTAAACGCGAGTTGGTAGACACTGAGCGCGAGTTGTGTGACTCTAAGTGCGGGTTGGAAGACACTGAGTACGAGCTGGAAAGCCCTGATGATGAGTTGTGCGACTCTAAGTGCGGACTGTAAGACACTGAGTGCGAGTTGGAAAGCCATGAGTATGCGTTGGGAGAATCTGAGTATAAGTTAATAGATACTGAATGCGTCTTGGTTGATGCTTAGTGCAAGTTAGTTGTTTATGAGTGCAAGTTAATTGACACTGAGCGCGACTTGGTAGACACTGAGTGTAAGCTAATAGACACTTAATGTAAGTTAATAGATACCATGTGTAAATTAGTAGACTCTAAATATAAATTATTAGACACTGAGTGCGAGTTGGAAGAGACTAAGTGAAAGTGTTGGGAGAATTGAAGGTGGTGTCTGGTAGTGTCTCAAATTTTGTGTAATTGAATCCTGGTTCATACAAAAAGAAACACCCCACTAAGTTTAGATGCGCTGAGAGGGGCGTTTTTTTGTTTCAAATCCACAAAACTCTATCTCCGGATCAAATATCAGAACTTTAATTAATTGACAAACTTAGTTGAATAAAAGATAGCTCCTCCACAGCCATTAATATTTTGCAAATTAACATGAAACAACCGATTCTATGGATGTCAATAGCTGTGGAGGGGCTGAAAACCCAATCTTCAGAAAGAATAATATGTGTAGCACACAAAAAGACTTCAAATCAAGCTGTGTTTTTTAGGATTCATTTTTCCGACCAAAAACTCGCTTGGCTCTATACACCAAAAGAATGCCCAGAATAATGAGTGTGGGAGCTTTTAAGTATTCAAATCCGGAAAAATCATTAAATAAAAGAACGCCATATAGTGGAATTGCTCCTATTAATTTCGCTTTGTCATTCATTATTGTTAGACTAAATTACATCACAAATGATATTTACTTATTGGCAATAAGACTCCATAATCTGAAATAGTAAAAAACAAGAAAGAAAGGCCTTCTTGATTGGAATAAATCCCATCTGAAAAGCTCCCAACCAACTAACAACTCATGATTAAATTCATTGTCCTTAGGATTAAGACAATGAGCCTTTAACTTAGTATTTGAAAATATATTAAGCTCTAAGTATTATTGAGCCTATCCGCATTTATTTAGGAGAAGCTTTATTGAAATTTTTCGCTCACGCTTATGCAGGATTTTTTGTTACGATTTGGAGTTTTATCTACCTCTTAAACAATCGATTATATAGCATAATAACTAATCCCATTAAGTAGAAAATTAAAAGTGAGACAGAGAGCCAAGTGTCTAGATGAAAAACTCCCATAAACCAAAGGAGAGCCAACATTGATAAATAAAAAGAAATTTCTGAATAAGTCTTGAGTTTCATGATTGCTATATATTAGCCCCCAAAAGGCTTTCTGATGCAACTGATAAGGTTGATATTAAATTTTCCTGAAAATTACTGAGTTGTGCAACGCTTAGTAGTGTTATGGACTTTATTTTCCTTTTCTATTCAGCCATATTTTATTTGTATAACCTATAATCAAACCTCCAATAAGCCAAATAGGAATTCCTCTTAACATACTCTTTTGTGTGATTTGTTCTTGTTCAATAAGTGGAAATATAAAAGTCATACCCACGTACATAATCAGTCCCATAAAAAGGCCAAATTTCAACCAATGTTTAGTTGTATTTTTATTCTCTGGAATTTCAAGATTTAAGTTTTTATACCTTTCAGGTTGTTTTTCGAGCCATCTTTCCTTTAAAGTCTTACCAAACCAACCCCATAGAGGGAAAGTCAAAATTAGAATTAACATAGACGTTATATTTCTTTGAACAGGTATTATTTTAGAACAATTGTCACAATATAATCCATACCAATTTTTAAAAGCAGTTTTATTTGGTGATGCCCATTTAAGACCATTGTGTAATGTTCCACAATGAGGGCATGGTATCAAAGTACGTTGATAAAAAGGTTTTTTCCCTTCCCGTTCTATCAGCGTTACTTTTGGCATTGTTAGTCCTATAATTAAATCACTAACAACTACTCCAGGATTAATTATCCAATGTAGAATAATTGGGCTTTTCCAGTTCCAAATCTTGTATTTTGTTTTGTCATATTCCATAGTGGTAGTCTTAATTTATATTGCCCATAAGGCACAGATTAAAGTGCTTGATGACATCGAAAATCAAATTTATTTAGCGATAATAAGCCAACATAATCTGAAATAATAGAAAGCCGGAAAGAGAGCCCTTCATGATTGGGATAAATCCCATCAGAAAAGCTCTCCAACCAACTAACAAATCATGATTAAATTCATTGTCCTTAGGGTTAAGACTCTGAATTTAACTGACACTCAAAAGAGTTGTAATTAAAGTTTTTTAGTAGCCTCTCCCAAAGAACTCGGAGAGGCCCCTATTGACAAAATTTAAGTGATTTAATAGTCTCTCCCCCAAACATGTTTCAATATAATGGATGGATCCTCCATATTGTAAAATTCATAAGGGTATATTTCATAGGTTGGTGTATAGAAATAAGGAGAACAAAAGATACTCCATCCAACAGGGTTACAAAGAGCATTCAACATTCCCTGGATATTAGGATCGGTAGCGATTTCGTCTGCTGCACCTTCTATATCTGAAATTATTTCGCCATTCAGGACAAATTGCATTTCACTTTCAGCAAGCTTTACAAAATCTACCGGGATAAAGGCATACTTACCATAATAATCAGCATAAGCTCCTTTAAGTACAAATCCTGCACCCAAATGTTCACCCGCCGGATTAACATAATCACCTTGTATCTGAAACCAATCAAACATTGTATTATCTCTATATATCCCCATAGCATACTCCTCCATCTTTCCTTCGTCACCAAAGTTCCATGGAGAAATCTCCCATGCGTAGCTGAAAATGAAGATATTTACAAAATTATCAACGGCGCCTGGTGAAACCATTAATGGAAGATCAGACGCTTCTAAAAATCCTTCTATACCTTCGTTGGCAACTTCCCAAAGGCCATTATCCTCATTAAACGCAATTCGGTTCATGGTGTCACCTGCTATCACTACAGGCTCAGAGAAAATAATTTCATCGTGTGTAAATACATAGGATGCTTCGTTTCCATACACTTTTTCCCCATCTTCAATATATTCAAACTCGTAGAACCATCCTTCTTTTTCTGGAACAGCAGAAGCAGTTATATAAACATCTGCGAGATTAAATTTGGCATAAAATGGTTTCTCCTCTGTAGCTCCAAAACCTTTTGTTATCGTGATTGCCACAAAGTTCATTGATAAGGACTGCATGAAATTTTCATGGTTTTCTAAGATGTCAGTCATATCCCAATCCTGCTCGGTAGCTTTTTCAAGAATTAATTCATTTTGAGATTCTTTCCCCTGGAAAATCAATTTTCCAGCTTCCTCTCTCAAGAAGATAAATTCCAAATCACCTCCAAATCCAGCAGTTTCCCAGTGATTAGGCTTTGTCAACCAATGAAAAACGTCATTGTATGTATTGAACCTTAGAAGTATTCCGTCTTCATGGCCAATTTCAAATTCAGATTTATGAGTTTTAAAGCCATTGGCTACAGTAACTTCCCCGTTATTGTTTTCTCCATTAGGTTCGAATTTCATAACAAAGAAATCACCGGCGCTGGCCATAACTCCATGAACAATCATGGTTGTTTTCCAACCAAACTCGGGAGCCTCTAACAGACTTGTTAATTCAGCCTTTGCCTCAGACTTTCGTTCAGTAGGTGTTTTGTCGAAAGTATACTCATAATCATCCCCACAGGCTGAGAATAAAACAAGCATTGCAAAAATATATATTAATCTTTTCATCGTATTTTAATTTATTGAATTAATGTTTTCACAGCCGTGTCAATTCTCTTTTGCAGGTTGTACAAATCAATTCCCCATTTCTCTTTGTAATAAGTGGTAACGACATCTACCTTGGCCAAAAACTTATCTAAAGATTCTTTTGCTTCAGGACTTTGCACATAGTAGGAATTCCAGTTTTCGTCGTACGTGTTTACCCAGCCCCAGTTATAATAGACAGCTTCCCATGACGTCATGTAAACAGTCCCCCAATCTCCTGATGGATCCGGACCTCCCTGATCATCTTTTAAGGGAGCATAGTAGCCATAAGGCTCGTTACTGTATTTCGAGTAATCGAGCATACCTGCTACAAGTTCCACAAAGTCCTCATTCTCATTCAACATAGAGTAAGGTGTGATAAAACCTTTCATTTTCGCATCAATTGGCTGATAATCCATCCAACGTGCTGTATAATCACCTTTACAAATTTCCTTGAATTCATCAGGATAGAATTTGGTTTGATGCATAATGTGAGCAAACTCATGATGCAAGGTGTGGAAAGAGGTCATAATAACATCTCTTTTTCTCTCAATGATTTGTTCAGGCGTATCCCAAGGATACTCCTTTACCTCTGCGAATGCTTCGATGTTAAAAATGGTTACTTTTCTTCCTCCCTCGGCCATACCCAAGGTCATAGTACCATCAGCATTAAATGCAGGGGTTCCTACCAAAACTAAAAGCTTAGGCATGTATTTGTACATGAATTCAGCGTTACCACCCGCAGTAGATTCCTCTTCATAAGGCTTAATCCAAAAGTTTAGATAAGCTTCCAAAAAATCTTTGGCTTTCTTAGCACTGGGAGGTACTACATGTAACGTGTTTGAAATGTCACTATCATCCCATTTATACTTAACTTCTACATTATATGGCTTAGTAAGGTTCTCGTAAATCCACACGTCCAAATCATTCTGAAATGCCTCCTCATAAGCCACTACAGATTCATCCCTTAAGTCATCCTCTTTATCGCATGAATAGAAAGAGAACAAAACAGATGATATTAGTAATAATATATATATCCTTTTCATTTGTTTTTCAATTTATTAGTACACTATAAACTATCTTGCATTCGGTTGTAAACCGTACTGCTGAGCCGAAACAGGAATTTGCAATACTTTTCTTGCATCATCTCCGTTTAAAGTAACCGGAGTTCCTCCTTTAACATTATGCTCAACCTTCAGGTTAAAACGACGGATATCGAACCATCTCATACCGTTATATATGAACTCTCTTCTTCGTGTATCGATTAGACAATTCATATATGTTCTGGTCTTATCGTCCAACTCATACCATGGATTAAGAGGAGAATCAGCATTTGAATTATTTTGATAAGCCATATTGATTTTCTCTTCTGTAACCTTATTCGCATCACTGTAATTGCTCATTCGCTTCTCAAAATACAAGTCCAAATCCTGCTCTGCCTCACCATACTTTTTAAGCATGATATTAGCTTCAATTCTATTGAACAATGCTTCTTCGGCAACAATCTTTGGGGTCATAGCATAGTAGTAACCATTATCAGAGTTGGCATCCGTTCTTTTAAAGAAATATCCCCATTTCAAAATGAAACCGTCACCTTCTCCAAAGCTCGCACTAGCCTGAGTCCACTCATTAGTAAGTCCAACTACAAAAATATTGTCGTATAGTTGTTGCTTAACACCACGAGTTGAAACATCATCTGTATATGCATATCGCAATGAAGCCTGAAAATAAGAGAACCAATAAGTTACGTTACTAGTTAACATAAAGTTTGCAGGCTCACTTCCCTTAGAGTATTCCGCGATCTGTTCATCAAAGCCCATTTGAGCATATTTTCCGGAAAGATCCCTTATATACGATGATGGGTTGTTTCTCAAAGCTTCAGTTGAGTAATCCAGAACCTTTTGCCATTCCGCTTTACGTGTGTAAAAACGTGATGCAAACGTATTGGCTGCTGCCCTGTTCAAATGATATTTCGCCACTTCAAAGGCACCATCATCCAAGTATTGAATCCCTTCTACAAGGTCTTTTTCAATCAACTCATACACTTTAGCAACGGTTTCTCTCTTGTAATCCTTAAATACCACAGTTTCTACTTCGGTTACATAAGGTACACCTAAATCAGTCGCTGCAGTAGCAGGATTATAAGACTTTCCCCAAAGGTCAACCAGCATGAAATGACAGTAGGCTCTAATTACTAAAGCTTCACCATAATAAGGTAAATATTCAGTTGGAATAAGGTCTCCAACTTTCGTGCTTTCGATAAACTCCAGTGCTTTGTTAGCGTGAGCAATGGCATTGTAACACTCATCCCAATAAGAAGCAGGAGAGTCCTGATAAACATCGGTAAAATCTTCCCAAAAATAGCCATTTTCATTGTTGCTCATGGACAGATGACCCGCCCCTTTGTCATCTGCATTATCCGACATTGAATAACAAAACATGCCATAAGTAAATTCAGGATAGGCACTGGTCAACAGCTCTTTCACTTTCTCATCTGAATCCAAATCCATTCTATTGTCAGGAGTCGTGTCCAGATAGTTATCACACGACACAAAACCCAGTGCCGCAACGATAGTCAGTATATATAATAATTGTTTATTCATCTTCTTTAGTTTTAGAATCCTAATTTAAGCGAGAATGTATATTGTTTTGGCACTGGAAGGGCAACACCACCTGTTCCGAAAAATTCAGGATCCTGGCCATTCAATGCTTTATCCGAATGCAACAACCACAAGTTGGTTCCCTGCGCTTTAAGTGAAGCAGTTTCCAATCCTAACTTGTTTAGAAAGTTTTTAGGAATTCTGTATTCCAAAGAAAGCTCTTTCAAACGGATGAAATCACCTTTTGCTACACGCTGATCAGAATAGTTATATGCATTGTATGTAGATTCCAACTCATAACCATAACGATCTGAAACTTCCTTAGAGGCAATAGCCGGAATGTTGGTATATGCTTCATCACCCTGAACCATCCATCTGTCTCTCATATCCTTAGTAACGGCATCCATATCGCTATATGAAGCATGGAATGATGGATACAAACGAATCTTGTTTCCAAACTGATAGGTACAGAATACATTCAATTTCCAGTTCTTGTAATTAATTACGTTAGAGAAACCACCAGTGATTTTAGGATCGATAGAACCTTCATACTTCAAATGACTAATGGCATCATCCTGAAAGTATACATTCAATGTTTTATTTCCGTCATTATCGTAGAATTGTGGTAAACCAAATTCATTCAAACCTGCAAATGGAATAGAATATAAACCTCTAACCGGCCCACCTTCAATTGCTCCACCTTCAGCCTTCACCAAATCGTAAATCATTGGGCGGGCTTTCAGACTAGTAATTTCGTTTTTGTTGTAAGCAAAGGTGATGTTAGATGTCCAATTGAAATCATCACTATCAATATTCTTTGTTCCCAAACTAAACTCAATCCCCTGAGTCGTCATATCGGCATAGTTGGCATATTTCCAACCTTCTCCACCAATACCTGAGGTTCTCACTGCAGCGATTAGGTCAAATCCTTTTCTTTGGTAAGCATCAACACTTATAGAGATTCTGTTAAACAAGCCCATATCAAAACCAATATTGGTTTCGTACTGCTTCTCCCAGGTCAACTCAGAATTCTCCAATGATTCAATATACATGGCATTCTGTCTTTCCGAATCGTAAGGAGTCACCGAAATGTTATTTCGGTATACAATTGATGCATTGTTTGCAGGTCCCATAGAAGCCGTCAAACCGTATGTCCCTCTGAATGAAAGATTAGACAACCATTCTACATCGTAAAGGAAAGCTTCTTCTTTTGCGTTCCATTTACTAGAAAGGTTCCAAGTTGGCAAATATCTTGAGCTTTTCGATTGTCCCAATTGGTTGGATCCATCGACACGAGCGGTACCATTAAAGGTATATTTACCCTTATATGAGTAGGCTGCATTTACAAAACCTGCAACAAATCGGTCTCTGAATGGCTGCATTCCAAAATAAGCAAATCCGGACTCATTTGTTGACTTGATAATGTTAGCATCAGTAAAGACTGTTCCTCCTCTGTTGTACTGGTAACCATATCCATTGAAAAAGTCATTTTGACGATCAACATATTTCAATTCCTGTCCCAACATCACATTTACAGAATGTTTTTCATCAAAAGTTCTGTTGTAGTTCAACATATTTCTGAAGTAAAGATTCTTCATTGTATTGGTTTCCTTATTATAGAAACCTCCATTAGGTAAAACTGATATTGGTCTAGAATTTGGAAGAGAAACATCCTTCCACAAGTATTTGTTGGCTTTAGAAATAATTGGATCATCAACACCTGCGTTATAAGCACCAACGACATTAGATCCTTCCTTGATGATATGCTCATTTGATGATTTCACATAGCGCATCGATCCGGTAAATTTATATTCCAAATATTTGTTAACCTTATAGCCTAAATCACCCTGAACAGATAAATCCAACAAATCCAAATTGATGTAGTTGTTTTTATACTCCTCCATAATGTTGAAAGGCGCATAGTTCATTCTCACATATTCAGGATCGCCATTCTCATCATAAGGCGTGATCGTTCTACTGGTATTCAATGCATAAGAAAATGGATTGATATCGAACTCTCTTGAGTAGTTACCATTCACCATATCATTGGTTCGGTTAAATGTTCCTGGTGTTCTTTGCTCACGGATAGATCCCTTGGTCTGAATACCAATAGAAAGTTTATCAGTCACATCAAAATCACCTCTCATGTTTACCGTATAACGATCAACGTTATCGGCAACAGTCCAACCTTCGTCGTTCAACCACGAAGTAGACACATAAAATTTTGAAGTTTCGGATCCACCTGAAAAGGATACAGAATGATTCTGTTGCATAGAGTTTCTGAACAAAACATCAAACCAATCGGTGTTAGTTCTTTCGTATCTTTTCAAGAAATTCCCTCTTGCTTCCTTTGTATTTTCTAAACCATACGCACCGTTCTCGTATGTGTTAATCAAATTGTACATCTTGTGGAAAACACCTCCATCTTTTGCACGCATCATGTCTGCATGGGCCAACCACCCCTTTTCTTCCATCTCCACGAACATCTCCATCTGATCCTGAGAATTCATGATATCGTAATTTGCATAATTAGGTTTCATTTTCATGGTAAACTCAGAAGTTACTCTGATAGAATTCTTACCAACATGTCCTTTCTTGGTTGTAATTACGATCACACCGTTCATGGCACGAGCTCCGTACAATGCTGTTGCAGATGCATCCTTCAAAATCTGAAAACTTTCGATATCATCGGCATTTAAACCAGCAACCGAAGATGAAATCAATGTTGCAGGATCACCTGAAGATAACTGATCAGGAGAAATGTCAACAACATCTTCCAATACTACTCCATCAACAACCCAAAGAGGTTTGGTATCACCATAAATAGACGAAGCACCACGTACACGGATTTTAGGAGCAGCACCAAAGGTACCCGATACATTCTGTACCGATACACCAGCTACTTTACCTTCAAGCATACGTCCCACATCAGCCACACCGGCAACTTTAGCTTCTTCTGCTTTAAGCACAGTAGCTGATCCGGTAAATAGCTTTCTATCGATCGTCTGGTATCCCGTTGTCACAACAACCTCTGCCAATTGCTCAGAAGAACCTTTTAACACCACATCAATGGTCGTCTGATTAGTAACAGCAATTTCCTGAGGCTCCATACCAATAAAAGTATAGACCAAAACAACATTTCCTGATGCTGGAATCTCAAGGCTGTAATTACCATCAAAATCGGTAGAAACACCGTTTGTTGTGCCTTTTACCACAACAGAAACACCTGGCAAAGGCAATTTCGTATCATCAACAACGGTTCCCTTTATTTGTCTCGTATCTTGCTGAACGCCGCTGTTTTGAAACACAGGCTTTATCAAGATGGTTTTATACTCAACTTCAAAACCTAAACCTGTATTCTCTAATGCTTTAGTCAGCACTGTTTCTACAGTTTCATTTTGAAAACTTACCGAAATTGGTTTGACATCTCTAAGTTCAGAGGCATCATACAAGAAGCCCATATCAGTTTGGTCTTCAATAACTTTTATCAGATCTTCAATTTTAGAGTTTTTTAACTCTACATTGATCCGACTTTGTGAAAAGATGCTTGCATTGGCCTGAAGGCTAAACACTAACATCAAGACAATTACATTCCTCATAGCTCGTAACATTCCCATCCACCTAATAAAACAGGTGAATGTGTTCAGAAAAAAAATTTTTTTCATAGATTTGTAAATGGATAGTTAAAATTTGAATACCCTCCACGGTATTCATTATCTGTATTCGAATCGGGAAATGTTGGCGCATTTTCCGATTTTTGGATTAGACTTATTTTTACTTCATTTTAATTACAACTGCTTTATTATTCTCTTCAACTTCTGCTCCTGAAATTTTTTCAATCATATTAGCCAGAACAGAAAAATCTTCGAATCGATAGAGTTTACCCGTTAAGCGTTTATTCTTTATATCCGGGTTCTGATAAAAAACCTTCACATCGTACCAGCGTGAAATCGTTCTCATCAAATCTTCCAGACGCTGATCTTCGAATCTGAAATAACCATCTACCCAACTGGTATATAGTTCGGTATCCACATCCTTACAATCCAAAGTCCCAGTCAACTTACTCCAGCTGGCTTGTTTCCCTGGTTCCAAATAAAGACTCTTAGCTTGATTATCTTCTCCATTAACTGCAACCTTCACCTTCCCACTCACTAAAGTCGTCTGAATGCTTTCTTCATTGGCGTAAGCCATCACATTGAATTTGGTACCCAACACTTCTACCGAAACATCATTCACATCTACAATAAAGGGCTGCCCATTTTTAGTTACTTCGAAAAAGGCTTCCCCCTTTAACTCAACCCGACGTTCTCCACCTCCAAAGTTTACTGGATATTTTAATTCTGAATCACAGTTCAAATAAACCGTAGTACCATCAGCTAATTCTAATTGATACTCTCCCCCTTTTGCTGTCTTAAGCGTATTATAAACCAATTCTGTTTCCTGAGTTGCGTTTTTATTCTCATACTTCAAACCAGCCTTCAGGTATTTGCGAATCTTCACACCTTGTTCTTCATCTATGGCTTGTTCTATTCCCGATTCTAAATCATAAGTCTTTCCTGTTGATGTAATCAAAACAGCTTGATTTTGTTCTGCCTCTAAAACTGTTGCCAGATTAAGTTGCGCCATCTGCTCTTCTAATTTGTTTTCACCTAAAAACAACATGCCTGCAGCCAGCAAGATAGGTAATGCAATGACCGCAGCGTATTTCATAAGGCTTTTCAATCGAATCACTTTTGATTTTCGATTCAATTTCTGCATGAGCTCATCAGTCGTATTGGGAACCAAATCCAGATCCAGATCTTCAATATCCTTCTTATAAAACATCTCAGCCTTTTCGAAATAGGCACGATGTTTCAATGAAGAATTCAGCCATTTTTCAAATGCCTGCTCTTCTGTAGAACTTATTTGACCTTTTATTTTTTTGCGGATTATGCTCCAATCAATGTTTCCCATTCTCAATCGTATCCTGTTCCTTTTTGGTATAAGCCTAAAGTTTTTAAGCTTGATTTGCCCTAAAGACGGAGAATGTGAAAAAAGGTTAACAAGTTTTTTGATTTTTTTTAAAAAGAAAATATTAAATCCAAACCAATTAACTACAGACCATTGACTACCTGCACTTAACACAGTCTGAATTTTAACAGCCAGATATAAAAAAAATAGTGGAGATGTGAAGATTCTATAATTTTTCGGAGTCAGAAATGAGTTAATGCTTCATGAACAGAAAAGCCATGGGATCTAAAGTGAAGTATTCTTTGGTAATTAAGGATGCAATGAGATAAAAAAAGGTCCATATGTAATGGACGGTTAACAGTTTCCAAAACAGAAATCCCTGAAAGGGATTAATTATTTACTATTATTTGTTTTCCCCCTTCAGGGAAAATGTTTTTACGGGATTACAACCACTCATTTTATGAGTGGTTATTCAAATTTAGCCACTTTGTGGCAGATTTTACTTACTCTCTAACAATCATATAGAGCAAAAAAAAAGCATTGACTGATATTGCAACATATGCTCTCGCAAAAATCATTTCAACAATAAATCTTACGGAGAAGCCCCGAAGGTCTCCGAAGTATCGGAGTAATTTAAATAAGAGGCTGTCCATGTAATGGACGGTAAATAGTTTCCAAAATAGAAATCCCTGAAAGGGGTTAATCTTTTACTATTATTTGTTTTCCCCCTTCAGGGAAAATGTTTTTACGGGATTACAACCACTCACTTCATGAGCGGTTATTCAAATTTAGCCACTTTGTGGCAGATTTCACTAACTCTCTAACGATTGTAAAGAGCAACAAATAAAAAGATTGACTGATGTTTTAGGAGATGCTTTTGCAAAAGTATTTTTATGAAAATTGTCGATTTCTCCTGGAGGACATAAATGAAAAGAGGATCATAAATTCACGAAGGCAGGACAATTTATCACGAAGGTTATTCTTGGCCCTATAGACCTGGACCTTAACAGAACTTACCGAAATATCAAGCTCTTCGGCAATCTCCGCATGTTTCAAACCATCGTATACCGACATCTGATAAACCTCGCGACATTGTTCTGGTAGTTCCTCAATAGCATCCCTAATTTTCAGAGTGATATTCTCGTCAATATCCAAATCTACCGAATCGGATAAGACTTGCGCCTCAAAAAGTTTTTGCATTTTTTTATCCTCAACCTGAACAGTACGAAGGTAATCGATACAAGAGTTTCGAACCATTAAAAAAAGATAAGAGCGAAGAGACTTAGAAACTCGACTTACCGGATTCTCCCAAATTTTTATAAAAACATCTTGAACAATATCTTCGGCTAAACCAGGACAGCAAACATAGGTTTCTGCAAATCGAAACAAAGGAGCGTGGTACGTCTCAAAAAGAATTGCGTATGCCCTCTTATCCCTATTTGCCAAACCAAGCATCAATATTTTTTCCTGATCATTCATGGTCGTTAGCAGTCTTTCTCCTGGTATATTATCCACTGAGGACGGCGAATGTAAAAAAAACTTTCAAGCCAACAAAAAAAGGATGGGCGTGAAAAAAAAAGGTCTTTGTGTAAAATTTAACAATAGATTAAATAAATTTCTCCCTCCTCACCCATCCACAAAACCCGAATTGACACCAAATAAATTTCACTTAATAAACTAAAACACCGAACATTTCATTCAATAGCAGCAGTACTCAAATGGGTAAAATGGCAGGAAGAATAGAGCCCACGAAGGATTCTTTCCTACGGCAATACAACATCATAATTTTTGTGAATCCCACCCATTATTTAATTCCGGATTTCGAACTAACACACGGAACATAAGCAAGAACCACAACAAAAAAGTTGAGGTCTCATTTTTTTTTTGAGCAAAGGCTTCTTTTTATTGATTATAAATTATTCTACCTCATCAAAAGCTTCCGGTGTGTCAATGGCATCATATTTACAGTAGGTCACACACCTGCCACACTCTAAGCAATGACTCCCATTTATCGTATAGGGCGCCCCCTCAGAAATGCATTTTTCCGGACACTCATCAATACACATCCCACAACTGATACAGTTGTCGTTGATTATGAAGCCTACTGGCTTAACAGTTTCGCCTCCAAAAGCAAATCTCTCACGAACAGGTGGCGTTACAGATAAGTCAAAAACATCTCCCACCCCACTTTTCATACAGTAGGCTTCCAGAATATCACGTTTTTCTCCGGCGTAAAGATCATTCATCATGGGATTGGCTTCGAAGATTTTGTCAACATATGATCGATCGACAAATTCAATATTTCCCGTAACTCGCACAGATTTGTAAGTGGCATCCATGCCGACAAGAGCCAATCGGGGATTTTTCTTTAATTGCTTACTAAAGGGCTTTCCTCCCGGTACAATAAAATACAATTTGTCATCTTCCACCAACATCACATCAGCGATTCTCACATGAGGATTTTTCCCGTCAGTGGTCGCAAATGCCACTGATTTAATTTTTCGTAAAAACTCAAGGTGTTTGTTCATTCTATTCAATATTTCGTTCTAAAAAATCATACCCATTGGTGTATCAATTAAATTATTTTAATATACACATAAGTATTCATATCAATTTATCTACTGGATAAAACCCAGGACTAAAAATCCAATTGCCGAGAGCAATCCACACAATAAAGCATAGGGCATTTGTGTTCTGACATGTTCCATCACCGGAATTTCAGCAATCATTGAAGATAGAATCGTCGAATCTGAAATGGGCGAACAATGGTCACCAAAGACTGCACTCGAAACAATGGCGCCAAGAATCAAAGAGATATTGGCATCCAAACCTGCTGCAAGTGGAATGGTAATGGGAATCAGTATGGCTACGGTACCCCCACTGGTTCCAGTGGCAAAGGAGATGATTCCGCCTAGCAAAAACACAATAACAGGCAGCAGGGCAACATTCACATCCCCACACAAACTGGCAATATAAGAACCCGTATCCAATGTATTGATCACATTACTCATAACAAATGCCAGAGTAAGGATGATGACAATTTCGAGAAAATCAGACATGCCCTGCAGACACCATTTCAAATACTTTTTAGGATCTGAAATGCGCTGCCTGGAGTAGAACAATCCCGTAAAAATCAATGTAAAAACTCCGCTTAGAGCCAATGCGCTTGCACCATCTCCTTTTATCAGGTTGCCATTACCACTGACATACAGTATTCCAAAATTAAGGGCAAGGAGTAGCAGTAATGGTAAGAGCATATTCCCAGATCTAACCTGGGATCCTTGTGGCAGATCTGTTTTAAAGACAAGGGATTGACTTGCCTTCTGAGCCTCGAAAGAGGCATATCTTTTCATGGGCGCCATTTCCTTTCCCGAAAAGATACCAAAGCCCACAAGCAGAATCGAAAAAATGCCATAGAGCTGAAAAGGCACCGCTGAAAGAATGAAAGCAAAAGGTTCACCTTCGATCACTCCTGCAGAAATCTGACTGCCCATCATGACCATGAGGAAGGCACCTGCCCCATTTACGGGAAACAACCAGGCAATTGGTGAAGAGGTAGAATCGATAATATAAGCCAGCTTGTGACGGGAAACATTCAATTTATCAAACAGGGGTCGACCTGTCACTCCTGCAACAACGATTGAACTGACCCCATCGATAAAGAGCAGCATGCCGATGATATAAGCCAACAACTGGGCAGCCAAAGCCGATGTCAGCAGTCGTTTCTTCACGGTCAGATCATTCACCAAACCTTCCACACCTCCCGAGGCATCGATGACAAAAACAAAAGCTCCAATCAGAAAGCAAAAAAGAATCGATTTTAAAGACCAGCCACTGGAAAACACATCGGTAAAACATTTGATACCATTGCTTATGCTTGCTTCCTTAAAAGCCAGTATCGCAAGCCCAAGAAGTATCCCTCCCAATAGGGCAAACAATACTTTTCTTGTGATAAAGGCAATAAGCAAAACCAGGATAACAGGCAGTAAAGACAGGTATGTAAATTCCATTCTTCTATTTAATCAGCGGGTAAAAAAAAGTCCTGTATGAAGAAAGGGGCTGATTCGGCTTTCCCGATTGCCCCCTTCTCTGTGATAATCAAATGATTTTAAAATTTACCATTATCGTTCTGCCATTCAGATTGAGGCAGGATGGTTTCCACCACATCCCAGTGCTCGGCAATTTTACCATTTTCCACTCTAAAAAGATCATAATAAGATGTATGAGCGTCGCCAAATTGTCCTTCGCTCACAACAAGAACAAAGTTACCTTCACCCAATACCATATGAACCTTGTTGTAAACCATGGAAATCCCCATCTTACCAAGCTCTTCCAATGCTTTTCCTAAACCGGATAAGCCGTCTGCAATGCCTGAGTTGTGTTGGATATACTTATCACCATCAAAAAAACGACCCAACTGATCCATTTTTCCCTGAACCAAAATCGTATTGACAAATGCCTCCACCAACTTTTTATTGGCTGCCGTTTTATCCCTGTCCTTAATTTCTGTAGAACCGTCAAACTGGGTTCTGCCACTTGGGTTAGGCTCTGTTATCACACTTAGGTTATCCCAGTGCTCAACGATTTGTCCTTCCTCGAATCGGAAAATATCAAAGCCTGCTTTGGGGCCAAAAAAGTTGTATTCGGTTTGGGTAAAAGTGTAATCACCATCCTCAAAGGCACGCACCACATTCACCTTGGCGCTTCCTTCTGGCAATTGCTGCAATGCCGCTCCAAATCCAGCCAATCCATCTGCTATTCCAGGATTGTGTTGGGTATAATTATTCGGATTAATATAAGCGATTGCTGTCTGATCACCAGTTTCAATACTATTTAAAACGGCTACAGCCTTTTCCTTATTACTCAAAACCAAACCGTTGTCATCATTAGAACTGCATGCAGTCAAACTCAAAAACATTCCCAGGGTAACTAATACTGTCTTCATAATCATGTACTTTAATTGTTGTTAAATTATATTGCAAATGTAAAATGAAGCGGCAGGTACATAAAGGTGAATCAAAGTCTGAAAATGGTAAATCTATGTTTTGTAGATTTATTTGCTCAACTGTTCCCTAAATATCTTAGGTGTAACGCCAATTTGGTTTTTAAAGTATTTCACAAAGTTAGTGGGCTCGTCGAAGCCAAGCGAATAGGAGATTTCTTTAATCGGAAGATCTATTTGAGACAGTTTTCTTTTAGCCTCAAGAATCACAAATTGATCGATAAGAGCTTTGGCGGTTTTTTGGGTAAATTCTTTACAGACATCATTCAATTGCCTATAACTGATATTAAGAGTTATTGCATATTTCTTTGCATCTCGTGTATGAGTATAATCCTGAGACAGTAATTTCTGAAATGCAACGAAAGTTTTGAACTCAGCTGATTGAGGTTGTTGAATGCTATGCCTTGCAACACGTTCTGCCGATAGCAGCAGTATTTTCAATAAACTTCTGACGATATCAAGCTTAGCAAAATTATCTTCCCTGTTGTACTCACGCTCCATGCCATGAATCACGGGCATCAAGTCCCTCAATTCCGAATCGTTGAATCCTATTATGGGTGGGTATTGGCTCAAGGCAAAGAAGCGGTAAAAAGCCAGATAATCACTATGCGACAGATTTTTGTTGAGAAATTGGTCTGTAAAAAGAATGACATAACCTTCCCGCTCCCTTTCTTCATCAAAGGCATGCACCTGTCCCTTGGTGACAAAGAGCAAATCACCTGCAGAAAGCTTATAACTCTCAAAATCCACCACGTGAAACCCATTTCCTTTGCTGATCAACATCAGCTGGTGAAAACGGATCCTGTGCAATTGGTTTATTGGAAAATCTAATGAATATGCCCTTTCCAAAAGACTTTGAAGCGTCATTATTTCAAAACCAATCTCATTAGCTTTATCTTCTCTAAATGTGATATCCGGAATTTTCGCCATATATTTTATTTGTAATCTTAATTCACAACAACTCGCTTCTGAATGCCAAGGGTGTTTTAATCAAGTTCATTTAAGGGTAAAAATCAAAGGAATCGGGTTCTTCATTTAATCTTCTGAAGGTAGACTTGATTGAAATCGAGTTTGAAATAATTTGGGTGTCATCTCCGTATGCTTCCTAAAGAATTTAATAAAATATGAATCATCATTAAAACCAAGTTGTTCAGAGATCTCATTGTTTCTTAGTTTAGTATAGGACAGTAAGCGTTTGGCTTCCAAAACAATTCTTTCCTCAATGATTTTACCTGGTGATTTCCCGGAATACTTTTTACATAGCCTGTGTAACTTGCGTTCCGAAATAGCCAATAGGGAGCAATAATCTGAAATCTGTTTCTTTTCAGCGAACGATTGATCAACATGCTCCCTGAACTTAAAATACAACTGATAATCGTGTTGATTAGAAATATCCACAGGTAACTGGCTTCGATTCAAATAAAGAAGTAAGGCATTCAAAAAATACTCCTGAATCTGGATAGAGTCTGATTCCGAATTTTTAAATTCCTTAAGAATTAAGTCAATTAAAGATTTAATTGAACTCCCCCACTGATCATCTCTTAATTCACAAATAAAATAGGGCAATAACAGAGAACTCAACTGATGTACAAAATCTGCTGAAAACATGATAATAGTCCCTTTGACATCCTTTATCTTTTCGAGCCAGTAAACCGGTTCCTGGGAAATGCAAATAATCTTATTAGCACCTATTTCCTGACTATTGAAATCAATATTCATCGTTCCGGACCCACTCTCAAAATAAAAGATCTTATAAAAATTACTTTTATGGGGCTTAAAGACTATATCTCCTGCCCTTTGGATCACACTCTCGACAGAAGCGACATCCAGGTCTTTGAACTGTAAAAAACTATTCTCAAAGGAAACAGTAGGCAATACCATACTTTGTAATTAATTTATTTTGAAGCTGGCAGAATACTACCATCCATATTCCAAAAACAACCATCTGATCTTTACAAAGGTGCATAATTTTACCAAAAAAAACCAGATCACTTGATTGTAAACTTATTACAATTTGAATTCCTCACTAGCTGGTATGTCTTTCATGAAGCGGGTGTTTCAATGATGCATACCGCTTTATCTTTTAATGATATTTTAACTAACAGGCATTTACAATGGGTATTACTGAAATCATACTACTTTGTGCAATTCAAACGATTGGTTTAATCCTGATTCTCTCTCAAAAAAAATTCAGTTCAGCGCCAAACACCTTATTGAAAGTCATTTTGCTATCCATGTTAGTCTACTATGGCTACTATTATTTCTTTTTCAGTTCCAACGAGCTTCAAAAGTATGCTCACTTTTTTCTCAGCTTCAATTTAATTTCTCCTCCAGCCATTTACTTTTATTGCTATTCGGTAATGAAAGGGAAATTGCCATCCTTCAGAGAAGTGTTTCCACATCTGTTGCTACCCTTATTTTCCTCATGTTGGATAGCAATCATTCATCAAACCGGCAGTCCTGCATCTCAGGATATAACACTAAAGGCATTACTGATTATCATCGCGTTTGCTCATGTTGCTTACCCCCTGTTTGTCATCAAAAAACTGGGGAATTTATATCACCTAAAAGGAATCGATATCTTCAGAGTATTCTCTTATAATAAGGATAAAACCAGCATGATTAAGCTTTTTATAAGCATGATGCTAATCCATTCGGTGCTTCTGCACAGTAAAGCCACAATCTATTTTTTCACCCAGGAATATTGGAACCTTTTGGAAATTATGAATCTTACATTCTTGTTGGTATTAAGCTATTTCATAGCCTATGTTGTCATCACACAACCCATTGCCATACATCATTCCAATAGGAAACAAAATATTACAGGCTATAAAAAATATGAAAAGTCAGGAGTGAAACATGAAGATGCAATTGCAATTGCCAAAAAGCTGAACGACTATTTCGAAAAAGAGAGAGTGTATCTCAAGCCTGAAATAAGTCTGACCAAAGTTAGTGAAAGTCTACATATCCCCTCCCACCAAATTACCGAAACATTAAACGGTTTGTTAGGGCAAAGTTTTAATGAGTTTACAAATAATTATCGCGTAGAAGAATTTAAACGACTCCTGAAGAAACCAAAATTTCAGAATTATTCCATTTTAGCCCTTGCTTTTGAAGTTGGTTTCAACTCAAAAGCAACTTTTAATGCATCTTTCAAGAAAATTACCGAACAAACTCCCTCTGAATACATCAGGACACATCTCAGTAATACAGAGACAGATAAGTAGTCTTACCAAGATATTAAGACGTCTTGATAATCTGGTATTGTCGATTTCAGAACTTCCACACCCTAGTTTCGCTTAGTATCTGTTCGCAGGCATCCCTTTGCAAACAGACAATCAATTTAACTAAACAAACTAATCTGAAATCAACAAACCCAAAGGATGAAAAAACTATTATTACTGAGTTTAATTGTGGCATTCACAATTTCACTTAAAGCACAAGAGACAGGACACTATGTAAATGGTGTGGAAGGAATCAAGACAGGATCGGTACCTGGTCCGGGTTTCTATTACAAAATGTACAATGCCTACTACACCACCGATGCATTAATGGATGCAAATGGCAATGAACTTGACATCGATTTTGACCTTACCGTTTTTGCCAACACCCACCGTTTTGTGTGGATAGCAAAAAAAGGGATATTGGGTGGAAACTTCGGTATGAACGTCATAGTTCCCTTAGTTAATACGGATATTTCGATTAATGCTTTTGGATTAGCCGATAAAAAATACGGCTTATCAGATATCACAGTGGAACCCTTCCTGCTGTCCTGGCACAAACCAAAATACGACTTAGCAGTCGGTCTTGCTGCCATTGTACCCCTTGGCGACTTCAAAAAAACAGAAATTGCTTCTCCAGGTAAAGGCATGTGGACAGGTATGCTAACAGCCGGAGGAACCTACTACTTCGACAAACACAAATCATGGTCTGCTGGAATTCTTGCCAGATATGAAATCCATAGCGAGAAGAAAGACTACGATGTCACTCCCGGTAATGATTTTCATTTTGAATGGGGTATTACTAAAACCATTCCAATGAATGTCATTTGGGAACTGGGAATAACAGGTTACTGTGGATGGCAACTTACCGATGATAAAGGAAGCGACGTGATTTATGACGCCAATATCCACGACCGTCAATTTGCTGTGGGACCTGAAGTAAGCCTCTTTGTACCTAAAGCCAAAATGAGCTTTTCAATCAGAGCTCAGAAAGAATTTGCAGTAATCGATCGATCGGAAGGCTTTATGAATTGTCTTTCTGTAGTAAAGGTATTCTAAAGTATGCATTGCTTACTCGATCTTAAATAACACAAAGAACAATCAACAGATTATTCATATACTAAATCCATTAGTCGATGAAAGAAAAAGAACTTGACAAATCGAAAGCCTTAAACAGAAGAAACTTTCTAAAACTAGGGGCAGCAGGTGCAGCTCTTGGAGCAATCGCTATACCTACGAAAGCCAAGGAGGTCATTGTAAGTAAAATTGATGAAAAAACAGCGGGCAATTTTATAAAAATTCATGAAGATTTTCCACACGAAATAAGAGACGATTATCAACCCCACTCAAATAAAGACCTAATCTTCACAGGTTCTTTTTGGGGCTTCCATCCGGAAGATGAGGACATTGCCAAATCCGGCAAGGAGTTTATGGGTAAAACCTTTATGCATTTTGAAGAGAAGAAAGGCTTCGATCAATTATCCAAAGCTTTAAGTGCAGGAGCCTGGTCTTTGCATAACGCAGTCACTCCTATGAGTTCCCAGGGTATTTCTCAGGAAGGCATATTCAAATGGGACCAAATTAGAAAGAAGGAAGGTGAATTTCGTCCGAATCACGACTGGGTGAATGCGCACCAGTACAAATTTAATGACAAAAAAGAAGCGGCTGATAGCATTAAGCGAGCTGCCCGCTTATACGGTGCCGATCTTGTGGGCATTACGCAACGCGATAAGCGTTGGGATTACAAAGATTTTGTGGATCCCCATGCCATTATGGAAGGACGCATGGAAGATGCCGTTTATGGTTGGGAAAAGTTTCCTTTTGAACCTAAATCGGTAATCGTTTTGGCTTTCGAAATGGATTATGAAGGTATTGCCACTGCCCCAACTGATGTGGAGGGAGCTGCTGCCGGAACCATGTATTCGCAAATGACCAAGGTAGCCTACCAATTATCAATTTTCTTAAAACAGCTGGGCTATCAGGCAGTTGCTTGCGGAAATGATACCGGACTGAGTATTCCCTACGCTATTGCTGCAGGCTTGGGCGAAGGATCAAGAATGGGAAATTTGATTACATACAAATACGGCCCTCGTGTTCGAATTGCTAAGGTCTACACAGATTTCGATTTCGTTGAGTACGACAAGCCCATAGAATTTGGAGCCATGGATTTCTGTAAGAATTGTATGCGTTGCGCTGACGCTTGCCCGGGAAAAGCCATCTCATTTGATAAGGAACCGACCTTTGAGCCAACATACGAAGGGAATACCTGGTACAACGCAAAAGGCGTGAAAAAATACTATATGGATGCTAAAAAATGCTTCCACACATGGGGTGAATTCGGTACTGATTGTGGTTCCTGCATGGCTTCATGTCCTTATAATAAACCCGATTTCTGGCATCACAGATTAGTAGACAAAATTACGGCTGCCATGCCGGGTCCTGTACACGATTTTATGCGTGAAATGGATATTGCTTTTGGATATGGTGACATTGACAATCCTGAAAAGATAGATGTCTTTTTTGATCCCAAAGGAAGAAGTTATAATGGACAATAATTATTAAAACTTAAGAAGATGATTTTTACAGGAATAGAAATATTATTTTTTGTATTAGGTGTACTAACGGCTCTCTTTGTTGTTGCATTAGTAAAGTACAATCAAGATTTAGGATTCAGAAAATGGAGTTTATTAACTCTTACTCTGGGAGGTTTTTTAGGAATCTTTTGCCTGGCATGGTCGGTTAGTTCCGTTCTTGAAGGCGTTCCCCGTGCTGCAAGTATGGGACTGGTTGTCTTCGGACTTCCATCCATTATTTTATTGTTACTGGGCCGTAGAATGGCTCTAAAAGAGAAGTAAATGCCACAAAATAAAATAAATAAAAAACTGATAAACGGGTTCGCTATTGTGAGCCTGTTTATTGCTTTTTACATAGGGCAATCAAGCGATAAAAGAGTTAATAAACTGTCGCATTCCGAATTGTTTCAAAAACACAAAATTAGCAGCGTTTGCGAGGAAAATGGCGTATTAATTGCTTACAAGGATGCTGAATTGATTGGCTATGTTTCCTCGGGCAAATCACAAGGATATGGAGGGCCTTTGGAGGTTCTCATATTGTCTGATTCACTGGGGAAAGTAGTTGACATAGATCTTATTCATAATACCGAAACCCATTCCTACATTACGAAACTGAAAAATAAGCGATACTTCGATCAATACGGTCGGAAAAACACAAATGACAAATATCTCATTCATGAGGATATTTCTGCCGTATCAGGTGCTACGGTAAGTTCGAATGCCATAGCCCTGGCAAGTAGGGAGGCTGCCTGGGAACTTGCCGAGAATAAATTTTCATTTTCTTTACCCAATATTGGCATCACATGGAATTTTGGCTTACAGGAATTTCTGGCAATGGGCATCTTCATCCTGGCCTTTGTGGCTGTCTGGTGGAAAAAGAAGACACTGCGCTATGTGGCGCTTTTCAGCTCATTTGTGGTTTTGGGATTCATGTTTAACGCCTCCATTTCCCTGTCACATATCGGGCGTACAGTTTTGGGTTACATTCCGGATATCAGGCAGCATTTTGTCTGGTGGTTATTGATGTATGGTAATATTATCATCATCCTTATTTTTGGAAGAAACATCTATTGTCATTCAGCTTGCCCTTTTCATGCCGGACAAATTCTTTTACACAAAATTTCAGGCCTGAATTTAAAAATTGCACCAAAACTAAGTAAGTTACTGATTAACACACCCAAATTTTTGTTATGGATTTCACTTATTTTAATATTGATTTCCAAAAACCCAACCCTAGCCTCCTACGAACCATTTGCCATGTTTTTCTCTTTGGAAGGCATTGGTATTCAATGGTACATTCTACCGGTAGCCTTGATCGGATCAGTATTTATCTCCGATTTTTTCTGTCATTATTTTTGTCCGGTGGGAGCAAGTTTTAAACTCGTATTAAACTATCGTAACAGTATTTCCAAACTTATAAAAGCAAACAATGGGAAAGAGTAAACAAAGCCGAATCGGAGCCTTATTGATCTATGGTATAATGTTGATAACCGTATTGGCCTTTTTAGCCCAAAGTATATCATTCTGATTAGAAGAATACTATTTCGTTAATTATGGTATGCGATCTTTGTCAAAACGGACGACAGGGGGGCATAAAACATGGAGAATGATTCTTTTTTTTATCCCCCCTCACCAGATCTAACTCGAATGACAGATCAGTAATGATTCTTCAAAGAATTCTGAGTAAATTAAGGTTTTGTTTCCTTAGAACTGCTTTTATATCGTCACTAGATTCAAGACGAATTAGCGGAAATTAAATTGAGGAAAAAGACCTAAACATTCGAAGATATAATGCTTCGAATATTCAAAAAAAGAGTTTCTATAAAGATCGAATCTTAATGGTTTCTATTAAGATCAATTCATATAAATCACAAACAATTCGGTTTTTGATCCTTAAAATACGTTTGACAAGAACTTTAAAAAACTTATTTTTGAGTCATAATTGAATTTAAGTTATTATGAATTCTATGCAGAAAAAATGAAATACAAAACAAGTCTACTGGCAATATTATCGGGTCTCTTACTGGCCATACCCTGGACTTATTCTGTGTTTTTTTTCACCATCTTTTTTGCCTACATCCCTCTTCTTATTTTAGAAGAAGAGAGCCATAATCAGGAGAATCCTTACTGGCTATTCAACTACACATTTTTAGCATTTCTTGTATGGAATAGTCTCTCATATTGGTGGGTGAGTGAGGCTGAATTCATAGGTTCTATTTTTATAATCCTCATCAATTCGGCCATTCAGGCTACTGTATTTTGGCTGATTTCAAAAGCCAGAAAACAACTTAAAATATCCATTCTCTTCCCCTTTCTTATCATTGGCTTGGGTTTTGAATACTTTCATACGCAATGGGATTTGGCCTGGCCCTGGCTCAACCTGGGGAACGCCTTTGCAGCCCAACCCAAATTAGTTCAATGGTACGAATACACAGGTGTACGAGGCGGTAGCTTATGGCTTATTCTCACGAATATTGCCCTATTTTCACTCTTCAAAAAAAGAAACATTAGAAACTTAACAGGGGTTCTGCTTCTGTTTATTATACCTATTAGCAGCTCACTTTATCTCTACAGTCAGGAAGAGATGCCTGTTTCAAACAAAAGCTTTTCTCTCATTCAGCCCAATCTCGATCCGTATACAGATAAGTTCAATCCTGAGAATGAAGAAAAACACCTGGAAGAATTTTTCAGTACAGCAGATTCTATTCTCCAAAAACAGGAGTTTGATCTCATTTTTGGCCCTGAAACCATGATTCTTCAAGCCATAAATGAGGAATTCCCTTCAGAATCGAAAGCTTATAATCAACTACTGGCACTAAAAAGAAACTACCCTAAAACAGAATTCTTTATTGGGGTACATAGCTTTCAAAAACTCGGTGAAGTCATCCCTCCCGGAAGCCGATACAATGAAGAAGATGACTATTATTTCGAAGCGTTTAATACGGCCTTATTTCTTGATCAAGATAACAAAACTCAATTTTATCACAAAACACGACTGGTACCTCTTTTCGAACGTATGCCTTTTGTGCAACACCTGAGTTTCCTTGGGAAATATTCTTTAGAACTTGGAGGCTACAAGGGCACTTATAGTGATAGAAACACAACAAATACCTTCTCTGCAAGTGATTCCAGTTCGATTATCCCTATTGTCTGTTTCGAATCGATCTTCAGCGATTACTGTGCACAGAGAGTGAGTGAAACTCCCGGTTTTATTTGCATGATTACCAACGATGGGTGGTGGAAAAACTCGCTTGGCTATCGTTACCATTTCGATTTTTCCCGATTAAGAGCCATTGAAAACAGGAGACAAATTGTTCGTGTAGCCAACAATGGTATTTCGGCCTTAATCAACGAGAAAGGAGAAATTGAATCCCAAACTCAATGGTGGGAGAAAGCAATCCTAAACGGAGAGGTGAAACTCTTCACCCGAAAAACCTTCTACTCGACTCATGGGGATTACATCGGGAGAATTACAGCATTTTTTGCCATCCTTTTATTAATCTTTGTTAAAATCAGAAGGATAACCCAAAGCAAACACTAGAATTACTCACAAGCTTTCTATTTTTGAAATTATAAATCTTAGTTGTAAATTTCATCAACCGGGAATCCTTACTTACTAAACTGGATTTTTCAAAAAATATAATCATATGAATTCTATCTTCAAAATTGCTCTAATGATCCTTATCAGCTTAGGCTTGAGCACGCATTCAAAAGCTGAAATCAAGAAAAAACAGGTCTCCAAATCTTTCAGGGCAAGTTCGAACCTTAAAGTTGACACCCGCCACAGCCGTGTTGAATTTAAGGCCTGGGATCAGAATAGGATTAAATTCGAAGTGGAGATTTCTGCCGAAAGCAATTCGTATGAAAAAGCACAGACGATGCTTGATAATATCTCTATAGATTTAACAGAAGGTGACGATTTGCTTATAGCAAAGACCGTATTTGGTGATTTTTTCGGACTGAAAAAATTGAGCAATTCAATTTTTAACAAAGGAAAGGTAAAGATCAATTACACTATTTTTCTTCCGGCAAGTACCCAGCTTGATTTAGTTCAAAAAAATTGTAGAATTTTCATTGCTCATCATACAGGTAACATCAAACTTGATTTATCATCAGGCGAATTTACTGCAGAAAAATTATCAGGCGAAAATAGTTTTGATATTGGAGGCAGTTACCTGAAAATTGCAGAAATCAACACAGCTGATATCGATATAAGAAACGCTGAAATCAACATTGAAAATGCAACAAAAATAAGTGGTGAAAGTCGCGATTCGAAATACAAATTGGGTAGCATCGACAATCTCAACATCAAATCAGATCGTGACAAATTCGACATCAAAGAAATTGAATCCCTTTATGGTTCTTCCAATCTATCTAAATTCGACATCAGCCATTTGGGCAGCGAGATCGATTATGATATCAGCTTTGGACACCTCTTTATTTTTGATGTCGACTACCTGTTTTCCTTTGTAAAACTCGATTCAAAATTTGGAAACTTGGGCTTAAGTTTTAGTAATGATTCGAACTTCGATTATGAAATCAAACACCGAGCCGTTAAATTCGATAAAACTGATGCCTTCGATTTGGAATCAAATAAAACGATGGACGGTAAAACAAGTATCTCGAAAGGCAAATTTGGTTCTAAAAAGGCCATATCAAAAGTTAATGTGAGAGCCAACAACTGTAAAATGAAATTAGAATAAAACCAACACTTACCTTATAAAAAGAGCCTGTATCAATCACGATACAGGCTCTTTGCATTTATCTTAATTTATAAGTTCTTTCTTTTCAATTCAAATTTATTACGAGAACAAAATAACTTACTTATCGTTAGGCTTAAAACCTATCAGTTTTCGCGGTTTAGGGTTTTCTTGTTTCTCTATTAGTTCATCAAGATATGTAAACACCAGTTCAATATTTTTATCCTGATTATCCAGCTTCTTTTTTATTTCTTCAATTTCAAGTTTTAAACTTAAATTATCTATTAAAGCCTCTCTAATTTTAGTAAAAATCCTCATTATTTGAATATTGACATTGATTGCCCTATCACTATTTAAAACACCAGATAGCATTGCAACTCCTTGTTCAGTAAAAGCATAAGGTAAACTCCTGGTACCTCCCCAACTTGATATTCCAAATTGGAATTTCAAATTCTCAAACTCACCTTTCGTTAACTGAAACATAAAATCTTCAGGAAAACGTTTGATATTTCTTTTAACAGCTTTGTTTAAATTCCCTGTTAAAACGCCATAAAGTTCTGCCAGATCTTTATCAAGCATCACCTTAACTTCTCTGATAAAATATATTTTATTACTAATTATCTCATCGGGCAGCATGATTTTGTTTTCTTGATCTTCACTCATTGTATCGTAATTTTATGATACTCAAAAATTAGAATTAAAAATTGGAGGAAACAAATTGTATCCTCCAAATCATAAAAAATCACCTTTACAGCTATAATCGAATAATCCTAGATATGCTAATTCTCGAATTTCTTCAATAACTCACGTGCAATAACAACCCCATTAACCGAAGCTTGCATTAAACCACGGGTAATCCCAGGACCATCGCCACCTAAATAAAGGTTCTTAACCGAATTCGACTGAAAATCCTTCCCCACTTTAGCCACATTAGAATAAAATTTCACCTCAACACCATACAACAGGGTTTCATCCGAAGCCAAGCCAGGTGTCACCTTATCCAAAGCCATAATCATCTCGCGAATATCCTTGAGTATACGGTGAGGTAAAACAAGACTTAAATCGCCGGGAACAGCATCTTTTAGTGTTGGGATAATATTATTTCGATACAAACGCTCCTTTGTGGTTCGTCGTCCACGCATAAAGTCTCCAAAACGCTGCACCAGAATCTGATTCTTGGTAAGCATGTTCGCCAGACGAGCAATGTGTTTACCGTACTCAATTGGCTCGTTAAAAGGTTCAGTGAACTTTTGAGAAACCAATAAAGCAAAGTTGGTATTTTCACTCTTCAAATCTTTAAAACTGTGACCATTTACAACTGCCAAATCATTCTCGTAATATTCTGATGATACAAATCCTCCGGGATTGGAGCAAAAAGTACGCACCTTATCATCAAAAGTCTTCGTGTAGTGAATCAATTTTGCCTCATAGAAATTCTCATTAATTTCCTGCATAATCTCATTTCTACACTCAACTCTCACCCCTATATCTACAACACCTACTTCGGTTGATATTTTCTCTTTAGCACATTGTTGCATCAACCAATCAGCTCCTTCACGTCCTACAGATACCATCACCTGATCGGCAAAATAATCACCTCTACCATTTCGCACCCCCTTAATCACCTCATCTTCGATAATCAAATCGTTTACTGCAGCATTGAATTGAACCTCTACTCCTTCATCTTTAAGATAATCGTAAAGCTTGCGGTACAAATCCCGAGCTTTCTCAGTTCCCAAGTGACGGACTGGACAATGCACCAATTTTAAATTTGCCTCTATGGCTTTTCGTCTGATATCCTTCATCTCAGGACTGAATTCCTCTCCATGAATATCACTATCAGCTCCAAACTTTAGATAGACCTCATCGGTATATTTAATCAACTCCATAGCTTTTTCTACACCCAAATATTCAGGTAAAGTCCCCCCAACTTCGTGTGATAAGGAAAGTTTTCCATCTGAAAATGCACCAGCACCTGCCCATCCTGTCGTTATACTACAGGGTTTGCAATGAGAACATGTTCCTCCATTATAATGCTTAGGACATTTTCGATGATCAATATCTCTCCCCTTTTCGAGCATTAAGATATTAAGCTTCTTACCTGATTTCACCAATTCGTAGGCACAGAATATTCCAGCTGGTCCAGCTCCAACAATAATTACATCGTACTTTTTTGTCATCATTATTAATTAAAAAATTAAACATAGATGAGATTTGGGATGAATGCATCGCTTGACTCTTCTTTCTTAGCGGTTCGCTAAAAAGCAAACCCTTAAAGATAAGAATTATTAGAATTTAAAACTTCGGTCTTTAATCCTTTTATCAACATTCGGATCACTGTATAACAAATCCGAATGAGAATAAAAAAGGCTGCCTCCTTTCGGAAACAGCCTTATATATGAGAGAATAGAATTTAAACCATCCTAAATGGAATAAATATAAACTAGTCAACTGTTTTCAATAAATCTTCAATAGCAGCTTCTAATTGCTGATCGATACCTCTATCGATTTTTCCCGGCATATTTTTGATGATGACTTCAGGCACTGTTTGATTGTTCTCCATCCATTCGCCTTTTTTATTTTTAGCACTTACCGGAACAGAACCCCATAGTACATTACCATTTTGCAACATTTCCCATCCTGCAAAACTACAAGTTCCCGGAACTGGCATACCAATCATTTTTCCAATACCCAGATCCTGGTAGCCACAAGCAAAACAAGAACCATCGCTGTACTGAGCTTCACCTACCAAAGCAACACTTGGCTTAGTCCAACGGTAGCTAGGCTCAAAACCTAAGACTCTATCTTCAACAGCATAATCAAGAAAACGAACCCCAGTTAGGAACATGGACAGGTCACCTACAAGATCACCTCCACCATTAAAACGGGTATCGACAATTAAACCTTTTTTGTCGAAATATTTACCCATAGCCTTTTCGTATGTATCGCGATATTTCCCATCACTCATACCCGGAAGGTGAACATAGCCCAACTTACCATGACTCAATTTCTCTACCTCAGATTCGTTTTGCTTCACCCATCGCTCATACAGTAAATTATCCTTTGCTCTTAGTGAAATGGGTTTCATTGTGATATCCTGATATTTTTTTGTTGCAGGATCGTATACATGAAGAAGTGTGAATTGTCCAGCTTTTCTGTTTAAATATTTAGCAAAGTCAACATTGCTATCAATACTAACACCATCGATATGCTGAATAATCATACCTGGCTTAATTTTGATGTGCTCCTTATCAAGAGGACCATTCTTAATAATCTCGGTAATCTTGATCCCCTGGCCTTTATATGAATAATCGAAGAAAACACCCAAGGAGGCTGTTTTGTCTGCACCAGACATCCCGCCATAATAACGAGCACCACAGTGAGAAACATTCAATTCTCCCAGCATCTCAGATAATAACTCAGTGAATTCAAAATCGTTTCCAACTGATCCCAACTTAGCTTGATAATTTACTTTTAGTGCATCCCAGTCAATTCCGTGGTAATCTGAGATGTAGAACATTGATTTTACTCTCTTCCAGACATGATTAAACATGTTTTGACGCTCAGCTGCAAGATCTAAAAGCATTTCGCTTCTTGTTGCAACAGACTTCTTAGATTTCGATTTCACATCAATCGTTGAGATATGTCCATCTGATAATAAGAAAAGCTTCTTCATATCCTTATCCCACTGTAAGCTACCAGAACGTGCACCAAGAGGCATCAACATCTTAGTTTCCTTTGTACGTAACTTGGTTGTCCAAAGGTTATAGCCTTTTTCGAACTTAGCTAAGTAATATAAATCTTCTCCATCTTTAGATAATACAGCATCACCCAATTTAGATGAGTGGATAGTCAATCTTTCTTTTCTATCCTGAAGGCCATCCCAATCGAATTTAAGATCTTTTACTTTAGGCTCTTCTTTCTTATCCTCATCTTTTCCTTTTTTCTTTTTGTCTTTCTTATCAGAGTCCTTCTTCTCTTTTTTCTCTTTCTCTTCTTTGTCCTTCTTCTCCTTATCGTTGATTTCATTCCAAAGCTTGTACTCGTCTTTACTCATATGGAATTTATCCCAGGCATCGTTAGTCAGGAATAGTGTGTAAACATCCATTTGCTTAGATCCGGAATTGGCATGAGAACGCAGACCATTTCTATTACTAAACCATAGTATTTGCTTACCTTCATTCGCCCAGGTTGGAGCATAATCGCCATAACCGCTTTGAGTCAGGTTGATCATTTCCTTAGAACCATCTGCTGCTAATAAAACAGACTCATCATTAGCCATTGTTGGTGAAAATGAAACCAATAACCATTTGCTATCCGGACTCCACTGAAAATACTGGTCGCCATCACCCATATAATACAACTCGTTTGGAGTTAATAAGGTGCGGTTTTTTTTCTTTTCTATATTATGGATTCTTAGCGTCTTCTTATTCTCAATAAATGCGATTTCCTTTCCGTCAGGAGAATATTCTGCTTGATAATTGTCGTTATCATTAACAATTACATTTTCTTCTTTCAATACGGTTGAAGCAAAGAAATAGGGCTCTTTTTCGTTAACACGCTTAGTTTGGTAGATTCCCCATTTGGCATCTCGCTCTGATGAGTACAAAATTGCTTTGCCATCAGGAGAGAAACTTACGAATTGTTCTTGAGCTGGCGTGTTTGTAATACGCTTGGTCATTTTTGACTCTACTGAAGAAACGAACACCTCACCTCTTACGATATAAGCCACTTCTTTTCCATTAGGAGAAATAGCCATCTCCTTAATATTACCCGATACTGGCAATACTTTCATATTATTGTGTCTGGCTTCAGAGCGAATTTCAACCTTAATTAATTTCGCTTTCTGATTCTCAGCCTTGGTATACAAATCACCATTATGAGTATAACAAAGTGTTCCATTATTAGCCATACTCAAGTAGCGTACTGGATGCATCTTAAATTCAGTAATTTGCTCCTTTTCTGAAGGTTTCTCGATATTCAATTTATGAACGTTGAAACAACCACTTTCTTCACTTAAATAATATAGACTCTTTTCATCAGTAGAGTAAATAGGATTACGATCTTCACCTTCAAAACTTGTAACTACAGAGTGAGAATCTGTCACAAGGTCGTATTTCCAAATATCACGTGTTATAGTTGATTTATGGTGCTTACGGAAATAATCTTCACCACCTTTTTTGTCGATATAGACTATCTGCTTGCCATCTTTACGAACCTGAACTTCTTCAGCTGGTATCGTAAAGATTTGCTCAACACGACCTCCTTTAGCAGATACCTGATAAAGTTCTGGTTGTGATTTTGTATTGTACTGTCGATGCTCTTTTGTATCTAATCTTTGTCCGCCAAAGATGACTGCTTTATCATCAGCAGTAAAAGAATAAGGCAGCTCGTTGTTCGAATGGTAGGTTAAACGTGTTGGTTCACCTCCATTGATGTCGATAACAAAAACATCCATATTTCCGTATCGCTCGGATGCAAAACTAATTTTGGTTCCGGCATGGTTCCAAACAGGCATATAATCATGAGCTTCATGAAAAGTGAGGTTTTTCACGTCTCCCCCTTCTGATGAAACTAAATAGATATCACCCTTGTATGTAAAGGCAATTTGTTCTCCGTTAGGAGAAATTGCAGCGTAGCGAATCCATTGCTCGCTTTGTTGTGCATATAGCATTGTGCCCGAAAGGATACACAAAACTAAAACCAGGATTTTCTTCATTTCTTATTCAATTATTTCTGTTAGTTGGCATGATGAATCAGAGTTATTTACACCCCAATTTTACATGAATGTCGTTTAATTTTTGAGAATTCGAAATTAAGGAAACTTAGGATGAAATGATATAATTATTGAAGATTTTAGTTCTGTGCCACAATGCTGAGGATGAACCACGACTTAAGGTGGATATTATTTAGTTCCGGAGATAAGGATATCATTTCGGTCTATGTGACATACAGATCAAAAAAAGCCCTTAAGTTGTTAAACTTAAGGGCTTCTCTTCAATATGTTTTAGCTTAATTGGAACCGCTACCACGACGCATGTGTCTTTCTCCATTTCCTCTTAACCGGCGCAACAACATACCTTGAAATTGCTTTTCAGCTAAATGTAATCTCATAACCTGCTTGGGTGAGAGCACCTTTTTAAATTTATAATGGTAATCACTTTCCAATTGAGCTTTTGAAACTCTTATTTCGACAAGTTTATCACTTATTTTGCTTATTTCTTTATCAGTCAGATTTTCAGAGTCTCTTTTTATACTTTTCATTAATTGTCTTTGCTCATCATTGAGAAGATCTTTCTTTTTTTTCAACTCATTATATAAGGGCCAGAAAAGTTGAGCCTCCTCTGGACTGATTTCCAGTTGTTGAGTGATGTATGAGATTTTTTGAGCATCGATTTTAGCTCGCATTTCAGGTGTTTTCCCTCCTTTATGTCCCTGTGCAAACATTAAAGAAGTATAAAGCATTAAAATGCTTAGAAGACTTATGATTCTGTACATGATAGTATCTTATTTTTTGAACTTATAAATTAGCAAGTAAGGTTTCAGTGTCGATATCAGTATCCGAAAGGTAATCAATAATGTCATCTGATGTTGCATCAGGTAAATCATCAAAAAATTGAGCGTCTATTTCATTAGTAGAAGCCTCTACCGAATCGGTATGAGCATCAGCTTGTAATTCCTCATTCCCGAAAGATGCGATTTTATATTCAGGTGAAATGGATACTGACAGAATGATACGCGCTACAAAAACGAATGCAATAATACTTGCTGCCATCCACATATAGGGTTTCAGCTGTATCAATAAGGATTGTTTCTCGGGCTCAACATCAGAGAATCGCTCTTCTTCCTTTATTTTATCCTGAATTCGTGCTCCCAAATTATCAAAGTAATTTTCCGGAACTTTATATGGATTATCTTTTTTCATATATCTATGATTTTCTTGAATTTAAACAGATCAAAACCTCATCTCCTATTGGACAGTTTCTGAACAAAATGGTTTAATCAGACTTCCCGAGAGATTAAGAAATGCTCAATTTTCTTTACTGCATGATGGTAAGATGCTTTCAAAGCGCCAACCGAAGTCTGGAGAATATTTGAGATTTCATCATATTTCATCTCATCGAAGTATTTCATATTAAAAACCAATCTCTGTTTTTCAGGTAATTGAACAATTGCTTTTTGTAATTCCAACTGGGCATTATCCCCATCGAGATAGGGATCACCTTCCAAACTAGCCAATAACAGTTCTTCTAGGTCTCCATTGACTGATCCGAAATGCTTCCGTTGTTTTTCTTTAAGGAAACTCAAGGCTTCGTTGGTTGCAATGCGATACATCCAGGTAAATAACTGAGATTGAGAATGAAAATTACCAAGCCCCTTCCAGATCTTTACAAAGGTATTCTGTAGCACATCATCGGCATCGTCATGTGAAATGACAATTTTCCGAATTTGCCAGTACAAGCGTTCCTGATATTTCTTAAGCAATAGCCCAAAGGCTTCCTCTTTGCTTTCTTCATCACGAAACAACTCTAAAATATCATCGTCAGATTTATCTATCATCAATTTCAACGTTTTAATATCGCCTAAAAGTAAGTATTCCTACAAAACGGGATGATTCTTAGACTAAAGAATTTCCGTTTGGTTTAATCCTAATTTGAATCTTGACAAAATTAATTAATAAAGTAAGAATAAGACACAAAAAAATCCGAAGCCTTTCGACTTCGGATTTTAAATATTTAGATAGTGTTACGACTAAGCTAATAGCGCTTCAACTTCTTTTACAACATTCTCAGCAGTAAAACCAAATTTTTCATCAAGCACACTTGCAGGTGCTGAATATCCAAAATGATCTAAACCAACTGACTTACCATTAGCTCCAACTAATCCCTGAAGCGTAACAGGTAATCCGGCAGTTAACCCTAAAGTAGGAATTCCGGCAGGAAGAACTTCATTTTGATATTCTGCTGATTGCTGACGGAATAAACCTTCAGAAATAACAGAAACAATCTGAATATTCAAATTCCCCTTAGCACGTAGAAGCTCAGCTCCAGCTACAAGAGTTGAAACCTCAGAACCACTTGCCAAAAGAACCACGTCAGGAGTTGAATTAGCTTGCTCAACAATGTAAGCCCCTTTTTGTGCTTGTAAAGCCTCCTGGTAACGGTTTCCTTTTGAAGGAAGATCTTTAATATTCTGACGAGACATGATTAGAGCTGTTGGCGTCTTGGTATTTTCCATAGCCATTTTCCATGCTACAGAAGCTTCCAAAGCATCAGCAGGACGAAGAGCCAAAAGACTCATCTCTCCAGAGTGATTTTTAATTTGTTCCATCAAGCGAATCTGAGCTTCTTGCTCAATTGGCTGATGAGTTGGTCCATCCTCTCCTACACGGAAAGCATCGTGAGACCAGATATATTTTACAGGAACCTGCATCAAGGCAGATAGACGAACTGCTGGCTTCATATAATCAGAGAATACAAAGAAAGTAGCACAAGCAGCCCAAACACCACCGTGTAATGCAATACCATTACAGATAGATGCCATCGTTAATTCAGCAACACCTGCCTGAAGGAATGCTCCGGAGAAATCACCTTTAACGATTGCTTTTGTGTTATTCAAGAAACCATCTGTTTTATCAGAGTTACTTAAGTCAGCTGATGAAACGATCATATTATCAACCTTCTTAGCCAATTCAGCTAATACAGCAGCAGAAGCAGCACGAGTAGCTACATTTGATTTCTGAGCGATTGCTTCATAATCAATTTCCGGAGCTTCCATTTTGAAGAAGTCTTCCAGCTTAGCAGCCAATTCCGGGTTTGCTTTTGCCCATTCAGCTTGCTCAGCTTTTTTGGCAGCAGCAGCAGCCTGCTTCTTAGCAAGCACTTCAGAGAAGTATGCTTCAACCTCAGGGAAAATTTGGAAAGGATTCTGAGAATCGCCACCTAAGTTTTCAATGGTTTTAGCCAATGAAGCACCAGCAGCTCCCAATGGCTGACCATGAGTCGAAACCATATTTTCGAAACTACATCCGTCAGCATCAACAGCACCTTTACCCATCAATGTTTCACCAATGATAAGGGTTGGACGCTCAGTTTCTTCGTTTGCAGCTTTAAGCGCAGCACGAATTGCATCAGCATCGTTACCATTAATAGTAATCACATACCATCCCCAAGCTTCATATTTCTTAGCGGTATCTTCGCAAGTTACTTCTTCAACTTTAGTTGATAACTGAATGTTATTTGAATCATAGAACATGATCAAATTACTCAGTCCAAGAGTTCCGGCAATACGACCAGCACCTTGAGCAATCTCTTCCTGAATACCACCGTCAGAGATAAAAGTATAAGTTTTGTGAGCCATCCATTCGCCGAAACGAGCAGTTAAGAAACGCTCAGCAATAGCAGCACCAACGGCCATAGTATGCCCTTGTCCTAATGGACCAGATGTATTTTCAACACCTCTCTCTTGATCAACCTCTGGATGTCCTGGAGTAACACTTCCCCATTGTCTGAAGTTTTTTAAATCATCCATGCTGTAGTTGCCTGTCATACTTAAAATAGAGTACAACATTGGTGACATGTGACCTGGGTCAAGGAAGAAACGATCACGATTCGCCCACGTCATATCGCTTGGATCGAAATTCAAGAATTCCGAGAAGAGTACATTTATAAAATCAGCACCACCCATTGCACCACCAGGGTGACCAGATTTTGCTTGTTCAACCATAGCAGCTGAAAGAATTCGAATGTTATTCGATGCCACATCAGTTACCGATAATTCCACTTGTTTGTCCATTGCTTTTGGCTCCATTCTAGTCAAGAGTTTTTTTAAACGATTAAAAAATCTGGTTCAGATTTTATTTAATGCCCGCAAAGATACGAAAATTATCATGGCTTGAGGTAAATTATTGTCTACTCATTAGAATTAAGAAGGAGCTGAGCAAAATTCATAACAGAATAGAGTGCTAGATTGTTAGCACATCAAAAGGTGAACATTAGGAATAGTTAAACAATAGATAATTGAAATGCACATCCACAAATAATCCAGCCAACCCATAAAGGGTAGCATCATTCTTTATTGATTTTTGCAAACTTATAATCTAATGGCAATAGAACTTCCCGATTTTATGGTGAATGCTTTTCTTTTAGAGTAGTGAGACAAGTGAGCTGTTTGACTTCTAAAAATAAGGTGATAGTTTCCGGGTTGCAGAGTTAATGTTTTACGTAACTCCTTACTATCAAGATCACAAACCCATTCTATTTCACCATCATTTTCAACAAATAAATTGCAAGGCCCATAGGTCGGTTTGAAAATGGTTGCCAATCCTGGTTGAGGAATATTAATTAAGGTCGTTTCAGATTGCTTTATTTGAATATTATTAATTTTAATTCGGGGTAATGTCAAGAGCTCTAAATCATAGCTACCTATCAAATATTTTTGCAAATAATCAATCGCCTGTATATTGATGATATCCCCATCTTTTTTAACAATGACATTTATATTCTTTAATAAATTCGTACTCCTTGAGGAGACCTTTAACTTCCCCTGAGCAGCATCAAACCCGACAATAGTATGTTTTCCCGGTACTATTCTCACACTGTCGCGTTTTAATTTGGGTAGAGTGTGAATAGTAATATCGTAAGGAATCAAGGGATCCAGGAAAAGTGTATCAGGCAAGCCTTTCGAATTGATGGTATGCATGTACCGATATCGTAAGTTCCCTGAAATATGATTATAAAAGCTCATTGAGACATCCGTTTCCGAAGGATACATATTCTGATCCAAGAGATTCACCTGCATAGATGTTTTATCCAGAACCTGTGAAATGACATAATTTAAAGTTCCCCCGAACTTTTTTTCTTTATCGACCTCGAGAAATTCACCTGCACATTCAAAACTCTTCTTAAACTTTTTATCAAGTCCAATCCCGATTATAAAAGGTTCAAGAATAATGCCTTTTTTTTGCAAATCCTGTGAAACTTCACAAGGATCCCCTTCACAGGCTTCTACCCCATCAGTAATCAGAATGACGACATTTCGGACTAAAGCTTTTGACTCAGGGAAATCAGTAGCAGCTTTCGAAAGTGAATATGCTATCGGGGTTGTCCCTTTAGGTGTTAAATAGCGTAAGGTTTGACGGATCTCTCCTGCATTATCCTCTGAAAAAGGCACTTCTAGTCGGGTATCATTACAATCCTGTGGAGGCACGATACTTTGATGACCGTATACCCTTAGTGCCATTTCAACATTGTTCTCCAATTCCAAACTATCAATCATTTCGATTAGAAAATCTCTGGCCACATCTATTTTCGTAGAACTCTCCCATCTTCCATTCATACTTTGTGAAGCATCAAAGATAAATAGGATACGTGTTTTCTCTTTCACAGTTTTTATCTCCTCTGAGAAAGATTGAATAGAAATGAGACTAATAAACAGGGTGATCCAAAATTTTAATAAACCTTTCAAAACGGATAGTTTTAATATGCATGACTGATCTCTTATTGGTAAAAATAAACAATATACCAAGGTTTAAAAATTTCAGCCCCATTTTATCATCCTATTTCAGGAATATAAAAATAGGCCAAAATAAAAGCTATAAAAAAATCAAATCATAAGACCATATATGTAAAATCTATTTGTAAATTTGATATTTATCAAAGGATTGACCCATTTTATAGATAAATGATTAGAAAACTTCTCTACATATCAGTTGTTATCATTTTGTTATTGTTGGCGATGAGTTCCTTTTATCGCAACAAATCCCTGGTAATTAAACTTTATCTGGTTCATGATAATAATCATTCTCGTAATCTGATCTATATCAAAGATAAGAACATGAAGATTATCTCGGAAGACAAATGCTTCCTCTACAATTCAGATTCCAACACAATGAGTTATCTAAACACTAAGGATAATACATACTGGTCAGGAAAGGTTGAAAGATTCACTCAAGCTATTACAAAATTTAAACTGAAAACAGACCATTCGTTTTTAATTAATGATGTTTCTTTTTTAAGAAACCTGAATACACTTAACAAAAATCATTTCGATGATATTTTCAATCGATTAGCAGAAAATAAGACCATTTTGCCTGACTATAGAATTTTCAACAATTTTAATATTGTAAGTACGCCTGATTTCACATCTGTGGGAGGCTTTGCCGTTCGGAAATATGAAATTACCAACTCCGGAAAATTAGTGGAGGAAATATGGATAGCCGAAAACCTTCTGACACACATAGGCTTGGATCTGGCTAATTTTAATGATTTTCTCTCTGCCTACTTCTTCCATTCAGGCGTAACACCATTCTTTAACCTGAATGCCTACATGGAGGTTCGAAAGAATGGTTTGCCAATGAAGGTAGTGCTATACCATAACAATCAGAAATGGGAAGCAACGATGGAACATGTTGGGAGAAAAAATATAAAGGACAATATATTCTCAATTCCTGAAAATTACGAGATGGAAGCTTTAGAAAAGATGTTAAACATCAATTTTTAAAATCTTTGGAAGCTGAACTATCCAGCTCGTCGATAACTTGCTTCATTATTTTCATGTTTTTATTTACTTTCCTCACCATAATACCTGCCGGCACGCCTTCACATTGAGAAAACAGGAACTTCGATTTTTTCATCAAGCGATATGCCTCATTAAGCCTATTGTCATTTTTGATTTGTTTTGAATTCTCGCAATTGAAGCTTACCCCATGCATACCAATCAATCCTATTGTAAGTTTTAAACTCTTATGCTCTACCACTCATTTTAAATGAGAAGAGAAAAAATAAAGTGAGATATAAAAAAGATCGTTGCATACATTAATAGAGCTTACTTAAATGCACACATTTTATTAAAATCCAGAAATTCAATTCTTTTTAAGAAACTGTTCAAACATATATCTTTGCACAAAAGGAAATTAAGTGTACTTTTGCACAGATTTTTTGAAACTCAGCAAATTAATAAATAAAAATATAACATGGCATTACAGTGTGGAATCGTTGGATTACCAAATGTTGGTAAATCCACTTTGTTTAATTGTTTGTCGAATGCTAAAGCACAGTCGGCTAATTTCCCTTTTTGTACTATAGAGCCAAACGTTGGTGTGATTACTATCCCCGACGATCGTTTGATTAGATTAACAGAATTGGTAAAGCCAGAAAAAGTACAGCCTTCAGTAATGGAGATTGTTGATATTGCCGGTTTGGTTAAAGGTGCAAGTAAAGGTGAAGGTTTAGGAAATAAGTTCCTATCGAATATTCGTGAGACTAATGCTATTATTCATGTTTTACGTTGTTTCGAGGACGGTAATGTTGTCCATGTTGATGGTTCTGTTGATCCTATTCGCGACAAGGAAACCATTGATATCGAATTGCAGTTAAAAGACCTGGAAACTGTAGAGGCCAGACTTCAAAAAGCTGCTAAGCTTGCTAAAATTGGTAAAAACCCTGAAGCTAAACGTTTGGCTGAAGTATTGGAGCGTTACAAAGATGCCTTAATGCAAGGAAAATCGGCAAGAGTCGTTGAACTAAGCGAAGCAGATGAAAAAGTAACAACCGATCTTCATCTACTAACAACAAAACCTATTTTGTACGTTTGTAACGTTGATGAAGCTTCTGTAACAACGGGTAATGCTCATGTTGATGCAGTAAAAGAAGCAGTAAAGGATGAAAATGCAGAAGTTTTAATTGTAGGTGCTGGTATCGAAGCTGACATTGCGGAACTGGATACATACGAAGAGAAACAAATGTTTTTGGAAGATCTTGGCTTAGAAGAAGCTGGAGTAAACAAATTGATTAAAGCAGCTTTCAGCCTTCTTGATCTTGAAACCTATTTCACAGCTGGTGTCAAAGAGGTTAGATCGTGGACTTATCCTAAAGGAGCAAAAGCACCTCAGGCAGCTGGAGTGATTCATACCGATTTCGAAAAAGGATTTATTCGTGCCGAGGTTATCAAATATGAAGACTTTACGACTTTAGGATCTGAATCGGCATGTAAAGATGCTGGAAAAATGAATGTAGAAGGTAAAGAATATGTAGTTCAGGATGGCGACATCATGCACTTCCGTTTTAATGTTTAAAACGCTTCTGTCTATAATATAAAATTGGCTGTCCCTTGTGACAGCCTTTTTTTTGCTTGTATTAATTCTCTTTTAAAATCCTGGTTTATTCCAGCATAGCTTGTTAATATTTTTATCTTTGTTCAGGTATCTATTTAATCACAGACTATGCTTCGAACACTTTTACTTATTGGTTTAGGCGGTTTTTTGGGCAGTATTTCCAGATTTTTAATAGCATTAGGAGTCAGTCGCTATTTCCAAACAGTTTTACCTGTTGGGACACTTGCGGTCAATATTATTGGCTGTTTATTAATAGGAATAATCTACTCCCTTGCAGAGCAAAAAAATATCTTAAATCCTGAGCTTAGAATCTTTCTTGGGGTTGGCTTTTGTGGTGGTTTTACAACCTACTCATCCTTTGCATTCGAGAAATTTAGTTTGATTAAGACAGGTGATTTTCTCATTTTATCAATTTATATAGGTGCCAGTGTCTTTCTTGGACTGATTGCTGTCTATCTCGGCAGTCAAATACATAAACTATTCTAAGTCTTCAAAAAATTAATGTCCCGGCAATAAAGTAAGCCTTGATTATTCCAAAATCAAACACTCTCTTTCACTCGATATAGCATTCAATAACCATGAATATTAAAAACATCAGCTTAAGTCTTCTAATAATACTCATCAGTATTTTAAAAATAAACGCACAAACCAATCAAACAGATGCTTCTAATAAAAAGACTCCCCAACAACCTAAGCTTATTGTTGGGATTGTAGTAGATCATCTACGAAGTGATTATTTTGAAAAATATGCACATCTATTCTCCGATGGCGGATTTAATAAGTTGATGAAAAATGGTGCCTTTAATACCAATACTGCTTACAATTACCAATACTCACAAACGGGTGTCGATCATGCTACAATATACACCGGTACCCCTCCTGCTTATCATGGAATTATTTCTCATGGCTGGTTCAACCGAATTTCTGAAAGTGCCGAAGGGTCAACTTATGACAAAAATTACCGTAAATTAGGGATTACAGATACGATTGCATCAAAATCACCTCGTAAACTTCTGGCTCCTACTCTTGGAGATATCATGAAACTCTATAACCCTCAATCGAGAGTTATTGGTGTGGCCCTGAATAATGAGTCTGCGATTTTCTCAGCTGGTCATGCTGCAGATGCAGCCTATTGGTTAGATGGCAGTCAGGGTAAATTTATCAGTTCTTCATATTATCAGGACACTCTATTCAATTGGGTAAACAACTTTAATGCTACCGATCTCCCCAACCGTTACCTGGAAAAAGCCTGGGTTCCGAAAGACCTGGACGATAATGGCAGTACGACTGACATCATAAAAGCGAAACTGGGCCTGAACGGTCATTTTTATTACGATCTGAAAAAGGAAAAGAAGAGATTAGGCTTTCACGCCTTAAAAAATTACCCATCCGGAAATCTTTTAGTAAAAGATTTTGCCGTGACCACAATCATCAATGAAAATTTGGGGAAAGATGACGATTGCGATTTAATCACCATCAATTTCTCATGCCTGGGAAACAACCATCGTAAGTTCTCTCCCTATTCACCAGAGATGCTCGACTGCATAAGTCGATTGGACAAAAACATTGAAGATCTTATTAATTTTCTGGACGAACAGGTGGGAATGGAGAATGTTTTACTATTTATAACCGGAGATCAGGCTGCAAGTTTTCTACCAGCTGATTTGGAAAAACAGCACATACCTAATGGCTACTTCAGCTCTTATAACGCAATTGCACTACTAAAATCCTATTTCAATATCACATACGGTTCAGGCCAATGGATTTCAGGATACGATTCGCAACAACTATTCCTGAATCGTCAACTCATAGAAGACTCAAAGCTTTCACTTGAAGATGTTCAGATAAAAGCGGCAAAATTCCTGGTTCAATTCTCGGGAATAGCCAATGCAATTCCTGCTCACAACTTTATTCAAACAAACTACAGCCATGGTGTAATGAGTAAAATTCAGCGTTCATTCAATCATAAACGTTCGGGAGATGTCATGCTCACACTTGAACCAGGTTGGGTCAATAAAATAAAGGATGAAAGGGATCTTGTTGCTCAATATAGTCAATCGAATCGGGTACCCTTATTTTGGTATGGATGGAAGGTGAAAAATCAGAATATAAATCAGGATATAGATATTGAAGACATTGTACCAACAATCTCTTCATTCTTAAAAATAGCGCCACCTTCAGGCTGTCAAGGAAAGCCAATACAAGGATTGACAAATTAATCGCGTTTTTGGCAACACCAAACCATAAGGTAAGAATCAAAAGCCTCGTACTGGAAGTCAAACTTTTTAGAAAAATCAGTGCGAGTCACTTCACCTGAAAACATAGCTTCACTGGGTAAAAAAGGATGAATTTTTAATTCTTTAATTAAGAGCACATCCTTTTTTCCATAGAGTTTGATCAAGCACTCCTTGGCGCACCAATGCTGATAAATATGTAATTGCTTGTCACTTTCTGAAATTGAAGACAATTCCTCTTGACTCAGGAATCTTTTAGCAATTCGAAAAACACGATCCGATAGGTATTCAATATCTAAGGCCAAATCATGATCGAGACCAACCATCACTCCCACATAGTTTTTGCTATGAGAAATGCTGATATCAAAATCGGAGTTAATTAACGAAGGCTTTCCATGTTTGTTGTTCTCAATAAAAATACCTTCTCCCAATAGCTTTTTCAACAAAACGCGGGTGGTCACATATTCCTTTTTGCGAGCAGAACTACCAAAACTATCCAGTTTATCCTGCTCAGCATGACTAAGGTTAACATCTACCAACAAATCATCAAGCTCTTCGGTTATTTTCCAAAGCCCAAGATGACAGGTTTCATTAATACGGATGTACTTGACTAAAGGCATAATTACTTAAGGGTTCGTTTTCAATTAAGGGATCAACACATCCGCAATTACTGCCACTTCAGGCTTTCCATCAGATGGATAATATCCTTGTCGATAAATTTAATGACCGGAGCTAAAGAATCCTGATTAGGATGAGCATTAAAATAGAGAGAACCTCTTAAAAAATGCTTAATACTATCTGTTGCGATAAACTGAACTGAGGAGGCAGCATTTCCTTCTATGCGATACACCAAGCCAAAAACCTTTTTTTGTTGATTAGTGTAATTTTTTTCATCGATAGCATCAGCTTTTATGGCATGCTTGTATACCAGGGTGTGTGAATCTTCAAGATATTCTTCCAGATTTTCACTGACCTCTTTGTAACTCAAATGCAAAGTTGCATTGTATTGTGGATACTCAACATTCAACCAATACTTTTCGGCAAGTCGACTCTTATCCTTTACCACACTAGCCCCCTGTAAATACTCAAAACTAAAAGGATAATTTTGATTCCAGAGTTCATATTTCTTTTCAGGAAAATCAATTCGAAAATAACCGCGAGGTTTGGGCATAGCTTTCTCTTTGCAAGCCAAAGGCAAACATGCAAAAACAAATAAAAGAGGGTAGATTATAATTCGGGAATGCCTTAGCATATGAAATCAAGTTTGGATTAATAATGCTGCAATTTGCATAATTTTGGAGAAACTCACGCATCAAAACTCAAACAATTCAGAAATGAAACACTTTATTGTTCGAGCTTATTTCTTTTCAGGTAGCCTAAAACGAATCTTCTTAATTCTACGATTGTCGACAGCTTCAATCACAAACTGGTAGCCATGATATTCAAATTTTTCTCTTTTCTTGGGTATTTCACCCTTCATCTCTAGAATCAAACCTGCCAGAGTATCTGCATCTCCTTTAACCTTGTCAAAAATGTCGTCATCGATATCGACCAATTTAAAGAAATCATTTAAAGATGTCTTGCCTTCAAAAAGATAAGAGCCATCTTCGTCAATTGTATAAAAATCTTGTTGTTCGTCCAGTTCATCAGTAATATCTCCAACAATTTCTTCTAAAATATCCTCTAAACTGATAAGTCCCGAAGTCCCGCCATACTCATCGACCACAATGGCCATATGATTCTTCTTGGTTTGGAACTCTTCCAGTAGATCGCTGATTTTTTTTGTTTCAGGAACAAAAAAAGGAGGACGTATTAAAGTTTGCCATTTAAACGTATTGGGTTTATGATGGTGGGGCAACAAATCCTTCACATACAATATGCCACGAATGTTATCAAAAGCACCTTCATATACAGGGATACGTGAAAAACCTGATTCTATAATCACAGATTTCAACTTACTGAAACTCGTATGAATATCAACAGCAACAACATCGACACGAGCTTTCATGATCTCATCCACATTAATGTTTCCGAATTTCACAATCCCCTCCAGCATTTCCATCTCATCCGTAATTTCATCGGCAGTGAGCTCCAAAGCCTGTGATAAGTCGTCCATCGAGATATTTTGCTTCTTCGAGATCCGCTTATTCACGATTGAAGTCGACTTAATTAAGATGCTTCCCAAAGGACGAAAAACCTTCTCAAGAAAGATAAGGGGCAAAGTCATGTATCGGGAAAAGCGAAGAGCGAACTGAGCGGCATACACTTTAGGAATAATTTCTCCAAAAAGCAGAAGTAAGAAGGTAACCACAAACACCTGCACAATAAAACCTATTGTAGGTGCATGGCTAAAGTCTAATAGTGAAGATGTGATGTAAGTTGATAAAATAACAATGGCAATATTGACAAAGTTATTGGCAATAAGAATAGTAGCCAAAAGCTCTTCTGGCATTCGCAAAAGCTTAAGCAACTTTTTACTTTTAGGAGTCTGACTTTCTTCTATTTCATTCAGATGCTGAGGCGAAAGAGAAAAAACAGCGACTTCTGATCCGGAAATCAGAGCCGAAAAAAACAACAAAAGTACCATTGCAAATAGTTCTGCAATGATACTTAAGCTTAGAGGTTTAAAAACAATTTCTGAATTGTTTAATATCAGTAACAAATCGTTGGTTTCCAACATTTAGAATTAAAGTTCAACAAAGTATTAGAAAGGCAAATCGTCCGTTTCTTCTTCTACAGCATTCGTAGCTGCTGACTGAGGTTTAGCTTGTGTCTGAGTCTCAGCAGTAGGATTAGTTTCATTTTCAGCACGTCGGCCCAGCATTTGAAAATTATCAGCAAAGATTTCGGTGGTATAACGTTTTTTACCATCCTGATCTTCCCAGGTACGGGTTCTTAAACGTCCTTCGATATAAAGTTGAGAACCTTTTTTAACGTATTTTTCAGCAATTTCAGCCAATTTGCGCCACATAACCACACTATGCCACTCGGTTTGTGTTACTTTTTCCTCATTACGAGTATAAGATTCACTCGTTGCAAGGCGAATATTACATACGGCTACACCGTTATCAAGGTACTTCACTTCAGGGTCTGCTCCCACATTCCCAACCAAAATTACTTTATTTACTGACATATCTTCTTATTTTTTTAGTTAACAACAATAAAGTTATAAACTTTTGCCGAGATAAAAATTTTTTTATTCACATAACACGCCCCACATATCCAAATGCTTTTCAATTGGTTTTGGCATAGGGTAAACTGAGGCATCTTTCCTATCAACTAGTATATAAGGAGTAAATATTTCCAGATCATCCCTCCCCATCTCGATATGTATAAATTCAATGTGCAAATTCTGATGGCTTAATTTGTGGACCTTATTAGAAATTTGATTCGTTACCCTAATCTCCCTCTCCTGAATAAGCGTTTTCCAACTTTCAGTTTTTAACAAATCTGCCAATTCTGTTTTTTCCTGTGTTTCCAGCAAAGGGTATTCAAAGAGTTTTCTCCAAATATCTGTATCTCCCCGCTGCTGCATCAAAAAATGATCATCACTATATATAAAGAGGTAATAAAAATAACGATCTGTCAATTTTATCCTTTTCTTTTTCACAGGGAAAGCACCCTGTTGTTTATTATTATAGGCAAAACACTGTACACGTACAGGACAACTTTCACAATCAGGATTTTTAGCAGTGCATTGCAAAGCACCAAATTCTATGATCGCCTGATTGTAAACATTGGCTGGTGCATCTCCCATAACTTCATCGGCCAAAGATTGGAATAGCTTTTTACCCTTTGGCGAAGTCGTTGCTTCAGATATCCCAAACAGACGGGATAAAACCCGGTAGACATTACCATCAACCGCTGCATGAGGCAAATTGTAGGCAAAAGCAGCAATTGCAGAAGCTGTATAGACGCCAATTCCTTTTAATTTTAGAATCTCCTGGTATGAATCAGGGAAGACACCATTATAATCATCGACAATACTCTTTGCAGCCTGATGAAGATTTCTTGCACGGGAATAATATCCAAGACCTTGCCATAAGTTTAATACTTCCTGTTCGTCAGCCTTTGCCAGTTCAACAAGAGTAGGAAAACAATCAATAAAACGGTGGTAATAGTCAACAACTGTAACAACTTGGGTTTGTTGTAACATGATTTCCGAAATCCAAATTTTGTAGGGATCGATGCTATTTCGCCATGGCAAATCACGCTTATAGAACTCGTACCAGTTTATAATTTCTCTATTCAGCATAGGGATAGATTGTTACGCAAATATTTTTTTTAATAATTTTAGACAAAAATAGTGCTTTCGATTTCTTTAATAAAGAGAAATCATATATATTTGCAGTCTGATTTTGAGAAAAAACTGTTGTATATAATTGATAATTAAAGAATTTTTAAGAGATGACTAAAGCAGATATTGTTAACGAAATTTCTAAGAACACGGGAATTGAGAAGATTACAGTACAAAAAACTGTTGAGGCGTTCATGGACACTATCAAGAGTTCACTTGTAAAAGGTAAAAACGTGTATTTAAGAGGTTTTGGAAGTTTTATCGTTAAGAAAAGAGCAGAGAAAACTGCAAGAAACATTTCTAAAAACACAACTATTATTATTCCTGAGCATTTTATCCCGTCATTTAAGCCGGCTAAGACTTTCGTAAGTAAAGTAAAGACTAACGTAAAGTAGTCTCAGAACATTAAAAACAAATTTTAATATATTAAGTTATGCCAAGCGGAAAAAAGAGAAAAAGACATAAGATGGCTACGCACAAGCGTAAAAAGAGATTAAGAAAAAATCGTCATAAGAAGAAATAAATTCTTATAACGCTTATTAGTAAGAGTATAATGTATAAACCTAAAGAACTTTTTAGTACTTTAGGTTTATCTATTTGTAAGAACTGATTATTTTTGAATTTAATATAGGAGTTTCTAGTGAGTAACGAACTTGTAATTGATGTACAACCAAACGAAATTGTAATTGCTCTGCTTGACAACAAGCAGTTGGTAGAAGTTTCCAAAGAAAAAAGCAATATTCAATTCGCTGTAGGCGATATATATCTAGGTAAGGTAAAAAAAATCATGCCCGGATTGAATGCTGCATTTGTGGATGTCGGGTATGAAAAGGATGCGTTTCTTCACTATCTCGATTTAGGACATCAATTTCTCACTCTAAACAAATTCTTACAACAAGCCATTGCTCGTAAAGGGCGTGGAAACTCCATTTCAAAAATGAAATTGGAGCCGGATATCGATAAAAATGGAAAAATTACCGATGTTTTAAAATCCGGACAATACGTTCTTGTGCAGGTTGCTAAAGAACCCATTTCCACTAAAGGGCCTCGTTTATGTTCCGAAATCTCACTAGCCGGACGTAACATCGTGCTCATGCCATTCTCAGATAAGGTATCCATTTCTCAGAAATTAAAATCTACCGAAGAAAAGAGTCGTCTTAAGCAATTACTACAAAGCATTAAACCTAAGAATTATGGGGTTATTGTACGTACTGTTGCCGAAGGGAAACGTGTGGCAGAACTTGACAAAGAACTGCGCGGTTTAATTGAACGTTGGGAAGATGCATTCCTAAATATTCGTGATATTACCCCACCAAACCTGGTATTGGGTGAGATGAATCGTACTACGGCTATCCTTCGTGATATTTTGAACTCATCATTCGAAAATATTTTTGTGAACGATGCAGGTGCTGCAGCTGATATCAAACGATATATTGCCAGCATTGCTCCGGAAAAGGAAAAAATTGTGAAGCATGTCACTGGCGAACTTCCAATTTTCGACCAACTGGGCATCGACAAACAGATTAAATCATCATTTGGTAAAACCGTTTCATTTAAAAGTGGCGCTTACCTTATTATTGAACACACCGAGGCATTCCATGTTATCGATGTGAACAGTGGTAACCGCTCAAAAGCAGGAAACGACCAGGAAACCAACGCTCTTGAAGTGAATATGGCTGCTGCTGAAGAATGTGCTCGTCAGTTACGTCTTCGCGATATGGGTGGTATTATTGTAGTCGATTTTATCGACATGCATTCAGCTGAAAACCGTCATAAGCTTTTTGAAAAGATGAAAGAGATGATGAGTAAAGATCGCACCAAGCATAACATTTTACCATTGAGTAAATTTGGTTTGATGCAAATCACTCGTCAGCGTGTTCGTCCGGAAATGAATGTGGCTGTTCAGGAAAAATGCCCAACCTGCCAGGGTTCCGGTGAAATTTCTCCTGCTGTATTGCTTACCGATCAAATCGAAGAGCAATTGGCAACTATTGCTGAACGTACTCAGGAAAAACAACTGACTCTTAAGGTACACCCTTTTGTTGCAGCATACATCAATCAAGGTTTTATTAAAACCTTACGTCGAAAATGGCAATCGTCTTACAAGATTAAATTGAATGTAAAAGCGATTCCTTCATACGACTTAATGATGTATCGTTTTAGCGATAAAAATAACCGCAGGATAAAATCCTAATTCCTTTATTTTGTAAGGTTAAGCAAGCCCGCCTAACGTAATTATGTTTACATCTGTTAATGCATTGTTAAAGACTTTGGATGAATTTTTAATAATGTTAGATTTGTATTGATTATTTGCAAAAAAGCAACCAAACAATACAATCATGAAACAAAAATTTTTAATTCTTACTCTGGGGATTCTACTCAGTTCGCTATTTTCGCTTAAAGCGCAGGTAGTAGAAACAGTTTCCTGGGATTTCTCCACAGAAAAAGTATCTGAAACCGAAGTTAATTTGGTTTTTAAAGCTACAATCGACGAAAGTTGGCATTTATATTCCCAACATTTTGCCGATGGTGGCCCTATTCGATTGAATTTCACTTTTAATCCTTCTGATAAATACGAATTAGTTGGCGAATTGGTAGAAGTCACTAAGGCAAAATCGGAGTTCGATGACATATTCGAAATGGATATTCAGTATTTCGAACACGAGGCACTGCTCAAACAAAAAGTTAAAATCCTCAATAAAAATGCCTTCACCATCTCAGGTGAAATGGAATATCAAACTTGTCGTGAGGGTGAATGTGTGATGTTCACTCCTGATTTTGAATTTGACATGAATAAAGGTAAAGTTGCTGCGCAAGTTGAGGCTAAACCTGAAAAAGCGAAGTTCAGTCCTATGAAAAATCCACGTAAAGAATATTCTTCTTTGTGGTCATTATTTTTCATCTCATTTACTTTCGGACTGATTGCCCTGTTAACACCTTGCGTATTCCCTATGATACCAATGACGGTTTCATTCTTTATGCACAGTTCTGAAAATCGAAGAAAAGCAATCTTTAATGCCGTATTCTACGGCATATCTATAATTGGTATTTATACCATTATCGGAACCATTGTTGCCGTTACATTAGGCCCTAGTTTTGCCAACTGGCTGAGCACCCACTGGATTCCAAATATTATATTCTTCATCATATTTATTCTATTTGCATTCTCATTTTTTGGCATGTTCGAAATCACAATGCCAGGCTGGATGGTAAACAAATCGGTTTCTCAGGAAGATAAAGGTGGTATTGCAGGTTCATTCTTTATGGCTTTCACTTTGGTACTGGTATCATTCTCATGTACCGGACCTATCGTGGGTTCAATTCTTGTGCAATCAGCCGGTGGTGAAGTTTTAGAACCAATCGTAGGCATGTTTGGCTTCTCATTAGCATTTGCCTTGCCTTTTACACTTTTTGCCATTTTCCCATCGTGGTTGAATAATCTACCAAAATCAGGTGGGTGGTTAAACTCGGTGAAAGTGATTTTGGGTTTCCTTGAATTAGCTTTAGGTTTAAAATTCTTAAGTATTGCCGATCAGACTTATCACTGGGGATTACTCGACAGAGAAGTTTACCTGGCTATATGGGTTGTGATTTTCACACTAATGGGCTTCTACCTATTGGGTAAGTTAAAATTCAGCCACGATAGTGAAGTCAAATACGTTTCAGTACCTCGTTTAATGTTGGCCATTGCATCTTTCTCATTTGTAGTGTATATGATTCCGGGTATGTATGGAGCACCTTTAAAAGCGATTTCAGGTTACTTACCTCCTCAAACGACTCAGGACTTTGATATCTCGGCAATTGTTCGCGATCAGTCTGGTGGCATGGGACATGAGGATGGCTACGAATTATGCGAAACGCCAAAGTATGCCGGAAAATTACACTTGCCTCATGGCCTGAAAGGTTACTTCGACTTTGAACAAGGACTTGCTTGTGCCAAGGCAGAAAATAAACCCATTTTTATCGACTTTACAGGCCACGGTTGTGTGAACTGTCGTGAGATGGAAGCAAATGTGTGGTCGGATGCAAGGGTTCAAAAAATCCTTCGTGAGGACTATATAATCATTGCCCTTTATGTGGACGATAAGCAAACACTCCCTGAGTCTGACTGGGTGACTTCGACCTACGATGGCAAGGTGAAGAAGACATTGGGTAAGAAATATGCCGATTTCCAAATTACACGATTTGGAGTGAATGCACAGCCTTACTATGTTTTACTTGACGGAAACGAAGAGACATTGGTTGAACCTCGTGCCTACGATCTAAACGCTGACAATTTTGTTCAATTTCTTGAGAACGGAAAAAAGGCTTTCCACAATAAATAGCATTAAAACATACTACAACTAAACAATTGAAAAGACCGGTAAATTATTTTACTGGTTTTTTTGTGTAAAAAAAACATTAGATTTAAATTCCCATTTGCATAAAGAACACAAACCGAAATACATAGTATGATCATTCGAGCAACAGCTAAACTACTAAAAACATCAAGGATCTCTCCGGTGAAAAATAGTAATGACCCCAGGGCTGAATTGCCCGGAGAGTGGTATTCTGGTTTGGTGTCGATGGGGCGTCCGGGCAAACTTGCCATTCATTTTTTGCACTACCCTACTATGATTTCTATTATCGTTCCGGGAAGGTCGCTCAATAAAGCTCTTAAAATTCTTCCCCAAAGGTGTGAATCTCTTTTAAAACGATTAGATTTTTCATCACTAAGCCCTCAATTTAAATTAAACAGCGAAACACAGGTTTTTACAACTAACAGCAGAAGCATGTTGTCACACATGACTCAAATGAAATTTAATCTGGAGGCTCACTTGTCTGAAGCCAAATTTGATGAAGAGATTGACTGGGAAATATTGGAAGATTATTTTACCGACTATCTCTTTACTCGCCATAACGATTACACCACAGCTAGAGAAGTTTTAACAAACATAGCTTCTCCTGATACTAACTATCTCAAACATTCATCATAATCCTCCTCCCAAACTTCCTCTTGTTCGAGCTGACCTTTCTCTATATATTCTTCAAGAGCAGTCCAATCGTATTGATTAACGATACAGTCTTTTAAATCAACTTCATTAATTCCAAATAAACTATCCAGGCCAGCTTCATCAAATATTTCCTTAAGGGCATCATTTTCTTTTAGATTACTATTCACGAATGTATCTAAGCGGTCAATCTTCCAATAGGAAATATCATTTTTGTTTAAACCCAATAGCTCTTCCAGTTTTTGCCCTTCAGGAGTATGATGATGAGTGATAAATAAAAAAGTCCGAATAACTACAGTATCTTCAATAATATCGGCAAGGAAGTAACCCAGTTTGATTCCAAAATAAGAATAGGGAAATAAGATTTTATTTTTATAAACCTGAATATCATCATCGGATTTAAAACTAAACATCATGCTTGTATTAATAAAAATGCGGGTAAGTGGCTGAACTCGCTCATTAAACCGCCTGATAGCATGTGATTGAATATAAATATCAAGAGCTGCTTTCCTGCCCTTATAAAGCTCTCCAATCAGGGATGTTTTTAATTCTTTATAATCGACATTTCCTGACCAAACAGGCCAACCCAAGCGAAAAACAGGTCGTCTTTTTCCATCAATAAGCAAGGCTTTTTTCCGGGGATAAAAATGTTTCATCCATACCTGATGATAGACTCCTGCAACGGGAAATGATTTGAATTCGGTGTCTGTTTCAACCCCAAATGTTTGCCTGTCACAAACATTAAATGATGCCAAAATAAAATCATAGATATCATATAAAGCATGCAAGGGATCTTTCATACTGTGGAAAGCCTGAATTAAAGGAGCGAAGGCTGTTCGAAATTTGTCTCCTGATTTCCCCTCATAAAAATTCTCGCAAAACCTGACAAGAGCATCACAGGCAAAGGCTTCAACTATAGAAATTTGATCCTTTCCTGGAATGAGTATTATTGAAGGTAGATTTCTAAAAAGTCGAAAAATAGCCGCTAATTCTTTAGCTGACTGGGGAGATATTGGATGCCCGGGAACAACCTTAGGCTGAGACAAATGGGTTCTATGCATGTAAAGATCCTTACGATCTCTTTTACTCAGTAAGGAACAAGCCTCGCTACAACCCGCCAGTTGAGCCAATTTATAGACTTTTTTAAAATACACATCTGCTGGTGCTGCCAGACATTTCATCGTGGCTCTGTTGGGAGACTTCTTCCGTTTTTTTGATTTGCGTGGCATATTCAAATCGTTTTCAGTTGGAAATTCCTTACACTTAATTACATAATCTCAATTAAACTTACAATTTGACAAGCAAAATTCCTATAAAAAATAGTCCTAAATTAACAACATAGAGATAATGTTAAGATAAGAGCAGTCGAACAGAGAAAATTGCTCGTAGAGATTATCACGGAGCAGAAAGTTTAAAAAAATCCCCTTTGAAACTTCTCGACAAGTAAAAAGTAGAATGAAATGGTTTGTTGAACTTCTCCACAACTAAAAAGTTTGAAAAAAACAGCCATCGAATTTACCTAACAGGCCTGCGTTCTAAAAAGGAATCCTTAAGGCAACTCTAAGGCTAAAAAAAATAAAAAGTATGCATGTTGAGTTCCTCTAAAAGAGAAAATCCAGAAACGTTTCCTCCGGGCTATCTGCCTTAAACTTTTTTGTCTAAAAGCGAGTCGTTAGAGAAGCATCTTGGCAAAACATGTACATCCCTACAAGCCTCGCCAAGCTAAATCTAAATAATTCTGAGACAACAATCACCTGAAAACAAGAAGACAAGAAACAAGAATCACTTCATAATAAAACAAAAACTATTTTGTTATTCAACGAGTTAATTATTAGCTTAGATAGATACTTATCTCAAAATCAATCATATTATGAAACTAATTCTTCAAAAATCAAACACCAGTGAGGTAGCTTCAGTAGCATCAGCAATCAGAGAATTAAACAGAACCAACACCATTTCAGAAGATGCCTTTTTTACGCACACCTACGTGAAATTAGAGGCAAAAACCAAAGAACTTATCGAAAAAATGAATGCGGGTGGTAACTCGGTAGAATTACATGAAAAAGATGAGCTCAGAGATCTGGATATTCGGTCCATTTTTTACGAGGTAGAAGCAAAATGTACCCGCCGTCCCGACATCGTACAGGAAAGTGCCCTAAGAATTAAAGCCATACTCGGCCGCTACGGCCTTAAAATAACACAAGATGGCTATTCTAAAGAGAGTACAAACATTAAGGCAATGGTAAACGATTTAAAATCGCAACAACTGATTGAGGATCGTGCAAGAATTCCTGATTTAGACACATTAATTGTCAATTTAGAGAACTCTCAAAAAGATTTTGATCAAACTGCAGCCCTACAAATTCAGAATAAAGTAGAGCGCGATAAAAACAAGACTGCATCGGAAATTGCCCGTGAACTCAAGAATATTATCAATAACGAATTTTGCATTTACATTAGGGGAATGGCTCAGGCAAATCCTTCAAAATTTAATGATTATGCTGAATTGCTTGCAAAAATAATTGAAGATAGTAATAGTCAGGTTCGCAAAAGATTGGCAGCATTAAACCGAAAAAAGGAAGAGAAAGCCACCTTTGAAGCCTAAAAAAAATCAAGAATATTAGCGTCATAATTGAAGAGGGTTTCCAGAGAACCCTCTCCTTTTTTGTGGAAACGGGGCATATAAAAGATCATCATTAAAATCAATCAGGTCATCAATCTTTTCATACATAAAAAATAAAATCCTCTATCACCAATAGCAATCAAATTGCTAACTTTGCCCTGTAAAACTTCGATAAACTCTATTATTTATCATCAACACAAAACAATTCAAAACTTTTAGGATTAAAACATAAATCATGGACGTAGAAATACTAGCCCGAGTACAGTTCGCTTTTACCATCGCCTTTCATTACATCTACCCACCGCTTAGTATAGGTTTGGGTATGATGATGGTAATATTTGAGAGCATGTACGTTGGTACAGGAAAAAAAGTGTACGAAACACTGGCCCGCTTTTGGACCAAAATATTTGCCCTGACCTTTGGTATTGGTGTGGCAACAGGTATCGTTATGGAGTTCGAATTTGGTACTAACTGGGCCATTTACTCGAAATACGTGGGCGATATATTCGGATCAGCTTTGGCTGCCGAGGGCATCTTCGCCTTTGCGTTGGAAAGTGGTTTTCTGGGCATTCTGCTTTTCGGATGGAATCGTGTCAGTTCTAAAGTGCATCTTATTTCAACCATTGGTGTCTTTTTCGGCTCCATGTTTTCAGCTGTTTGGATTGTTGTAGCCAACTCGTGGCAACAAACACCGGCGGGTTATCACATCGTGGGCGAAGGTATAAATGCCCGCGCAGAAATCACTGATTTCTGGGCTATGGTATTCAACCCATCGAGTGTGGACAGAATCACCCACGTGTGGCTGGGAGCCTTGCTTGCGGGAACATTTTTGGTGCTGAGTGTACACGCCTACTACCTAATTAAAGGCAGACATATCGAGATATCGAAAAAAGCCTTTAAAATCGCTTTAATTGCTGCTACCATTCTTTCATTAGGGCAGTTGAGTACCGGACACCATTCGGCCGAAGGTGTGGCTGAGAATCAACCAGCCAAGCTTGCTGCTATGGAAGGCCATTACGAAAAAAGTGCGCCTGCTGATATGTATATCATGGGTTGGGTCGATCAGGATAATCAAGAAGTCACTGGCATAAAAATACCCGGAGGCTTATCCTTCCTTTTAGATTACGATTTTGATGCACCTGTAACCGGACTTAATGCCTTCCCTAAGGAAGATCAACCCTCGCAGGTGAATGCCATTTTCCAATTCTACCATATTATGGTGGCTATTGGCATGGCTTTGATAGGCCTTAGCCTTTTAGCTTGTTTCTATTGGTGGCGTGGCCGACTTTTCGAACAAAAGTGGCTGCTTATCGCATTTGTATTCGCAGTATTTTTACCTCAAATTGGCAATCAAACCGGTTGGTTTGCTGCCGAAATGGGTCGACAGCCCTGGGTGGTTTATGGTTTGCTCCGCACATCCGATGCCTTTTCACAAGCCGTCTCAGCCAATCAAATCTGGTTCTCGCTTATCATGTTCTTCTTTATCTATGCCCTCTTGTTTGTTTTGTTTATCTATATCCTGAACAAGAAAATACAACATGGTCCTTACGATGAACAAGATTCTGATAATCGACCTTTAACCAAAGGTATTGAAGAAGCATTATTAAAAGAGATTCAAGGACAAAGTGAACCAAAGGTTAAAGGTTAAAGTAAAAAACAACTAAAAACCGATAACTGACTATAAAATACAAATCAAAATTCACGTCCTAATCCTCAATTTTAAAGGGACAGGACAATAAGATAAACATATGGAAACTCTATTTGGATTAGATTATCAGACCTGGTGGTTCTTGGTCGTAGGTGGCGTATTTTCGGGCTATGCCATACTGGATGGTTTCGATTTTGGTGCAGGTGCCTGGCACTTGTTTTTCAGAAAAGAACAAAGCCGTCGCATAGCCATGAATGCTGTTGGTCCCGTATGGGATGGTAACGAAGTCTGGTTGGTAATTGGTGGAGGCGCTTTGTTCGCCGGTTTCCCTATTGCTTATGCCAGCTTACTTTCAGCCATGTACACACCTTTTATGCTTTTTCTCTTTTTCATCATCTTCCGTGCCGTATCAATTGAGTTTCGTGGCAAGGAAGAAATGAGATGGTGGCGACAGCTTTGGGATGTGATCTACAGCTTTTCGAGTATCATGCTTGCCTTTTTATTGGGAGTCGTTTTAGGCAATGTCTTGATGGGCATTCCTTTCGATGCCAATCAGAATTACGGAGGCGATGCCTTGCTTAGCTTTTTAAACCCTTATTCCATACTGATGGGGCTTACCAGCCTAAGTCTGTTCATGTCGCATGGGGCCATTTATTTGCTGCTGAAAACTGAGGGAAAATTGTACGATCGCCTGGTGGTTCTGCAAAAGTACGCCATGGGTGCTTTTCTTATTGCATTCGGGCTCACTTCCTTGTACACCCTCATGTTCGTCACTCACTTAAGTGATAAGTTAATGACAATGCCCGCTACTCTGGCTTTGCCGATACTGCTGGTTTTAAGCATTGCCAATATCCCCCGCCTGACGCATAAGAAAAAATTTCTGCAGGCATTTCTGTTCTCATCCTTAAGCATTAGTTTCTTATTGGTTCTTTGTGCACTGGAATCGTACCCAAACCTTCTGATTTCATCAATCAGTCCTGAGAATAATATCGATATTTACAATGCTGCTTCCTCACTAAAATCTTTAAAAATCATGATGATTATTGTGGCCATTGGAACGCCCCTGGTTTTGGGTTACACCTATTTTGTATACAAAACCTTTAGCGGTAAGGTTAAGATCGATGAGACGAGTTATTAGAAGGTCACAAAGTCTGAAAGTCCAAAGGTAAAAGAGTGAATGAGGCTTCCTTTCTATTTCCTTTATCCTTGGATTAAGCTTTAGACTTGAAAAACCTTTTTACGAAAAAAAAGAGCTGGATCGATGATGATCCAGCTCTTTTTTAATGCAACAGACTATTCATTGATAGTGATGGTTTCAGTTCTCTGCACAGAGGAGATAATAAAAAATCCCAGGGCATCGTCATCAAGTGTTTTACCACCAATACGCTTGATATTACTGCGTAATGGAGCTGGCGGAGGAGAAAACTGTGTATCTCCATTATTCATCTGATCCTCAGCCAATCGCAGAAAATCGTACACCCCTTTAGCCACAACATGCTGCATAATAAAGTACCGCTCCCCTATCTGTGTCGCATGATCGAACTGTGTTTCCGATTCCTCAACTGATGTATACACATTGCTTCCAAAAAGCAATCCAGAATAGGATGAAGCGTAAGTTGTCGTTATTGGAGTTTCAGAATTGCTCCAGTCAGTATAAGTATCGACTTTAAACAACTGCCAGAAGAAATAGAAATTCCCCTCATCAGGATACTGGGGTTCAAAATTTATATAATAACCTTCATCCTCATCATTAAAATCATCGGCTTCCTTGTACTCAACAAATATTTTCGGTTTGTAAGGGTAGGCTATGACCTCTTGTGAGCTTGACTCATATTCCTTACCATCGGCTGTTTTTATATAAAGCGTATAACAGGTATTCTGTTCCAGATTTTTATAAATAATGTAGCGCCCCTTTTTTTCGTCGGCAACTTCTTTACCGAGATTGGAATCGTAAACCATTGGCACCGTATAAGTCATTGGAAAGGTATGTCCCCTGTCGTCCTTTAAAATCACATGGGCATCTTTTACCACAGGATAATTTTCTGTTTCGAAATAGGGTATCGATTGGCTTAAGCGTACTGTTTGAAGCCTTTCGCTCCCTCCCTCTCCTGCTTCGCTGGTCAACCAGCCATCAACCACCAGTTTAGACTCAACTGATGGCAGGTCCAACTCAATTTGTTTTTCACATCCCGTTAGGATGATAAAAGCATGCAAGACTAGATATATGAATTTCTTTTGCATTTTCTCAATCTCCATTATTTATGATTAGAAGCTAAAATTATAAGTGATAGTTGGTACCGGTTTTCCGATAATGGCAAACTGCCAGGCTTCAGTTCCGTTCCCTTTTTGGCTTCCAGCCCAATTGTTTTCACTCTCCTTAAAATAAACCGAGTAGGCATTCTGTCGACTGTAAAGATTGGTGATTCCAAAATTCCAGCTGCCCTGCCATTTCTGGTTAGCCTTTTTCTTTTTGCACTTATAGTTAAAGGATAAATCCAATCGGTGGTAAGCCGAAATACGCGCACCATTACGATTGATGTAATGCGCAAAGGTATTATCCTGAAATTCATATTTCCCGTAAGGATAGGTAGCTGGTCGACCACTCATCAGAATAAAGTTTGTGGCAACCGACCATCTGTCGTTTAAATCGTAATTGGCAACCACTTTTAAATCGTGTGTTTTGTCATAGTCAGCAGGAAAATAGTCTCCATTGTTGATCAAGGTCGAAGGGTAAATTTCTCCCGTCTCATTGTTTACCATGCCATCCACCTTCTTCTCGGTTCTCGACAAAGTGTAAGCAATCCATCCCGTCAGGCGTCCTTCCTTTTTACGGATACTGAACTCTACCCCATAGGCTCTTCCCTGTGCATCGAGCAACTCAGTTTCAATGGTATTATTCAACATCAGATGAGCGCCATACTTGTACTCAACCAAATCGTAAAATTTCTTGTAGTAAGCTTCAATCGATGTTTCGAATCTGTTGTTTCCAAGGTTATGGAAATACCCCAGTGCAATCTGGTCAACTTTGGCTGGCTTAATATGCTTGCCTGTTGGTACCCAAATATCAAGCGGTGTGGGTGCTGTGGTATTCGAAATACGGTGCAAATACTGGCAAGTTCTGTTGTAGCTGGCTTTTACTGAGTTCACATCGCTAAGAGAATACTTAATTGCCAATCGGGGTTCGAAATTAAAGTAATTCTTCACGACCTCGTTTCTTCCGTACTTCCTGGAATCAATAATTGTGGCTTTATCCTTTGGTATACCACTTTGGTAGGTATTAATTGTTTGTCCACCCAGGCTGGAAAAGTTGGAAAGCCTTAAACCATATTGGACGGTCAGGCTACTGCCAATATTTTGTTCCACGCCGGCATAGGCTGCCGTTTCCAGACCATAGCCCTTCTCAAGTTTATTGGCTTCAATTATGGATCCCTTTACAGGATTCAACTCACCCGGATTAAAGATGTAATAGGTACTTCCAAAACCAAATTTAAGTTTCAGGTCGGGATTGGGAAAGTAAGCAAAATCAGCCTTCAAATTCATGTTCTTGATACTGGAAATCCATTCGAAACCCAAACTGCCCTCTGGCACACTAATCGAGTAATCGAAATTACTGTAGATAGCCGTGAAATTTGAAAAGAGTTTCTTGTTGAACAGATGATTCCAACGAATGGTACCCGTTGTATTTCCCCAATGGGAATCGAATTCCTTGCCAAATTTAAACACATCGTTTCCGAAATAACCGGAGATAAAAAGACGGTTGTTGTCGTTAAATTTATGATTGATCTTCGCATTCAGGTCGTAGAAGTAAACCGTATTGTCCTTCATGTCAGGATTCATACGAAGCAACACATCGGCATAAGAACGCCTGCCCGATACCATAAAGGAGGTCTTATCTTTCTTGATGGGTCCCTCAAGCGTTAAGCGACTACTTACAATACCAATCCCCCCGCTTCCTGAAAAGCGCTTGCTGTTCCCCTCTTTCTGTCGCACATCCAATACCGACGACAAACGACCGCCATACTGGGCAGGAATACCTCCCTTGTACAACTGAAAATCCTTAACCGCATCACCATTAAATACAGAGAAAAAACCAAAAAGGTGAGCCGAATTGAAAACCGGAGCCTCGTCTAAAAGAATCAGGTTCTGATCGGTTCCCCCGCCACGTACATTAAAGCCTGTACTGCCTTCGCCAACCGAGGTCACACCAGGCAACATCTGCAGAGTCTTTATAATGTCAACCTCACCCAGAAAATGAGGCAATTTTTTTACAATACTCACAGGTAAACGCTCAACACTCATCTGCACCGAGGATACATTCTGATCCTTTTTGGCTGCTGTTACGGTCACATCTTTCAGTTTAATGCCATCTACATGCAACTCAACATTTACTGTGACGTTTTGACTCAAGTCTATTTCCTTAAGAACAGGCGTATAACCAATAAAGCTAAACTGAACCTTATATTTACCCGGAACCATGGATATAGAGAAAAAACCATATTCATTGGTAGCCGTTCCCACCATAAGATCCTGAATACTTACCGTAGCGCCAATGAGGGCTTCCCCGTTAGAGGCATCCTTAATGTAACCACTCAGGGTTTGTTTTTCCTGTGCCCGTAACTCACCACCAACAAATCCTGAGAAAAGGAAAAGGAGTAGCATTAAACAAATAGTCTTTTTCATAAATTGATTATCGATAACATTTTAAGATTCTAAATGTAATGACAAGTTAAAAGTTAAATACACTTACCCTGAGAATAAAAAAGCATCCAGAGATTTTTCAAATGTGTGATACAAGCATTATATAAATTCTTATTACTTGATACTCGTCTCTGGATACAAAAAAAGGTCATCCATTAGGACGACCTTTTATTATATCTAAAATGAATATAGATGATACTTCCTTATTCAAATAGCTTGACTAATTAACGCCTTCTTCGAATTTACCTGCAGCAAGAAATGCAGTGGCTGCATCAATATCCTTATACATGACTCTGTCCTTATCGTTAAAAGTAACGGCAGTTCTGAATTCTTCAAGGAATGACTCAATGAATGGTGATGATTTACCCGGACGACGTAAATCAACTGCCTGGGCTGCATTCATCAACTCAATAGCAAAAATTCGCTCCACGTTATCAGCAACCAATAATGACTTAGTAGCCGCATTACCACCCATACTCACGTGATCTTCCTGCTCGTTTGACGAAGGAATTGAATCAACTGAACAAGGTGTACACAATTGCTTATTCTGACTTACGATAGAAGCAGCGGCATACTGAGGGATCATGAATCCTGAATTCAATCCTGAATCAGAGATCAGGAACTCAGGCAAGTCTCTGTCACCGGAAATCAAACGGTAAGTTCTACGCTCAGAAATACTACCCATCTCAGCTAAAGCAATACACAAGAAATCAAGCACCAAAGCCAATGGCTGTCCGTGGAAGTTACCCCCTGACAGGATCATATCTTCGTCGATAAAGATCGTTGGGTTATCAGTAACTGAATTGATTTCGGTTTCAACCACACTTGCTACATAGTTGATGGCATCTTTAGAAGCACCATGAACCTGAGGCATACAACGGAATGAATAAGGATCCTGAACATTCTTTTTCTCTCTGTTGATAAATTCACTACCCTCCAAAAGGCTGCGAATATTTCGAGCTGTTTCAATTTGTCCATTGTGTGGACGAGCATCGTGAATCGGTGCTAAGAAAGGATCGATTCTTCCATCGTAACCTTCCAATGAAATACTTCCGATGATATCAGAATACTTAACCAGTTTAAAGGATTTAAGCAAGGCATAAACCGCATGAGCACTCATGAATTGAGTACCATTCAATAGTGCCAAACCTTCTTTAGCACCTAATTTGATAGGCTCCCAACCAAACATCTTCAAGATCTCAGAAGAAGGACGAATCTCATCTTCGTAAATCACTTCGCCTTCACCGAATAATGGTAAGAAAAGGTTTGCCAAAGGGGCCAGGTCTCCCGATGCACCTAGTGATCCTAAATGACGAACTACAGGTAAAACATCGTTGTTGTACATATCGATGATACGCTGAACAGTTTCCAGTTGAACTCCTGATTTTCCTAATGATAATGCATGAGCTTTAAGCAGTAGCATCAAACGAATCACCTCCTCCGGAATCACATTACCCAAACTACAAGCGTGTGACATCACCAGGTTGCTTTGAAGCTGACTAAGATCTTCTTCAGGAATAGAGATTTTACAAAGTGAGCCAAAGCCAGTTGTAATCCCATAAATAGGCTTATCTGCTTTCGCAATAGTATCATCAAGATAAGCTTTACAATCTAAAATAAGTTTCTCTGATTCTTCAGAAAGCTCAATTTTGTATCCTTTATCAAGAATCTCTTCAATTATTGAGAAAGTTAATTTCTCAGGGCTAATAAAATGTATGTTAGACATGTCGTATATTGTGTTTTAGTATTTTATATTTTTATTACAGAAAATTATCCATTGATAGTTGTTCATATTCACTGATGAACAGAAACTAATCGTATTTGAAACAAGAATTCAATATCAAGGACAAATAATCAGGACATGCATCATGGACAACGAATGTCGCCTCCAATGCTTTCAACAGCTCTATCTTGTAATAATTTGAATATCATTCTAAAATATAAATATGCTGTAGGATGCCAATTCAGGCATCCCCAAAATTAATCTAACAGGATTTGAAAGGGCAATCTAAGCCAATTTTTCGATAAGGGCATCGGTACTGAGCTTTATTTGCTCACCCGTTTCCATATCTTTTAGGCTCACCACCGCTTCTTCCATTTCAGTTTCGCCAACCATGATCACAAATGGAATGTGCTTGTCGTTGGCATAGTTCATTTGTTTTTTCATTTTCTGGGCACCAGGGAAAATTTCTGCATTCACTCCGTTGGCTCTCAGTTTGGCTAATATCGGCAAACAATATTTTTCTTCTTTCTCACCAAAATTAACGAACATCACCTTAGTCGTATTCACAGTTTCTGCCGGGAATCGATCCATTTGTTCAAGAACATCGTAGATTCTATCGGCTCCAAAAGAGATTCCTACACCCGACACGTCTTTTAATCCAAAAATACCAGTCAAATCGTCGTAACGACCCCCTCCTGTAATACTTCCGAATTCCATATCTTTTGATTTCACTTCGAAAATCGCTCCGGTATAATAGTTCAATCCTCTCGCAAGAGTAAGATCAAGTTCGACTTCGGTAGCCACGTTTAAATCATTCAGATAAGAGAAAACAGTTTCTAATTCCTCAATACCCTTCATACCTACTTCTGATACAGCAAGTATTTCTTTTAGCTTAGCCAGTTTTTCAGGATTTGTACCCGATAATAAAATAATTGGCTGAAGGGTGTCGATAGATTCTTGAGGAATGCCTTTTTCCAACAATTCCTTGTTCACATTATCCAGACCAATCTTATCTAATTTATCGATAGCAACAGTAATGTCGATAATTCTTTCAGCTTCACCGATAATCTCAGCAATACCTGCCAAGACTTTGCGGTTATTCAATTTCACAAGCACATTTAACTTCAATCGCTTGTAAACCTCGTCAACAATCTGAATCAACTCTACCTCATTTAAAAGAGAATTGCTCCCCACCACATCGACATCACATTGATAGAATTCACGGTAACGTCCCTTTTGTGGACGATCGGCTCTCCAAACTGGCTGAATCTGATAACGCTTAAATGGGAAAGTTATGTCGTTACGATGTTGTACAACGTAACGTGCAAAAGGAACAGTTAAATCATAACGCAATCCTTTTTCACTAATCTTTGTGGTTAATTTAGTCGAGTTACGAGCCAGCAAATCCTCTTCTCTTACTTTCGAGATAAAGTCTCCTGAGTTAAGAACTTTGAACAACAACTTGTCTCCTTCCTCGCCGTATTTCCCCATTAGGGTCGACAAATTTTCCATCGAAGGTGTTTCGATGGGCATAAAACCATAGAGTTGAAACACCTCTTTAATGGTATCGAATATGTAGTTTCGTTTCACCATTTCAACAGGTGAGAAATCTCTCGTTCCCTTAGGAATTGACGGTTTTTGAGCCATTTCTTTTATTTTATTTGGTTAATTGGTACATGTCCATGAAAATCAGATTCTGAATTTCGGTTTCTTTTAAGTTCACAATTCATTGTAAGCCTCTAAAACTGGTCGATATCAGTTTTGATCATCTCTTCAAATTGTGATACAAAAATATCAAATATTTTCAGAGTTCCCACCCTTTGTTTAAAGCTCTTTGGCTAAGCTTTTAAGCAAAAAAAAAGTATCAGAAAACTGATACCCGGAGTTAAGTGAATTAGAACTTCCTCATTCGCCTAAATATATTGGCAAAAAAATCGAGTAGCATACCTAATATCAAAGGGTAAAACCACGACTTAGACTCAAATCCCAATAATAAAACCACTGAGCAGATAAACAAAACATTGACAGACACTTTAGTGTATTCGAATAAGTTCCAGTTTCTGAGTCCTTGCTTTATGAGTAAATAGAGCTGAACTGAAGCGTAAAGCAGTAATCCTGCAGAAATAATAAAATTACCATATAAAAGCTGATTGAACAGGCGGTAACCGCCAATAAAAATTAAAGCCAATCCAATAAAATAGATCAGCTTAAAAGTAGAAAATGAGGACATGAATGATGATGTATTGATTTATTGATGTGATGATGTGATGATGTGATGATGTGATGATGTGATGATGTGAAAATTAAACAAATCTGTGTTAATCTGCGAAATCAGCGGGAACTATTAATAGCTTAAATTCAACTAATAAAAACGTGCCCCCTTCTGCTATTGAATAAATTTAATCGACATAGGGTATTCGAAGTCTTCATCGTTAAGCGTTTTCACAACAGCTAATATCACAAAAATGAGTTGCAGAAGACCAAGTATGATCAAAAATAAAATCCCAACAAGCAGAAATACTAAAATCGCAGCTACAAACATATAGATGGTAAATGATATCTGAAAATTCAAAGCTTTCTTTCCTTCACGATCAACCAAAGGCGAATAGTCTTTTCTCATACTCCACAAAATAAGAGGAACGATGATATTACCTAAAGGGATAAAATAGACAAGACCACCTAAATGGCAAAACATGGCCCAATTTCTTTCTTCGGAAGGTGTTGCAAATGGTGTCATCCTGTATAATTTTAGATTAATAATGTCGAGTTAATAAATTTGAATTTATGATTTCTAAATCATTAATTCAAATTTACAAAAACAAAGGGAAGAAACCAATGCGGCTTCTTCCCTCTATTTTATGATCAAGCTATAAATTAATCAGCAAGTAGTTTTTTATATCGAATTCGCTTGGGTCCTTCATCACCTAAACGTTTCTTCTTGTTTATTTCGTAATCGCTATAGCTTCCTTCGAAGAAATGCACATGTGAATCACCTTCAAAAGCTAAAATATGAGTTGCAATTCTATCCAGGAACCAACGATCGTGAGAAATAACCACGGCACAGCCTGCAAAACTTTCCAAACCTTCTTCAAGAGCACGAAGCGTATTCACATCAATATCATTGGTAGGCTCATCCAGAAGTAAAACATTAGCTTCTTCTTTTAGGGTTAAAGCCAAATGCAAGCGGTTACGCTCACCTCCCGAAAGAACACCACACTTCTTCTCCTGATCAGCTCCGTTAAAATTAAATCGACCAACGTAAGCACGAGCGTTTATTGTGCGGCCTCCCACGTTAATTAAATCTCCACCACCGGAAATCACTTCATAAACAGATTTTTCAGGATCAATATCTGCATGTTGTTGATCAACATAACCAACTTTTACAGTTTCCCCAACTTCGAAGGTACCCTTATCCGGTTGTTCAATATCCATAATCATTCTGAAAAGGGTTGTTTTACCGGCACCATTTGGACCAATTACACCAACAATACCTGCTGGTGGCAATTCGAATTCCAAATCTTCATATAAAAGTCTGGTACCAAAGCCCTTTGATACACCTTGAACTTGGATCACCTTATTTCCCAGACGAGGACCATTAGGGATGAAGATCTCCAGTTTTTCTTCTTTTTGCTTCAAGTCCTCATTCATCATACTATCATAAGCATTCAAACGAGCCTTGTTCTTAGCCTGACGAGCTTTAGGAGCCATACGTACCCATTCCAACTCTCGTTCAAGAGTCTTACGGCGCTTACTGGCTGTTTTCTCCTCCATCTTCATGCGTTGGGTCTTCTGATCCAACCAGGAGCTGTAATTCCCCTTCCATGGAATTCCCTCGCCTCTGTCCAACTCAAGAATCCAACCTGCCACGTTATCCAGAAAATAGCGGTCGTGGGTAATACTGATTACCGTTCCTTTATATTGAGCTAAATGTTGCTCCAACCATTCTACTGATTCTGCATCCAAGTGGTTGGTTGGCTCATCAAGAAGAAGAATATCTGGCTCTTGCAATAATAAGCGACAAAGAGCAACTCGACGACGTTCACCTCCTGATAAATTCTTAACTAAAGCATCACCTTCAGGACAACGCAAAGCATCCATAGCACGCTCAAGTTTCGCATCAAGGTTCCAGGCATCAAAATGGTCAATCTTCTCCTGAAGATCAGCCTGCTCATCCATTACGGCCTGCATCTTATCAGGGTCTTCCAATACATCAGGATCGGCAAATTTCAAATTGACGGCTTCGTATGCATTCAAAGCATCCACAATCTCCTGAACACCCTCTTGTACAATTTCTTTAACCGTTTTGCTGTCATCCAAGTCAGGTTCCTGTGCCAAATAGCCAATGTTATGCTCTTTCGACCATACGACATAACCATCAAAGGAGGGCTCAAGCCCGGCAATAATTTTTATCAGTGTGGACTTTCCTGAACCATTTAAACCAATAATACCAATCTTAGCCCCATAGAAAAAAGAGAGATTAATATTATTCAATACTTTTTTTTGTGATGAGAAAGTCTTACTCACTCTCTCCATCGAAAAAATAATTTTCTTATCGTCTGCCATATATCTATAATTAAACTCTATTGAGAATATTAATATTAAACTAATAATTCTAAAGAAAGAACCATTTTGATTCATCTCCAAGACTTCGTAACCAAACTCTCACAAAAATAAATAAAACTAATGGAGCGATCAATTCTAAACACTTGATAGTACAGGCGAAAAGGACAAATTTATCAGGATGAATAATAAAATCGGATATCTGGTAACAATAAAAAAAGGGATTTAAACTTAATAAGATTTTACTTTATCATATAAATTTCTAATTTTAGTCTTTAATCAGTCACAAATTCATTTCTTACTCAGCTACAAAAAAAATATATGGAAAAAACAGAACGCGTTTGTTGGGAAGAGAATATCGATTCTTGTATCGTCGTCAAGACCGAAATAGAAAAAAGAAATATTCCCGTTAAAGAAGCCAGGGTATTATTAATCGAAGATCAGATTAGTAACAGAAAAACAATAGAAATCTATTTAAGGTCAAGAGTTGGGAAAGTCGAAGTCGCATCTAATGGGAAAGACGCCCTTGAAATGTTTGAAGCCAACTCGTATGATATGATATTAATGGATCTTCAAATGCCAATTATGGGTGGTATTGAAGCAGCACAACATATCAGAAAGATGGAGGTATCCCGTGACTATCGTGTGCCTATCATCGCATTCAGTGCTAACTATTTTTCCACCGACAAAGATGTTTCTATTGAAGTAGGTATGGATGCCTATCTTTCAAAGCCATTTCAATCGAAAACACTTTTCAATTTAATGTGCGAATATATTTAGCATTTGCTTTTCAGATAAAAAACAAAAAAAGGAGTCTTACGACTCCTTTTCTTATATATAATGCTTTGGATTGCTAATTAGCATCCGAAAATTGCATTTTCTCCCAATTCTTCTTCAATACGAAGCAACTGGTTGTATTTAGCCATACGATCAGAACGACTCAAAGAACCAGTCTTGATCTGTCCAGCGTTAGTAGCAACTGAAATATCAGCGATAGTAGCATCTTCAGTTTCACCAGAACGGTGAGAAGTTACTGAAGTATAACCCGCACGGTGAGCCATTTCAATAGCATTTAAAGTCTCAGTTAAAGTACCAATCTGGTTTACTTTAATCAAGATAGAGTTAGCAGCCTTAAGCTCGATACCTTTAGCTAAGTAATCAACGTTAGTTACGAATAAATCGTCACCTACGATCTGACACTTATCACCAATAAGAGCATTTAAAGCAACCCATCCATCCCAGTCACCTTCGTCCATACCATCTTCGATAGAATCGATAGGGTACTTAGCGATCAATTCAGCTAGGTAAGCAGCTTGCTCTTCAGAATTTCTTTTAGCGCCGTTTGGCTCAAAAATACTATAGTCATATACACCATCTTTGAAGAACTCAGAAGCAGCACAGTCCATAGCGATAGAAACATCACCACCATCTTCTTTACGACCAGCTTTGTAACCAGCGTTTTTGA